>ERZ827197.1960-NODE-1960-length-14922-cov-5.426246_pt1 | contig 14922 bp, 5 predicted proteins | sample MGYA00519867_ERZ827197 | MGnify/ENA primary metagenome ERZ827197 (study PRJEB31778, sample SAMEA3449278) | human gut metagenome | biome: human gut; feature: human-associated habitat; material: faeces | place: United Kingdom | collected 2010/2012 ...
GAATGCTTCGGCGGAGTGCAGCTGCGAGACCCACTGTGAGCAGGGGGCGGTCAATCCCGACTGTCCGGTCTGCGCTGCGGAAGATGCGGATCTCTCTGCCTGTCTTGGAAAAGAGGCGGCGGTTTTGTCCGTACAGGCGATGATCAATGCCCTGCCCGATGAGCCAACGGAGGAAAACGCAGAGGACGTTTCCGCAAAGCTGGGCGAGATCGATGAGGCGATGGCTGCGCTCGGGGACGAGGAACGAGCCGCGCTGGATCTGACGCAGTATCAGGCAGCGATTGCAGCATTGGCGGCACTCGCTGCGGCGCAGGGGGAGATCGCGCTGTATGCGGATGATACCAATAAGCCCCACAATGGTAAGGGTACAACGGAGGATCCTTACCAAATCACGTCAACCGATGAAATGGAATGGTTCCGCGATACGGTGAATGCGGGGAATGCTAAGATATGCGCGAAGCTGATGAATGATCTCAATTTTGACAATAAACAGAATGATAGCCTTTGGACATGGACGCCGATCGGTAACAGTGAAGTCAATGCGTACGTCGGCATGTTCGATGGTAATGGCTATGAGATCAAAGAGATTCGTTTGGTTGATGTTCAGGCTCAGTCCCTAACAAATAGGGGCTTGTTTGGCTGGATCGGCACGGGTGGCAAGGTACAGGATCTGGCTGTGAGTGTTAAGTATGTCGGGAATAGCAGTCTTTCTGTTTCAGATAGCGGGCTGCTTTCAGTGAATAATGCGGGTACGATCGAGCGTTGCAGTGCCACCATTAGCAACGCATTGTATACAGACAGCTTTGGTATGATCGCATATGAGAATCGCGGTCAAATTACGGACTGCTTGAGCTATGTGAGCGCCACCGGTAATAAACTTTCTATTTCCGGTAAGGCGGCAGGCATTGCCCGCACGAATACCGGTACGATCAGCAACTGCTTTTTCAGGGGAAGTTTCCGAACAGGGAAAACTGATTACGCGATTGCGGAAAATAGTGGTGGAAATATTACAAATTGCTATTATAGGGATGCGAACAACGGTCTTAAGGGAGAAGTTTACATTGATGGGAACAAGGGCACTGGCGATACTGTGGTATGGAAGAGCACGAGTGAATGCAACAGTGGCGAGGTGGCTTGGCTGCTGAACAACAGTGGTAGCAGGGATACTTGGCGCATGGGCAGCAATAAGTATCCCAGCTTGAAAAAGACCGATGGCCGGGTAAACAAAAATCAAGATGGCAGTTATAACATAGGAGACAAGCCGCATATGCACGGCGATGTGGAGTTTACGAAGGTGGCGGCGCTGTCGGATATCAGAGCGACCGGCAACTACTATATCGATGCTGCGGTTGATGTTAGCAGCACATGGGAGGTCAATGGGGATGTTGTACTTTGCTTGAACGGGCAGACTGTTACGGCTAAGAATGAAAAAGCTCCTGCGATCAAGGTGAGCGGCAATAACAGACTGAAGCTGCTGGATTGCAAGGAAGGGAAAATCACGGGCAGCGGAGGAACGAGCATTCTGGTCGATGGCGGCAGCCTTACGCTCGGCGGCAAGGCGCAGATTACCGGCAATGACAAGAACATCCTACTGGCGCAGGGCTCGAAAATCAGCTTTGATTCGCTTGACCCGTCCGCGAAATTCGGCATTTCTGTGGAAAATCAGAAGGACTTGAGCGACCCTGTTGCCGTGACGGATGCGACAGGCGGGCAGTATTTCGGGCAGCTTGTAGCGGATGGCTTCAAGGATAATGGCGTGGGCTTTGAACTTTATCTGAGTGACGATGGCAAGACGGTTATGCTGGGTAAGCAGAGCGCCCATACGCATTGCATCTGCGGCGGGAGAAATACCAACCTGGGGCATACATCGCATTCGGACGTGACATTCCAGCCTTGGAGAGCGACGGATAAACTGCCTACTTCTGGCAATTACTACCTGACCAGAAATGTGACCTTGACAAAAAATGCCACTCTGCAAAACGCCAACGTCTGTCTGAACGGCTATACCGTGACGCTTTCCGATGTTGGACGCATTAACCCATCTGGCACCACGCAATTGACGGACTGTAGTGTGGGTGGGAAGCTGGAATCTTATTCCGGTAAAGCCAATGGCGGTGTAACAATATCGAATGGCAACACGTTCTGTCTCTATGGTGGTACGCTGAATGGCGTCAAAGTAGAGATCGGCCAGACCGGTGGCGGTACGTTCAACATGTATGGCGGAAAGATCACAGGGAATACACAGGGAACTGTTGTCGGACAGAGTAAAACCAGCAACAAGAGTACAATTACAATCAACATGTACGGCGGCGAAATCAGCGGCAACAATATTAGTGAGAACCAGGGCGGCGGTGTGTTCGTTGGTTCGGGCAATCAATTTAATATGTATGGCGGAACGATTCAGAACAACAGCGCAGTAGATGGCGGCGGCGTGTATGTTGCGTCTGCTTATAATGCTTATTCAGCCGGAACGATGACGATTTGTGGCGATGCTGTTATTCAGGGCAACAACAAGGCTGGCGGTGTCACAAACAATGTCAGTCTGCCCAGCGGCAAACAAATCACGATCAGCGGGAAGTTGGTCACGAACGCGAAAATCGGCGTGACTACGCGAGCTAATCTTTCGCAGGGGAATGTGAATATCGCTACGGCGACGGATGCGGGCTGGGTTGTTGCAAAGAATTTCACCAGCGATAACTCCGCGTATGATGTTGGCTTGGTGAATGACGGCAAGACCGTACAGCTGCAGGTGCATTCGCATCAGTGGAAGTATACGGCAAACGGCGCGACCATCACTGCCAAGTGCAGCCAGTGCGGCGCAAGCGGCGGCAGCGTGACCATCAAGGCCCCCGCCGAGCTGACATACAGCGGGGAAGGCAAACCCGCCACGGTGACTGCAAGCAGCGATTGGCAGGGTCCGGCGGCGAGTGGGATCACCATCAGCTACATAAAGACGGGCAAGTATGGTCCAGCGATGTTGGAAAACGGCGCGCTCCCCACCAACGCGGGCGAGTACACCGCCAGCATCACCGTGGGCGGTGCGACCGCCAGCGAAACCTGGTCGCTGAATGCCAAGGAAGTGATCCTCAATTGGGGAAATATTACAGACCGCAAATGGAAAGACGGCAAGACTGTAACTGCCACGGTAAGCAACAAGGTCGGCAACGATGAGGTCGATGTTACCGTCACCGGCGGCGATCAGACCGCTGTGGGCAGCCCCCATACCGCCACCGCCGTCGGCTTGACTGGCGCACAGGCAGGCAACTACAGGTTGCCTGCTGACAAGGAGCAGACCTACTCCATCGGCAAGGCTGACGCTCGCAAACTTCTGGATATCACCGTCAGCCAGAAACAATCCGTGACCACCAAGCAGAGCAAGGACATTGGCCGTGCCGGTATGCCTGCGGATGCAGGCAATCTGACCTACGCTGTGGGTTCTGAAAGCACGACCGGCTCTGCATCTGTCACTGCCAGTATGACTGGCAGCACGGTGAAGTTTACTATCACCGGCGGTGCTAATGGCGATGTTATCACCCTGCCCGTGACCATCGGCTCTGACAACTATGCGGATTCCATCGTCAATGTGGTCATCACCCTGACCAACAAGGATACTCCCACTGTCACTGTGAAGGACATCACCGTCACCTATGACGGCAACGCCATTCCCGACAGCAAGATCACCGGTAAGGCTACCTTTAACGGCAACACCGTTGAGGGTACATGGGGCTTTAAGACCACTGCTCCCAAGTTTGTTGCAGACAGCAATGACAGTGTGGCCGTTGTCTTTACACCGAACGATGCAACCACCTATGCAGCCGTTGAAACGAACATCAAGGTAACCATCAACAAGGCAACTCCCACCGGCACCCCGACATACACCGCCATCACCACCAGCGGCAAGAAACTGAGCGATGCTGCGTTGGCTATCGGCTCAATTACTCCCGCGGGCGGCACGATCAAGTGGGATTTGGGCGATGCCATGGAAGTTACCGCCAACACCGCTTACGGCTGGACCTATACTCTGGCAGATGTCAACTACGACAAGCTGACCGGCAGCATCACGCCTTATGTGGTGTCCGCCTCCAGCGGCGGCGGAGCATCCAGCGGCGGCGGAGCATCCGGTGGTGGAGGAGCATCTGGTGGCGGCGGTGGCGCAGCCCCGGCTCCGACACCGGCTGATGCGGATGTCATCACAGTCAAAGAAGACACAAAGGACAATACGACCTCCAAGCCGGGTGCGGAAACCGACACAACTACAACAACCAAGACGACCGTCAAGAATACGACGACTGAAACGACCAAGAACGAGCAGGGTCAGGATGTTTCCAAGACCACAGCCAGCGTTTCCAAAGACCTCGGTGACAAACTGCTCGATCAGGCGGTTTCCAATAAGTCCGATACGATCGAGATCACTGTGAAGTCTAACGAGACAAACAACAACGGCAGCGGCGCAGGCGCGAGCGCGGCAGACAGCGTGAAAGCAACCGAAGTCGAGCTGCCAAAGGCGACCGTCAACGCGATCGCCAAGGACACGAACGCCGACCTTGTCATCAAGACCGACAACGGCGAAGTCGTCCTCGACAACAAGACCTTAGAAACGATTGCAGGCGCAGCCAAGGGTGACACCGTAACCATCGTGGTGGGCGAAAACACCCAGCTCAAGGAAACGCAGAAACCGGCGGAGAAGATCGTCGGCAAGAACGGCACGCTCTTCGACCTTGTCGCGAAGATTGGCGAAAAACACCTGCATCAATTTGAAGGCGGCAAGGCTTATGTGACTCTGCCGATGCCGGATAAGCTCAAAGGCAAAGACATCCTCGTGATCTACATCGACGACAACGGTCTCTGCGAGATCCTGAACCACAGCGTAGAGAAGATCGGCGCAGAAGATTACATTCGCTTCACGACGACCCACTTCTCGACCTTCGCAGTCGTCGACAAAGACGAAGCAGAGCGGTTAATTAAAGAACAGAACGCCGCCCACGTCAAAGAACTGATGCAGAGCGCGAAGTTCAAAGTGACCACCACTAAGACGAGCAAGAAATCCGTCAAGGTACAGGTCGCAGCCAAGAGCAGCAAGAGCCTGATCTCCGACATCAAGTCGCTGGGCTACACGGTCAAGTACCAGTTCTATCGCTCGACGAAGAAGGACGCAGGCTACAAACTGCTCAAGACAAGCAGCAAGAACAGCTTTATCAGCACCAAGGGCACGAAGGGCAGAAAATATTACTACAAAGCCCGTGTGTTGGTCTATGACGGAAGCGAACTTATAGCCGGGAGCGCACTCAAGCAGTGCAGCTATGGCGCAAGAACAACGAGAAGGAACGAACAACGTGAGGAGGATGAATAAAATGATATGGAAATGGAAATGGAAACGGCCGGCCGCATTTTTACTGGCGGCGGCAATGATTTTTACGATGCCGGGAGTTCCGGCATCTGCGGTGGAAACTGATGTGTCCGGTGTGTCCGGGAATGCTCCGGCGGAGTGCAGCTGCGAGACCCACTGTGAGCAGGGGGCGCTCAATCCCGACTGTCCCATCTGCTCTGCGGAAGATGCAGACCTCTCTGCCTGCAAGGGAACAGAGCAGGCAACGCCCCTGATGGCAGCTGCGGCAAGCACTGAAGGAACCATCTCCGGCGATGTTACCTGGGAGAACCAGACCATAACTACCCCGGTGAGACTGACCGGCGACACAACAATCACGCTGAAAGGCGAGAATACCATTACGATTTCCGATACTGCTGAGCTCTCCGCTCTGGAAATGGATTATCGTAGTCTGACCATTCAGGGAAGCGGCAGTCTGACGGTCACTGTTCCTGACAGGAAATATGGTATTGCGGATTCCGCCTACAGTGACACCGCCGGCGGGAAGCTTACCATAAAAGACGGGGCAAAGATAACCACCAACGGCGGTCAGTACGGCTTGAGCGCTAAAACCATCGTGATTGAGAGTGGAACGCTGAATCTAAATTCCGGTTGGGGTATTGACACTGCATCCCTGACCATGAACGGAGGAACCCTTTACGCCACCGGAAAATATGGTGCGATTTCGAATAGTTATGGAAAGGCCCGAAACATCAACAGCAACCTGACCGTTCTGTATTCGGAAAATCAGAATGCAAACACAGACGATATGTCGGTCGGCACAGCGGACGATACGACAAAAGAAGGGGACGTCAAGACCATCTATATCGCCCAGATGGCGCCCCGCGCAAGCCTGACCGTCGGCGCGCAGCAGGGAACCCTACAGGAAAGCTTAGGCCGTCAGACGGCGACCTTCTCCGTGACCGGCAGCAAGGTCAAGATGGATACCCTGAACGTGGAATTGGAGGGCAAACCCACCGGTCTGACGGTGGAAAAATCCGCTGACAACCAGACCATCACCGTTACCGCCGACAGCACCGTTAAGGAGGGCCGCTATAAGCTGAAGCTGACCGCAGACAGCGAAAATGGTTTCTCTCCCGCTAAGGCAACCGCCACCGCAACGGTCACCGTCGCCGCCGCGCCCAGAAACCCCATTACCATAAAAAAGCAGGCGGAGGTCGTATATGAGAAATTAGATGGGGAAAGTGTAGCGGTTGTCGATGTCAGCGCCTCTCTGGAAAGCGGTCAGTCCGGTAAAATCACCTATCAGTGGTATGTGAACGGAAAAGAATTTCAGGGCACAGGCAGCGGCAGTTATAAAATCATCCTGACCCAATCCGACCTGACCCAAGTGGAGGGCAGGAACTGGGAGTACAGCGGCCAGGTCTACTGCAAGCTGTCCTATAATAACTATACCGTAAATACAGACACGGTCGCCGTTACCGTTAACACCTGCCCCCATGCAAAATACACCCACGATGGCAAATGCCAACAGTGCGGCGAACCGTGCAGCAAGGATGTGCTCTTTATTCGCAACGGTATCCCCTATACGTTTGAAGGCGATAACCCTGATGTTGGGTTCATTCTGTTCTCCGGCGGAACCGCTTATTTTGTGCGGGATACTAACGCAACCTTGAAAGCGGGGAACGGCGAGCCGGCGAACAAAATGGACATTACGCTGGATCTGCAGGGCCACAAGGTCAAGACGCTGGATCTGCAAAATTTCCCGTACAACAGCGTTACCATCAAAAACGGCACGATAAATGACATTGCCACCAGCGCCCCCGCGGTGTTGATATTAGACAGCGTTACAACAAGCGCGGGCACCCTTGATAAACTGTTTACCCTGACGGTAAAGGGCAACTGCGTGTTTCAGCATCAGGTGAATTTCCTCGGGAAAACCCAGCTCCAGGGCGGCACGTTCCAAGGTGGAATCAATGCAGCACTTGGTGAGGAGGCCCTGGCTCTGCTGGCAGACGGATATGCCTTTGCAGACGCTAATAGCAACGAAATTTTGAACGTTTCCAATGTAGATATTGCGAATAGAGCGGTCAAGGTGGTCGCGCATACCGACCAATATCAGAACGGCAAATGCGCCTGCGGCAGAATCTGCGACCATGCGGGCAAGGTGGACAGCGCCGGTTACTGCAAATTCTGCCATGCGCTGGTGGAGGCATTTGAAACCGGCGGCAAGCGATACACCAGTCTGGAAACAGCGCTGGCTGCCGCGCAAGACGGTGACACGATCACGCTGCGGGGGCCTTTGGACATCGAGAACGCAGAGCCTATCGAAATCAGCAAAAATATTATACTGAACTTGAATGGACACACCCTGAGCAAATCCCGTGAGGAGGCGCTTCTTTGTATCCTCGGCTCCGATGTAGCCATAACAAACGGCAAGGTGCAAAGCACCTGTGTCTCCAAGTCCGCTAATGCGGTGGAAGTTGGAAAATTTGACCACACAGGCGCAAAGCTGACGCTGGACAATGTCACCCTGGAGGGAAGCGTAGGCGGCGGAACTGGCGTCCGTGGATTTGGGCTTTTCTTCCTTACCGGGAACGAAGCCGTGGTAACGAGCGGCACGTTCACCGGCGGCATCTACACGGAGGGAACGCTGAGCATGTCCGGCGGCAACGCGGATCAGCTGAAATTGGGATATAATAGCAATATTCGTGTGACCCTGTCCGGCGGCTCCTTTAACAGCATCAAAATCCCGAAGAACCCAGATTACCAGTCCCTGCTGGCAGAGGGCTATGCCTATCGGAAGCAAGACGGCGCATTGGTCAAACTGTCGGAGATGAATGAGAATACTGCCGTAACTGTTGTGAAGTGTAGCCACCCGGATGAGCATTCCGGCGGGAATGTCTGCCCCTACTGCGGCTATGCCGCTGAGGTAACAAAGACGGACGGCAGCATTTCCTACCATCGGGCGGCAGACACGGCCATCGCCGCAGCCAACGGCGGTACAGTGAAGCTACTGGCAGATGCAGGCGAGATCACCATCAGCAGCCCGCTCAAGCTGAATCTGAACGGTAAGACGGCGGCAAAGCTGACCGTCACCGGAGATGTCACGCTGGCATCCCTCCTGCCGGAGGGCTACGCGTTCAAGAGCGGCAACACCTGGATAACCGACCTTAGCAGCATGGAGCTGACCAATGTTTCTATGGCCAAGATCACCATCAAGAGCATGGACTATCCGACAAAGATGAGCATGACTTATGGCGGTACGGGGACGCTTCTTGTCAATGTAAAGAAGGAAACCGGCACTGGCGCTGTAAGCTTCCAGTGGTACAAGGTGGAGGACGGCAAAGAGACAGCAGTTGGCGGTGCGACAACAAAGAATCAATTTGATCTTTCTGCACAAAAGCTGCCCGCAGGCAATCATACCTTCCGCTTTTTGGCCACCTGCGACGGCTACGAGAAGATGAGCGAGGATATTGCTGTGACGGTACAAAAGGCCGACATCAGGTCAATCACGCCTCCCACAGCGCAGGAAAACCTGACCTATACCGGCCAGGAGCAGGCGCTCATTACCGCAGGCAGCGTGGCGAACTATGGCACTATGCAGTACAGCCTGACCGAGAACGGTACATACAGCCCGGACATCCCTACCGGCACCGATGCCGGAGCATATACCGTGTGGTATCGGGTGATTGGCGATGAAAATCACAACGATACCGCACCCACCAGCGTGGCGGTCAGTATTGGAAAGAAACCGCTGACGATCACCAAGGTAGCGTGTGCGGCCAAGATCTACGACGGCACGACAACCGTGGAACCCACCAGCGTGATCTTCGACAACGTGACCTTGAACCGAGGCACAGACTACACCGTGACCGCCAGCTTTGACGATGCCAGTGTGGGCAACGGCAAGAACATCACTGCCAGAGTGACCCTGATGGGGCAGACCGCGAAGAATTACGCCCTGGAGCAGAGCAGCTTCCCCACGACTGGCAGCATCACCAGGGCCGCTGTCCCTGGCTTTACTAAGGAAACCGCGCTGACCATTGTAAACGGCCACGCGAACACCTACACAGTGGCCCTCCCCGCCCTGCCCAAGCTGGAAACGCCCAAAAAGTATGGTGCACTCACCTATGAGATCCGCGAAATCAAACTGGATGGCAGCTACTACACCAGCGGCGCGAAGGTGGAAAACGGCAAGCTGACCCTGCCGATTCAGAAAAATGACGTGAAAACCACCGGCTCTGTGGGCACAGTGACCGTAGTAATCAAGAGTACAAACTATGAGGACATCACTCTGACCGTCAATGTCAATGCGACCAACAAGCTTCTCCCTACTGTTACGGCACCTACGGCAAACGCCCTGACCTACAATGGTACAGAACAGGCACTGGTTACAGCAGGCAAGACCACTGGCGGCACGATGCTCTACCGGCTTGACGATTCCAAATGGAGCGAGCAGATCCCCACAGCGAAAAATGCCGGGGAATACACCGTTTGGTATAAGGTTCAGGGAAACGCAGAGTACGCAGATGTGGCAGAACAAAGTTTGACTGTGACCGTTTCCAACCAGCCTTCCGGCGGCGGAGCATCCGGTGGTGGCGGCGGTGGCGCAGCCCCGGCTCCGACACCGGATGATGCGGATGTCATCACAGTCAAAGAAGACACGAAGGACAATACGACCTCCAAGCCGGGTGCGGAAACCGACACAACTACAACAACCAAGACGACCGTCAAGAATACGACGACTGAAACGACCAAGAACGAGCAGGGTCAGGATGTTTCCAAGACCACAGCCAGCGTTTCCAAAGACCTCGGTGACAAACTGCTCGATCAGGCGGTTTCCAATAAGTCCGATACGATCGAGATCACTGTGAAGTCTAACGAGACAAACAACAACGGCAGCGGCGCAGGCGCGAGCGCGGCAGACAGCGTGAAAGCAACCGAAGTCGAGCTGCCAAAGGCGACCGTCAACGCGATCGCCAAGGACACGAACGCCGACCTTGTCATCAAGACCGACAACGGCGAAGTCGTCCTCGACAACAAGACCTTAGAAACGATTGCAGGCGCAGCCAAGGGTGACACCGTAACCATCGTGGTGGGCGAAAACACCCAGCTCAAGGAAACGCAGAAACCGGCGGAGAAGATCGTCGGCAAGAACGGCACGCTCTTCGACCTTGTCGCGAAGATTGGCGAAAAACACCTGCATCAATTTGAAGGCGGCAAGGCTTATGTGACTCTGCCGATGCCGGATAAGCTCAAAGGCAAAGACATCCTCGTGATCTACATCGACGACAACGGTCTCTGCGAGATCCTGAACCACAGCGTAGAGAAGATCGGCGCAGAAGATTACATTCGCTTCACGACGACCCACTTCTCGACCTTCGCAGTCGTCGACAAAGACGAAGCAGAGCGGTTAATTAAAGAACAGAACGCCGCCCACGTCAAAGAACTGATGCAGAGCGCGAAGTTCAAAGTGACCACCACTAAGACGAGCAAGAAATCCGTCAAGGTACAGGTCGCAGCCAAGAGCAGCAAGAGCCTGATCTCCGACATCAAGTCGCTGGGCTACACGGTCAAGTACCAGTTCTATCGCTCGACGAAGAAGGACGCAGGCTACAAACTGCTCAAGACAAGCAGCAAGAACAGCTTTATCAGCACCAAGGGCACGAAGGGCAGAAAATATTACTACAAAGCCCGCGTGTTGGTCTATGACGGAAGCAAACTTGTGGCTAGGAGTGCACTCAAGCAGTGCAGCTATGGCGCAAGACGTTAATGCAAAACTGATTTTTTGCTAACAGAATATAGAATTTTTACTTAGGGCTGACTGTAACAGGTCAGCCCTATTTCTTTGATGGGACAAAGTGTGATTATAAAGCATAAAACTCCAATAAAAATGTGAAGAGTGATTCTATGGAACGATTTATCTTAAAAAAGTTGCTGGATTGGAAGGATTCTCCCTACCGCAAGCCTTTAATCTTGAAGGGCGTACGTCAGGTGGGTAAGACTTGGATTCTGAAAGAGTTCGGCAGACGCTGTTATGAAAATACAGCTTACTTTAACTTCGACGAAAATGAAGAATATAAGCAATTTTTTGAAACAACCAAGGATGTGGACCGGATTCTACAAAACCTTATGCTGGCAAGCGGTCAAAAAATTGTGCCTGAAAAAACCCTTATCATCTTTGATGAGGTGCAGGACTGCCCTAAGGTCATTAACTCTATGAAGTATTTTTGCGAGAACGCACCGCAGTATCACGTTGCCTGCGCCGGTTCTCTGTTAGGTATCGCCTTGGCGAAACCTTCCTCTTTTCCGGTGGGTAAGGTCAACTTTATGCAGATTGACCCGATGACCTTTAATGAATTCCTGCTTGCCAACGGTGATGAAAACCTGGCACAGTATCTGGAACAGGTGGACACCCTTGAACCCATCCCTGACGCCTTCTTTAATCCGCTGTATGAGAAGCTGAAAATGTACTATGTCACCGGTGGTATGCCGGAGTCGGTATTGATGTGGACGGAGGCACGGGATGTTTCTGCCATGCAGGAAGCATTGTCCGGAATCATCGGAGCCTATGAGCGTGATTTTGCCAAACATCCTAATCTCAGCGAGTTCCCGAAAATCTCAATGATCTGGAAATCCATTCCGTCTCAACTGGCAAGAGAGAACAAGAAGTTTATCTATAAAGTGGTCAAGGAAGGTGCACGAGCCCGTGAGTACGAGAATGCCTTACAATGGCTGGTGGATGCCCGTTTAGTGCATAAAATTTATCGCAGCTCAGCTCCCGGCCTGCCGATTGCAGCTTACGATGACTTGTCCGCTTTCAAGATTTATCTGGTGGATGTGGGACTGCTCCGCCGCCTGGCCCAGCTGGCCGTCAGTGCGGTGCTGCTGCTGGCGGTGGTGGTGGTGAAGATCACGGCCCCGTCGGCTATGGACCGGTACCGGGACAGGCTGCTGGACCTGATGGCCGGGCAGACGGACTTCCGGGCGGCGTTTTCCGCCGTGGGCCGGGCGGTATCCGGCCAGGGCGCCGTGGGGAAGGCGCTGAACGACGCCTACACGGCGGTGTTCGGCCCCCAGGATACCGGGGGCACGGTCCCCCAGGACGCGGCGGACCCGGCGGCCTATACGGCGGAGAACACCCCCGGGGACGTGTGTCTGACCCAGCAGGTGCTGGGCTTTGCCTATGCCAATCCGCTGACCGGGCCGGTGACGGACCGGTTCGGCTATCGACAGGACCCCAACGGCGGCGGGCAGCAGTTCCACTACGGCCTGGACATCGCCGCCGATGAGGGGGCGGTGATCACGGCCTTTGCCGCCGGGACCGTCACGGCGGTGGGAGACAGCGCGGAGCTGGGCAATTATGTGACGGTGCAGCACCCCGGGGGCTTTGTCACCCTGTATGCCCATTGCAGCCGCATCAACGCCTCCTCCGGCCAGCAGGTGCGGCCCGGGGACCCCATCGCGGAGGTGGGCCACACCGGCAACGCCACCGGGCCCCATCTGCACTTCGAACTGATGAAAGACGGGGTGTATGTGAATCCCATCTATTACTATGCGGCCCCCTGAGCGGACCCGGATCCGGGTGTCGCCGGGGGCCCCGGCGCTGTTGGCGGTATTTGTGTGGCTGTCGTCGCCGGAGGTGCTGGGGGCGGTGCTGCTGGCGGCTCTGTGCCACGAGCTGGGCCACTATGCCGCCCTGCGCCGCCGGGGCGGCTGGGTCCGGGCAGTGCGCATCTCCGCCCTGGGGGCGGAGATGCAGGTGGCGGGGCGGATGAGCTACGGCGGCGAGCTGCTGGCGGCCGCCGCCGGACCGGCGGTGAATCTGGTGCTGGCGGCGGCGCTGGGACTTCTGGGCCGGTGGGGGGAGCCGCTGTATCTGCTGGCCGGGGCCCAGGCGGTGCTGGGCTGCTTCAACCTGCTGCCCATCCTGCCTCTGGACGGCGGGCGGATGCTGTGGCTGGCCCTGTGCTGGGGGACGGACCCGTTTCTGGCGGATCGGGTGACCCAGGCCGTCAGCCTGGCGGCGGCGGGCCTGCTGACCGTTGCCGGTGCGGCCCTGGCCCGGCGCAGCCCCTTTCTGCTGTGGACGGCGGCGGCTCTGCTGGTCTGCGCGGCGGGGCCGTGTATAAAACGGCGGAGATCGGTCTATGCTTCCCATAAAGGAAGGTGAAGCGCATGAGCGACAGAAAATGGCGCACCTGGGAGGTCCTGGGGCTGATATTCGTGCTGGCGGCGGGGAATCTGCTGCATTTTGTATATGATTGGTCCGGGCAAAGCCCGGTGGTGGGGGTCCTGGCCTCCGTCAACGAGTCCACCTGGGAGCATATGAAGCTGCTGACCACCCCCTGGGTCCTGTGGAGCATCGTGGAGTTTGCCGCCCTGCGGCGCACCGGCCTGCCGGTGCTGACGGCCCGGGCGGCGGGCCTGCTGGCAGGGCTGGCGGCTATCCCGCTGCTGTTTTACGGGTATCAGGGGGTTCTGGGCCGGGACATCATGTGGCTGGACGTGGCCATTTTCCAGATAGCCGTGCTGCTGGGCTTCTGGGTGACCTGGGCCATGCTGCGCCGCTGGGCCCTGGCGTCCCCGGTGTGGCAGGTGGCCGGAGCGGCGGTGCTGGCGGCGGTATGGGCGGCGTTTATCCTATGGACCTTCGCCCCGCCGGACCTGCCGCTGTTTGCGGACCCGGAGACGGGCCTGCGTGGGATCCGATAGGGTTCTTTTCCCCCGCCCCGGCGCATAGGGTAGGGCCGGAGGTGGGGGAAATTGAGGCGCTATATCCTGGGATTTTTCACGGCGGCGGCAGCGGCGGCGGCGCTGTGGCTGCTGCACAGGACCTTTCCGTGTCCGCTGACGGCCCTGCTGGCTCCGGCCAACGGCAGCCCCTGGGAAATGGGGAAGCTGCTGTTCTGGCCGTATCTTCCGGCGGCTCTGGTGATCTGGCGGCTGGGCCCAGAGGGGGGCTGCCGGGGCGGGCACTGCCTGCTGCTGGCGGCGATGCCCCTGTGCATGGCGGGGCTGTGCTGGCTGCTGCCGGGCCGGTGGCTGCGGCTGTGGAGCCTGGTGCTGGCCGGGGGACTGACCCTCCACGGCACGGTGCTGTCCCGGCGGGTCCCCGGCGGGGAGCTGGTGTGGTATGTGTTGGCCATCCTGGTGGGGATCGCCTATCTCCTGCTGACGGTGGGCGCTCCGGACATCGGGCCCTTTGCCGACCCGGCGGCTGCGGCCATGGGGACCATCCCTTTCTGAAAAACTTTGTGATTTTTTTGACCAACTGTTGCATATGCCGCAGAAATGCGGCGCGAAACCTGCTATAATACGACTATACCAAACGAGGAGGCGCTGCATATGGCGATTTTGCATGTGAACGAGAGCGAGTTTGACCGGGAGGTCCTGCAGGATAGCGGCACGGTGCTGGTGGACTTCTGGGCCACCTGGTGCGGTCCCTGCCGGATGCTGGCCCCGATTCTGGAGGAGCTGTCCGGCCAGCACCCGGAGCTGAAGATCGTCAAGGTGGACGTGGACGAAAACCGGGACCTGGCTTTACAGTACGGCATCGAGAGCATCCCCACCCTGCTGGTGTTCAAGGGCGG
>ERZ827197.1963-NODE-1963-length-14909-cov-4.880436_pt1 | contig 14909 bp, 10 predicted proteins | sample MGYA00519867_ERZ827197 | MGnify/ENA primary metagenome ERZ827197 (study PRJEB31778, sample SAMEA3449278) | human gut metagenome | biome: human gut; feature: human-associated habitat; material: faeces | place: United Kingdom | collected 2010/2012 ...
GTCTTACCGCCAGACTCTGGTCCATACATTTCTACCACACGTCCCTTTGGCACACCGCCAACACCCAAAGCGAGATCCAACCCCAAAGAACCAGATGGTACGGTCTCCACATTCAAATGCATATTGTCGCCTAATTTCATAACGGAACCCTTACCATATGCCTTCTCAATCTGAGACAGTGCAGACTCCAACGCTTTTCTTTTATTTTCATCGATCTTTACTTCGTTTGCCATAACTAAATTCCATCCTTTCTTAATTCGAACAAGTGTTCTTTTTGTATGATAATGCTTTTTCATTATCCTGTCAACATCTTTTTGCAATTCAAGTATACTAATACTATATCTTTATTTTCAACATATGTCAATATATAATTACGTATTATTTTTATTGCATCATGTCATATATTTTTAATCTGACGATATCTTTGGCTACATCTGCTAACTTGCTGCTGATCGATCAGATGGTATTTTGTCATATCGCGAAGACTTTTCACAAATTCCTGTCCGCTGATGGGCGCCTGTATCAAATCCTCTAATGTGTCCTCTATTGACTGACGGTACTGATCCATCGTGATCGCATGGGCCTCACAAAGAACACGATTTTTGTATATTTCCTTAAAATATGCGTCCAGGCGATTGCTGCGACTCACACTGTCATCCAATAAAAACGGGACCTTTGGCAACAGCTTCATCAAATTTGCCATTGACGTATTCGTTATGTATAATCCATTGCTCAAATAAAATAAATTTTTTTGGTAAACAAGTTCTCCGTCTACGTTACGTTCTGCATATTCCGGCAAAAGATCTTGAAACATTTTAGCAATGTACGTACTATATTGAAACGGGATATAATCCTTTTCGATATCTGCGGTTACATTTTTTTCATAATAAATACCCCTGATCTGATCCATGGGAATCTCAAATTCATTTGCATGGCCCTCTAGCACAAGAAAATGTAATGTTTTGTCAGTTCTCCAGGCAAATGCCGGAACCTGCTCTAATTTTCTCTCCTGGTAAGAATCAATCATAAGTTTCTGATGAGACTGTGTTACTTTATGCTGCCTTAATATCTTTTTGACATCTTTCGATTGAAGCGAGGCCAGATATCTTGCCTTGGCTCGCTGCCGTTCCTGTGGCGAATGCGCTTCTTTTCCTTCATCGTATGTATCTTTATTTGATTTTTGAGCCTTCTGTGTATTGATCGTAACAGAATTTACAGTCGCAAAGGCAACGACCAACAATACAAGCGCTGCCAGTGCAAATACCGGAAGCTGCAGTATCCACGCCGCGATAAACAACGCAACAGACGCTATCCCCAGCAAAATCATTGCCCATAAAAAAAGTTTTGTCTTGACAGACCCCTGTGTCATACTGCGTATAATTTTCCTGATCATGACCGCAATCTCCCTCCTTCATATCTGGCATGTGCATCAACACAATGAAGCAGTGACTCAAACTGATCATCAAGCGTTCCTTCTTCCAAAACAACATCTAACGCTGCTGCAATATTGTGCAGCAACAGTTTGTCAATATACGGACGCAGTCCCACTAATAGCTGTCTCTTTTCTCGAAAAGACTCTGCATCTAATATTTGAAGCATGCCTCGCCTGGCGATTTCCGTTTCTGTAATACGACCGGACAAATATTTTTCCGGCTGCCCCTTTTCCAGTGCCATACGCAGCTCTTCTTCGCTCACATCCGCCCCACCGGCAGGCACATTCTCCCCCTGTGCGCGCTGATTCTCGGATGCCTCTGATTCGTTCTCCTGAGATAAATCCTGCGCCGACACTTCAGACACACTCTCCTGCAAAGCACTTTTTGCCCCGGATACTTCTACCACTCTCTCCTGAGGTGCACGCTTCTCCCCGGATGCTTCTACCACTCTCTCCTGAGGTGCATGCTTCTCCTCTAACACTTCTGCCATCTTATGATAAGTCGCCTCAAAAGCTGACAGAGATTTTGCCCATACGGTAAATGGTGCATGCATCTCCTGATATATGGCAAGCTCCTGCGCACTGCCCTCCTGCCTTGCAACCGCCATCAATTGTACGATCTTACCGGATTGATTCACATATAAATTACCTGCTGTCCATACTTTACTGCCCATTTTAATCTCCATTCCGCAGACACTCTGCCATACCTTATAACCTGTCTACATTCTCCATCAATTATACCACATATCCCCCTGTTCCGTTAATATCCGTTAATAAATTATTCCATCTTCCCATACCTCAATATCTCACACATCTACATATTGCTTATTATGTCAATCGATCATCAGAGACAACAAAATCTAGAAATCACTGTGAAAACTAATTGCGGCAAAGCAATTGCTATAGTTTCTTGAAGGCAGGACTCACTATATAGCGGCTGCAAAATATAATCAGACAATCGACATAATAAGCAATATGTGGATTGTCTGTAACTTCCGGTATGGAGGGTTTCAGTTGAGCATTTATTTTATATTCTTTTTATTTGACATCAGATGCCCCTAATGTTACTATTTGAACAGCAAATAACCAATTCAAACTCTCTCCCTGATATACAGAGAAGTTTGAATAAAAACGTATTATATTTTGTTACACTTATGTAGCAATAGTAAAATGGAGGATATCAATGAACGACAAAAATAACGCATTATTTTTTAATGAAGATAACGACTTTAATGCAGTGATCACTCTGACAGATGAAGATGGCAATGACATGGACATGGAAGCTGTTGCCGCTTTGGAAATTCATGAACTTGGCAAAGAATACATTGCTGTAGTTCCTACGGAGCCAAATGATGAATTCGAAGATGGCGAAGTATTATTATTGATCTATTCTGAGGATGCTGATGGCAATCCGGTATTTGAAAGTCTGGACGATCCGGAAGAATTTGAGATCGCCAGTGCCGCATTCGAAGAATTGATCGCAGAAATGGCCCAAGAAGAAGATGATGATGATGACGATGAGGAAGATGACGGAAATATCGGTTATCTGGACGATATTTCTGATATTATTCCGGGAGTCTCTATTGATCTGGACAACTAAATCCTTTGAATTGGCTAAGGTACAGGCAGATGGAATAATCCCAATGGCATTAAGTTAAGGCTAATTATGAGAGAAGTTGGTATCTTTTTTCGATACTAACTTCTCTTTTCATTTTCTTGTCACAGATTAAATTCCATACATTAATCAAAAAAATGTACGACAAATAGACAAAAGCAATACCCTTGTCAAAAATTGATACATTTTTCGATATTTTATGCTATTCTATACATGAAGCTTATTGCTTGTTTGACTTTCATTTCTCGTGGTCTTGAGCGCCCGGGGCGAATGGGTAGTACATATCTGGCAATGAGCAGTTCAACATCAGGTGGGTTATTTATACTTAACAGGAAATCACGGCATATATGTACAGCAACAGAAAAGTTGATTTTATATTCATATTTTCTGGAACCCTTTTCTATGACTACGTGCGAGGTAATCAATTCAGAAAAGTTATACATTATTAGCCCTGCGAAAATTTCTTGGAGTATATAGTCCACCTTTTTCGAATGAAAATGAAGTAATCCTATAGTATATTTTAAATCTCTAAAAGATGTTTCAATTCCCCACCTCATGCCGTATAGTTTCTTTAGTTCATCTGAAGGAAATTCTACTGCGTCCAGATTGGTTACTACAACTTCATATGAATTATCTGATATTGGAAAACGTACAATTCTAAATGGTAGATGATACAATACTGCAGGATCTGATTTTTTACTTTTTGACGGCAGATAATCGAACGTACATTTATGTGATATCCATCGATATGTATTCTTCTGCTGCAATAAATTCTTCATTTCATTTGTCTGTTTTCGAGTTAAATTTAAATCTATATACTCATCAAATTCCTCTGTGTCAGGTAAGTCTAAGCCGTGCAAAATGCCTGTTTTGTACTTGCCAAAATCCTTTACTCGTATAAGGTAGAACCAACCTTTTTCTTGTATATGTGCCATGTTGTTATACGACTCATACCCTCTGTCCGCAGTAACAATGGTCTTTGTGGTAAAATCAGATCTATCAACCATTTCAATTAATGCTTTGTTTTCTCCGGCTTCTTTAGCTTTATAAACTATAGCATCTTCATATGTGTGAGAGAGAAGGTTGTATAAAGCATTAAGGTGAAGGAGATTGTAGGGTTTTACGCCTTCTTTTGTTTGAAAAAAAGACGCTTTGTCCCTCGGATTAGTTGCAATTTGAATATCTGAACCATCAATAGCTAAAAGTTTATATCCCCTATAATTATCGCTTCGGGCTGTTTGGGAAGCGAACTCTTGAAAAAGATTTTCCAGTGCGGCTGGTAGGATTTTCTTTCTCTGCTGAACAAATGCTGATGATGTTGCGGTAGTGGTACTGCAACCAAACTGTCGTAATAGTTCGTTCGTTAAAGTAGCCCCCTCCATCGTTAGCAATGACAAAATCATATTTTCATATGGAATTTTCCTATTTCTTGTAAAATTCACATCGGGGTCAGAAACAAGTCCTGTTAAATCCTGCTTCTGCTTATTAATGAGATTCAATAATAAGTTTCTTAATTTCTGTGAGTTTCTATTCATGCGATTTCCTCCTTGTAAATAGATGTTTTCTAATTACAAGAGCCGCTTTAGCTACCTCTCAAAATTCTCAGTAGCTAAAGCGGCCGCATTTTATGACTGATTTGTCAATAGTTTATTGAAAAAAAATCCCACACCACATTTCTGTGATGTGAGATTTCCTTAACTTAATGCCATTGGGAATAATCCATCTGCCTTTTTCATATGTGTTAAATAAATCCATGATATTGTGAGGATAGTTATGCTTAATTATCTTTGGGGGTATATGATACTGATCGGTATTGGATTTGGCATACTGACCGGCGAGGTGGAGGCTCTTAGCAATGCGGCTATTGACAGTACGGGCGAAGCTGTAACAATGGCGATCACTATGCTCGGCATTATGTCTATGTGGACAGGATTGATCGAGATTGCCAAACGTTCCGGCCTGTTAGACCAGATCACCAGAAAACTGGACCCTGTCCTGCATTTTCTATTTCCACGCATTCCAAAAGATCATATTGCAAAAGAGTACATCAGCGCTAATATCGTTGCTAATTTATTAGGGCTGGGCTGGGCAGCGACTCCTATGGGACTGAAAGCTATGAAAGAACTGGCAAAAATAGAGCGGGAGCGTCTTTCTGATAGCGGCAGACCGATCCGCAAGGCTTCCGATGAAATGTGCACTTTTTTGATCATTAATATTTCATCGCTGCAGTTGATTCCGGTCAGCACGATTGCTTACCGTTCCCAATACGGTTCCGTCAATCCTGCAGCCGTTGTGTTCCCCGGTCTGATTGCCACCACTATCAGTACGATCGTCGCTATTATTTTTTGCAGGATCATGTGCCGTAAGGGAGAAAAATAGGCGGTGCAGTTATGCACTGCCTATCCCCCGCTCTACTTTATACCCGCAACAGGAAATTCAAGTTTTTCCATCGTCCTACTCCATACCTACAACAGTAAAATCAAGCTCTTCCATCGTCCTACTCCATACCTACAACAGTAAAATCAAGCTTTTCTATCGTATCCTTGATGAGCGATTCATCGACATCTTTGTATAGAGATACGACGGCTATTTTTTTATTCAGTTTCACTTTACAGATCACACCGTCCAGCTCATTGACATGCTTCTCAATACGATTTTTGCAATTCTGGCAATGCATTCCTTCAATATGAACAGTAAGCTCTCGAAGCTTCGGACCATCCATCTTTTTCTTTGGTACCTTTTCCTTTGGTCCTCCACAACAGTCTCCTTCCCCTTTCATATGTTTGACTGTCGTACGGATTGCCGGGATCAAAATGATCACAATGATCACGATTGCAATCCAATTGCCCGATGCCTGTGCTGTCAAATAATTTACCATATTTACCACCTGGCCTTTCTAACTCTGCTATCTTTTTCCGCCCCCCCGAAGCACCGCTGTTTGTAAAGAGGCATAACCATCCATCTGATCATATAGAGAAAAGACCGCCTGTTTTTTGCAAAACAAACGGTCCCATCACTATTTTTTCTGTTTTGTTTTCTTTGGCTTAGCTCCGCAATACTTTGTGCAGGAACCTGCCGAAGGACAGCCAATGCATCTTACACCCTTTTTCTTAGATTTGACAATATAAAAGATCGACACTCCTAAAATAAGCGCAATAACCAATATTGCGATCAGGTTTGCAATAATGCCTCCCACAATAACCATCCCTTTCTATTGATTCTATGAAATCTTCCACGCCGGAAGATATGTTGCCATATCTTCTGACGTCATGAAGTTTTCATATATATATTAATCTAATTGATATTCTGCATCAATAGCTCTGTTACCTTTGATGATCAGACTAACGATCACTGCCGCAAAGATAGCAATTGCGATCAATCCTGCGTAGAAACCAGGAGTAGAAAGAACTGCTGCAGGTCCTGAGACGATCATTGTACCGATCTGGTATACCAAATATCCAACTGTGAAGCCTGTTGCAAGCTGTAAGCAGATACCACCAAGCAGCCACTTACCACTCTGCATCTCAGAGTTCATAGCACCAAGTGCTGCAAAACATGGTGGTGTATAAAGGTTGAACATTAAGTATGCAAGAGCCGCCACTTTTGTCAATCTCATAACATCAGCTACCGCATTACCGGAACCTACTAATGCAAGCTCATCAGTATCGATGAAGTTTGTAATTGCAAAGCAGGTAGCGATTGTACCAACTACATTCTCCTTAGCTATAAATCCCGTGATCGCTGCTGCTGCAAGCTGCCATGATACAATTCCAACGACAGGTACTAACAGATAAGCAAACGGGCCGGCAACACTTGCCAGGATAGAAGTGCTCTCCTGTCCCTCTTCGATTGCCTGAAGATGCCAGTTAAAGGACTGCATCAACTGTACTACTGTATTACATACAAGGATTACGGTACCAGCCTTAACGATATACGCTTTACCACGATTTAACATAGATAAAACACCGATCTTCAAGCTTGGGATCTTATATTCCGGAAGCTCAATGATGAAGAATGACTTTCTATATTTCATACCGGTAACTGCTTTGATAAGCAATGCACCTAAAAGTATCAAAATAATACCAACGAAATACATCAATGGACCTACCCATTTTGATTTCGGGAAGAATGCTCCTGCAAACAATGCGATTACCGGCATCTTAGCGCCACATGGCATAAATGTTGTAAGCATCGCGGTTGTTCTGCGCTCACGCTCATTCTTAATGGTACGACATGCCATGACAGCGGGGATACCACAACCGGTACCGATGATCATAGGGATAACAGATTTACCGGAAAGACCTACTCTCTTAAAGATCGGATCCAGTACGACTGTTGCACGTGACATATAACCACAATCCTCAAGCAATGCGATAAGGAAGTACATTACCATTACGAGTGGAAGGAAACCAACTACGGCACCTACACCACCAATGATACCATCACAAAGCAGAGATACTAAGAATGCACTTGCGTTTGCTTTTTCCAAACTATCGGTCGCCCATCCCTGGAACTGTTCGATCCAGCCGGTCAGGATATCTGCCAAATATGTACCTAAAGTAGACTGTGAAATGTAGAATACTAAGTACATTACTACTGCAAAGATTGCAATACCGATTACAGGATGCGTGATAACGGAATCAATCTTATCTCCAATTGTCTTATCCTTTGTAAGCACTTTACGATTCTCTACTTCTTTCACAATTGCATTTACAAATGCAAAACGCTTTCTATCAGCAGCCTCTACCTCATCTTTGTCATGAAGATTCACATCACCCTGTACATACGGTGCTTTCTGACCTGCGCCCTCTAACTCAGCAGCCTGAGCAACAACTTCTTTCAGTCCCTCATCCGATGTGGATACTGTTTTGAGTACCGGACAGCCAAGTTTCTGAGACAACAGCTCTGTATTGATCTTTGTCTCTTTCTTCTCATTAATATCGCTCTTATTCAAAGCTACGACAACCGGAACACCAAGTTCCAAAAGCTGTGTTGTAAAGAACAAGCTACGGCTCAAATTGGTAGCATCTACGATGTTAATAATAACATCCGGATGCTCGTTCTTTACATAACCGCTTGTAATGCTCTCCTCTGATGTAAATGGTGACATGGAGTATGCACCCGGAAGATCGACTGCGATCAACTCTTTGGAGCCGTCGTAATACGCCTTCTTGATCTGGCTTTCTTTCTTAGCAACGGTAACACCAGCCCAGTTACCGATCTTTTCATTTCTTCCCGTTAATGCGTTGTACATAGTGGTCTTTCCACTATTGGGATTACCGGTTAACGCAATTCTCATAACGAAACCTCCTTGTAAAATGACAAATTATCAAATTCTTTATATTAAAATAGCTTTCGCCAGTTCAATATCAATGTTGTATCTGGCGTCCTTGATCGAAACCACCAGATTTCTCCTTTTACGTGCAACGACAGTAATCGGCTCACCACTGTAGCACCCAAGTGAGAATAAGAATGCACTCATTTCATCATCGTTTGTTGCAATCTCTTTTACTACATATTCTTTTCCTTCTACTGCATCATTCAGAGTCATATGTTTTCCTTTCCGCTCCTGTCCTTCCTCGCACAATATAGCTCATTACTAACAGTAATCTGTTGTGACTTTCTTTTGTTAGGTCTATCTATTGTGCGAAAGTTGACACATATTTAGGTTAGCTCTATCTAACCCTATAATAATTTAATACAATCTTTTTCTTTTGTCAACAAAAATATAAATTTTTTCAAAAAGAAATAGAACAAATAGAACATAGAGTCGCTTGCGACTCTTTCGCGCTCGAGCGGTGCTGTTTACAGCTAACTTCTTCTCTGCGAGATGCGCATCCTCGCGGAGCGTTTTTCGCTTTATAGGAAACGACAAGTTTCCTATAAAGCAAAAAAGAACAACCAATACTTGGTTGTTCTTTTTCTAAATTTTCAAAAGGCATATTTACCACTTATTTCTAAGTCGATCTGTTAAAATTTATTTAATGGTAAGTTTGATCACTTTCTTCTTACCACTGCCATCCGTTGCAATTGCAGTAATCTTAACTTTGCCTTTCTTCTTCGCTTTTACAACACCGCTCTGTGTCACTGTTGCAATTTTAGTATTACCAGATACCCAGAATACCGTGGCAGACGCATACTTTTTCTTAGGCGTGATCTTGGCTTTCAGTTTGAGTTTCTTACCAACCTTTAACTTCTTAACGCCAGACAGTTTGATCTTCTTCACCGCTTTTTTCATAACGCGAATGGTAATTTTCTTTTGCAATCCATTCGCTGTACGAATCGTGATCACTGTCGTTCCGGCTTTCTTACCAGCAACAATCTTACCACTACCGCTTACTTTTGCTATTGATGGTTTACTGCTGGTATACGTTAGTTTCTGAGGCTTAGCTCCTGTCGGCAACAAAGTCACCGTAAGCTGCATGCTCTTTCCTGCTGCAAGCTGCAATTTCGATTTTACCGGAAGATTACTTACCTTTTTCACACTGGCAATAACGCGCATTCCGGTCGCCTGAATTCCCGGCTTCTGCGTTGGTGTGATCGTTGGTTTCTCACTTGGAGCAGCACTTTCAGTCGGATCATCACTAGGTACCGATGTTATCGTCGGTGCTGCCGTTGGTGTCGGCGTTTTTATCGGTGCTGCCGTTGGTTCCGGTGCTTTCGTCGGTTCCGCCGTTGGTGTCGGTGTTTTTATCGGTGCTGCCGTTGGTTCCGGTGCTTTCGTTGGCTCTGCCGTTGGTTCCGGCGTTTTTATCGGTGCTGCCGTTGGTTCCGGCGCTTTTGTTGGCTCTGCCGTTGGTGTCGGCGTTTTTATCGGTTTTGCCGTTGGCTTTTCGGTTACCGTCGGTGCTTTCGTCGGTTCTGCCGTTGGTTTTACGGTTACCGTCGGTGCTTTCGTCGGTTCTGCCGTTGGCTTTTCGGTTACCGTCGGTGCTTTCGTCGGTTTTGCCGTTGGTTTTACGGTTACTGTCGGTGCTTTCGTCGGTTCTGCCGTTGGTTTTACGGTTACAGTTGGTGCTTTCGTCGGTTCTGTCGTCGGCTTTTCCGTTACCGTCGGTGCTTTCGTCGGTCCTGCTGACGGTGATACTGCCGGATAGGATGCATTTTCTTTCTCCTCGTGTGCTCGACAGGTATTGATCAGCCACTTACCGGTTGTTGTCAGATCATCTGCTGTCCAATCGCCCCCGGCATTGCTGCAGCTGCTCTTAAAATACGCCGATTTTTCATTACAATTACTATAACTCCAGCATGCAAAACTAATATTTAATTCGTCCAACAACGCGATCCACCGATCCGCATTTTCCGTGTCATAACTTCCATTACCATCTGCTGAACATATACCAAATTCGGTAACAAAGATCGGTGTTCCATCCTTGGTTGCCAGACGTACTTTTTCCATTAAATTCTCTTTGTGCGTTGCGGAATAAAAATGGAACGTATACATGATGTTTTCATAACCAAGAGCTTTCATCGGCTTAGCCGCTACCTGATCGACATCCTGTGACCAAGTATTCGTTCCGCATATAATGATCGCATCCGGATCAATGTCACGTATCGTCTTAATGACTTCACTACAATATGTATAAAGATCTTTGCCATTGCCACTATACCAATTTGTGCCTGTCGGCTCATTGCAAATCTCATATAACACGTTATCATGATCCTTGTACATTGTTGCGTACTTTGTAAAGAATATCTTTGCCTCTTTCAAATACTCATTTGGATTGTAAGCATGCACATGCCAGTCTACCAACGCATACATTCCGAGCTTGGTTGCATAATCGACACCATTTTGAATCAATGTATCAAGCTGCTGTTTGGTACTGTCTCCACCCGTCAAATATCCAACCGATCCAACGTCGCGTGGATAACAGACCAATCGAACCATATTGATTCCCCAATCATCACGCAATGTCTGGAACGCATTCTGATTGACATACTGCGGAAACCAATGCATACCATGGGTACTGGCTCCACGAAGCTGTGTCGGCACACCATTCTGATCCACCATGATCGGTGCCGCATAGCCGTCAACCTTCTGTACTGACAGTTTACCATGTCTGCCGACCGGAGTGTCCGCATATGCAACATCTTTACGTCCGGTTAATTCATAATTCAGTTCATCACCGGTACTTGGACCTGCACAATTTACAGCAATGACATTAGATTCTCCAACGGAAATAGACGGCTGTTTTCCAAAACCAACTTTATTAGAAGAGCTGCTAACCGTTGCTCCCGCTGCAATCTCTGTCGAATAATATGCCACAACGCCTCCCAGCGCCGCATCATACACTGCAGAAAATCCCTCAACATAGCCAACGTCAACCGATCCCGATGTCGGTATTAAAATCTGAATACCTCTAACCGTTTCGCTGCTGTTATTTGTGATAGAAAAACTGTATTCTGCATAATAATCATTTGTTCCACTGCCAACACTTCTCGTGATCGCAATCTGGTCTGCCGAAACATTGCCACCGGCACTTGCTGTGCTGCTTGGCTTACTTGTCGCGCTGCTTGGCTTACTTGTCGCACTGCTGCCGCTGTCCGCCATATTGATCACCGCAGAGTCAACAGAATAGGACACGGTACTCCCATCGGCTGCATTGGCAAAACGCACGCCAAGATTTCCCAGCGTTGTTCCACCTTTCCAATCCATATCTGCAAAGGAATAGGTAAGCGTCAACTGACTGCCGGTAACCAGCTCTGCAGTCGAAGACTGATTCCAATTCCAATCACCCGATGCATCCGGTTGTGCAAAAATAAATGCTTGCGCTTTTGCGCCACTTCCCTGTGTAAAACTTTTGATCGTGATCTTTACCGTCATGGAAGTCACCTTGTTCGAAGAGATTGCACTCTTCGTTTTCAAGGCATCCGGTATGTTAAAAAACATATCGCCAATATAATCATCGCCATACTCATTCTTAGCAATCGTTACACTGGTTGCTCCGCTCTTCACGGTAAGATTCTGTGTCGATGCTGCCTTAGCAATGGTAATCGGCAGATTTGCCATAGATAAGACCATTGCCACGGTCAGCACCCACGCATATACGCGCCGCCATTTCTTTGTCATTCTTTTTCTCCCTTCTTGAAATAAACATAAGGCATACTCTAAAATTTTATTGCCCTTCTCTCTAGAATATCTGTCGAATCCTTACGTTCACCATTACATTACCCAATCATTATACCCTATCTGCGATTATTCGCCAACACTGATTTATATAACCTTTGACGGCAGAATTTTACTCATTCAGCTGCTGTACAACTTTCATCATTTGATCTCTCAACGTTGCTGCCAGTTCAAAGTTTAACTCTGCTGCGGCCGCATGCATCTGTTTCGTCAACTTCTTACGTAACTGCTGCAAATCTTTCTTGCTCATAGATTCCAGATCTTTCTCAATATCGCCTGAGTTGCTATCGGCTTTCTTCGATATACTGATCAGATCACGTACCGCCTTCTTGATCGTCTGTGGCGTAATACCGTGCTCCTCATTGTACTGCATCTGAATCTTTCGTCTTCGATTCGTCTCATCAATGGCATGGCGCATCGAATCTGTCATGACATCACCATACATAATAACCCGTCCTTCTGCATTACGGGCCGCCCTGCCAATCGTCTGAACAAGAGAAATCTCTGAGCGAAGAAATCCTTCCTTATCAGCATCCAAAATAGCAACCAGTGCTATCTCCGGAATGTCCAGTCCCTCTCGCAGCAAATTAATACCGACTAATACATCAAAGCCATCCAACCGCATATCACGAATAATCTCCGAACGTTCCAGCGTATCAATATCTGAATGCAGATAACGCACCCGAATCCCAATTTCCTTCAAATAGTCCGTCAGATCTTCCGCCATACGTTTTGTCAACGTATTTACCATAACCTTATTTCCTGCATCGATCGTCTTTCGGATCTCACCTACCAGATCATCAATCTGCCCCTCCACCGGACGAACAGAAATCTCCGGATCCAATAGTCCGGTAGGCCGTATGATCTGCTCAACACGCGCCAGCTCATGTTCCTGCTCATATACATTCGGTGTCGCCGATACAAATAACATCTGATTGATATGCGACTCGAATTCATCAAAATTCAGCGGACGGTTATCTAATGCAGATGGCAGACGGAATCCATAGTCTACAAGTGTAGTCTTCCTGGATCGATCTCCCGCATACATGCCTCGTATCTGTGGTATCGTAATATGAGACTCATCTACCATGATCAAAAAATCTTCCGGAAAATAGTCCATCAATGTATGTGGCGTTTCTCCCGGCTTTAATCCCGATAAATGCCTCGAATAATTTTCGATACCTGAACAAAAACCGGTTTCCCGGAGCATCTCAATATCAAAATTGGTTCGCTCAGCAATACGCTGCGCCTCCAGTAGTTTATCTTCGCTTTTAAAATATTTCACACGATCTTCCAGCTCTGCCTCGATTGTTCGGATCGCACGCTCCATCGCATCTTTATCAACAACATAATGCGATGCCGGAAAAATAACAATGTGTTCCAATTCTGCTTTAATCTCTCCGGTCAGTACATCAATTTGAACAATGCGATCCACCTCATCACCAAAAAATTCAATGCGAACCGCCTGATCCGCTTCTGAAATCGGAAATACCTCCAAAACATCGCCACGCACACGAAATGTTCCACGCTGAAAATCCATATCATTACGGTTATACTGAATCTCTATTAATTTTTGGATCACTTCATCACGGTCTTTGCACATACCCGGACGCAAAGACACCGTCATGTTCTGATAATCAATAGGGCTTCCCAAACCATAAATACAAGATACACTGGCTACAATGATCACGTCCCGCCGCTCCGTCAGTGCTGCTGTTGCAGAATGACGTAATTTGTCAATTTCATCATTGATCGAAGAATCTTTTTCAATATACGTATCGGAAGATGGCACATATGCCTCCGGTTGATAATAATCGTAATAGGATACAAAATACTCCACCGCATTCTCCGGGAAGAATTCCTTGAACTCACCGTAGAGCTGTGCCGCCAATGTCTTATTGTGCGCAATGACCAAAGTCGGTCTGTTCAGCTTCGCAATGACATTTGCCATCGTAAAGGTCTTACCGGAACCCGTCACACCAAGCAAGGTCTGGAACTGGTCGCCCTCTTCAAAACCTTTGACCAAAGCGTCGATCGCCTGGGGCTGATCACCGGTAGGTTTGTATTCGCTGTGTAAAATAAATGGTTTTTGTGTTTCTGACACAAAATCACCTCCTCACTGCTACATTCTGAATTTCGTCCTGTCCGATCAAAACCTTTTTTCCTTCAAAGGCAAAGCCGTAATGACGGATCCTGTCTGCCGGTATTCCCTGTAATAGCAGTTCGGCATCATAGTTCTTCTCTTTGATCTGATCTAAAGCCGTCCGAACCGTATCCTGTAAAGATTTCTCCTCATCCGGTTCATGCACTTTAAACTCGATCACAATGGCATCATCCACCTCTGTCACAGGTGTAAGCATCACATCATATCGTCCATATCCACTCTCCCGGTTGGAACGGATCTGATACCTGTCCCGCAACTCCACCAAAAGTCCCAGAACAAATCCATGATAGAACCGCTCCGGCTGACTTTTCTCAGAAGGTTTCTTTCCTGTATCAAAGCTGCTGAAGGTTGCAAGTGCAACATCATTCATATAAATATTCATTTCCTTGAGACTTCCCTTTAACAGTGCCTTCACAAAATCATTATAGTTCGCATCTTTATTTTTAAACCATCCCCGGAACATTGTCATGAACATGCTTAGTGTCTCAATATTTGTAATATCCAACGTGTACCATGGTTCCAAAGTAATCCCACGGTAGTCTATATTCTGTACTTTCAGATAACCACTGGC
>ERZ827197.1964-NODE-1964-length-14909-cov-2.391342_pt1 | contig 14909 bp, 15 predicted proteins | sample MGYA00519867_ERZ827197 | MGnify/ENA primary metagenome ERZ827197 (study PRJEB31778, sample SAMEA3449278) | human gut metagenome | biome: human gut; feature: human-associated habitat; material: faeces | place: United Kingdom | collected 2010/2012 ...
TGCAAATTCCTGGAGCTGTTAACCAGATTCGAACTGGTGACCTCTTCCTTACCAAAGTGAAGAAACACCTTTTCAACTCTTTTCAATTCTGCTGAAACCAACGCATTTCCCGCACTTTTCCCGTTCCCGCCTGTTGAAATCTGTTGCCATCTGTAGTGCCCTAACCGGCTTTTAGTGCCCTCATAGTGTCCTCGCAGTGTCCTCGATCTGATCGGCGGTGCCTGCTGCATATCCCCGCAAAGGCGAACCCGCCCATTTTTGAGCAGCTTGCTTTGTGCGTGGTGAAATCCCGCAAAGGGGGCTATTGCTCATTTTTGAGTAATAGGTCTGACGGCAAGGCAGGCTCCACAGTCTAACCTAGCGTAAACCCGCCCCAGAAAAGCCCCGTGCTGCCCTCTGAGCCGTTCTGCCTGCTCTTTCGGAAAGGAACCAGAGGAAACGCAAGGTGGCTCTGCGGGGCTTGTGGAGGTGTCTATGTGTATTTCTGTGTACAAGCGGCTTTTCTGCTCTGCTGCCTTTTTGCGTGAGATCGGCACAGAATTGTGCCCACTCCACAAATTGCGGAGCGACACGAAACTACAACCCGTCAATTTGTCGCCCAGTCCCCTGAAACGGGGTAGTGCAAAAGGGAGTAGCGAAACGCGACACCCTCGCAAAGGGTAGGAACGAAATTCCGCACCCTGTTCTGCTGACCGGAACCAGATTCCGTGCATCTGTCCAGAGCGGCAGCACGAAAAATATAAACTTCTGGATTTTTCAGAGGCATGCACCCACGCAGAGAGCCTCTGTGCGGCTCTGTACGGTGTTTTCCTGTGCCGGTCGGGTGCTTTCCCGTGGAGCAGGACGGACGGCTTACAAGGGTGTACAGCGTGCGGAAATGTTGAGAAATGTTGAGGTTTTCAAAAAATACAAAAAAAAGGGCAGACGCTGCCGCCTGCCTTTTGTGTGTTGTGTCTTGATGCTCAGAGTTCCACAGGCAGTGTGGAAAGCTGCCGGAGCTTTTCCTGTGCTGCTGCCTGCTCTGCGTCGGTGAAATCCTTGTCAACATTGTTCGCCCGAAAGCGGTAATAACACAGTATTTCTTCCCTTGTCTGCTGTGCCACACGGTACTGAACGGAAATAGGAACGCATGCACACACTTTCGGCGGCTGGTCGAATCCCCGCAGTTCTGCCGGAAACTTCCCACCATGGGCAAACCACAAAAACGTCTGCACTGCAACGGCGTTCGGAATATAGCAATGATGCGAATAATACACCTTTACGGTACGGAAAAGGAAAATGCGTAGCGTTTCATAGAGCATCTGAAAGCGGTCATGTCTGTAGCCGTATTCGGACGGCTGAAACGTCTTTGCTGCCTCTGTGTAGCACCAGCAGAACAAAAGCCGCCGCTGCCGGTCTAGCTGGGTTTCTCTGTCCAGCTGCAAAATACTTTTCATGTGTAGAAATTCCTCCTTGACATACACCAAAAAACGTGCTATAATCACTATCAAGCATTTTTTCAGTGCTTATGGTTTGGCTCTCCTGTGTTCCTTGGTCGGTTTTGCAGGAGGGCTTTTCTTTTGGTTATCGCTGGAGCAGGTCAAACGCCGCACTTGTTTCCAGCGATAAAGCCTCCGTACTGTGTTCTTTCAGCCACTGCACAAGCTTTGCGGTGGTCTGTTGTACATCTTCGCCGTCGTAGAGTTCCGGGTGTTGCAAGCGTGATTGCAAGCACCGGAGCTGCCACTTGTAATCGCTCATCATTTTCAATTCGATCACGGGCACGCCCTGTGCATATTCCTCCACCGTGTATGTTGTTCCGGCAATTGTGCACGTTTCTGCTGTCTGGTTCATAGTATCACCTCGCTTTTTTGTTCCGCAAAAGCCGTTTCGGTTTTCTCCTGCTCTCTGGGTGAGTTTTCCGCTGCCTGTCGCTTTCACTGTCTATATTATATCATACGTGTACAAGTATATCAATTGGCAGAATCAACAAACTTGTACAAGTATATTTGGTGATTTTTATACTTGTACAAGTTCTTGAATTGTGGTATAATATTTGTAGAATAGGAGTGGTGTCTGTACAAAGCACCCGTTTATAAAGGAGGAAAAACAATGGCAGGAAACGCAAGCACAAGGGCTAAAAACAAATACGCCGCAAGTAACTATGATAGCCTTCGTATTGTTGTCCCCAAAGGCAGCAAAGCCATTATTAAAGCCGCCGCAGAACAAACCACGGGCGGCAGTATCAACGGATATGTAAAACACGCCATTAACGAACAGCTGAAAAAAGATGGTTTCACGGAGATGCAAAAGCAAGGCAACGACGAAGAATAAGCCTGCTCCGTGGAAAAGAGGTGGAAACAATGCCGATCAAGTATGACAAGCTAATCAAACGTATGCAGGAAGCAGGCATTACAAGCTACACGATAAAACGGGATAAGATCATAGGGCAAGCAACGTATAAGAAAATCATGGAGGGCGGCGATATTGACACTAGAACAATCGCAAAACTCTGCAAAGTGCTACACTGTCAGCCCGGCGATCTCATGGAGTACACAGAGGAGGACAACGAGCAGGCATAGAACGAAAACCGCATACCACACAAAAAGCCGACTGCACAGGGCACACACCCCGCAGCCGGCTTTTCTGCTATTCTCTGCACTGCTGCACAAGATCGAAACGATCTGGCAAGTATTCCATATGCTGCACAGCGTTCCACCGCTTGTGTGCTTGGTATTCCCGCCGCAGTTCTTGCAGCACCGAAGAACGCCGCAGCTCCTGCAAAGCTTTGCTTTTCTTGTTGGAAACATTCTGGTAAGTACAGCCCCACCGCTGGGCGATGTCCACGAGGGAAACACCTTGAAAGAAATACAGTTCAATCACTTCCCGCAGACGTTCCGGCAGTCTGTCCACTGCCTCATGCACAAGGCGGCTTTCTTCGTCCTGCTCCAGCTGAGATAATACCGCCGTTTCAATGTCTGTCCCCTTGTCTGGCAAGATGTCCGCAAGCGTTACCTTGCCTTCCTCTGACTGGTTCTTGATCGGCATATCCAAAGAGGCAGCCTCGTTCAGCGGCTCCCGTTTGGTGGAGCGTGTCCCCGTCAGCTCTGCAAGCAGCGTGTGGAACGGATAAGACAAGTAGCTGATGAACTTAATGCCTGTTTCCGGCTTGTACCCTTTGAGAGCACTCAGAAACGCCGTATAGCAGCCTTGCCGAATGTCCCATAATTCCACGCCGCACTGCTGGAAAACGCTCTGGCGGGCGTTATAGGTTTGTTTGGCTTTCAACCAGAGCAACGGCTTTACTTTCTCCCAGAGTAGGGGCACGAGTTCTTCGTTTTCCGGCTATTGTGCCAGTGCCGCCAGCTGTTCATTTGTCATTCCAGCAACCTCCCTTTTTCGGAATACCCCCGCCCGTTCATTCTGCGATCTCCTGCACGGCATTGGGCTCCGGTCTTTTCATAGCCTGCTCCGTGGGGATTTTCACACCCCCACGCTCTCCGGCTCACCTGCTCTCGTGCGTGCGCGTAACGATGTCAGTTTACGCCGCTTTTCTCGTTCTCCCGTGCGTGTGACGATGTCAACAAACGTCGGAGCAGGTGTGGCAAATCTCAAAAACTTCTTGACCGTCCCTCAGACTTTGCACAATGTCCCTCCACACGCTCCGTGCTGCTTGATGTGAGGTGCACTTGCAAATTACAGTGTAGTCCTCATAGTCCACCATAACGCCAACTATTTCTGTATCGTCGTTGGGTGAGATTAGAATAACTTGCAAATTATCCGTGTTAAAAATTCTCGCTGTTACGTCGTTAACAATGTACATAAAAAGTTACCTCCTAGTCGGTTTCTCTCGGTTCGTTCTCTGTTCGTTCTGTTTCCTGCAGCGCATACAGCACCGCCTGCACGGTCTGAATTCCGCCCCGCAGCAGCTGGCGTTCCTGCGGCTTGTCCTCCGGCTCTGCCTCTCGTTCCAGTCGCTCCAGATGTCCGCACAAGCTAAGCAAGTACGCCTGCCAGAACGCCACGGACTGCGGCTTACGGCTTGCCAGAGCCTGCTCCACGTTCCGGAACGCTCCGGCATAGTACGGGGCATCAGTGGGAATGTCGGCACGCTGGAGGGCTGCGGCGGCGGGGTTTGGCGGCGGAGCAGGCGGGGCAGCAGTTACGTTCAGCATCTCTTGAAACACGTTTTGAAACTCCATGAAATTCTCCGTTTCTTGAAAATTGTTCCCACACTTCCCACACTTTTTGAAAACCGCCGAAATTGCGTCGCTTTTTGCAATTTTCAGACTTCCCACACCCATTCCCACACCTTTCCCACACCCCCACAGTGAGGGAGAATGTGGGAAACTGCGGGAAACACCTTTTTTCATTTTCCCACACAGGAAAAGCACGCAATTTCGGTATGTTTTTTAAGTTTCAGCGGCTTTGTGGGAAGTGTGGGAAGCTTTTTTATAAATCTGCATATAAAAAGGGCGATGCGTACACAAGTTTTTTGTTCCCGGTGCAGACGGTTTGCAGCACATTTCGTTCTTCCAGCGTTTCCAGAATACCCCGGAACTGTTCCATGCTGCTTAATTCGCCGCCTTTTACTTTCATGTAAAAATCACGCTGCGGCAGATATGCAGCCCCTTTTTCCAGCGTATGCCGCACAAGGGCACACGTTACACGCTGCACCAGCTTTTCCTCTCGATTTTCTTCGGTCTGCATTTCTTTCAGTTTTTCACCGAAAAAGAATTGACATATCTGCACGGCACGGTCTGCGGTTTCGGCAGAGATCGGCGTGCACTGGTCATATCCCCACAACAGATGCAGCAGCCCGGCAATACGAATCAGCTTTCCACCGGCTTTTCCGGTATAAGCCGATTGCTTTTCCATAACATCACCGGTTTGCATTGTGTTTTCAATCCATTGCAGATATTTTCCGAGATTGGAAGATTCGCTGCACAGTTCCTTTGCAAACCGCAGCACCGGCACTGCCTGCTCTTCCGGTCGTTCCATGTCCAGAAACTTCCGCAGGATTCCCTCGTAGATTTCACCGCCGGACAACTGAAAAATATCATTGTTGATCGCTTTTCGTGTGCCCGCCATTCTTTCGGGAACACAAAACAAGAAGCGTGCGATGCAGCCACGCCCCTGCAAATTCTGATTGGCAATGATGCGGTTATAGAGTTCCGGCTGCAACATCAGACACATAGACAGCAGCGGACGCTCCAGCACCAGTTCCTCACGGGAAACACGGTTGACACGCACCGGCTCGGCGTTGTAAGCTTTCAGTACCAGTTCGGGGCTTTGGTTTTTGCCCTTGTCTGTATACCGCCCCGCCAGTATTTCCATAAAAGCGGCTTCTTCGGAAAAAATGCCGCCGTTCTCGCCGGATTCCAGCAGCTTTTTCGCCAGAGCCTCCGGCGTTGTATCATCAAATAAGCAATAGGGATTCCGTGGCGGTTTCTTCTCCGCCAGCTGTTCCTCTAGTCCGGTGATGTCGTCAACTGCTGTTGCAGCTTTTTCTTTGCTTGTGCAGCCTTTTTCCGCTGCCTCCAGCTGTTTCAGCAGCACCTTTCTCTCTGCCTTATATCGTGCTTTCTCTGCTTCATAGTCGCCCTTTACGTCGTTGTACCACTTGTAAAACGGCTTTAAGATCACTTTCTTGAACACCGGGCTTTTTCTTTCGCTGGGGTCTGCAACAATGCCGATATACAAGCACAAATGCTGCTGGTAGCGGGTAGCGTCCGGATACTCCACTTTGTACTTCCCTTGTGTGCAGAGTGCCAGAGCCGCCAAAGCTGCCGGATAAACCATTTCACGCCGCACCTGCTCCTGCTTCGCCACATTATCCAGATACTCCTCAATCACTGGCGGAAACACGCCCGCAGGGAAAACCGGCTGCAGATCTTTCTCCTGCTGTTTTTCTGTGATTTTTTGCCAGCCGCCCTCGCTCATGACAGCATCGGCTCTTTCCATTGTCTTTTTGAGCAGGCTGCAAAGTTCCGGCGGAATTGCCTTTGCATCTACCAGCTTTGCCTGCGTCGCCTCCAGAAATTTCACAGCCTCCGCACTGCTTTTGCTGAAAAGTGCAGCGTGGCACAGTGTGTGCAGTTCGCTTGCGATCGCCGCAGCCGGCAGCCCCTCAATATATCCCCGCCAGTTTCCTTGTGAGATCATATCCACATATTGCAAAAACAGCGGTTTTTCTTCTTTTGCTTTCACCGGCTCTCACCGCCTCTCACAGACGCACCGGCACAGGCTGAATGCCGGCGGTGTGCTGTTCAGGCGGGACGGTGTGGACATCGTCCCCTACAGCCTCGCAGTTCAAAAACGCCGCAAATTTCTCTTGGTTAATGAGGTAGCGGCTGCCGATCTTCACCGTAAAGGCTGCACCCCGCCGACTTCTCGCCAGTTTCCGCACAGCGTAGGACGAAAGCCCGAACGCTTTTGCTGTGGTGTCAATGCTTTCCATGTGGGGAACGGTATATGTAAAATCTTTATTCATTGATTCATTCCTTTCTCTTGAAAACCTGCTCCGGATATGCTATAATAGGAGCAGGCTATTTTTGAATAGTCTATTTGAAATTTAACGTGCGAAATGCACGGGCGTGTGTCTGTTGGTAGCGGGTACACGCCTTTTTCTTTTGCCTTGGTGGGTGTCTTGTAGTGTGCATGGTTTTTCTCTCGCTTTCTGCCGGTCGTTCCGAAATAGTGGCAAACAGTGGTGTCTCTCTGTTCGCTCTTTGTTCGTTGGGTTTTGCTTTCCATTTTTGGAAAGCGTTTTTTTATGCCTGCTCTGCTTTTAGCTGGTCGATGGCGGCAAGCACCTTTGCAGCGTCTGCCTCACTCAACGGCTTTCGCAGCTTTCGGCTGAAATTGCCGTCATTGATTCCCAGCTTTTCCGCAATCTGCCACAGGCAAACGCCGTTCTGCTTTGCAAGCTGTTTTACTTCTGTTCCGGTCATGGTATCACCTCTTTTCCTTGCAACAACAATATTTTAGCATAAATAAGTTGAAAAGTCAACCCATAGAATAAAATAAACCATGTAAATATTTTTTGGTTGACAACAACAACAGAAAATGATATAATGCAATAGAAGAAATAAAATTGCAAAATAGATGATTTTTGCAGATAAGGTGGTTTTTATTATGGCATTGACGATTTTTGCAGAGCGAATGAAACAAGCGAGAACCGGAGCAGGCATGAAACAGAATGAACTTGCAAAAGCTGTTGGCGTTACCCCGGCGACGATCTCAGCCTATGAAAAAGCAAGCACAGACGGAAACGGAAAAAATCCGACACTGGAAAACGCACAGAAGATTGCAAAGGCTCTCGGTGTTTCTCTTGATTGGATTTGCGGAAACGGTCAGCCCACACCGGACGACGTGACAAGCTTTTCTTTGCAGGACTACTTGAAAAGTGTTGCGATTGCTTTGTATGAAATGAGTGTGAAAAGCGAATACGACAAAGAAAACGGACACGCAACAATATACATTGAGAACCCGGCAATTGCTCTTTTTGTTACAAAAGTGCAGCAGCTGCTTTTCGTGTATAGGAGCGGAACGCTTACGAGGGAAATGTACAATGATTGTATAAAAAGACTTGTCACCGGATTTAAGGGGCATTGTTTTGACTTCGGAAATCTTTTGACAGAGGGAGAGGCGTTGGACGCTGAAAGTTCTGTTGATGACATGGTCTCAAATTACCCCGAAGTTATAGGGACTAGCAGCATTGAAACAACACTTCTTGACCGCTATAGTTCAAACAATGTGGGTAGAGAAGTAAATTTATTGATAGAGCCGGAATTTTGGCAGCACTACGAAGAACAGGAGGCGAACAACCATGCCCAACATCACACAACGGAAGAATAAAGCCGGCGAGGTGATCTCCTACCGAATTCGTGTCAGCCGCGGCTACGACAGCGAGGGAAACAAGCTGAAACCCCACGAAATGACGTGGAAACCCAGCCCCAGCATGACACCCCGACAGGCGGAAAAAGAGGCACAGCGGCAGGCGTTGCTATTTGAGGAGCAGTGCAAAAACGGGCTTGCTGGTGATGCAAGCCGCATCACCCTTGCGGAATTTGTCCCGGTATATCTGGAGCAGAAACAGCAGACACTTTCTTGAAATGTATTGCCGGGTAATCGATCAAAAAATACTGCCTGCTCTGGGACATCACAAAATACAAGATCTTCGCCCAGTCCATGTGCAAGCATTTATCCAGCAGCTGTGCAGCATAGACAAGCGAAACCGGGACGGCTCAGACAGCGAAGAAAAGCTTTCGGCTGCCAGTGTCAAGCGGTATCTTACAGTGTTGCAGTCTATGTTAAAACTTGCCGTAAAGCGGCGGATTATCAGCGAGAACCCAGCACGGGCGGAGCTGCTGGACATACCGAAAGCCACTGCCCCGAAGATCGATATTTTCACCAAACAAGAGGCAGCTGTCATGCTGGAGGCACTGGAGCAGGAGCCGCTGCAATTTCAAGTGCTGATACAGCTTGCTATTATTACCGGTGCAAGACGTGGGGAGCTGGTGGCACTGCGATTTTCTGATATTGACCGGAAAACTCGCAAAATCACCATTGAACGGGCTGCGATCAAGCGAACAGGTCAGCCGCCGGAGATCAAACCGCCGAAAGATTATGAAGTACGGAGCGTAACGGTTACGCCGGCGTGTATTGAACTTGTGGACAAACTGGAGCAGGAGAAACGGGCACAGCGGCGGGCTCTGGGCAGCTACTGGAACGAGGGCGGCTGGCTGTTTACACAGGAAAACGGGGACATGATGAACCCGCAAACGCCCACAAAGCAATTTTCAAAGTTTCTGAAACGGCATGACTTCCCGCACCGGAAATTTCACGCACTGCGGCACACTTCGGCGACGCTGCTTTTATACGGCGGTGTTAGTCTGAAGCAGGTGCAGGGACGGCTCGGACATGGGGATATCGAAACCACAAACAAGTACCTGCATTGCTTGCAGGAGGCAGACGAGGAGGCGGCTTGCGTGCTGCAAAGTATGCTGACAGTCAGCCGAAAGCCCAAACCGGAGCAGGCACAGACAAAGGCAGCGGCAGAGCCAAAGCAGGCGAAAGCCGGGGCATAACAAAAGCCGCCGCAGGGTGCATGATACACCTTGCAGCGGCTTTCTTTTTGTCGGATTTTGTTGGACTTTGCAGGGACTTTTCGAGGGCTTAGTGTCCTGATAGTGCCCTAAGCGTATTTCCCACCCTAAAACCAAAAAGCACGCAACCCCGGAAACTTCCCGAAATTGCGTGCAAATTCCTGGAGCTGTTAACCAGATTCGAACTGGTGACCTCTTCCTTACCAAGGAAGTGCTCTACCAACTGAGCTATAACAGCATTTGATTTTGTTTGTTTTTGTCGTTTTGGGCGACTCAACGTATATTATTATAGCACAGATATGGGGACTTGTCAACGCTTTTTTTGACTTCCGAAAAAAGAAAAATCATGCGGATTGAAACTTTACTTTCTTTCTCGAATCATTGCAAAACAGCATAAAGTCAGAACTATAATATATCAAAAACAAATCCGGCATTTTCTCCTTATGCCGCAAAAAAACGCCGCCGGGCGGTGATGCCCGATGGCGTTTCCTGGTTTATCCGATTCATTCGCAGGTGACAATATATCCGCTGATGTTGTCGCCGGATGCGGTATAGGTCTTGCCGGGGATGGTCACATCCACATCGTTTGTGCCGCCGATGCCCACATAGAATACCTTATACTGCTTTCCGTCCGCTGTGATCTCCAGCGGATTTGCCGGGGTGTAGCTGTGGATCTTGTCCACATACTCTTCCAGGCACAGCTTGTGTTCTGTCATGTAAACAGCGTGGGGAACGCCCACATAGCGGAAGGTATAGCTGCGGCTGTCCTCGCCGGTCTTTTCTTCCTTGCCGTCCGGATAGCGCACCACAAAGCCGTACTCTGCGGCGTGTTCAGCGATCCAGCTGTACTGCGGATATTTCTCCGCATTATAATAGTCCGAAGTGCCGTCTCCGAAGTTGATCTTCAGATTAAAGCTTCTGCCGCTGTGATAGTCGGATGTGCCGCCTTTGAAGTCGGTGCTGCCGTCTGCATACCGTGCATCCTGGTCTGCCTTGTCCCGATAGCCGCTGAATACCTGCATTCCGCTCAGTCCGGTCTCCTTTTCAAATGCCGCCATCATCTCGTTCAGATGCTGGATCGTCTCAGCGTCCAGCTGGACTTCCATATCGCTGACGCTGTAGGAACTGTTCCGGTTCTCATAGACACTTTTGAGTTTCGGGTCGCCAGTGGGGAAATCGTAGGAGTGATCTTTGTTAATAAGGATCAGATCGCCCTTGTTCACGCCCTTGGCAGCCAGTGTGATCTGCTTGCCGTCGGTCAGACTGCTTTCCTCTGCCTGCGTTGTCTTTGTGGTGTCCGTAGCCACATCCGGTGCGTCGGTCTGGGTATCCTTTTCGCTGTTTTCAACCTTTTCGGCAGAAGTAGTCGCTGTTGCCACCGGTGTGCTGCCGGACTCCTCCGGGGACTTCCGGCGCTGGCAGCTGTGGAAACACAGTGCGCCGATCAGCAGGACGATCAGCAGAAACGGTACGCCCACCGCAGCGATGCGGTCCAGCCGGAGCTTGCGTTTTCTGGCGTGGCTGCCTCCTTTTCTGGCTGCTTTTTTATCCACATCCGGTTTCGGGGATGGTTCTTTTGCATGACTGATCGGTTTTTTCGGTTCGCTCATGACAGATGTTCCTTTCTTTGCAGAATTGCCGCATCAGCGCCTGCTGTGCATTTTCTGCGCACAATAAGCCGGCGGTCTGTCCAAATCCGAAATCCATTCCGGAGCGGATGCGGCAGTGCTTTCATTATACCATATTCCCCGAAGATTTTCAAGTCAAATTTTGTCGTATCCGGAAAAGCGGTTTCCCGGCGCAGCGCAGGGGCGTGCCTTTCAGACACTCCGGCGGGAGAGCCGCAGCAGGGGAGTCGTTTTTTGCATCCGCATTTTCACTTGACAAAACCAGGAAAGCGTGGTATACTTAGTTGTACGTTCTTTCCCACAGATATTTTGCGGATGTGGTGAAATTGGCAGACACGATAGATTTAGGTTCTATTGCTCCGGCGTGCAGGTTCAAGTCCTGTCATCCGCACCAGAACAAAACGCTCAGAAATGACGCAGCTGCGTTGTTTCTGAGCGTTTCTTTTTTTGTGCCGGGGGCTGTCCTTTATTTGTCCTTTATGCAGGCAGTTTGTCCGGATTTGTTGAAATTAAGCAGAAAAAACGGAAAATTTTTTCTATAAAGCGTTCTGAATTAGGCGGCAAAGTATTGCTGTTTTATACCGAGTTTTTCACATTCTTCATCTTGTCTTATATTTATGGAGCATATCCATAGCATACTGAGAGGACTCTTAAAAACCTAGTATTTCTCCTTTGTGTAATTCATTGTATATTCAAAGTATGATACTTCAGTTGTGCAGTCTTATGCAGTTAATTTATTTATAGTATATAACACATTATTTTAGTTTTACATTTGCTTTGAGCAGATTGCATAAATTTTAAGGTGACGATTCTACATAAGCTGTTAGAAAATGTAAATATATGTATTGACATTTCTAGGGCAATGTGGTATACTTAATTTGACAAATAAAGTTGGAATTATATTGGACTTTTGTATAAAGTGCATAAAATTAAAACTGTAATCGTTAGCTTGTTTATACTATTTGAATTAAAATAATGTGAGAGGAATGATTAAAATGATAGTGTACAAAATAGCTGCAATTCCAGATATCACTCTAAGCAAATATCAGGCCTATGCAGAATCAGGCGTTGAGGGCATGATAAAAACACAACTGCAATTCATTCGAATGGTGCATAGAATTATTGCGTTGGACCGTATTCATGTACACTATATTTTTGATTATGATCCAGAAAAAAGTTTAGGCAATCGTTTGAGCATTTATATTGCGTTTTCAAAAGAAAATGACACCGCATCTGTCATTGAAGAAAAGCTAAAGAAGATTGTACTTTCATCAAATATTTCGAAGTACTTCTTCTTTCAGGAAGTCTCTGATGATTTAATTCCATCTAAAGAATACGTGTATCGGTCTGTTCTGTATAAAAAAGAGCGCTCTTTAGACGTAAATGTTGGAGAACAGACGCAAAAATTTTATGTTGTTCCAAATTGGGAAATTAACGAGGAAGCTCGTTTGTATAACTTGATTACATTAATGGCATCTCTGAATGAGCGTTGTTGCTATTGCGTTGATTTTGGAGTTCCGCTTAATATCGTAGAAGATGTACATAAAAGTTTTGAAAAGCCTTTGAGCTTTTTGAGGAACTATTCAACTCAAGATGGTCCTGCACTTAGTGATGCTAAAAAAAGTCAAAAAAATCGAAGAGATCCTAATGTTGATGAAGTTATAAAACAATATGAGGACTGGATAAAAAAAGTTGATACTTCGTTAGTATATCGCTGTAGGATACAATCACTTTCGGACAGCAGTTCTACTAGTATAATCCTTTTGAATGCGGTTATAACGGAATCAATTGAAAGTGGAAATGCAGCTACAAAATTAGAAAAAGGAAGTTTTACGCCTTTCTCAAATTGGAATAGCTATCCAGAAGGGTATCATCTTGGAAATGCACCAGTTTCTTTACAGGACTGGACAACTACATTTACAGTTGAAGAACTTTGTGCATTTACGTGCTTACCTGTTTTGTATGATGGAGAAACGGTTGAGATACCAAAAGAAACCGCAATGGTGGCTGAAACTAGTGGCATCTATTTAGGCAATGACAATAATCTTCATGAGATAATGATCCCGGAAAAGATGTTAGTGAAACATATGTTCGTTTGCGGCGTGCCTGGATCAGGAAAAACCAACACAATGCTGCATTTGGCAAACAGCCTGTGGAAGAAAAAAATACCTTTTCTTGTTTTAGAGCCAGCTAAGAAAGAGTATCGGGAATTATCGTTATTTCAAATTCCGGAATTACTGATTTTTTCTCCTTCGGCAAATACAAATTTTCCGTTAGAAATCAATCCCTTTGAGTTTCCTAAGGGATTGACCTTGTCAGAACATATTGAAAGTTTGTGTAAAGTATTTGAAGGCGCTTTTCCTATGCCGTCGCCTTCTCCCAAAATACTGAGTACTTCTATTCAGGCTGTTTATGAAAAGCATGGATGGAGTTATAAAGATGTAAACACAGGTACTAAAGAATACCCTACATTATCTGAATTGTATAAGCAATTCGAAGAAGAAATGTCCAAGACATCATATGATGGGGAAATGAAGGGCAATGTGCAGGCAGTTCTTCAAGTGCGAATAGGAAGTCTGCTGGAACGTGAACGCAAAGAAATTTTTGATGTAAAAAAATCTGTGATTGACCCGGAAGAATGGCTCACAAAACCAATTATTATTGAGTTGGAGTCTTTAGGTGAGGGCCCTGCAAATTTCGTAACACTTTTATTGTGTACATTGATAAGAGAAACGTTAAAGGCAGATCCTTTGAAGGAAAAGGAAAAGAAGATACGTCACGTTATTTTTATCGAAGAAGCACATAATTTAATTGCTCAAAAGGCACAGGTCGATGCAGAAGATTCTAACCCCAAAATAGCGGCTACTGCATTTATTGTTAAAATGCTTGCAGAAGTACGTGCATTAAGAGAAGGAATTATTATTGCAGATCAGCTGCCAACGGCTATGGCGCCGGAAGTTATAAAAAACACGAATATTAAATTGGTCCATCGTTTAACATCGGGCGATGACAGAGAATTGGTTGGCAGCACAATGTCGGCTAGTCCGTTGCAAATGGAGAATATGGCTACATATCTCCCTGGACAAGCGTTATTTAGCTACGAAAAGTTGTTAAAACCATTTGAAATGCGAGTTTGCACGGTAGAAGAACATGGAGAAAAAACTCCAAATGACAAAGAATTGTTTGAAATCATGCAGAAAAAACCTGGATTTAGCAACTTGCAGAAAAGAAGAGTCAATAATGCGTTTGATGCTTTGAAAAAAGAAACAGATCGATTATATAAAGAAGAAACAGATATGATTGAGGAACTGTTTCGAAGTGAAGAAAATAAAAGAATATCCAGGTCAGTTGCAAAGCCGTATTTAGAATCTTGTTCGAATATTTTTGTTGAAATCATGAAAAAGCAAAATGAAATCGATATAGAATATCAAAAACTATTTAGTGAAATTGATTTCTTAGATCAAGGAATATTTACGGATTATTATGTCGTAAATAGAAGTATTGGACAGAGATTTAAGAAGGCGTATGGTGCGTTTTGTTCTAGATTAAACGGCTAAAGAGAAAGGAATGATAGATATGGCTGGAAATAAAAGCTTAGAAACCAGAAAAAACAAGGTGAGTGAAATCGGCAAAAATATTGAAAAAAAGTCAGAAAGACTTTCAGAATTGCAGGAGGCTAAAGAGGCTGCAAGAGAATGGAGAATGCAAATAGAAAACAATGAAAATTTAGACGAAGAAGAAAGAAAGCAGGCAAGTGAAGTCTCAAACGAAAGATATGAAGCAATTTCAAAAGAAGCCTCAGAAGTTTCTAGTGAGGTAGGAGAAGACTTAAAAGAATTAGAAGATCTTAGAAATGAAACAAATGAATCGCTGGAAGCAGCTCAAAATGCGAAAAGTTCTGAAGATGATCTGGTAAGAACTTGCTCTGAACATGGGATTATTGTTCCAAAATCTAAGAGCTTAGACAGCAATATAAGAGGAAATGAAAATCTGTTAAATGAAATAATTGAAAAAATGGGAAATGCAGAAGATATTGCAACTAAATTGGGTACTTTGTGAAATGAATCTTTTTCTGCAATGACGTTCACAGAGAGAATGTCTTCTATGTTAAACCCGGATGTTTTATCTGCTGCAATAAAAGAACAGCAAAGCGCAGAAGATACAGGTTCTTATGGACGTTTGAAAAGAGATC
>ERZ827197.1981-NODE-1981-length-14805-cov-5.555254_pt1 | contig 14805 bp, 5 predicted proteins | sample MGYA00519867_ERZ827197 | MGnify/ENA primary metagenome ERZ827197 (study PRJEB31778, sample SAMEA3449278) | human gut metagenome | biome: human gut; feature: human-associated habitat; material: faeces | place: United Kingdom | collected 2010/2012 ...
TGCCCCAGCTCTCGCCGTCGTCGTACACTCCGGTCAGCCGGGTTCCGTCGATCGAATAACGCCCGGTGTATCTGGTGTAATCCGACGTTTCGACCTTCTGGTAAAGTCCGAATGTCGATGCCGAAGTGAATTCGACGTACACCTCGAATCCTTCGGGAGCACTCTCCGACCAGGAAGTGAGGCGCCATTCGCCTACGATTTCCGACTGAATGTTGGGGGCGTCGTCGTCATCCGAGCAGCTTGCGGCGAAGATGCCGAGCAGGGAGAAAACGAGCAGATGATAAAGATGTTTTTTCATTGCAAGCACTGTTTTTATAACCAACCTCCGTTTGCTGCGCCGGCCGAACGGGCGATGACGGCGAATTCCTTGGTGATGACCATGCCGCCCATCACGACACCCGTTCCGGGTTTCGTACCGCCGGCTATCGCCGAAACCTTGATTTTGGCCGATCCGGGTTTCGTGCATTTGATCATCAGTTTTCCATTATACATTTTGGGAGCCGCCTTGATGCCAAGCTTTTCCATGTCCTTGGCCGACATCTGGATATCGGTGTAGGTAAGGTCTTCGGCACCCTGCCCGAAATGCTGCGTCAGCGGAATGAGCTGCACCTCGCCCAATGCGACCTGCAGACAGGGCGTCCCTTCGATCTGCATGAGCAACTGATAAGCGTCCGTAATGCCGGTGCCCATTTTGCCGCGGTAAATCGACACGTCGGCGATCGTGGCCTTCGAGCCTTCGCCCAGCCGGGAGTCGATTTCATTGACCGAGGTGAGCAGCATGGTCTTGAATTCGTCGAGCGAGTATCTCTTCCCTTTCTCCAGGGCATAGGAGAGGCCGAGTGCGGCTACGCCCGAGACGTGCGGGCAGGCCATCGAGGTTCCCTGCATGTAGCCGTAATCCGCTCCGTTGCTCGTTTCGGAGCAGAGTGTCGAGAGTACGCCGGCCTTCTCGCCGCCGCTCAGACCGCTCGTTTCGCCGCCGGGAGCCGCGATATTACAGCCGGAACCGTAGTTGGTATAATTGGCCGGCAGGTAGTCGGGCGAGAACGAGGTGACGGAGATATAATCACGATAGCCTGCCGGATAGCCGGACATGGCTGTCGATTCGTTGCCGGCGGAAAAAATGATCAGTCCGCCGTCGAGGGCCTCGCAGTTCTTCTGGGCGGCGAAGTACTGAAGCGCCTCGTAATCCATCGGCGATTGTTTGATGAACATGTTGTCCGACGTGTATATTCCCGCCTTGATGCCCCACGAGCACTGGAGGATGGAGGCACCGTGATCCGCGGCGTATTTTACGGCACGGCTCGACACGAGGGCGTCACCCGTCAGGTCTCCCGAGAAGATCTGACACGACATGAGACGCACACCGTCTCCCTTGCCCGTACCTCCGGCCACGCCGCAGACGCCGATGCCGTTGTTATTGACGGCGGCTACCGTGCCCGCAACGTGCGTTCCGTGTCCCGAATCGCCCTTCTGCCCCCATGAAATGGGACCGTCGGTGACGAAGTTCCATCCGTGTATATCCTGCTTCCCGTACTCGGGCGAAGGGTTCGGATTGATCCACATGTTGGCCGCCAGATCCGGATGAGTGTATTTCACCCCTTCGTCCACGATGGCGACGATGACTTCGGGATTACCTGCCGTGAGCTTCCATGCGTCGGCCACATGGATGTCGGCTCCGGCCACCGATGTCGTGGCGACGGCCTGGTCGGCATTGTTGATGTAATGCCACTGCCAGAAAAGATTCGGGTCGTTGAAATCCGCTGTAACCAAAGCGCGGGTCTGGCCGTTCGCCGTTGCTTGAAACGGATAGGTTTTGCAGTCGGAAGCCCGGTAGAGACGGGTGCGGAACTGCACTTTCGAGATTTCGGCGACACCTGCGAGTCTCTCGGCCGCCTTGTCGAGATCCTCTTCCGATGCGAACCCGAGCACATACCATCTGTGAAGCCCTGCCGCACGGGTGCGGGCCTCGTGTTCGCCGGCTTCGGGGAAGACGCGCTCCAGCGAGGTGACGTGCAGGTCGTTCAGGATGTCATCGACGGATTCGATGCCCGAACGGGTCAGCGCCGAACGGGTCCCGGCCGCATTCAGTGCGTACTGTTCGAGACCGGAAACGGCTTCTTCGCCGAATTTTACGATGAGCGAACCGGCCACGGCGTCGTCCGACGTATTGCAGATTTTGCCCGAAGTCTCGATTTCGGGAGCGGAATCCCCGCGGTTCGGTATTTCCTGCATGGGATCCGTCGAGCAGGCGGCCAGCAGCAGGGAGGCGAAAATCAGGAGTTTCGTTTTGTTATGCATATATCATGCTGATTTTTGAGTCCGGCAGGTTGTTTTTGGCTTGGAAAAAAGGGAGAGGCCGACACTTGCCGGACGACCGGCCTCTCCCGATCCGATATTACTTGAGCGTGATTTCGGCAGCGGCCGTTTTCCGGAAGCGGAGTTCCGATCCCGAACCGTTCGCACGCTGCACAGCGTCGCTGAATCCGACCGTAGCCCTTACGACTTTCGCTTCAGGAGCCGATGCGGGCAGGAATCCTTTCGCATAGTCGGTCGGTACGGTTTTGACGGAACCGCGTTCTGCGGAAACGGAGAATTCGAGCCGTTCGACGTAATTCCGCGGCTGCCGGAGTCCTGCGGCCATTCGGCGCAATTCTGCAATCCGCTCTGCGGCCAGTTCGGGAATGCCGCCCATATCCTTGGCGGGATCGACGAGCAACATATCCGTAAGGATCGAATAGGGGGTCGTCGTACTCAACGTATACAGATAACGGAACGTGGCCCCCTGCTCGACATAGTTCGGGGTGGGCACGAAATAGATGTAACCGTCGGCCACGGCGCCTCCGATGAACGGATAATTGACCGCATAGAGGGCTTCGGGGTTCTCCTCCGAGACGCAGCCGGCGAGGATGTCCTCTCCGTTGATGACACCGATCGGCGTTTGCGAAAGAAGCGGGGAGATAGCGCCGGTTATGCCTGCGAGCGGAGCAGTGGAGGGAACGTAGACCGCCGGAATCCGACCGCCTTCGTCGAACTCGACCCCGGGGAGTCCCGTGATGGTCAGCAGATCGGCCGAACTGTCGTCCGCCGGATCGTCTTCGATGGTCACCGTGCCGATCTTCCGGCGCATCGGCTTCTCATCCATGACGTTGACAGCATAATAGTTCCATTCGGTCGAAATCAGGTACTCCTTCGAGGGCTGCTCTTTCTGCGGCAGGAAGTCCGAGTAGAGGAACTCGCTCTCCAATCCCGGGTTGTATTTGCCGGTGGTCTTGATGGATGCCGTGAAGAGTTTGCTGGCATATCCGTTGTAAGCCAGTCCGGCGAACGTGTACTCCGTGTCGCCGTTCAGCCCCGTGAGCATGACGCTGTAATGTCCGCCGTTGATGGCGTCGAGCTGCTCTTTGGTGAAATCCTTGCCCTCCTCTTTGAGGAAAGCCGTCATGTCCAATCCTTGGATGTCTTTTGTCTTGAAGACTCCGTGTTTGACAGATTCAATCCCCTCGCCATAGGCCCAGAATTTCGCCGCATTGTCCGTCGTAATGCCTTGTCCCGCGAATTCGTTCGTGGCTTCGAGCCCGATGCTGAGGATGACGGAAACCTCGTCGCCCTTGGCGACATATCCGAACGGAATGGAGGCGTAGCCCTGCATTTTCAGATTCTGCGACGCCGTTTCGCCGCCCTCCGGATTCGCCTCTTCGTCCGAACCGTAGATGCAGCCTACAAGCGTGTACTTGCCGGTGCCGCCTTCCAGATCCTGAACGGAAATCGTCCCCGAAGCGGTGATCGTCTTGATGAGTTCCGCGGCGATCTTGCCATCGGCCATCTCCTGTGCCTTGAGGCTCGCCTCGCCGTCGCTCAAATTGCCCGTGAAGATCGCATAGCGGAACTCTCGGGTGTCCTCGGAGAGGGTGGCGCCGATTTCGACGACACCATCTGCGGGTTCGCTTTTGGTGAGGGCCACCGAGTAGTCGTAGACCCTGGCTCCGGGAAGCATGATCCGCTGCAGGCCGTTTGCGTTGGCATAGAAGAATTTTCCGGCATATTCACCTTCGCTCGGTTCGAGCACGATACCCTGCGCCGGGAAGGTAATCACGCCGTTCTTGAGCGTGCCATATTGTCCGGCCGACTCGTCCATGGCGAAATTCTCCGGCGTCTGCGATGCGATGTACCACTCGCCCATCTCGGCAAAGAGGGTCAGGCCGGTCGATTGGTAGGGAAAATAGACCTTGTTCGGATCCGAAGCATCGACATAGGTCCAGACTCCGCGGTTCTCGTGACTTACCTGTCCTCCGGCGAAGATGTTCATCAGCTCCGGCGTGTAGGCCTTCATGCGGTAATAGCCCTTCTTGTCCGAACGCTCGTAGATTTCGAGTTCGATTTCGGGGTTCGGATTAGCATTGGGGTTGTCTATCGACGCGAAGTTGCCCAGAATGTCGTCGCGGTAGCGGCCTTTGGTCTCACCGGTCTTTTCGTCGGTGACCAATTCCCATTTGGCCAGCACGAGCGATATCGAAAGGTTCACCTTATCGGCACCGTAGATCGAAGCGTAGCGCGGATCTTCGATGTTGATATCGCAGGTGTAGGTCGTGCCCATTTGGGCTCCGGGGAAACTGATCGTAAAGGTCGTCTCGTCCTCTCCGGCATCGAATGCGATCGGCTCGACGACGAAAATATCCTCGACGTTGGACTTCACGACGACCGGAACGACGATCGGATCCACGGTGTTGCGCCGTTTGACCGTATAGGTCGCTTCGGTCTGGGTTCCCGGTTCGAACTCCAGATCGGTCCGGGTAGCCTGCTTCTTCGGGAAGTAGACACCGTAGCAATCGGGATTCTCCGCGGTTCCCTGCGTATAGTTCACGTCGTCCTCGCAGCCGGCAAGGACAAGAAGTGCCAGCAGGAACGGTAATATATGCTTGAATGTCTTCACGGTAATTTGCTTTTAGATTTGACAGCTTGATCGCAGATGGTCATCACCCGTTCCACGGCTTGACCGTTTGCGAAGGATCGGGATTGTTCTGCGTGGCGATGACGGGGTTGTTCTGCGTCTCACCGCGCGAGATCACGAAGTTCCAGTAGGGTGCACGGCCTTCCGTATTCAGCCGGTACGAGGCAGGAGAGTTGGTTCCCACATAGCCCCGTCGGGTGGACATGTCGAGCCGCTTCATGTCGAACATGACGATGCCTTCGCCCCAGAACTCGATGCGCTTCTGAAGCATCAGCTCGTTGGTGAAATTTTCAACCGACGACGACATGTTCGTACAGTCGTAACCTCCGCCCACAATGCGGTAATTGTTCATGAACTCATTGAGCAGCCGAATTCCTTCGCCAAGATTTTCATGCGCCTTGGCCTCGGCCTCGATGAAGTACATCTCCTCGACGCGCATGTAGGGATGGTCTGCGGCTCCGCCGACCTTGAAATCCTCATAAGCGCCCTGCGCCGGACGGAACTTGATGTTCGCGTAATCGGGCAGTTCATTGAAGTATTCCTTGCCCTCTTTGCGGCAGCTTTTGTAGTCGTAGGACTCCTTCTCCGGGTCTTTGCGGTCGGGATCGAGCCACGAATGGCGGCGGAAGTCGCGCAGGTCGATACTGTTGTAGAGGTTGCTGTTGATGCAGCGGCAGGCGTCGTTTCCGTAGGCGCTCCACGCATTCTCCGTACTCATGTGCGCCGTGAAGCAGAACAGGTTGGCAACGCTCTCGCTCGGAAGCGCAAGGCCCCAGATCCAGGCATTGTTCGACATGGCGCTGTTGAAGCCGTTCGAGGGGTCTTCCCACTGCTCCTGCGTCAGGGGTGTACAGCCGCTGGCGTTAATGGCCAAGCGGGCGTACTCGGCAGCGGAAACATAGGCTTCGGCGTCGTTCTTGGCCGTACCGCGCTCAAGCCAGGCCCGGGCTTTCAGTCCGTAGACCAGCGCCGGACTGATCGTATACTTGTCGGGAGCCGTAAAGCCGCTCAACAGTTCTTCGGCCTTGTCCAGGTCGGGGAAGATCACTTGATCGTAGATGTCGTCGACCTTGACACGGGGGTTGTTCTTGGCCTCGGCCTCGGTAGTCTCGGGCAGTACGATGGGCACGCCCAGCCCGAGAACCCCGGGCGCTTCGGTGTAATTGTTCTCCTTGAACTCGTACAGACGCACCAGATCGAGGTAGAACATGGCCCGATAGGCGTAGGCGAAGCCCAGATAGGACTTCTGCGTGGCGTCGAGCGTCGCGAAATCCGAGGCGTCGATCTGTTTGATGACGTTGTTGGCCGCCATGATCCACGCATAGTAGTTGTTCCACGTGAGCGCGCCCACGGCATAGTCGGCCCCGAGCGCTTCGTTGGTTCCCCACTGTGCGAACCAGTCGTAACCGATATTGCCGCCGATGGCGACGTCGCCCGTCATGGATTCCGTGGCGATATGGATGGCCGGCAGGGCAAAATCCCAAGCTTGGCCATCCTTTGCATAGCCTGCGGAACCGGCCTGTACGAGCGAGGCCGGAATGCCTTCGATCAGCGTTTCGAGGGTGACCTGATCCTCGGTGGCTATTTCATAGGGGTCGGCTTCTTTGATGCAGCTGCTTGCCAGCAAAGCTGCCGCCAGCGTCGCGAGCGTTATGTTTGTCGCTTTTTTCATATGCATGTCGTTTGTCGTAAAGTGTTTGAGGCCGATTAGAATTGGATGTTGATGCCGCCCGAAATCGTTCTTACAGGCGAATAGGTGGCCTGGCTCGTCGCTCCCGAATAAGAGTAGCGGGGATCGAATCCCTGACGTTTGGACCAGTACCAGACATTCTCGCAGGCAAGGTAGACGCGCACCTTCTCGATTCCGACCTTCTTGGTGAAATTCGACGGCAGCGTGTAGCCGAAGTTGATGTTTTGCAGGTTCAGATAAGAGGCATCCATGAGGAAACGATCCGACATGTTGTTCTGATCCTTGTCTTCATACTGCAAACGCGGAATGTTCGACGACGCATTGTCCGCCGACCATGCCTTGAGGATGTCCTTGTGCCAGTTCATGCCCGTCGTCTTGTTGGCCGGCGAGTACATGGCCGCCGCATAGCCCGAGTCGTAGGCCAGACCGCCGATCTGGTAGGTGAAGGCCACGCTCAAGTCGAAGCCCCGGAAATTGACGCTCGTGCCGAAACCGCCGTAGAGATCGGGAATCGGGTCGCCGCAGAGATAGTCCGATGCCTTGGCATATTCAGTCGTCGTGACGCGCTTGCCCGTCGGGTTACCCTTGTCGTCGGTTTCGTCCATGTACCACATCGAAAGGCCCTCGTCCGAAACCCCGGCATATTTTCTCATGTAGAAAGTGTACATCGGCAGTCCTTCTCCGAAGAAAGTGGAGCCGTTCACGTAACCGGAGTAGCCATCGACCTGCTTGGTCCGCCGTTCAGAAGGCAGCATGGTGATCTTGTTGCGCAGGTGCGTCATGTTGAGATTGATGTCCCACTGGATATGCTCCCGCCGGATCGGCGTAAAGTTCAGCTCGATTTCGACGCCGCTGTTGCGCATGTCGCCCACGTTGGCGTAGTAGGACGAATAGCCCAGCGACGGAGCGACCGGGAACGACAGCAGCATGTCGGTCGTCTTGCGGAGGAAATACTCGACGCCTCCGGAAACCGTACCGCGCAGGAAGCTGAACTCCACACCGGCGTTGAAGTTGGAGTTGGTCTCCCAGGTGATGTTCTCGGATCCTTTGGCGTTGAAGACGGTCGAGACCTTTCCGTTGGCGTTTTCGATCGTGTAGGTGTTCGTGTAGCGGAAATTACCGATGTTGTCGTTGCCCTGCGAGCCGATCGAGGCCTTCAGCTTGAGGTTGTCGAGCCATTCGTAGGTGCTCTCCATGAAATTTTCCTTCGAAATGATCCATGCGCCGCCCAGCGACCAGAAGTTACCCCAGCGATGGTCGGGGTGGAAACGCGAAGAAGCGTCGCGGCGATAGGAGGCCGAGGCGAAATATTTGCCTGCGTAATCGTACATGACGCGGGCGAAATAGCCCTCGTTGTTGTACTCCCTCCGGTAGGAGCCGGCTCCCTGTTTGTCGATGATCGCCCCGGCCAGTTCGTCGTTGTCCTGCGTCAGCATGTTGCTTTTGGAAGCCGACAACAAGTAAATGCGGTTCTGGTAGGACTCGTGACCCAGCATCACATTGAGGTTATGGTGGCCGATCTGCTTGGTGTAGTTGAGAATCTGCTGCAGGTTGAGGTCGAAATTCCGCTGATGCCCTTTCGAGACCATGCCTTTTTCGCTGGCGAACTGTCCGAACCAGGGATTCGTAACCGAGGTGGAGCGGGTTTCGTCGAGCGAAACGCCGGCGTTGAACGTGAACTTGAAGTCCTTGAGGAACGTGACGTCGAAGTAGGCCGTGCCGTTGAAGGCGTTGCCTTCGGCCTCCTGCTTGTTGAGACGCGAATCCGAGAGGGCGTTGCTGTTGGGGAAGAGCGAACGCTCCATGCCGGCGTTGTCGCCGTTGCCGTAGTCGTAGAGCTTGATGCCGTCCTCGTTGTACATGACATTACCCTCGCCGTCGCGGATGTAGAGCGGATAGATCGGACCGACGGCCGTCGTATAAGCGAAAACGTTGCCCGACGAGTTACCGGCGCCGCTGTCGTCGATCTGGTTGTAGCGGAAATGCGTGTAGTTGGCGTTGGCGCCGAACTTGAGCCACTTCTTGGCCTGGTAGTCCACGCGCAGACGGGTCGTATAACGGTCCATGTCCGAATTGTAGGCGATACCTTCGTTGTTCAGATAGCCGAACGATCCGTAGATCGAGGCGTTCCCGGTCTGGCCGGAGATCGAAGCGTTGTACTCCTGACGCAGGGACGAGCGGAAAGCCGCATCGGTCCAGTCGTCGGGACGGATGTAGTACTCCTTGCCCTCATAGACGAGACGGCGGCCGAGAGTCGCAGCGGGATTGACCTTACCGTTGATGCCGATGAACTCCTGCCCGGAAGGAACCGTATAGACCATATAGCCCAGACCTCCGTCATTCGCATTGGCCGTCAAATTCGTATTGGCGCGCAAATGGGCCTCGCCGATACTCATTCCCGAATTGACATAGTAGTTTTTCAGCGCACTGTAATGCAGTTCGTAGAATTGTGCCGGGTTGGTGATGTACGCATAATCCTGGACGGCGCGCGAATTGACGCCCCACTTGGCGTCGATTGTCACGTGAGCCTCCTGCGACTTGGCCTTTTTGGTGGTGATCATCACCACGCCGTTGGCGCCGCGGGCGCCGTACAGCGAGTTCGAGGCGGCGTCCTTCAGCACGGTCATCGACTCGATGTCGCTCGGATTGAGGTTGTTCAGGTCACCCGAGTAGGGCATGCCGTCCACGATCCAGAGCGGATCGTTGCCGGCGTTGAGCGAACTGAAGCCGCGGATGCGGATTTTCGGACTCTCTCCCGGCTGTCCCGAGGTGTTGGTCAGCTGCACGCCCGCGACCTTTCCGGCCAGAGCCTGCGCTACGTTCGACTGCTGCGACTTGGCGATGTCGTCCGATTTGATGACGGTCGCCGAACCGGTGAAAGCCTCCTTTTTTGCCGTACCGAACGCTACGACGATCACGTCGTCGATAGCCTGTGTGTTCTCTTTCAGCACGACGTCGATCCGGGTTTGCGTCCCCACCTTGATCGTGTGGGACTGATAACCCATGAACGACACGACCAGCACATTGTCCGGTGCGGCTTTGATCGAAAAACTGCCGTCCGCACCGGAGGTCGTACCCTTCGTAGTGCCTTCGACCAGAATGGTGGCGCCGACGATGCCGGCCCCCGCATGATCTTTGACCGAACCCGTAATTTCCCGTTCCTGCGCATGGGCGGACAGGAGCAGGCCGAGAACAGCCATCAATGATAGAAAGATTTTTTTGGTCATAAATGCGCCATTTTAACGCTGGTAAAAAAATTGATTGTAGAAAATTCGTTGTCTTCGTGTCCCGGCGCGGAGCCGAAATATATCCCCCTCCCCTTCCGGGAGTCCGGAGGGGGGGGGAAAATGTCATCCGCCAGTCCGGTCACCGAACCGGCCGGACCGCAGACTATTCGTAGAAATCGTCTGCAAGATCGTTCGTCTTCGAACCCGAATACTTGGCAGCCTTGCCCCGGAATTCGATGGTCAGGGTGTTTTCGGTTCCGGACTTATCGTCGCTCCAGGAATCAAACGCGCCGTAATCCAATATGACGAGCGAAACCTGCCAGGTCTTGTCCGCGTTGCGTATGGCGGTAACCTTGGCCATATCGGGACACAATTTCGTAGTCATGCCCCATTGCGTATAGGTGTCCCCGTAACCGATGGAGCCGCGGGCCAGGTAGTCCATGGAGGTATCGTAATAGAAATTCCAGTGGGATTTCGTATTGTCGAAATCGGTCAGGTCGCACTCCTTGCCGGCATCGACTATCGCAGCAGGCAGGATCAGTTGCGGATTGGCCCACTTGTCCTCGACGGACGAACCTTCCGCCCCCGTACAGAAGTAGAAGTAATAGGCATCGAACGTCGCACCGCCGTATTCTTCGCCTCCGTTCCAGCGATAGCCTTTTTCCAGCCGGACCTCCATCCGGTCCAGGGTCTTGTCGGTCCATCCTTCGGGTTCTTTGTTGTCCTTGGCACGGATCTGAATGCTCGGCTCGAACGGTTTGACGGGCTTCAGCTTGTCTTCATCCATCGCGTCGGCCGTCGCAGCCGTCGGCACGCCGTAGTATTCGGCTTCGACCCCGATGCCGTTTTTCAGCGTCAGGCTTACCCGCAGATAGATCTCCTTGCCGCCGGCGGGATTGGGACGGGTCTCGATCGTACCGGTCAGTCCGGCATCCTCGCCGTAGTAGGTCTGATAGGTCTTGTGGTCGTAGAGCCGGAACCAGTAATCGGAGGTCTGCGCCGCGACGTCGATCACGCCGTCGAACTTGGCAGCCAGCACCCGCACATACGCAGCCCAATGACCTTTGGCGAGATCGGCCGGGGCTGCGGCCGTTTCGGCATCGCCCAAAGCGAATACGTAGCTGCCGACCTGCGGCTCCTGCGAGAAGAGCGCGGCGATCGGGGCCTCGGCTGCGGCCGCAGCCTCGCCGCCGGATGCCGGCTCCGTCACCTTGATCGTATTGGTGGCCGCATAGCCTCCGGCGAACGTGCCTTCGTAGGCGGCACGCAGGCGCTTCCCGTCTTTCGAAGCGTCAAGCGCGACGATGAGCCCCTCGATCGTGCCGAATTTATCCGTCAGGTACTTCGCCGTCAGCGTTCCGGTCGTCCCGGCGCCCGTTGTGAATTCGCCGCAGCGAATCTGCACCTTCGCGGGATCGGCCGTCGCGAGGTCTATTTCCGCCGTTCCGAACAGCTCCTCGGCAAGCAGAATCTCCACGCCCGCAGCCCCCTCCTCGGGAGCGGCCAGGCCCTCTTGCTCGTAGAGGCAGAAGCGGCGGTTGCCTTCGCGGACATTGCGCCACTCGACGACGCTTCCGACGGCGGCGATCCGATTGTCGATCTCGTATTGGTTCGTCAGTTCGACGTCACGCTCTTCCGTACAGGTATTCTGGTAACGGGCGATCAGCGTCTTGCCGCTCTTCAATTCGACATAGGTATAGAGATTGAGCCGGGTCTTCGTCACCAGATCTGCGGAGAGCTCTACGCTCGCGACGTCGTTCATCGTCGTCTTTTTCACCGAAATATCCTTGTATTCGATTTCGAACGGATCGGAGGCCGTGTTCACGGTGCCCTTGGGGCTCTCCACCATCACGCGCAGATAATCGTCGGCCTGTTTCATCTGCTCGGCATTGATCAGCCCCTCGGTCGGCGAGAGGTAAAAGGTGTGGCTGCCGTCTTCTTCAGCGACATAGATCGCCGACTTGATGCCGACGAGATCGCCTCCGTCGTACTGGATTTGATCGGTCAGAGTTACGGGAGGCTTCTTCCCGGGGTCGGGGTCGTCGTTGGGATCGTCGTCATCGCATGCGCCCAGCATGGTTGCCGATGCGAGCATCGCGCACGCCAGCGCGCGCAGTCTGTAATGGGTCGAGTTTTTCATAACGATTGTTTTTAATAGCGCGGGGTTCGGGGAAACCCCGCGCTATCCGGTTTTTCTGTTGTCATTCGGTCATTCCGGCCTTGCGGAACATGATGCCCGGCAGTTCTTCGGCCAGACGGCTCATCGGAACCGACGGAGCCGGCAGGCGGCGAAGCAGTCTGGGCGGTTCGAGATGATCCTTCTCGACCGCAGCACCGCCCGCCGTTTGGCTTACGACAGGGCCTTCCCACGTTCCGCGCACATGATGCTTGCGCACGCAGATGCCGTCGACCTCGAACCGGTACCAGTTCTCCTTGCCTTCGCCCTCGACCTTGGTGATCGTAACCTGACCGTCGTAGAGCAGGGCGTGTCCGTCCATGTATTCGAAGATCTTGTTGTCATCTCCCCACATCGAATAAGTCTGGTGCATCCACCGGCTGCCATGCAGACCGCCGTCCAGCATAATGCCGCGCATCATGACGCCGGGTTTGATGTATGCCGGCCAGCGCTGTTCGGTCACCTCGTAGGTTCCCGGAGTGATTTCGTTCTCCTTGCCCGGCTCGGTGGTAAGTTCCACACGGACGATGTCACCGCCCGGCTCGCGATCCACGAAGTCTTCGAGATGGTCTCCTACCCATTCGATACCGATATTGATGAATTGCAGACCGCATCCGTAGGAACTGATCGGTTTGTAGCCGATGCCTTGGATATAGACCTGATCCGAAGTATAGTAATGCGCCTTTTTGATCTTCGACAGATCCATGTCGTAGTCACGCTCGAGCGTCGAGGTGCCGTCGTCATCGGACTTGTCGTCGGATGCGTCGGTGATCGGAATGACTCCGGTGTACGAGCCCTTGAGGGTAAAGCCGTCCTTCGAGGTGAGGTTGAATTCGATCTTGTACACCGGCTGGCTTTCGCCTTCGCCGTTTTCGCCTTTGCTCTCGCCGACGGCCTCGATCTTTATGGTCCCCTCCTTTCCGTAGGAGAATTGTCCGAAAGAGGTTCCGTCGTCCAGTTGGACATAAGTGCCGAGCGGGAATACCATCGCTTCCATCGGAATCTCCACGGCGGGCATCCACGACCCCCATTGGAACGAGGTGTTGGCCAGATATTCGTGGGGCTTGATCACGGCTTCCTTCGGATTGCCGAACAGGTCGTTGAATACGACGAGCGCAGCGGCGAGACCGCCCTGCCCCTCCTCCGTGTCGTAGGTTTCGTCGTAAATGTTGATCTGCATCATGCCGGTACCTGCTTCGAGCATGTTGCCGTAATAGGTCGCGGCGGCGCTGAATCCGACCACTTCCACGTCGCGTCCGATCTGCGGCAGGTAGAAGCCGCCGTCCTCCGGCTGATCGACGATCTGGAGCTGTCCCTCGTAGACGATGCTCTTTTCGGAACCGTCCGTATCGACGAAACGGAGCGAAATGCTCCAGATGTCGCCTTCGCGGGTGACTTTCAACGGCTCTCCCGAAACCAGCGACAACTGGGTTTTATTGCCTTCGGCGTCGATATACTGAACACCGGTATATTGGGACGTGAACGTGTGATCCTCGTTGAGCTGGCTGGCCATATATTCACCCTCGGGAAGCGTGTAGGCATCTTCGCCCGGAACCGCATAGAGGTCGGCCACGAAAAGGTAACCCGCCTCTTTGAGCGTCACCCGCCCTTTGGATACGGTATGCTCGGCATCCGTGAAGGCCATATAATAGTTGTGCGACTCCACGCCCTTGACCGGGCCGAGGTACCACGACAGCGGAACTTTATCCAGCACCACCTTGTCTGCGTCGTCTCCCTCCTCCGAAGCGTCGGAATTCTTGCACAGTCCGTAATAGGCGACCGTCAGCGTTTTTCCGCCGGTTTCGATTGCGGCCGAAATGCGGGCGACGCGGGCCGAGAGGAACTCGACCGAGAGAACCGCTTTCGAGGCTTCCCCGACGTTCGAGGAGTTCACGTCGATCTCCCCATAGACGATTCCGTTGCCGGCAGCCGTAAGATCGACGGCTCCGGAAGGCTGTTTGACGGTGATCTTCACGGCATCGTCGGCGATCAGCATGCCGTCCGCATCCACGAGCCCTGCCGTCGGCGAGAGATAGATCGTATAGACAGGGGCGGCTTCCGGAACATCCGCCTTTTCGCCGTTTCCGGGAGTCTCGACCGTATAGACGGCGGATTTGATTTCCCGCACGACACCGTTGCAGATCAGTGCATTCCCGCTTTCCGGCATATCGGGGTCGCCGGATGAGGACGAGTCGTCGTCCGAGCATGAACTCAGCGCGACGGCTCCTGCCATGCAAAGCATGATCAGAAAGAATGGGTACAGTTTTTTCATAGGATGAGATTTAATGAACCGGCTTCCCGGCTTGGTTTTGCGAATGGAATGCACCGAACTCGACGCCATCTTTGAATGGGTTTTACCATTTTACATTCGGAACCCTGAGCGGATTCCGGAAAAAATTACTTATTCGAGTTTTCGGGATTTTTTCAGCTCGGCACGAGAACGGCGCCAAGGAAAAATCCCCCCCCCTCGCAATTTGACGAGGAAAGAGGATTCTCTCTGTCGCAAAAATAATAAAAAGATTTTATCCTAATTAATTTTTCGCAAAAAAATCATCAGCAATTACGCTCTAAATGCATAAAAAAGTCTTGCAAAATGCGCATTTTAAGAACAGATTCGCACTTCAGACCGACGGCGAAATCGGGCAGAGCGACCGCTTCGAAACTGCTCCGCCAAACCAAAAACAAGGATGGAATAAAATATACTATACCCGTTGGTTGAATTAAAAAGTTAGTAAAATGACAAATGAAAGGTTGTGCATAT
>ERZ827197.1987-NODE-1987-length-14748-cov-2.907371_pt1 | contig 14748 bp, 20 predicted proteins | sample MGYA00519867_ERZ827197 | MGnify/ENA primary metagenome ERZ827197 (study PRJEB31778, sample SAMEA3449278) | human gut metagenome | biome: human gut; feature: human-associated habitat; material: faeces | place: United Kingdom | collected 2010/2012 ...
ATGCCGAAATTCTCCTCCAGCAGCATTCCGTCCGGTCGAATCTTCACCTTCATGCCCGTATCGGGATCCGTCCCGTACATCGATGTCTCGGCCTTCACGTACTGCATCAGTTTCGGGAGGATGCCGCCGCCGTAGGTTTTGTAGGCGATGCGGATCACGTCGACGATCTTCGCGTCGTCTTCCTTGATGAAGGTATAACCTGCCTCTTTCGCCGCGGTGTGGAGCGTATCGATCTGCACACGCAATGCGCCGATCTTCTGATCGGACAGATCGGCATTCCCCTGAATGCCCAGCAGCTCCCAGTAGTAACGAATCAACCGCCGGCAGCCGGAGGACGTGGTCTTGCTGGCTTGCGGCAGGACGCGAACCTTCGAGAACTTCGATGGTTCCAAGATGGCCGAGTGGACGAAGGTACCGAAGTCGAAATGGTGCGTATTCTTCGATTTCAGCTCCGAAGTGCGGGCGATCAGGTAATGGCGGGGCGATTTCAGGGCTTCTTTCAATAGGCTGCTGCTTTCGCCCGCATGGGAGAGGTAACGCTCTATGCTATCGGACACGACCCTGCCGTTCACGTTAAGCCGCTTCACCGGTACTCGATCCGGCCGATCCGGCAACTGCCGGATATGCTCCAGCAGTTGCTCGAACGGTGTGTACTCCTCACGGTCGAAGTGTAGCGCCGCAAGCGGTTCACCCGCCTGTGCTGCACCCGTCAGATCGAAAACATCGAAGCCGAAATCACTCATTGCTGTTCTACTTTGAGGGGGACGATCGCCCACCGGTCAGACATGAACGAATTGGTCGCATTGCGTTCCTTGCCCATGTAGGTAATTTCGAAGGCCATACCCGGACGGATCGTTTTCTGAAAATTCTCGAACACGGACGTCAGTCGGCGGCTCGCCTGCCGGACGACGCGCTTGCGGCCATCAACCGGTTCCACGAAATAGGCAACCAACAGATCGATATCCTGCCCGCTCTGCTCGTCGATCGATTTCTCGGAACGGAGATCCATGAAAAACATCCGGCGTTTCTCGCCTTTCTCTTTGGGCGACCAATACTCCGAACTGATCTCCAAAGGAGCCAGTTGGGCTTTACTCAGATCGGGCATCTGCCCTTCGAACGCATCCGCATTCGGAATCAACGCCGTGGCGTTGCTGGTTACTTTTGCTTCTTCCATAATTGAATATGTATTAGTTGAGTTGCTTTTCAAGGATTATTGCATAGTCCGGATATTCTCGGCCATATTGGTCATATACCACGCGAACGTATACCCTGTCGCCCGTGTATTCGGCGTAGCGCTCCACGCTGCCGTCGTCGTGGCTGCCGCCGATACTCGATTCGTATTCCGCGTAGAAATCGACCGAAGCCGTCAGACCTCTATATTCAACCTCGCAGGTTCCGGATTCCAGCCCGAGATCATGGGTGATCGCTTCGTTAATCTGTCTGGCGAACTCTTGCAGTTCGGAAGGAACGAGATGTATTTTCGGTTCCTCGATACCGCAGACCACCACAATCGGCTCGTCTTTCGACTTCGTGTGCAGGTCATACCCGTAACGGGCCGGTACACTCAAACTCGGATAAACTGTGTATTCTTCTTTTGGCGTTTTCATTCCCTCTTAGAATTTTGCATGTTGACGATTGTAGATTCTCCGCATGGAGTTCATCAGATCGGGGAACGTCCGGATATACCCCATATCGACCGAGAAAGCCAGTTTGCGTTGCAGGTCGTCCAACGCCCGAAGCTGATTCGGCGATGCCGTGTTCCGGATGTCGCGTTCATGCTTGTTGAAGACGATCCAGTTCAAACCCCGCGCAACCTGAGAATAATCCACATCCGGAAGTGCGGCGATTGACCGTGCAAGTACGTTGTAGTTGTCGCCCGCATGATGCCGGTACTCGATCAGCTGGTCGTAAACGAATTTCACGACTTTAACCTCGAAGCGGGGATTGAGCCACATCGCAAACTTCACGAACAGGTACGGGTGCATCCATGTACCGCCGTTGTATTTGCCGCGTGTTTTTAAATATGCCAAATTTGGCACCTTTAAATTTTCCTCCTCCATCAGCGCCTCGATGAAATCTTTGGTGTTCTGATTTTCAAAGAAGTCCTGTATTCGTTTGTTGCTGTTCTTGGCTTTGTTCCATTGCGCAAGCAACGACGTCGCGTTGAACATGCCGTCTCTCGTGCGTTGGTATACCTCGAATTTACCCAGCGGGCGGGTCATGATGACATTGCTTTTCATCGTTCGTTGAAGAATTCGTTAAACTTCCGTTCGAAATATGCTCTGTGCGCGGCCGCAAACCCGTAGGCGGCCAGGATCGCACACGAGAAAAGAACAAGGATCACAAGCTCGGCCATAACACTTGCGGTTCGGAGAGACGTTTGCGCTCTCGATAGATGAACAGATCGCGTTTGCGACGCTGAGTATGGACTCGTTTATACCACATGCACCAGAAATAACCGGCCACTCTCTTCCAGAGAGGCGCGGGCTTCAATTCGAATGAATCCATGATCGTTTATTTTATCGGTTCTTGTAGATGCGTTCCAGACAGTCGAGCTTGCTGCCCACACTTTCGACGGACGAGTAGCGGCCCGTGAGTACATTGTCGCACCAACGGAAGGCAACAGCAATCGCGCAGCGCGTGAATTCGCGCGGCGTGAGTGGTTCTTGAATATCTTCAAGGTGGAACAATCGAACGATCTCCGATTTCGTGAGGTGACTGTACGGGTAAGGTACGGATGTAGCCCCGCTACTGTTCTTCGCGGGTCGGCTACTTTTAACTTGGTCTCGCATTGTCAGTTAAAAGTTTGTATGTATAGGGCAATAAAAAAGGCGTTGCCCCTATCAGTTTGCGAGACCGACACGACTACCGTAGTAGAAGTGGACAAAGGGCAACGCTTTATTACAAGCGTTAATTATGTTCTTTTGATACGATCATCGTATCGATCTCGCATTGCAAATATACGAATTCATTTTGAATTTGCAAAAAAAAAATCATAGCAACATCTGTGTGCCTAAATACTTTTTTACTCGTTTATTACTCGTTTCGGCATATTTCGGATCGATCTCATACCCCACGAATCGGCGTCCCAGTTTGGCAGCCATTGCACACTCCGTTCCGCTTCCTGCGAAGGGTACCACCACGAGTGCACCGGGACGTGTCGTGACCTGAATCAGATAACTGGTGATCGCCTCGCCTTTGACTGTGTCGTGCCCGTAGCGTTTCGATGCGCCGGGATCTTGCGGAAACTGTAATACGTCAGTCGACCGTTCGGGAAGATTGAACGGCCTCCGCAACTCCTCGTAGTCCTTGCGCAACTCCTCGTAGTCCTTGCGCAACTCCTCGTAGTCCCTGCACAGATACTCGCTATTGAGCCGATCACCGTTGAAGAGGTTGCGAAGACGTTCATAATTCTCTCGGGTCGGCAATTCCCATTGTGAGCCGCGCCTGAACCAATGTCCGGCCATGTGGGTATGCAGGGCATCGTTGACACGCTTCGGTGTGAAGCCTGCCCGTTCCATTTCCGAGATCATATAATCTACCAGAGGCTTCATGCACCGTGTCCGGCACATCCCCTGTTCGTATTCGAATACACGCAGCATTTTCCGAGCCTCACCTTCCCGAATCTCAGGCCTCGACTCATAAAGTATGAATCGTTCTGCATTAGGAATGAATTTACGCGATATTACTGCGTTTTGTATTTTTCCCCAACTGTTCGACTTATTCCATGTGCAGCTATTTAAAAACAGAAACATAGTGTCAAGGATCACCTGCGTATATGCGATTCGATTATCGGAGCCCCACCAGATCAGCGTACCGTTGTCTTTCAATAAACGCCGGCACTCTTCACCCCAGCGGCGTACATTGTTCAGGTAATCGTCGAACGTCGGCCATACGAAATCGAAATCGCCTTTGTACTGGAAATAGGGCGGGTCGGCGATAATCAAGTCGGCACAATGGTCGGGAAGGCAATTTTCCTCAAACCGACAGTTGATAATTTCATTCATAAAAAACAATTTTTGCCGCGCCGGCAGGATTCGAACCTGCGATTTCACCTCCAAAGGGTGACGTGTTGCCCCTACACCACGGCGCATTGGATTCATTTGTCCCGGTGGTCCTCGCTGCTCATGTCGTCGCAGCTTCGGAGCCTATGCCGGTTTGTTGCGCTTCGGCTATTCGCCGTCGCGGGGCTGTCTCTTCGAGTCTTGCCCACGACCCGCCGATTTGGGTATTATCGGCCTACCCGATACTCTTTCTGCCCTTGCGGGCTGGGGTGATTTTGCCAGAGCACCAAACCCCTCACCTCTGCGGGTGGCTATCGTTGTGGTGTAGGCAGGATTCGAACCTGCACGGCTGCTTTCCGAGGAGCGTCATCCGCAACTTGCGTTGCCCGACCACTATCAGCCCATCTTTTTGTGTGCGTCTACCATTCCGCCACTACACCTTTTGCCGGTCTTTCCCGGCCGTCATCCTGCTGCGAGCCTCACGGCGGACTGCAAGGAATACAATAATAAATATGAAAAGATACAGCACATTAAAGGCGCGCAAACCTTTGCCAAGCCCCGAAGCCGCAAAACACCCTTCTCTCAAAAACATCAATCATGAACACCACCAGCTTCGGACGCTCTCATTTCAATCCTGCCCCGTCGATATTCTCGGCTTTCAGGAGCGCTTCGACTTCGAGCCGGCTGAACAGTATCGCAGAGTTTTTTAGCCGCTCCGGCCTTTATTCCCCGGATATTCTTCCGCTTGATATGATAGTCGAGCCAACTGTTATCATAGCTCCTATACAATTCCCGACGTGTCATCATGTCCGACTTCGGAGCATTGCGACGGCACACGGCCAAAGCCACGAGATCGGCCGATTCGATCAGCGCATTCTGTATATCTCGGATGTTCATCGCTCTATTAACCTTCAATCAAAAATTCTACTTCATTCCTTCTACCCCGCCGCGCCCGCGGGGCGTTAATATCATATTTGTTTTCATAGTCTAAAAAACAGGAGAAATCGGTCAAATTCGCCATATTTGCTTCGAATCTTGTCAAATGCAATCCCCGATGCGGGTATTCACGGCTTAGCCCAAAGCGGGTGAAGGGTTTTATCCCTAATGTTTCATTTTCTAAACATTTTGCATCATGGCAAAGATTCAAATTCGTGTCAGAACGCAAATTCGCACGACTGTGAGAACTACGGTTCGAACTGTGCGTAGATAGCTTCTGACCGTGAGAGGGCGGGCAATTTCCGCCCTCTCTAAATTTCTCCTGTCATCTGCTGTTATTCTCAGGATCGTTTGTATCAATGAATTTTATCCGATATTTTAGTTCAAGGTATTGGATATATGGGTCTTTATAATCATCATTCAAAAACATCGGGAATGAGCGGATCAAATAATACATAACGAAGATTGCAAATACCGCAAAACACACCGATAGCAAACACGCTGAACACATCAATATTCTAAGAGCGAAGATTTCCATAAGACCAATTTTTATTCACGCACCCACCTGATTTTGGTGTTCTCGAATCCCCCACGTTCACGAGCCATCCGGCGGATGCGATCCGGCTGCTCACCATAGGTTTTGAAATTCAAGGCATTGTTTACAGTATCGTATGTGCACCCTACTTTTGTGGCTATTTCCTTTTTTTCGAAGGATCAATATCGATTCAACCATTCGAATTCTGTTCCCACCCAATATTTGCCGCTTGCACACTTGTATGCTTTATAAAACCGGGCATCAGTATCGAGCGTTGCGATATATTGCTCTGCTGCGCAACGTGTTTTAAAAAATCTTTTAATGCGTTTCATATCTAATCAACTACTTGTAAAATTCCACAGGAAAAAGGTTGTCGGCGGTATAGCGGCTGTCGCCCGAGTGACGACGAATAACATTCGCTATCTGGCGGCGCTGGAGAATGTTCGGGCGGATTCCTCCACTGCGATAACGCCACAATGTCGCATCGCTTAAAATACCTATAGACGATTTTAATTTGTCGAACAATAGCCGACGTTCTGTCGGGTCGGAAATGCTTTTGATATACTCCTCAAAGGGTAAAACTCGAACTAAAACGCTGTTTTGATGCGAGTTTTCGGTATTTCTCATTATATTTGCCATTGCAAGTTTTGTTTCGTAATGCAAATATACAAGAAAATTTTATTGATACAAGTATATTTTGATAGAATTTTTTTATGATATATAATAGATGTATAAATGGAAGAGAAGGATATAACTCTTGCGGATATGATTCTGTCCAGTTTAATGCCAGAAAGCGAACACATTATGCTCTATGTCATACACGAGAAAGCGACAGACGAAGCCCAAGCTCAACGTGCAATATTGTCTCTCTGTTCTTATGGTGCGGCACATGAGACCGACATACACTTAGAAAAGACTGACAAAACAGCCAACCTTATAGCACTTGGAGGAGCGCGGTATATCTACGAACAAGAGTGTCTTAAAGAAAGATTTTGAGGACGCAAATTGCGACCTCAAGTCTAACATCACAAAATGCGTCCTCAAATTGGGGTGGTCGTCGCTATCCGCCCTTTGCCTTTACGGAAATGGGGGGTTGCAATGCTTTCGAGCGTGTTGCGCAGTGAGACAGCCATACGAGTAAATAGGGCTATTATGCGGGCTTTCGTAGCGATGCGCAACTACATCATGACCACGACGACAGTAACGGCAGAATTGGCCGAAATTCGGGCACGGCTGGCGTTGTTGGAGCAGACGGGCAAGGACAACGCCGAAGCGGTCAGCGATTTGTCGGAGGATATGCGCCAGGAGTTGGACAATATCTACGAGGCAATTGCGGCACTCTCCGTGAAAGTTCCGCAGGCGCGCAAATCCCCTCAGCCAATCGGGTTCAAAAAAATAGGAGTTTGTTTTGTATGAGCTCCGTATTATGTCGAGTTTGTGTCGAAATTGTGTACCGGAAACCGAAATTCATACACAGATGAACTACTCGAAAGACGGCATCACGGTTGCTCCTATGCTTGATGTCTCGCATCCGAAAAAGTCCGGCAAGTGTCCCGTAAAAATTCGCGTCACCCACAGACGCACCCGATGGTACTACCCCACTGGAAAGGATTTGACGCCGGAGGAGTGGTCGGCACTGTCGACGACGAAAGCCCGCGCAATGGTATCGATCCGCAAAGACATCGAGAGCAGCTACCAAATCGTTCGGGCGGCCGTTGAGGAGCTGGCCACGGCGGGAGCGTTTACGTTCGACGCCCTAAACTGTCGGCTGAAAGGCGCGGCATCCGACACGGTGAATACCGCATTCAGGGCAAAAATGGACGAACTGAAAGCCGCGGGGCGTGTCGGTAGTATGGTAGCATACCGCGGCGCCCTCCTCGGTATAGAACGGTTCGCAGGGGCGCACATTCCATTCGATGCCGTCACCCCGTCGTGGCTGGGGAAATACGTGGCGTTCCTTTCATCCGAGGGTAAAACACAGACAACTGCCGCAATCCACCTGCGGCACCCGCGGGCGATCCTCAACGAGGCACGCAGGCAGGGAATTGTCAAGGAGGCACAGTACCCGTTCGGGCGGGGTCGTTTTGAAATACAGGAAGGCGAAGGGCGCAAAATGGCCCTTACGTTGGAGCAGATAGGACAGATCGCCCGATACGACGACGGAAGCGATGCAACGGCCAAATACCGCGATTATTGGCTGTTCCTGTACTTGTGCAACGGGATCAACGTCGCGGATTTCGTGCGGTTGAGGTATCGGGACATCGTAAACGGGGAAATCTGTTTCGTGCGGCAAAAGACGGCACGGACGACAAGAACCCGCAAGGAGATACGGGTAGTAGTGACCGACCGAATGCTGGCTATTATCGACCGCTGGGGAAATCCTCCGGCTCCGGATCGGTTCATCTTTCCGGTATTGGACGGGGCGGAAGATGCGATGCGGCAGAAGTTGAAAACACAGTATTTGACGCGGGCGATCAACAAACGAATGGCGACAATCGGCGAAGATCTCGGAATCGGTAATATCTCGACCTACACGGCGCGCCACTCCTTCGCTACGGTATTGAAACGCGCCGGCGCAAACATTGCCTATATTTCGGAATCGCTGGGGCACAATGACCTGAAAACAACGGAAAACTACCTCGCCAGTTTCGAGCGGGAGGAACGGGTAAAGAATGCGGAACTATTAACGAAATTCTAAGGATTCCGCCACAACACCCATCCAATCTTACCACCAATGCATTGTTCTTCTCGGACAGGATCGTACCCTATTGTGACCTCACCGCTCCATCGGCCTCTCGTATAGCGTCCGTAGACGCCCGCCCACTGGTTGTATAGATCGATTCCGAGGGCGAGTCCCATTTCCCAGCGCGGCGGCCGCACCTCGGTATGCAGTTTTGTAACCGTAATCTCACGGAAAACCGGCTTTACTACGGCCGCAGCCCGCAACAGCCGATTTTCTCCTATGGTCGCATCGACAAGGAATGTTCCGGTCGAATCGGCGGAGAAATCCAGCCGGTAATCCCGTTCGAGCAGATAGTCGGCGATGATCGCGGCTGTATCTACACTCATGTATTTCCATACCGTATCGGCCGGTTCGCGCACCGCGACCGGATAAGGTTCCCGAATGGTGTCGTACACGGGAACCGGCCACGGCACCCATCGGGTAACGGTGCTGTCGCGCATTTCGACGGAAGCCGCCCCGCGGCGGTAGCCCCAGCCGAAAAACAGTGAACCGACGATGAGCACGGCCAACAAGTATGCGAGCAGTCGTCTCACAGATGCAACACCTGCCTTCGGTTCTTCCCGTCGGCACGGTATGAAATATGGATCCAGCGGCCCCGATTCTCGTCGATGAGCTGGTCGAAGGGGATCGCGCTGGCTGCGATGCGTTCGAACAGCCGCAGATTATCCGCGACGCTGCCGGTGGTGATGTCGGCCGCTTCGCCCTTCATGTGCTGACTTGCCGCAGCTCCGCCGACGGCTGCGTTGAGCGCCGGCGATCGGTAGCCGCTGTTCACGCCGATCGGCTTGCCCCAAAGTTCGCGCACGGGATCGAGGCATTCGTCCATCAGCGCATTGAGCCGGCGAATGACGTCGTGCGACGGCGCGTTGTCGATGCTGCGCGCTGCGGCCGTATCGGAACGCAGCAATTCGGAAAGGGTGAAATACGTTGCCATACCTATCCTTTCATTCGGTCATACCACATCTTTGCCTGCCAGCCTGCGGCGGCTCCTGCGGCCGCCCCGAATCCTGCGCAGAGCGTCGCCGTGGTGCGGATGCCGCTCGGCAGGAGATTGAACAGAACGACCAGCGCAATGACGGCGGCCGACACGCAGAGCGCGATTTTGACTTGCTTTTTCATGGTTTTTACAGTACTAAGGTTAAAACAATATATGTTATCGATACTCGGGCAGCAGGTATTGGATGTTCATGGCCGCCGTGTGCATGATCTCCCGCGCATTCTCCTCCGATACGGACAGCGGGCGGGTGAACTCGCAGAAGATGCTGCCTATCCAGTCGTGGCGGTTGTCGTTGAGCCGTTTGATGATGGCCGCCCGACATCCGTAACTCGAAAGGATGGACTTCGCATATTCGTCGTTCACCTGCTCGTCGATGTCCGTGATGTAGAGGAAGAGGTTCTTCACCAGATCGCTGCTGAACTTCGGCACCTCCGAAATCGGAAGGCCCTGCATGTGCGGTTTCATCGGTTCCACCCCTTTGCGCTTGACCTCGTAATAGACGGACAGCAGGCTTTCGTTGCCGAGCGGATGCGGCTGTACGATATAGACCCGATCGGCATCCAGCTCGTGCAAAACGCTCCACAACTCACCGTATACGATAGACGAATTGTCGGCCCGACGGATACTTTTCGTCTCTTCGTCCTTTTTGAACTTCTCGATTTTCAGGTCGGTCAGCTTGTTTTTGCTGTACTGGTTATAGGCGAACCACGCAGCGATAATAGTTCCGAGGGCACTGATGATTGCGGGGAGGTATTCCATAGCGATTTCAAAGGTTAGGCGTCGTGTACATGCAGTGATTCCACCTCTTCGCGCTGCGCCACCCGCTCGGCTTCGAGCTCGGCGAGGGTCAGTTCGTTACGGTTGTACTCCTCTTCTATCTGCCGGCGTTCGTCGTCTGTCAGCGACAGAATTTCCGAATCGGGCGGAAACAGAATGCCGGAATCCGTGTAGTTCCATTTTTCCAATCCCCGTTCATCGGTAATCTTTCCCCCGTACAGGTTGCACAGGACGCTGCCGTCCTCCACGATTTGCATCGCTTCCGCCTCGCTATAAGGCGGGAAATCGATCTTCTTTCTCATACCCCTAAATATTTACATATTACTCTTACTCGCATACCTCCGGACGTTGTATTTCCTGTCGCCATAACTTTAAGATATTGGACAGTAGGGTCTATCGTAATACCTGTCCCATTATATACGGATTTGTTACCGGCGGCGGAGACTGAATATACGGCTCGTGTGTTATAGACCGTCGCGCCGTATATGAACGCCCGTTCATCCGTCCAGTTTTGCACGGTGACATTTGTCAATGCAGACGCATTGTAATTATAAACGGCCACGGCCAGAGCCACATATCCTCTCGGTACGTCGATCCGTTTATTGGCTGTTCCTTCGGCAATATCGGTAAAGAATATACCGCTGTCTATGACTATTTCGCCTTGATTCGGGACACTTTGATACGACAGTTCTGCCGTGCCGCCCGTTGCGGTCGGAACATACGGCAGATCGAGGCCCGCGCCCGACGTGTCGCGCCACTTGTCTGCCAACAAACCGGCGGCGATGTATTCGGCGACAAGTCCAGTGCGCATCTCACCCGACAGAGGCAGCATATACCGTTCGGGCTCGCCGCCGTTCCACAGCGTGGCGACCTCCGAGGCCGTAAGGGCGTAATTGAAGATGCGATGAAAACGGACAATTCCTTTGAAAATGTAAGCCGAGGTAAGCCGGCCGACGATATACACATTCGCATTTTGATAATTGGGAAAAACAGATGTCTGATTTGTCAGGACTCCATTTACATATACTTTCCCCGTTGTATTCGCAACATCCACCGAAAGTAGCACATGGTATGATGTTTCAGGAGACACCCGACCCGCATTCATTAACTGTGACCCTATGTACGCATACATCGATCCATTAGAGACGAACAGTTGAACGTTGCTTTGGGAGCCCCTTGCAGTCGTAAATAGCCTTTGATCCGTAGTTACGTCATCTCCTGTCGTGAAACATATTTCATGTGTCCGATCCCCTTCGAACAACAATGCCGGAGCGTCTGACGAAAAATATCCATCCGAGGTATTTACTCCCGTCTGACGCCCCTGCAAAGGGGCTATCTGCGACGATTTGATATATCCCGTCGCGGAGTCGAGGTCGGCTTTGCCGGCGAGTGCATCGGGAATATCCGATACGGACACAGAGGTACGCATCGCCGAAAAGGTGCCTCCTGACTCTGTAATGGTCAATGCAATGTATTTCCCCGAAGATATATATTCGATTTCGAGTGTTATTTTCAGTGGCAGACCAGCACTCCTATTTACATCTACTATCACAGGAATAGATGCATTCCTGTTCGCCGCAGCGGGATCGGTCGACACAACGACGATACAGTTTCGCCTGAGCAACTTCGAGCATAACTTTCTGAATGCATCTACACCCCCGACGGCCGCACTGATCTCTTCGCTCGTACTGTCGCTATCGATGCCGAGATAACCGGAGGGAAGGGCCGTGTTGTTGAGCAGATCGGCCCACTCCATCGATGATGCCGTATACGGCAGTCTCGATAAGGTAAATGTTTCCGATGTCAACGTAAGACTGGACGGGAGCACGTATGTCTGCGATGCATAATATCCGATGACGGCCTTCGTATCGGCATGCACTCCATATCCTGACGGTACGAGGTATTGTCCTCCGTTATCGGGAATCCTGACAACAGGTACCGTGTGAATCGGATCCGCAACGATCTGATCGTATGCTGCCGCGATTTCAGAGGCAGACATATCGGGCAGATATCTGTCGTCTATGGGGCCGGCTTTGGTCAACAACACCACAGGGGTTGTGTTCCCCAGAAACTCGGCGATCTGGTCGAGCGTGGCGAAGGTGGACATGCTATCCCCGTCCTGAATCTCCAACGCAACCGCACCGTTCAGGGTCTGAGCTTGCTGTAAGTCTTTGATCTTATAATTTGCCATAGTGTCATTCGGTTTTGGGTAGATCGCCCAGACGCAGGAAATCGTGTACGTTGGACGGATGTTGTCTGAGATGATGCCGAGCCGCTGCGGCCGTCAGATTCAAGTGTGTGTAGAGTTTTCCGCGATAGCGGATCACGACGCCGGATTTGAGCATGTAACCGCCGTTTGCGCCTTTCTGCTCCTTCCGCAAATAGGAGGCGATCATCGCGGCCGCATCACGGAACCGGTTGGGACACCGGCCGCTGAAATCGGAAAGCATCGGACGCCCGAACACTTCCCGATAATCCGATTCGATCCGCTTCTTCTCTTCCATGCACAGAGAGGTACCCGATGCGCACCTCTCCATGTACCAGTCCAACGGTTGCATACCCCCTACTCGGCCGGAGTACACAATGCTTCCAGCGCGGCGCGAGAAGCGTCGATACCGCCGGCGTCGAAGAAGATCTGCGGCGTCGGTGCGTTCTGCTCGATCAGGTCGCCGCCCCAACCTCCGTTGTAGCCGTCGCCGTACTTGTCGAGCGTCGCGTTCTGCATCGATGCGCCCTGTTCGTAGCCGATCACACAGAACGCCTGGCTGCCGTCCGCACCCTTCGCCTTGTTCTCGTAGACAGCGACCCAGTCCTCGTTCTTGAACGCCTCGATGTTCCGCGAGTTCGCGGGGCTGTCGGCCAGCATACGCAGCGGCAGCGTCTTGTTGATGGCGATGCCGATTTCGGCGTTCTGATCCTCGTAGATCAGCCCGTTGTAGGGCGTTTTGGAGGGAATCGAGAACCGATAGGCCCTCTTGCCGGATTTGAGTGCGATCTTGGTGATCTTCGGTTTGGTGTAGGTCGTCGCCGATTCGTCCAGATCGGACTTCTTGATAAGATAGGCAATCTTCTCGACGCCCACCCCATAGACCGTGTTGCAATCTTGCAGGATATCGCCTGCCAGATCATTGATACATTCTGCCATTGTTTTTTAATTTATTATAAAAGGGTTAATTCGTGTTTGAAGCAAATATAGGATACGCAGGAAGGGTTCCTCCGAACTTTTCGCTGTTTTTTCATTTTCGGCGGTTGCAGACCCAATAGAGATACTCCATTACAGCGTATCGGGCCGCATCCCACAAGTGATTGAATTTGTCGATCGGCTGGTTGATCGTAATGCCGTTCACCGAATCCCACACATAGGAATTGGCCTCGGTTTGGAAATTACGGCTGCGGACGATATGGAGGCGGAACGATTTGACCATGTGAATTCCGTCCGTTACGGAACCGGCATATTTCTTCGCCTTCACCACGCTGAGCCCGCGCAGCAGCAGGCCGTCGACCATCGATTCGGGATTTTTAGCGTATTTGTCCGCCGAGTCGGCGAATATGGGCATCCGCCCGACTGTCCCCTCGATCGCATCGTAGAGCAAGGCCGGATCGGAGCAGGGTGCATAAAACTCTTCCTTCATGTATAGATCAAGCCCCCGAAGCCCCAGACGGACGAGCGCCGTAGGATCGTTCGTAAATCCGAAGTCGAGACCGAACACGACCCTTTCCAGGTCGGACGGAAATTCATCGATCCAGTCGATATTCGGATAGACAAGACCCTCTTTCGCTGCACGGATTCCCAATCCATAGACTTTCCATCGCCACTCGTCGGCCGTGCCCGCAGCAATGTTCGCCGGTGTAGGTTCATAGGATTCGATTTCTCGTATGACCCCAGGCGGGCAGAACGGATTGTCTTTGTATGTCGTGTGCGTAAAATAGGTGTGCGGCTGCCCTTCCAGTTCGAAGGCCCAATGTTCGGTATATTTGGGATTCCAGTCGCCGATGACCATCGTCGTGCAGCGCATCGTGATATTTTTGTACTGCTGCTTCGAGATGTCGTCCAGCATCTCGTTGATGTAGATGATGTCGCAATCGTATCCTTCACGGCTATCCATTCTGTCCAATCCGCGGAAATGGATCACGGAGTTGTTGATATAGTAGTCGGGATGTTGATTCTCGCTGCGCATCGCATCGGGATCGTAGACGCCGCGCAGGGTCAGTTTCTTGCGGAAATCGGCAAGGGTGATCTCCTTGCAGGCCTGCAACGTATTTCGATATACGAAGATATTGAGCGGGGATAGTGCGAGCGTACAGATGTCGTACAGAAAATCGAAGGCATCGTAGGTCTTCCCCGAACGGCTCGACCCTTCATTAAAAATCTTCAACACCGCATCCTGTTCCCTGTACTGCATGTACCGATACATGAGGTAACGATACACTTTCCCCCGATAGGTGCGGATGTCAGGCAGACGATGCATCGGCAGGCGGTGTTTTTTCGATCGACAACGCATCCTCCGCGTCTATTTGAATGACGACGGGAGCGACGGCAGGATTTTCTATCTTTCCGGATAGTTTCACCTCCTTCGGCGCTGCGTAACCCAACATGTTCATGATGCTGTCGAGACTCTTCTGCTTGTCGTAGCACTCGATCTTCACGAACTCCTCGACAATCTCATCGCCATTCGAAGCGATCCGTTTGACCTGTTTGGTATTGATCGACTTTATACATGCCTTCTCATCGTCCGTGAGCGACTCGAACTCTTTA
>ERZ827197.2025-NODE-2025-length-14469-cov-7.826696_pt1 | contig 14469 bp, 9 predicted proteins | sample MGYA00519867_ERZ827197 | MGnify/ENA primary metagenome ERZ827197 (study PRJEB31778, sample SAMEA3449278) | human gut metagenome | biome: human gut; feature: human-associated habitat; material: faeces | place: United Kingdom | collected 2010/2012 ...
CGAAGGGGTCAAGGGGGCGAACGGAAAGCCCCCTTGTCGCCTCCGCAGAGGCGAACCCAATGCTATGCAGCAATAGTACCCCGCGATTCAGAAATCGCATGAACATTGTATCCCAAGGCAAAAAGCCTTGACGATAAAGAAGGAGGATTACCCCATGAAACGCATCATTTCTCTCGTGATGGCGCTTGCACTCGTCCTGACGGCTATGGTCGTTCCGGCTGTGGCGGAAAATCAGGATGTGCGCACGGTGGAATTCTGGCATACGCTGACCGGCGTCAACGGCGCTGCGGTTGAAGCGATTGCCGATCATTTCAACGCGACTGTCGGTGCTGAAAAGGGCATCGTGGTCAAGGCGGTCTATCAGGGCAACGACAACTCCGAGAAGCTCAAAACCCTCGCGCAGGCGTCTGACTTCGCGAACTTCCCGGACGTCGCCATGATCGCCGGCGCGGGCATCCCCAGCGCCGTGACCTACGACAGCCTCGTGCCTGTTGGAACGCTGATTGACCGTGAAGGCAATTCCATCAGCCGCGACGACCTCGAACCCAACATGCTGCGCTCCTACACCTACGAGAACCAGCTTGTTGGTATGCCGTTCTCCTGCTCCGCAATCATGCTGTACTACAACTGCGACATGTTCCGCGAAGTGGGTCTTGACCCGAACACGCCCCCGACGACCATCGCGGAAATGGCGGATGACATTTCTAAGCTCATGGTCAAGGACGGGGACAACGTCACCCGCTATGGCCTGAACGTCGCGGTGCGCCGCTATCAGCTGGCGAACTGGATCGGCGGTCAGGGCGACTACAACTTCTTCGGCGACAACGAGGGCGGCCGCACGGCTCCCATGACCAAGGTCACCTTCGGCGAAGACGGCACGCTGCGCAACTTCCTGACCGAATGGCAGAAGGTCATTGCGACCGGCGGCTACAAGCCCTACGAAGACGACATCAACGAAGAATTCTCTCTGGAACTCTTCGGCATGGCGATTATGTCCACCGCCCGCATCGGCAAGATTAAGAGCCTTGTTGGCGACAAGTTCGAGTGGAACGTCGCTGCGCTGCCGAAGGTGAACGCGGACGACAAGGGCGGCATCGCGGTTGGCGGTTCCTGCGTCGTCATGTTTGACCCGGACAACGACCCGGCGCAGGTTGATGCGACGTGGGAGTTCGTGCAGTTCATGGTCTCCGCGGAAGAGCAGTTCCAGTTCCATCAGGCGACGGGCTACATCCCCGTGAACAAGACCGTCTACGACCTGCCCGAAGCGGACAAGTGGTTTGAAGAAAACCCGATGTACAAGGTCGCCATCGACTGCATCCACGCGTCCAACCCCAACGTGCAGGAACCCTTCGACATCATCAACTGGGAAATCGACTCTGTGATTAAGACCCACATGCTGGCGTTCGCCAACGGCGAGGAAACCCTCGACGAGTGCCATGACCGCATTGTGGAAGAATGCAACGAACGCCTGGATGACTACCATCTGGCGAACGACTAATACTATTTCCAGATTCACCTGCGCCATCTGCTTGCGCCTTTTCCCTTCTGGCGTCCGCTCATTCCACTTAGCGTAGCGCTGCTACGCTGCGTTTCATTCACGTTAGTCAGAATGAAAAATTCGCGGCGCATCTTGGCGCATTCTTATCTGAAAATAGTATAATCTGGTACAATAGGACCCCCCCAACGGAAATCAACCCATCCCCCCGCTCAGCAATGGGCGGGGGGATGGGGCAGGAGAAAGCATCATGGTCAAACTGGTGGTCAGCGATTTGGACGGTACGCTCATTGATTCAAGCGAGCAGCTCACCGATACAGCCCGCGAAATGGCGCGCTGGCTGAAAGACAGAAACGTGCTTTTCACGTTCGCGACAGGGCGCGTGCAAGGCATGACGGAACGGTATGCGCAGGACATGCAGGTGTCCATACCCTATGTGGCGACCAACGGCGCGGCGCTCATTGCCCCGGATGGGGTGCTTTTTCGCCGCAAAGTGCCGTTGAAGCCGCTGGAAACCATGCTCCGCAAGGCGGATAGCATGGGCATGAGCATCATTTACAGTGAAGACGGCTATGAGAAGGTCTGTCGCGAAACGCCGTATATTCTCCGGCAGCGCGCGGCCTTTGGACGATACAATGACGTTGCGCCCCTGACGCAGGCGGATTATGACGGCAAGCAGATGGAGAAAATCTGCGTCATGGACAGCGACAAAACCGGGGACAAAATCGACTATGTGGAGGACTTCATCCGGCATTTAGGCGACCAGTACAGCTACACGCGCTATGGCGACAAGGCAGTCGAAATTGTACATCCCGGCTGCACGAAAGCGGCGGGTGTCGCGGAGCTGGCGAAGCGGCTGAACATCCCGATGTCGGATGTGCTGGCGATTGGCGACGACGAGAACGATTTGCAGATGCTGCGCTTGGCGGGGCACACGGCGACGGTGCAGAATGCGCTGGCGAAGGTGAAGCCGCTGGTGGCGTATGTGTCGCCGTACTGTCATTCGGCGGGGGTCTTCGACGCGGTGAAGCACTTTATTGAAGCATAAGTGCTTCTGCGAAGGCGTTTGGGTAGTATTTTTCTATATATATATAGTTGATTTTTATTGGGGCAGGGGGATGCGCCTGCGGGCGCACCAAAGGGCTTTCCGATCGCCCTTTGGAAACCTTCGGCGCGGTCACTCCCATGTTGCTTAGTTTGTATTGGAGGTTTTCTTTTGGGTTCATGCTTCTTGATTTTCACCGAAGCAGAACCGACCTCATCCGCCTTCGGCACCTTCCCCAGAGGGGAAGGTTTTGGGGGCGTGGTTGCCATCCCCGCCTTCCCCTTTGGGGAAGGTGTCGCCGCAGCGACGGATGAGGTCGGATAAACACGCGGACACTGTATGATAACGTCACCACCTCAATCGCGCGGAAGGGTCAAGGGAGGAACTCCCTTGCTTACTTCAGCTCCCCGCTGGCTTTCATGGCTTCGTATTGCTCCATCGAAATCAGACAGCGGCGGGGTTTCGCGCCGTCCTTCGCGGAGATGATGCCGCGCTGCTCCATTTCGTCTACCAAGCGCCCAGCGCGCGCGTAACCCAGTTTCAGGCGGCGCTGAATCAGGCTCGTCGAGACTTCACGGTCGCGTACCGCCATTTCCACGCACTGCGAGAAAAGGTCGCGGTCAGCGGAGGAGTATTCGTCCACCGTCGAATTCGCATCTGGGTCGTCCTCGTCGCCGTCGTTGCCCATGTTCGCCAAGCGGTCGAGTTCATCCAGCACGCCGCTGTCGTAGTTCGCCGGCGAATACTGGCGTATGAAGTCCGTAATGCCATTCACTTCGTCATCGGTCAGGAAGCAGCCCTGCACGCGGATGGGGGTGAATTCGCCCATCGGCATATACAGCATGTCGCCGTAACCAAGCAGCTGTTCCGCGCCGTTGCGGTCAAGAATCGTTCGGCTGTCCACGTTCGAGGACACCTTGAAGGCGATTCGGCTGGGGATGTTCGCCTTAATCAAGCCCGTAATGACGTCCACCGACGGGCGCTGCGTCGCGACGACCAGATGAATGCCCGCCGCACGCGCCAGCTGCGCCAGACGGCAAATGCGCTCTTCGACTTCCTTCTTGCAGGTCATCATCAAATCCGCCAATTCGTCGATGACAATCACGATGCGTGGCATCGGCTCTTCGTCCTCATCCAGCGCTTCGTTGTAGCCGTCGATGGCGCGGACGCCTTTTTCCTGGAACTTATTGTAGCGATCCATCATCTCCCCAACTGCCCACGCCAGTGCGCCGCTCGCCTTGTGCGGGTCGGACACGACCGGAATCAGCAGGTGCGGAATGCCGTTGTAGCACTGCAGTTCAACCACCTTCGGGTCAACGAGAATCATGCGGACTTCCTTGGGCGAACAGCGGTACAAAAGCGAATTGATGATTGTGTTGATGCACACGGATTTACCGGAACCCGTCGCGCCTGCAATCAGCAGGTGCGGCATTTTCGCGAGGTTGCACAGGATTGGCGCGCCCGCGATGTCCTTGCCCAGCGCGACGGTCAGCGGGCCTTTCGCCTTGTGCATCACGTCAGATTGCAGCACTTCCTTGAGCGTAACCGTCGTGCGCGTGCTGTTGGGCACTTCCACGCCCACCAGCGCCTTGCCCGGAATCGGCGCTTCAATTCGCACGGACTTGACTGCCATGTTCATCGCGATATTGTGGTTCAGGTTCGTCACCTTATTGACCTTGATGCCGGGGGCGATTTCCAGTTCAAAGCGCGAAATTGCCGGACCGTGGGTGATGTGGCGCACCTTCGCGGGGATGCGGAAGGACTTGAGCGTCTCTTCCAGCCGCTGCGTGCGCAGTTCGTCCTCCTCCGCGTTGACTCCCTGCTGACCCAGCGGATCGCGCAGAAGCATCATCGGCGGATAGGTGTACGGCACTTCAGGATTGAAGGTGGATGTGGCGGATGCGCCCGTCGCGCTCGGCCCGCCGGACGGTGCTTCCGTCGTTGCCTTTGCGACCTGAATGCCCGGCTGAACCGCTGCGGGGATGTTCTCCGGCTGCTGCAAAGCGGCGGGAACGTTCGTCGTGCCGCTGCTGACCGGCTGCGCGGGCAGGTTCAAATCCGGCTGCCACGCGCCTGCCGGGCGTTCCTGCGTCAGCACGGGCGCAACCACCTTCTTCGGCGCATCCTCCGGCTCTTCCCACGGCGGGCGGTCATCCAGTTCCGCCGGGAAATCCGCGTCATCGTCGAACGCATCGTCCGCGGACACGGCTTCGGGCAAATCCGCAGGCGTTTCTTCCGGGGCTTCCGGCAGAATTTCCTCCTGCATCTCCTGCGTTTCCTGCGGCGCATCTACCGCCGCCGTCGGCTGGGTCGGCATTGTGGGCTGCGTCCACTGCATCATCGGCGGATTCTGCTCCGTCTCCGGCACAGCGTCCGCCGTTTGCTGCATCGGCGCGGGCTGCGCGGGCATGTCGTTCCAGCTGTATGTCGCCGGCTCCCCAACGCCGCTGGGCGCGGGCTGCTTCGGCTGCTCGTAGGTCGGAATCTGCGGCGGTTCTGCCGCAGCCTGCCCCATCGGGTACGTCGGCTGCGTAAACGGCTGCGAGTCACTCCATGCGGATTTCCGGCGCGGCGTTGTCCAATCATCTGCAAAGCCGGTCTGTCCCAATTCCTCCGCCGACGGCGCAAAACCAATCTTGTTGTTCTTCCGGCTCGTTACGGGCTGAACAGGCTTGCCCTGCGGCATCGGCTGCTTCCGCACCGGCGGATTCTGCGGCATCACGGGCTGCACAGGGGCATTCGGATACTGCGTATACGGGCTGACGACGCGCCCCTTCTCCGTTCCGGGACGGGCGTAGGGCGACGGGGTATTCTGCGTATAAGCCGCGTTCGCCGCATTCCCTTGGCGAATCCGCTCCTGTTCTTCCGCCAGCTGCCGCTGACGTTCCTGCTCCTGACGGCGTGCTTCCTCCGCCGCTGTTTCTTCCGCGCGCTTCGCCTGCTTCTCGCGCAATTGCACGAGCTTCTCGCCCGTCCAGCCATACAGGCGGCGGAACAGCGACCATCCGCCGACGAGGACATCGACCGCCATCAGCAGACCAAGTATGACTGCCCCCAGCCCTGCGCCAAAGAACTTCCACAGCGGCCACGCAAGCAGCATCCCAACCATGCCGCCGCCGTAGCCCTTCATGCCGTACGTCATGCTGCGGGACATCATGCCGCTGAACGCGTCCGACCCGGTTTTTTGGGCGATATAGTCCAGCAGGGGGAATTGTCCTTCCGACGATGTTACGAACGTCATCAGCGACACAAAGCCGCTGAGCAGCACAACGAGAATCGCATAGCTTGCCACATATCGCCGACTGACTTTGCGCGTCGTGGAAATCAGCAGCGCCACGCCAGCGGCAATCAGCGCGAAGGTCATCAGCAGCGTCATCGACCCGAACATGGAGGACGAAAATTGCCGCAGATACCGGAACACCTCATGCTGCAAGCCGAATCCCGCGCCAAGCAGCGTCAGAATGCCCGTCGCCAGCAGCAATATGCCCACCATCAGGCACGCCGCCAGCGAATCTGCCTCATACCGTGGCATTCGCTTCTGCTTCGCCGTCCTCCCCGTTCGGTTCGTCTTGCCATTCTTCTTACTCTGCGCCATTTCGGCCTCCTACTGCTTCTCTTTGTAATGTTGGGGGACGCAAGGGGCGTTGCCCCTTAGACCCCACCAGAGGCTCTGCCTCTGGACTCCGGCATGGCTCTGCCCTGCACCCGCGAAGGGTCTTCGACCCTCTCGACACCCATCTCGCGATTGAGTTGTGCGCATTTGCATACCCTATGCGCGTGTTTATGCGGGATTTCGCTCCTGCGGGAGCGACCAGAGGGCAATGAAAACAGACGAAGCCTGCGGTCGCCCTCTGGACTGCTTCGCGTCCCCATCTAAGTTTATTGAGCGCTATCGCAACATTTTTAGTTGGTGTACCTTTCGTTCCTTATGCAGCATTATCAACCAACAAACATGAAACCCCAAAAGTGGCGGCGCCGAAGGTTTCCAAAGGGCGATCGCAGACTTCGCCTGTTTTCATTGCCCTTTGGTCGCCTCCGCAGAGGCGAAACCCCTGCAAGCAAAAAGCCATTTTAAGAGAAAAGTCAGTTTTCTCCCCCATTCTCCGCCTGCATCAGCATCACCGTCCGCAGAACACCATCCTCATCCGCGTGCAGACACAGCGTCGCATTGCTCCACCACGCATAATAATCCGTCTGCCCCGCGCATAAGCGCCGCAGTTCCGCGGATTCCGCGGATACCGATACTGTCCGCGTCGGTTCGCCCAGTGCCTGCCGCCATTCGTCCTGCGTCGTGCTGCCCGTCACCAGCCCCAGCAGCATCAGCCTGTCCGCCCGGATGCTCTGCGCAACGCTGCTGTCCAGCTTCCGCGTCAGATTGTCCGTCAGGATGTACACATTTCGGAATGCGCCGTCTTCCAGCGAAATCATCCGCTGATCGCCCGCCAAATCCGGGTCGTTCAGCAGCTGATAGGTGTCTATCAGCCCCTGCACACTGTCGCCCAGCGCCGCCGGAATCCCCGGAAACGCACCGCCGGACAGCGCAGCCGTCAACGTTTCCTTCGCATCCGCCGCCAGCATCAGGTGTTTGCCCACGCCAAGGCGCGTCAGCACGCTGTCCTCTGATAAGTCCAGCACGTCCGCCAGTTCACTCCACAGGAACGTAATCGTCCCCGCGCGCTCCGAAAGCGTCTCGAACCGCCGAATCGGGTAATGCAGCGTCAAGCCGTATTCCGTCAGCGAAAACACATCCGGCAAGGGCAGCAGCTCCGCCGCCGCAAGGTGCGCGCTCATGTCCGGCAGAATCTCATCCGCGATGGTCTCCTCCATCATCGCGCGCGCTTCGTCCGCGTCGGTGAACAGGTCGCCAAAGGTGATTTCCTGCCCCGTGCGCAGGTCGATATTGACCGCCGCCCATTCCTGCGTCGCGCGTTCCGTTTCCAGCGCCCCGCTGGAGAGAATCGCGACGCTCAGCACATCATCGGACAGCGCCGCTGAATATGTCACCGTCAGCGGCACAGGCGAGGACATCAGCACTGCCATACGGCTCAATCGGTTCTCGATTTTCCCGGCTTGCAAAATCGCGTCATTCACCTGCTGCTGGATGTTCTCGTCCGCCATCCCGGTGATTTCCGGATATTTGACGCTGTTATTGCCCAGCGTCAGCCCTTTTTCGGTGATTTGCGGTACATTTTCCATCGCTTCCGGCGCAGCAGGAGCGTTCGTCGCCTGCGGGACTTCCACCGGCGTAAATTCCGCCAGACACGGCGCTGCGGACAGTGCCGCCGCCAGCAGGAACGCTGCCATTCGTGCACTTCGTTTCATGGGCAAAAACCTCCTTGTGTGACAGTTTCTCGGCGGGAATGCTGACAGCTGAATCCATCAGAGTTTCCCTCTATTTAACGATTTCACGCAAGGTTTCCTTGCATCGGGCCTCCGTTTCGTGCGAAAGGGTATCCCCTTCCAATATACTATTATAGCACATTTCCCGCCGGATTTGTCTCCCATCAAGAGATTTTTCTGCATCATTGAAAAAAGATGCCAACGTCTTCCATAGTGGAAAACCATTGGCATCCCTATTTGTCACAGCTTCGCCACGCGCTCCAGCCGGGGCGTAATCAGCAGGCACAGCATCCCAATCAGCACGCCCGCGATGCCCTGCACCACATTCGGGCCAATCGCCGCGGCTGCTGATGCAATGCCGTACAGCGCCCATTCCAGCAGGAAGTACCCCAGCACCATCACCGCTTCTGCAAGCAGGAACGACAGCAGCGCCAGCAGCGGCTGATCCTTCCGGCAGAGCTTCCACGCCACCAGCGCCACCAAGCCCTTGATGAGGAACGTCGGCAGCACATAGACCATATAGCCGCCGATGAGGTCAGAGAGCATCGACCCGACCGCCGCCGCCGGAATCCCCAACGGGCCAAGCAGCAGCACGGACAGGAAGATGGCGCCGTCGCCGAGGTGGACATAGCCGCCCGTCACCGGCACGGGAATCTTCGGGAAGTAGGTCATCACGAACACCAGCGCCGCCATCACGCCGCACAGCGTCAGCTTTTGCACACTCAACTTCTTCATCGTTTTCATTCTCCCTATCCAATCGCCAGGCAAGCCGCACACGCCGACGGCGCGGCTGCGTCCGGAAATTGCATTACTTGACGATGCTGTGGAAGCGCCGGGTCAACCCCAGCGGGCAGCACAAAATCCACGAGGTCACCGCGCCCACGCCGGCCTGCAGGAACTGGAACGGCAGCTTCATGATGGCATATTCCGGCGTGCTGTACACAAACGCGCGTCCCAGCGTGTAGCCCACCACCATGACAATCGCGCCCGCCAGCACCGCAATCGCGCAGGCAAGCGGCTGCTTCATGCGCAGCTTCCGGCAGAGCAGGGAGATAACGAGCGCCTGCAAGCCGTGCGTAATAAGCGACACGAACATCGGCGCGGGATAGAACAGCAGATCGCCCAGAAACGCACCCACGCCGCACGCGATAAACGCCGACAGCGGATCCATGAGCATCGCCGCCGTGTCAATCACGACGTCGTTAAAGTACAGGTGTCCACCCGGCACGGGGATGCTCAGCGCGCTCATGCTCAGCACAACCACCATCGCCATGAACAGCGCGGTCATGGTCAGCCACAGCACCGGCTTGCGGCGGCGCAGATCCTCAGGCTTCTCCCATTCCTTCGTCATGAGGATTCAGTCCTTTCGTTATGCGTTTTTCACGCGTCCGGCATTTCGCTCACGCGGCGGATCCCGTCGTCCACGCGGCGCAGGGTTTCCTCCTTGCCCAGCAGGTAAGCAATTTCAATCGCGCCGCCGGGTGTGCTCTGCTGACCGGAGATGGCGATGCGCAGCGGCCACAGCGCCGTCGCGTTCTTCATGCCCGCCTCGGCAATCGCCGCCATCACGGTATCGTGGATGACCGGCTCTGTCCATTCGGTGATGCCGTCCAGCACCGGACGCAGCAGGTTCAGCGCCTTCAAGCAGGCTTCCTTGTTCGTCTTCGCCTTTTTGTTGATGTAGATGGCGCTGTCGTAGTCCGGCAGCTGCGCAAGGAAGCGCACCATGTCCGGCACAAGGTTGAATACCTCCGTGCGGCCCTGCATCAGCTCCGCAAGGCGCTTATAGTCCATCTTGCTGCTGTCGCCAAACACCTTGTCGAACCACGGCGTGACCATTTCCAGATACTTTTCTGGGGTCAGGCGGCGGATGTACTCGGCGTTGAACCACGTCAGCTTCTTCACGTCGAAGATACCGGGCGCTTTGTTGATACGGTGGATGTCGAACGCCTCCACCAGTTCATCAAGGGTGAAGAATTCGCGGTCGTCGCCGGGATTCCAGCCGACCAGCGCCAGATAATTGACGATGGCTTCGACCAGATAGCCCTTGTCCACATAGTCGGAGAAGTACGCGTCGCCATCGCGCTTGGACAGCTTATGCTGCGAATCGCGCATGACCGGCGGCATGTGGATGTACTGCGGAATCTCCCAGCCGAACGCTTCATAGAGCAGGTTGTACTTCGGCGTCGAGGACAGGTACTCCATGCCGCGCATGACGTGGGTGATGCCCATCAGGTGGTCGTCGATGACGTTGGCGAAGTTGTAGGTCGGCATACCGTCCTGCTTAATCAGCACCATGTCATCGAGCGTGTCATTCGGGAAGGTCATGTGGCCGAACACGAGGTCATCATAGCTGGTTTCGCCCGTCGTCGGCGCGTTTTGGCGAATGACATACGGCACGCCCGCATCCAGCTTGCGCTGAATTTCCTCCTGCGACAGGTGCAGGCAGTGCTTATCGTACTTGAACACTTCGCCCTTCGCTTCGCACGCCGCGCGGCGCTCTTCCAGCTCCTCCTTCGTGCAGAAGCAGTAGTAAGCGTGGCCCGTCTTGACCAGCTGCTGTGCATAGGGCAGGTACAAATCCTTGCGCTGAGACTGGATGTACGGACCGACCGGGCCGCCCACGTCCGGGCCTTCATCCCAGTTCATGCCGCAGCGGCGCAGCGTGTCGTAAATGACCTCCGTCGCGCCTTCCACAAAGCGCACCTGATCCGTGTCCTCAATGCGCAGGATGAATTTGCCCCCATTCTTCCGGGCAAACAAATACCCATACAATGCCGCGCGCAGTCCGCCCAGATGCATAAAGCCCGTCGGCGACGGCGCAAATCGTGTACGCACTTCCTGATTCATTCTCTGATTCTCCTTAGTTCCATAATAAAAGGGTGACGCAAGGGGCGTTGCCCCTTGACCCCACAAGGGAGTTCCTCCCTTGACCCTTTCACGCGATTGAGTTGAGCGCACTTTCATGCAGCGTCCGCGTGTTTATGCGGGGATTTCGCTCCTGCGGGAGCGACCAGAGGGCGAGCGCAGGCTTCGTCTGTTTTCATGCCCCCTTGTCGCCTCCGCAGAGGCGAACCCCCTGCTCCGCAAAAGCCCTTTTCCGCAGAAAAGCAATTTCCTTACTTAGCCGCCTTCGCAAAAGCATCCCGCAGCCCAACCGTGCGGTTGAACACCGGCAGCTCCGCCGTGGAATCCGGGTCTTTGCAGAAATAGCCCGTGCGCAGGAACTGCAGTGCCGTCCCCGGCGCGCACTCCTTCGCATACGGCTCAATCACGCCGCGCACCACCGTCAGACTATGCTGATTCAGCTTCTTCAGGAAGTCATAATCTGCGCGGGACAGATTCGCGTCCGCTTCCTCTGCCTCTTCGGTTTCTTCCGCATCCACCGTATCCTCGGCGGTCGGCTCGGTTTCATCTTCCAGCGCGCTGTCATCCGCCAGCAGCGGGTCGTAGAGGCGCGCCTCAAACGACACAGCGTCCGCCGCGCTCACCCAATGCAGCGTCTTGCCCTTAATCTTGCGGTCAGCGCCCTCGCTGCCGGACAGGCTGTCCATGTCCACCGTGCAGTACACTTCGGTGACATTGCCGTTCTCGTCCTTCTTGCAGCCCTCACACTTGACGATGTACGCCCCGTTCAGGCGCACCTCGAAGCCGGGGTACATGCGCTGGAACTTCTTCGCAGGCACTTCCATGAAGTCCTCCTGCTCAATGTACAGCTCGCGCCCGAACGTGACTGTGTGGCTGCCCATTTCGGGGTGCTTCGGGTGATTTTCGACCGTCAGCGTGAGCGTCTTGTCGGCATCCCAGTTCGTCAGCACCACCTTGAGCGGGTGCAGCACCGCCATCACGCGCGCCGCTTTTTCACCCAAATCGTCGCGGATGCAGGCATCCAGCAGCGCGGTATCCACGGTGGAATCCGCCTTGCTCAAGCCGATGCGGCTGACGAAATCGCGAATCGCAGCGGCAGTGCAGCCGCGGCGGCGCAGACCCGACAGCGTGGGCATACGCGGGTCATCCCACCCCTTGACGTAGCCGCCCATGACCAGCGCGCGCAGCTTGCGTTTGCTCATCACGGTGCGGGTCATGTTCAGGCGGGCGAACTCAATCTGGCGAGGACGTGCCGGCAGCATGGACTGGCTGTGCTCCACCACCCAGTCATACAGCGGGCGATGAATTTCGTATTCCAGCGAGCAGAGGGAGTGGCTGATGCCCTCCAGCGCATCGCCAATCGGGTGCGCGAAGTCGTACATCGGGTAGATGCACCACTTTTTGCCCGTGCGCCAGTGCTCCTTGTAGAGGATGCGGTACATGGTGGGGTCGCGCATAACGATGTTAGGCGACGCCATGTCAATCTTGGCGCGCAGGGTGTACTGTCCCTCGGCAAATTCGCCCGCGCGCATCCGGCGGAACAGATCAAGGCTCTCTTCGGCGGGACGGTCGCGCCACGGCGAATTCTTGCCGGGCTTGGTCAGCGTGCCGCGGTATTCGCGCATCTGCTCCTTGTTCAGCTCGTCCACATACGCCAGACCGCGCCGAATCCAGTCCTCCGCGATTTCGTAGCACTTATCGTAATAATCAGAAGCGTAATACAGGCCGCCCGTCCAGTCAAAATCCAGCCAGTGAATGTCGTTCTTGATGGCTTCGACAAACTCGGTGTCTTCCTTCGCGGGGTTCGTGTCGTCAAAGCGCAGGTTGCACTTGCCGCCGAATTTCTCCGCCGTCAGGAAGTCCGTAATCAGCGCCTTGCAGTGGCCAATGTGCATATAGCCGTTGGGTTCGGGAGGAAACCGCGTATGCACTTGCGTGTAGCGACCATCCTTCAAATCCTGTTCGACGGCCTCCCAGACAAAATTACTGCGAGTCGTTGCTTCTTCCATAGAATCGTTTCCTCCTTCTCCGTTCTATACTATTTCCAGCGTCAAAAAAGCGCAAGCAGATGGCGCGGGCGAATCTGGAAGTAGTATCACCCGAGAAAATATGATACCGGGCATTGCACCATTATAACGGCATTCCCCCGAAATTACAAGGGTTCGCGGAAAAAATCGAGTATTTTGCTGGGGTTTCGCCGGAATCATACCTGAATTCGATTTTTCCCGCCGCATTTTTTCCTTTTCTTCGCCTGTACAGCAGAAAAACTTGCATTCCCCCGCATTCTGTGCTATATTGACGCGGAATCCAATAAGTTAATCGGAGTGAACTGCCATGCCGAATTTTTCGCTTTCTGACGCGGTGTTTGAAAATGCCGCCGCCAAGTACCCGACTCCCTTCCACCTCTACGACGAAGCCGGAATCCGCCGCAATGCCCGCACGCTGAAACAGGCGTTTTCATGGTGCGAAGATTTTGAGGAGTATTTCGCCATCAAGGCCCTGCCGAACCCCGCTATCCTCCGCATTTTGAAGGAAGAGGGCTGCGGCGTGGACTGCTCCAGCGACACGGAATTGATGCTCGCGGACGCCTGCGGATTCTCCGGGCGGGACATCATGTTCTCCGCCAACGCCATGCCCTACCATGAGTTCGACGATGCCCGCCGTCTCGGCGCGTTCGTCAACCTCGATGATATCACCCATATTGACATTCTCCGTCAGCATGGCGGCATTCCCGAAACCATCTGCTGCCGCTATAACCCCGGCGGAGACTTCAAAATCGGCAACGAAATCATGGGCAATCCGGGCGACGCGAAATACGGCTTCACCTATGCCCAATTGCAGGAGGGCTTGAAGCGCCTGAAAGAACTTGGCGCAAAGCGCTTCGGGCTGCACGCTTTCCTGTCCTCCAACAACACCGACGACAGCTACTACCCCGCGCTGGCGAAGATTCTCTTCACCTGCGGCCGCGACCTCGCCGCCGAAACCGGCTTGGAGCTGGCGTTCATCAACCTCTCCGGCGGCATCGGCATCCCCTACCGCCCCGACCAGCCCGCGACAGATGTACTTGCTGTCGGCGAAGGCGTCCGCAAGGTATACGAGGAAATCTTCCCGAACGGCGGCGTCGCGCTGAAAACCGAACTCGGCCGCTGGATGACCGGCAATATGGGCTGGCTCGTCACACGCGTGATTCACGAGAAGCACACCTACAAGGACTACATCGGCGTGGATGCCTGCGCCGCGAACCTCATGCGCCCCGCCATGTACGGCGCATACCACCACATCACCGTCTGCGGGAAGGAAAGCCTGCCGCATGACCACATCTATGACGTCGTCGGCAGTCTGTGCGAAAATAACGACAAGTTCGCCATCGACCGCGCCCTGCCGGAAATCAAGATCGGTGACCTGCTGGTGATTCATGACACCGGCGCGCATGGGCACGCAATGGGGTATAATTATAATGGGCGGCTGTGGTCGGCAGAGGTGCTGTATACGCAGGAGGGCGGCTATAAGCTGATTCGCCGCGCGGAGACGGCGCAGGATTATTTTGCGACGCTGGATATGGATGAATGCGCGGCGAAACTGGGCTTGACGCCGAAAAAATAAACACGCGGAAGCAGTATGGGAGTGAAACCAACTCAATCGCGCGGAGGGGTCAAGGGGGGATCCCCCCTTGCGGAGTCCAGAGGCAGCGCCTCTGGTGGGGTTTGGGGCAACGCCCCAA
>ERZ827197.2030-NODE-2030-length-14423-cov-4.207405_pt1 | contig 14423 bp, 10 predicted proteins | sample MGYA00519867_ERZ827197 | MGnify/ENA primary metagenome ERZ827197 (study PRJEB31778, sample SAMEA3449278) | human gut metagenome | biome: human gut; feature: human-associated habitat; material: faeces | place: United Kingdom | collected 2010/2012 ...
CTGCATTAGAGAAAGATGATGACAAGAACGTAACAGCTGGTTTAACAATTTCTGATGTAACTATGAAGACAACAGAATTGAAATTCGCAGATGATACAGAAGGACCAGAAGTAACACCTACTCCAGAGCCAACAGAGGCTCCTAAGGCTTATGATGAGACTCTTTGGGCTACAAAGGGTATCCATGCTTACCTCGCATATCAGATGGATACATGGGATTATCGTAATGGTTACAAGCCAAATGCTGTTGGAAAACAGGATACTTACGATTACATCAAGGCAAGCGGTAACCCTTCAGAATTCAAGGCTACTGATGTATTACTTACAAGAGATGGTGAGTATACAGTAGCTATTAGCGGTATCGATTTGTCATCAGCTACGAAGTACAACTTGTTGTCTATCGCAACAGACCTTTCTGCTAAGACAGAAGAAAACCCAGATGGTGCATATGCAGATGTTAAGTTATCTGTTACATCTCTGAAGGTTGATGGTGCTGAAGTTGCTAAAGATCTGAGCCTTGTTCAGAAAGCAGATGAGTTGTATTACTACTATCCACTGATCAACAAGTGGAGTAGTGATGATAAGGGACCTTTGTTTGAAAAGACAGATGCTGAAGATTTGGCAATTCCAGAGAACAGCATTGAGATTACATTTAAGGTTACAGGACTTAAGGCTGCATTGAACGACCTTAAGGAAGGTACTTATAAAGATCCTGAGACAGGTGAGAATGTAAAGAACGATACTATCACAAAGGACGATATTGATGCGTCTGAGGGTGCTCTTCCTACACCGAGTGAACAGCCAACTGTTAAACCAAGTGAGAAGCCAAACGTAACACCGGCTCCTACAAACAGCCCGGCACCTACTAAGGCACCTACTAAGGCACCAAAGGCACCTAAGAAGGGTAATAAGGTTGAGAGCGGCAAGGTTGTTTACAAGGTAACAAAAGCAGCTACAGCTAAGAAAGCTGGTACATTAGCAATCGTTGGTCTTTCTAAGGCAGGCAAGAAGGCATCTAGCCTCTCTGCACCAGCTACAGCTAAGATCAATGGCTACAGCTACAAAATAACAAGTATTGGCAAGAACGCATTCAAGGGCGCTAATGCTAAGACGATCTCTCTTGGTAAGAACATTAAGTCCATTCCTGCAGGAGCATTTGCTAATTGCAAGAAGTTATCTACTTTGAAGGTAAAAGCTAAATTAACAAAGGTTGCTAAGAAAGCATTCAAGGGATGCAAGAAGACAATCAAGGTTAAGGGCGCTTCTAAGAAAGTAACTAAGGCTAATGTTAAGAAGTTAAAGAAGAGCGGTTACAAGAAATTCAAATAATTAAAGAAATTAACACTAAATTTTGATAATTATTGAGTCATTTAAAATATGGTGAAAACCGGAAAACAGTCGTGTCGAAAGACACGGCTGTTTTTTTATTATCGGAAATACTTTATCGAAAATTGCTGTTGTGTGGAGTAATGCAATCAAGAATTGCTTTAGCAATTCTTGCAAAGCAAAGCGCCGGCTTTGCTTTTTGTTCCTTTATCGGAGATTGCTGTTGTGTGGAGTAATGTTATCAAGAATTGCTTTAGCAATTCATGTAAAGCAAAGCGCTGGCTTTGCTTTTGTTGAGTGGTTTTAGTTCGTAGAAGACTGTGCATCAAGAGGATTCTCTATTTTTGTAGGTAAAACAAGCCTTTTTTTTAAAGGAAAAAGGGCTGGAAATTTTAAAGGAAATCTTGTATAATAATACATGATTTGGGGGACATCAGCATTTAAGTATGATATCCTGACCAGAATGTTCAAGAACATGTCAATGTTTGACCAAAACATTGCAAAATGAAAAGGAGGAAAATATTCATGAGAAAACAGTCAAAGAGTTTACTCTCTATGATTCTCACAGCAGCTATGGTTGTTTCTTTAGGCGCTGGTGTGACTGGTGAGAAGTCTAAAGCTGCAGATGCAACTAAGATCGCACCAGAATTTACTGCATATCTTGTGCAGAATAACAGTAAGATTTTCAGTGGAACAGGCAGAGTTGTAAAGGACAGCACAGGTGCTGTTAAACAGGTTGATGATGCTTACAAACTTGCAGCAGGCGAGACAGAAGAGGTTAGTGGTGGATTTGTAGCATCTACAGGAGCCATCTCTACGACAGGCACATATACAGTATCTGCAGTAGCAGAGGATGATGTAGATGATCTTTTGACAGAGGCATCTTATCTTGGAGTTGAGTTTGGTACTTTAGGTGCAAAGGATGTATCCGGCAAGAAGAATTATGTTGTACCTAGCACATATTCTATAAAGCCTAAGACAATCACAATCACTGGCGCTGACGGTAAAGTAAAGCAGACGCTTGATTGGTCTAAGGCAAGCGTTTATAACGATGGTAATAAAGCAACAGGCAAGCTTCGCGCTGGTATTGTTAATAACTACTGCAGCACATCCGCAAGTAAGGCAGATGAGTTCCAGAAAGCAAACCCATTTATGACAAATGCTAATGGTACATGGACAAACGCAGGTGACCCGGTTGAGGTTGTTGCAGGTGATACACTCGCAGTTACATTGGAAGTATCTGCTGAGGCTCCTGTAGTAACACCTACTCCAAAGCCAACTGTTGCTCCTACAAAGGCACCGGCATTGAAGACATATGATGCATACCTTGGATTCCAGACAGATAACTACATCTTCCGTGATCCATGGAACGCCAGCAATGGTCTTAAGAGCAAAGATGTTAACTACAATTCTCAGGTTGGACTTAGCACAGGTGGTAAGATGAAAGGATTCAATGCTAAGATTGCTAATGCTACAATGAAAGCAAACGGAACGAACTATACAGTATCTATCTCCGGTGTAAACCTTAAGACAATCAAGGGTGTTGAGAAAGATGCTAAGACAGCTAAGGGCTTCAACATGCTCTATGTTACAACTCAGATTCCTTTGACACAGAAGGGTGTAACTGCTGTTAATGCTACATTAAAGATTGATGGCAAGGTTGTTAAGAGTGGTTTCTCACTTCCTAACAAGCCGGATGCTGATGAGTATTATCAGTTCATGGTAGCTGATGGATATTCTGAGGATGATGGAATCAAGAATGTAGCTTATCCTAAGGGAAAAGATGCAAATTCTGCACTGAGTAGTTTGACAACTCTTCCTACAAGCAGCATGGAGATTACATTCCAGCTCAAAGGTGCTAACTTCGAAGCAGCTAAGACAATTGGCTACAAGAAGGGTGCTAAGTTCGAGTCTGGCAACTTCAAATATCAGGTAACAAAGATTGCAACAGCTACAGGCTCTAAGAAGACAAAGGGTGTTGTAACAGTAGTTGGCTTGTCCAAGAAGGGTAAGAAGGCTTCTAAGCTTAGCGTAGGTACTAGTGTATCTAAGACTGTAAGCAAGGTTAAGGCTACTTACAAGATCAACAAGCTTGGCAAGAATGCATTCAAGGGTGCTAAGGCTAAGAAAGTTACTCTTGGTAAGACGATCAAGTCTATCCCGGCAGGTGCATTCAAGAACTGCAAGAAGCTTTCTAAACTTACATTGAAAGCTAAAGTTTCTGTAAAGAAGGGCGCATTCAAGGGCTGCAAGAAGACAATCAAAGTTACTGCTGCATCTAAGAAGGCAAAGAAAGCTCAGCTTAAGAAACTTAAAAAGAGTGGATACAAGAAATTCAAATAATTTTCGATAGAAAATTAGAAGGAATTGAGTCAAACAAATTCTTGAACACAAAACATTGGTTTTAAGGGAGACCGTGATTCGATCGCAGATCGGATCACGGTCTTTTTATGGAATTGGAAAATGCTGTTATGCAGCGTGACATCACCAAGAATTGCTTTAGCAATTCTTGCATAGCGCTGGCTTTGCTTTTTTTTATGTCATGAGCGAACTTCTCACCAAAATTAGCACAAAATATCAAAATAATGTTATAAATTGCTCTAATAATTATAGACGAAACAAATATATGCAAGTATAATAGAACTATCAAGTCGCAAGATATGCGCAATCGGATGATCTTGTCTTACCGATATGACAAGCGGGGATAAAGTCATCAAAATTAGAGAAAAGGTATTTTGAAAGGAGACGAAACATGAAAGTAGCAGACGGATTTTGGTTAAGCAAACAGGGTTACAATGTGAACTACGCTTCTCAGGCATACAAGGTGGAGACAACAGAGAATTCCATCAAAGTATTGGCTACACCATATACGGTTTTGAATCGTGGTATGACATTGGCTGGACCAAACCTTGAGATCACATATTCTTCTACTTCAGAGAATATCATCAAGGTACACATCGATCATTACAGAGGAGGATTGGACAACATTCCTCGTTATGAGTTGAACGAGGATACAGGATATACTCCTGAGATCACTCGCACAGAGGACAAGGTAACATTGAAGTCCGGCGATACTCGCGTAGAGATAAAGATTGCAGATGACTGGGAAGTACAGTATTACTACAAAGATAAGCATTTGACAGGCGGTGCATGGAGATCTACATCCATCATCAACGAGAGCCAGTACACAGCAAACGCTCGTATGAACACACAGGAAGACGATCAGTTCTTCAACTATCCACAGGATCCTCACACAACATATTTGCGTGAGCAGTTAAAGACAGATATCGGTGAGTGTATTTACGGTTTCGGTGAGAAATTCACTCCATTCGTAAAGAATGGTCAGACAGTAGAGACATGGAACTGCGATGGTGGTACATGTTCCGATCAGAGTTACAAGACAGTGCCGTTCTATATCTCTTCTAAGAGCTATGGTGTATTGGTCAACAGCTCTGACAAGGTATCTTTCGAGGTAATGAGCGATACAGTTTCCAAGGTGACATTTACGGTGCCGGGTGAAGAGTTAGAGTACTTCATTATCGGTGGTGAGAACTTAGAGCATGTATTAGAGAACTATACAACATTGACAGGTAAGCCTGCATTGCCACCGGCATATTCCTTCGGTCTGTGGTTGTCTACTTCCTTTACAACGAGCTATGATGAGAAGACAGTAAACAGCTTTATCGATGGTATGACAGAGCGCAAGATCCCATTGCAGGTGTTCCACTTTGACTGTTTCTGGATGAAGGGTTACGAGTGGTGTAACTTTGAGTGGGATGATGAGATGTTCCCGGATCCTGAAGGAATGTTGAAGAGACTGCATGACAAGGGATTGGAGATCTGCGTATGGATCAACTCTTACATTGCACAGCAGTCTAAGTTGTTTGATATTGGTAAAGAAAAAGGCTATTTCATCAAGAATCTGGACGGAAGCGTATTCCAGTGTGATATGTGGCAGCCTGGTATGGCAATCGTCGATTTCACAAATCCGGAGGCTTGTGCTTGGTTCAAGGGTCTTTTGAAGAAGCTGTTTGACATGGGTGTTAATAACATCAAGACAGACTTTGGTGAGAGAATCCCTACTAAGGTAAAATATTACGATGGATCTGATCCGATCAAGATGCACAACTACTACACATACCTTTACAACAAGTGTGTATTTGAAGCATTAGAGGAGTATTATGGTAAGGACAAGGCTTGTCTCTTTGCTCGTAGTGCGACTGTTGGTGGACAGAAGTTCCCGGTACACTGGGGCGGTGACTGCTACGCAGAGTATTCTGCAATGTCAGAGACACTTCGTGGTGGACTTTCTCTCTGCTCATCAGGTTTTGGTTTCTTCTCACATGATATGGGTGGATTCGAGGCTACAGCTCCGGCTGATGTATATAAGAGATGGTGTGCATTTGGTCTGTTGTCTACACACAGCCGTCTGCATGGATCTGGTTCTTACCGTGTGCCTTGGGTTTATGACAAGGATGGCGATACAGAGGCATGTGATGTACTTCGTCACTACGCAGTATTAAAGGGTAAGATGATGCCTTATCTTTGGGCACAGGCTAACAAGACTCATCAGGTCGGTGTACCAATGATGCGTTCTATGATCATCGCATTCTCTGACGATACTGCTTGTAAGTATCTGGATCAGCAGTACATGCTCGGTGACAACTTGTGCATCGTTCCGGTTATGAACGAGGAAGGCGTTGCAGAGTTCTATGTACCGGATTGTGGAACATGGACAGATATCCAGAGTGGTGAGACATACGAAGGTGGTAAGTATTACACAAGAAAATGTGATTATTTCCAGACACCGATCCTTGCTCGTCCAAACAGCATTGTTACTTATGGTAACTTTGATGCAGAGGGTGCAATGAATGTATTGTATGATTATCTGCAGGATGCAGAGGCAGTAGTTTATGGCTTAGAAGATGGTAAGACTGCAACAGCAACTATTTACGACCAGGAATCCAACAAGCTTACTGATATCACAGCAACAAGATATGGTGATAAGGTTACTGTTTCTTACACTGCAACAGACAAGAGCTTTAAGATTACTGTAGCAGGCAAGACTGTTGAGGCAGCAGCAGGTACAACAAGTGTTGACATTACTCTGTAATAACAAAAGAGCATATTAAAGTGTTTCCCCTTAAGCGGACAGGGCAAATATCCCGGTCTCGCTTAAGGGGTTTTTATTTTGCCAAAGAATGGGAAGAGCCGGTCTGGCAAGTTGTGTGCCGAAGAATGGAAAGAGCCGGTCTGGCAAGTTGTGTGCCAAAGAATGGAAAGAGCCGGTTTGGCAAGTTGTGTGCCCAAGAATGGAAAGAGCCGGTCTGGCAAGCTGTTTGACAAAGAAATGAAACTACGGTATTCTGATATTTATATGAAACGGAGTTTCTCTCTGTGCATGGAGATAACGGGATTGCCTTGCTTTTTGGCTGTCTTGGCGCAGAGTGATGAATAGTGATTAAAGTGAGGATGAGTATAAAGTATGTTTGATGGAAATGGAGTGACAGGGGCAGTTTTAGCGGTAGGTTATTATGCGTTGTTTCTGGGCAGTGGAATGTATATTGGCAGAAAACTTTTGTGCAAAGAACGATATAGTATTGTGATGCAGTATCTGGTGGGAAGTGTCGCCGGTGTCTTGGCATTACAATGGTTTCCTTTGCTTTTTGCCTTTGTGTTTGATTTTTCGATGACAGCACATGTATTGGCTCTGCTATTACAGGTAGTTCTATGTGTGCTGGTTGGTTGGAGATGCCATTGTTCAGAATCTTCACTACAGCAGCATCCATATCGGAAGGTGAACGAATGGAAACGTTTGTTCCGGGAAAATCCGGTTTGGATCTTGATGGCAGTTACTTTTGCCTTTTTTTGCTATTGTCTGTATACACATACGATCGTAGGAAATGCTGATGGCAGTATGCACACGGGGCAGTCCACCTACGGCGATATGAATATGCATTTTAGCTTTATTACCAGTATTGCAAATCAGCAGACGTTTCCGCCGGAGTATTCTTTGCTGCCGGGGCATAAATTATCCTATCCGTTTCTGTGCGACAGTGTTAGTTCCAGTTTGTATCTGATGGGCGCAAGTCTACGACTGGCGTATGTTTTGCCGATGCTCGGAGCAATTTTGCAGGTGTTTATGGGATTTTACTGCTTGATCAAATATTGGCTTGGCAGATCAGCGACAGCGTTGATCGCTTGGATCCTATTCTTTTGGAATGGTGGACTAGGATTTGTGTATTTTGACAATGCAGAAAAGATACATAAAATCTTTGCGGAATTTTATATGACACCAACGAATTATTTGGATAAAAATCTGCGCTGGGTACAGGTTATGGTTGACATGCTGATCCCGCAGCGTGCGACATTATTTGGCTGGGCCATATTGTTTCCGCTGTTGGCGTTTTTGTTCCGGGCGATAGCGGAGCGCAAAAAGAAATTGTTTGTTATGGCGGGCGTGGCGGCTGGTGCGCTTCCAATGATCCATACACATTCGTTTTTGGCGTTGGGGATGATCTGTGCGGTATGGTTGCTATTGGATCTGACAGATAATAGTCTTTTTGTAACAGGAAAAGCTGCATATGGGTGGAAAGCAGCGTCAGCGAGCAGGGGATCCAGCCGTAGAAATGGCAAAGTGACATCTTCTGGTAGAAGAAATGGCATAGCGACAGCTTCTGGACGCAGAAATGGCAAAGTAACATCTTCTGGTCGAAGAAGTGCAAACGTGTCTGCGTCAACCGGAAATCGCAGGGGAAGCTCAAGTGCTGATGCAACGGTATCAGACAGCTGGATTCGATATGCTCTTTATATTGGACTGGCGTTCTTTAGCGTGATGCAGATGATCAACCGCTCGAATGAGTTTGCAGACAAACATGGATTAGCGATAATGATCATTGGGGTTGCACTGTTTGTCCTGTTTTTGGGATACAAGTTGGTGCGTTATCTGCAAAATAGATCGTGGAAACGTTTGGCATTTACGTGGGGCATTTTTTTGATCGTAGTATTGATATTTGCACTTCCACAGTTATTTATGTGGACATTTTCACAGGCCTCCGGCGATAATTTTGTGCGCAGTCATTTCAATTGGTCCAATAATGGTGATCAGTATATCGTATTTTATCTTAAAAACCTGGGACTGCCATTTGTGCTGCTTTTGCTGTCCTCCTTTGTGGTCAGTGCGAGAAACCTAAAGATAGGTGCGCCATATTTGTTGATTTGGTTTGTGGCTGAGCTTGCGGCTTTCCAGCCGAATGACTATGATAACAATAAATTGTTGTTTGTTGGAGCGGTCTTTATGTGCGGAATCGCGGCAGATGCGTTAGTTCAGATTTATGAACGGTACGGCGCTGTGTATTGGTGCAGTGCTATCGGAAAGGCTGGTGTAGTGCTTTTGGGTGCCTGCCTGTTATTTGTTAGTGCAATATCCGGCTTTTTGACGATGGGCCGGGAATGGGTATCTGATTATGAATTATATACCGCGTCAGCGGTAAAAGCGTGTCGATATATTGAGGATGAAACTACGCCGTGGGATGTGATCTTGACATCAACGGCTCATAACAGTCCGGTCCCGGCGTTGACAGGACGCAGTATCGTGTGTGGTTCCTCTTCGTTTTTGTATTATCATGGTTTGAACTATCAGCAAAATGAACAGGACGTCGAAACGATGTATACGAGTCCGGCGAGTGCTAAGGAGTTGTTCCGGAAGTATGATGTCAATTATATTTATTTGAGCAATCAAGAGTATGGCACGTATAATGTTGACGTGAATGGATTGTATGAAGTGGCAGATGTAGTCTGGCAAAAAGATGATGTATCCGTATGGAAAGTGAAAGACGAGATATTTGAGTAACGAGTAGACGGTGATAAAGCAGGAGCTTTGCACGGTAAGTGACAGTTAGAAAGTGAAAAATCCAGAAGCAGATAACGGTAGGAAGGTGAAAGATGAGGTTATTAAGAAACAAGTGGGATGTACTAAAATGCGGACGTATGAACTATTGGAAAGAAAGTGTCTTCGTTGCATTGCTGGCGGTAGTTGTGGTCGTGGGACTTGCTCTGCGTGTGACAGCTTCTCAGACAGATAAAGGAAAGTCCGCACAGAAAATAACGGCAAGTGGCGGGAAGCAGACCGGGGCTGTTAAAAATGCCGGGGACAAAAACAGCACGGAAGATATGCCGCAAACAGCAGGGAAATCTATCCAAACAGCAGGACAGAACAACGTGGTAAAACCGGAGGATGCAGTGTATACGTTTTTGCAGGGGCCGAAGTCTTGGGGTAAACGTTTGACTTGGTCCGGGAAATGGGCAGAGACGTATTATGACGGTGGCAAATTCGGTGCATTCGGTTGCGGATTTTGTTGTATGGCCAATATTTATTCGTCGCAGACCACTTATGAGGCTTCTCCGATAGATATTTATAAGTATACCAAGCGGAACACGATCTACGGTGGTGGCGCTGCAGTCGCCTGGGAGTATATGGAAAGTGCTATGCAGGGCCTTGGCTTTGAGGTGTTCTTGCGGCGCAAACCGACATCGTATCGCAAATTTCAAAAGATGATCGCTTCCAATGACTCAGCGATTGTACTTGTCAGCAGCAGTAACTCAGCTTGCTATTGGAAAAATACACCGGGGCATTATGTTACCATCTTTTTATACGACAAACAGAAAGATGCAGTATTTTTGGGAGATTCCGGTGATCCTAAGCACAATCGCCGGTGGGTTGCACTCAAAAAGATTTATCGCTCGTTGAAGACGGAGAGTGATTATCAGGTAATGACGGTGACAGGATATCAGGCATCCAAAGACTTGTGGAAACATAAGAAAGCGAGCGGGACTTGGATACGGCCGGAACAGAAGTAGAGAGCTGTTTTAGGATTTGTTCGTCAATGAGTGCGATGTCATGGTTTGCGAGTATCTATGCAGTCTATGCAGTGGAATATCAAAAAGTGTGGACTTCTGCCGAGAAAACAGGTATAATGCTACAGGGATGAAACGTTGTCAGGCGTGTAGTTGCGTGGACGAGTAATCGCACAAGAAGAAAATTCGCTGTCTTTTCGGTGGATACCAGAGCAGGCAGCAGTAGAAATCGGAGGAAATTATGGGATTATTACAGGAATGGAGAGAGTACGCATATGGCGTAGAATTGAACTCCAAAGAGGGAAAAGCAATTTGGGATAAGTATTTCGAGCAGGAAAAAGCCATTTATCAGCAGTTACTTGCGACTCCGGAGAAAGTGGTATCCGGTACTGTTCAGGAATTAGCAGATAAATACGGCATGGAATTGAATTATATGGTAGGTTTCTTAGATGGAATCAATGAAAGCTTGAAAGAACCGAACCCAATCGAGGAAATGGAAGCTGACACGGTTGTAAAATTGCCGATTGATTTGGAAAGCTTATATTATCATATGGTAGAAGCGGGTGCTGATTGGTTATATGAACTGCCGGAGTGGGATGAGCTGTTGACACCGGAGCGACGCAAGGAGCTTTATCGTGAGCAGAAAAAGTCCGGTACAATTGTTAAGGAGCGCAAGGTTGGGCGTAATGAGCCATGTCCATGCGGATCCGGGAAGAAATACAAATATTGCTGTGGCCGTGCAAAATAATAGTTTGCCGGCAATGATCGCAATACGTAAGTATTGCAAACGATAATATAGGATAAGACAAAGGGGCTGTCGCACTAAGCAATTAGTGTGCAGCCCCTTTTTAATTGATAGGATTAGGGTGTTGTGTAGCGTGATAAAAGCAAAACGCTGGTTTTGCTCTTCTTAGTAAAAGTAGTGTTCGAAAGAAGGAAGCACATCAAGGGTTTGAATGCTATTGTTAGATCGTGCCGGAAGCACATCAAAAGCTTGAAGGCTATCGCTAGATCGTGCCGGAAGTACATCAAAAGCTTGAAGGCTATCGCTAGATCGTGCCTGTGACAACTAATGTGCTAACACCGGGTGTTGTAACCCAAGCCCCCGTTTCCGGATCCTGCGTAAAGGTGGCAGCAGGTACCGTGATCTGACCAGCGGCAGTGGCAAACAAACCGGTTGTTTCGTTGTACGTGTAATTAGTCGGCGCAGTCCATGCGGTTCCGTTGAAGGTTACGGTCAGACCGGATAAGATCGGATTGAACGTATCCGTGATCGTGGCACCTGTTGTGACGGCAGCAGGTGCACTTCCCATATTCTGGATCAGGAAAGTGTAAGTTAAAATGCCGTTTTCGGTAACAGGGACCGGGCTGACAGATTTGGTAATGTTAAGGATAGGCGTGCTTTCCGCAGCGATCGTTTCGGAGATCGTGATCGGTGTAATGCCGCCACCGGTAATTCTTGCGGTGTTTACAACATCCGAACCGGTTGCAAATGGCGCAAATTCATTTACGGCTGTTTCGTAAATAATCGTTGCATTGCCGTTTGCAGGAACGCTAATACCGGATACGGTCAGTGGCGGCCCGGCTTCAACTGTAGGAGCAGTCTGAAGCGTTCCATTGATATAATAATTTATGGTTCCCGGAATATAGGTAAGAGGTGTAACTGTACCGGTACCAAATGTGTAAGCACCAAGATCATCCGTTAAAGTAAGTCCGTTGAATGCTGTTGCACCGGAATTGACAATGCTGATAATATAGGTGACAGTGTCATTTTGTCCGTAAGTGGTTTTTACAGCGGTCTTGGTAGCAGATAAAACTTCCAAAATTTCACCAACTGCAACGTTGGAATTGGTCACAGCATTACCGTAGCGAAGCTGTGCCTGATTTGTAAAACGTGCCATAGTAACCTCCGTTCTGCCGCTTGTTGCAGCGGCATAATCGATAATTGTAAAAAGATGGTTTCATGTGTCTTACCTTACTGTATGAATAATCTTGCAAAATGTGCCAATCCCACGTATTATATAACTAAAACTTTTGCGCAGAAGAAGTATCATTATACAACGATAAAGCGGCAAGGCAATTACTATAGTTCTCTGTCGGCAGAAGCCGCTATATTGTGGCTGCAAAACACTTAGCATGCTTTGACATAATAAGCAATATGTGGTTCTTGCAGTAGCTTCCGGTATGGGAAGTTTTAGTTACAAATTAATAAAATTTGCGTTTTTTTGATTTGTGATTTGCCTTGTAACCTTAGAGGAATATAGTTATAATGTAATAAAAATATAATGACAGGGGAGCAGGTGAGCATATGAAAAAGGCGATTAGTATAGGAATACAAGGTTTTTCTGATCTGAGAGAGCAGGATTGCTTTTTTGTGGATAAAACAAATTTTATAAAAGAATGGTGGGGAAAACGGGATGTTGTAACATTGATCACGCGTCCACGCCGTTTTGGTAAGACATTAAATATGAGTATGCTGGACTGCTTCTTTTCTAATAAATATGCGAACAGGGCGGATCTGTTTGAAGGGCTTTCTATATGGCAGGATGAAACGTATCGGAAACTGCAGGGAACATATCCTGTGATCTTTTTGAGTTTTGCTGCTGTGAAAGCAGGCAATCTGGAGGATGCAAAAACCCAGATCAAGCAGGAGATTACAAGGCTGTACTGGGAAAACAGGAATCTCATGAAAGAAGATATTTTTGGTGAGGATGAGCGTGAATTATATTACCGGACAACAGTAAAGATGGATGATGTTACGGCACAGGATTCTTTGAGAAATTTGTCTGTCTGGATGGAACGTTATTATGGCAAGAAGGTCATCATTCTTTTGGACGAATATGATACGCCGATGCAGGAGGCGTATGTTCAGGGATACTGGGATGAATTTACGTCTTTTGTGAGAAGTCTGTTTAATGCGTCTTTTAAGACAAATCCTTATCTGGAGCGAGCAATTATGACGGGAATTACCAGAGTATCCAAGGAGAGTATTTTTTCCGATTTAAATAATTTACGTGTCGTAACGACGACTTCCAATCTGTATGCAGATTGTTTCGGTTTTACGGAGGAGGAAGTTTTTGCTGCACTGGATGAGTATGGAATGGGAGATAAAAAGGATGAAGTGAAACAGTGGTATGATGGTTTTACTTTTGGAGAACACAGAGACATTTACAATCCGTGGTCCATTACGAATTATCTGGATGAACATAGATTATATCCATACTGGGCATCCACAAGCTCCAATGGGCTTGTGAGCAGATTGATCCGGACGGCATCTGCAGATGTGAAGGAGAAGATGGAGGATCTGCTGCGGGGACAGGCGATCAAAGGACGCTACCTGATCCGGATGCGGCGAAACATCACGCAGGGACTGTTGCGGGGAATGCCGCCGGCCGAGCGGGACGCATGATCCGGATTGCCGGCCGCACGACCGGGGAGAGAGGAGTGAAAATATCCGAAGCGAGCCGGAGACGGAGACCGACACGGCCGAGTCCCCATGCAAGCGAATCCGGATGATTTCCGTTTCGGCCGGTCTTATCTCCCCGCACAAGCGTACGAAAAAAGAAAAGAATACATACGAAAACGCACGATGCTCCGCCGATTCTCGGATCCTTTCTCTCACGCGGACGCACGGAACCGGAACGATAAAACGGCCTCCGTGCGATATGTTCCCGATCCCGGAGCCGAAGATTTCGCAATCGGTCGGCACCGAAACAGCGATCCGTTCCGCACGACGCGCCCCGGAAAACGGAACGCACGGGAGCGGAAAAGCGTCCGGAATCTCGGAGCGGGTCGGACGTCCCGCCCGGAAGCCGATTGCCAAACAGTCAAACCCATCATGCCATGTCCGACCGAAAACACATACTGATCGTCTCGAACGCCTGTTATCCCGAACTGTCGCCCCGCGCGTTCCGCACAACCGAGCTGGTCCGGGAACTCGTCCGGCGCGGTCACCGGGTGACATTGTTGCTACCTAACCGCGAGACCTACCGCCGCAATCCGCTGACGGGCGACGGACTGCAAATCGTCTACTCGTCCAGCCGGCTCGAACCGGAGAAAGGCACCCCGACGGCACGACGCAACCGGAAAATCCGCAGCCTGCTGCCGAAATTCGCGCAGCGCGCCGTGCTCTATTTCTACTGTCACGAGTTGCGGGCCAAGTACGACCCCGGCCTATGCGAGCGTTTGTCGGAACTGAGCGGTCCGTTCGATGCGGTGCTGTCGATCTCCTATCCCGCAGCG
>ERZ827197.2036-NODE-2036-length-14396-cov-10.226205_pt1 | contig 14396 bp, 10 predicted proteins | sample MGYA00519867_ERZ827197 | MGnify/ENA primary metagenome ERZ827197 (study PRJEB31778, sample SAMEA3449278) | human gut metagenome | biome: human gut; feature: human-associated habitat; material: faeces | place: United Kingdom | collected 2010/2012 ...
GATATCTCGCTGCTTCATTTAACAAACGCTGTGCTGCTTCACTGGTATATTCATTGCCGCCAAATCCTGCCCCTTCTCCTGTTTCCAGATAAAAGATCGGGTTTAACCGCTCTCCATTTTTCAGAAGTTCAATGTGAAGATGGCTTCCTGTAGAATTTCCAGTATTTCCTACAAGACCTATCTCATCACCTTTCGTGACGGATGCTCCTGCAGATACACTCCGGCTGCTTAAATGTGCATACCGCAGTTCATAGCCTTTACTGTCCTTGATCACAACATAATTGCCATAGCTGTCGTTATAAGCAGAAGTTGTAACCGTTCCGGTCAGCCCTGCCATTACTTTTGTCCCTTCCGGTGCTCCGATATCCATACCATTATGAAGCTGATTTGCTCCTGATATTGGATGAATCCTGTATCCATAATAGCTGGTCACACTGGAATACCAGTTAAAATCAACCGGTGTTGCAAACATCTGCAAGTTGCCTTTTGTATCGTTGTAGGCACTGAACAGTTCTTTCTGGAAAAATCCCAACCTGTCCTGACAGATTGACATCAGGTTTCCACTATTTAAGGTGACATTCAGCACATCTACATCTCTTGTCCTGGTCACTTCCACTTCATTGCTTCCATTATCATCTGCCAGATAACATTCCCATGTTTGATGTCCATGTGCAGATGCTGCCGCATGACTGTCATAATAGACATCAAACTGTACACCGTATCTTGCGAAAGCTCCGGTATCTTCTACGGTATATTCGACACCATTCATAACTACCTTTGTTCCCATTGGTACAAACGGATTGGAAGCATCTACCGCTAAGGTATGATTGGCAGTTGGATATGCTCCACTGGCAGTCGGTCCTCCGCTCCAAATACCACAACAGATTGGGCAGTTGCAATAGCCACTGGTAACAACCTGTCCCAAAGATTCTCCAACCCTTACTGTCGCAGTCTCTGTCACAGTCTCATTCACTGCTTCAGTAGTCAGATGGTATTGCTCTGCAAACAACGCATCCAGTTCTGGCTTCACCTGCTCAAACGTAAACTCCTCATATTTTGCAGACAGGTAACTGATCAGGATAAACGGATCATGCTCTATCGGACCAATATCATAGCGGTACTCATCATGCCCCGGTTCTTCCGATTCCATGTTGTTGATCCGCTCCTGCAGATTAGCTTCCAGCTGTGTGTAATACAGTTCCGCTTCCCGGATTGCCTGATCCGATGACAGATAACTGGTTCCGGTATAAGTGATCACATTTTGTAAAAACACTGCAGAGCATGACGTGACATTCGTTATGATCAGAAACATCAATCCGATCAGAACTGCTACACTGATATACACCTTCCGGTTTTCTTTAAAGAAGTTGGTGACCTTACCGCCAATCTTCTTAATATAATCAATCGTACCTTTTGTAGCTGTTCCTACTGTCTGTTCACTTCGCTTCGCTTTGGCATAATCCCGTTTGATCTGTTGCTTCTGAATCTGTTTTTTTAGTTTCTTCTGCTCCTGACGGGCTGCCGCCTGTGTCTGTTTCTCTTTCTGTCTCTCCAGTCTGCTTCTCTTTCTGGATGCCCTCTGTTTCCTGCGTCTGGCACTTCTCTGTTCCAGCCGGTAAATACCTTCGCCGCCTTCTTCCAACTTATGGGCACCTTCCACTGCCGCATTGTCGTCTTCATTTTTACTGATCTCACGATGCAATGCTGCGGAAGTTGCACTTCCTGCTTTCTTGACAACAGAAGCTTTTTCTGTTTTTACAGATTCCCCTTCGCCAAACTTCAGGCGGGATTTCTTCTTTCCAGGAGTTTCCCCTTCATTTGCCCGATAGACCTGTGCCTTCTTGGAATGCTGCTTAGCTTCCTTTTTCTTTTTGGCTTCCTCATAAGAAAACTTTTTGGCTTTTTCCTTCTGTTTTTGATGGCGGAAATTGACTCCATCCGTATCCATCTGGTTCAATTTCTCCATATCTTTGTCATTTTTCACAGAAGCACCAGTTTCCTCATAAGCAAACTTCAAACGCTGTTTTTGTTTTGGCTTTTTGCTGCCGCCGGTCTGATTTCTCCGGCTGTCTCCTCTGTTTTCTGATAGATCAGCACGTTTTTCTTTCAGTCTCCCTAACTGTCCAGATTCATATTTTTCTGCAAGTCTGGATTCTTTTCCGACTTCAGCACGAATCCTTTTCCGGTTTTGCTGCTTTCTATTTTGTCCAAAATCCTCACTTTGCTTCTCTGTCCGTATCAGTTCCGGTGCATCTCTGGATTTTTGCACAGAGGGACGAATATTTTTCCCACTCCGTTCAGACTGGCGGGAATACTTATCCACAAGGCTTAATTCTTTTTCCCCCTGTTTTCCTCCCATCTGCACATCACTGGCACGGTTACTGACACGAACAGAAGATTTATCCGTCAGGTTTTCTTCCACCAGACCATCCTTGGTCATCTTTTGGACTTTCTTGTCCCTGACTTTCATTCTCTGTTCTGCCACTACTTACTCCTCCTTCTTCGGATACCCTTTCCCTGCCTGTAATAAGCAGAGAAAAGCGATGCCTAAAACAGCACCGCCACTAAAAGTTAATACATATGAAATTGCTCGTAACATTGTTTTCTCCTTTGATTTACCCTGCTTCAGAAGTTTCCTCCAAGCGGGTTGTCATGATTTTATAGAGGGAATTCTTCGGGAATCTGTCTACGAATGGGATAATGACATTTCCATAGAACAGAAGTCCTTCCCCTTCATTACTGTTGGTTACATAGGACAGCTGGGTTGGTGAGATATTCAGCTGTTTTGCCAGAATCTGCCTGTCTCCGGAAGCCTGGTTGAGCATATAAATGAAATCAGAGTTTTCAAAAATATTCTCGATTTCCCTGGAAGCCAATAAATCTTTGATATTCTGTGTTATCTGATTGTTATTATCAGGCGGCTTTTTATCCACCTCTCTGGGGCTTTCGCCCATTTTCATCAGCGTGTCATTTCACGCTCAGCATAGCATATCTTTTTACCACGATTATATCGTACCGGCTGGCAATGCGGCCTCTTGGAGCTGTTATATTCTGCTTATACAGGTTCAAGCTCTATGCGTTGCGTGTGGCTATTCTATTATGAATAGCCTTCCACTCGGATTAGGTCGCTACCCCTTTCCCGTTTTTTTCCGCATTGATACTTCTGACTTACTTGCCGGTTTCAGTCAGAACGGCGATAGTTTGCACTTTAAGCGACTAACAAGTAACAAACCAGTTCACCAGTTGGAATACCTCCCCATTTACGGAATCTCTTCCAAATTTCCACACTGTAAGCTGCTGTCTGCTCTTCTTTTAATAGAAGATGGAATTCATCCACATAGTAACGGGTAGATTTATGAGCGGAACGATTGATAGTCACTCGGTTCCATACCTGGTCCTGCACAATCAACATCCCGATCTTTTTCAGCTGTTTTCCAAGCTCTTTGATATCAAAACAAACGATACGATTGTTGATATCTACATTTGTGCGATGATTAAATACATTCAGGGAGCCTGTAACATAAATCTCCAATGAAGTTGCAAGACGCTGTGCTTCCGGCTCTTCCTGTTTCCGCAACAGATTATATAAATCCTCCAGGATTGGCATCTTCTCCGGCATTGGATCGGCAAGATATTCCTGATATACTAACCGCACACAACGGTCAATGATGGTCTTTTCTACCGGCTCCAGTCCATTCTTTCCTCCAACAATCAACTCACACAAAGACAGAATAAAATCTGCTTTCAGTGACAGTGGATTATCTTCCTCGGAATAATTCAGGTTCAGATCCATTGGATTGATATACTGGTCAGATACCGGTGAAACCTTCACCACCTGCCCATGCAGTGCCTGTACCAATGGAGAATACTCGGCTTCTGGATCGCAGATGATGATATCGTCTTCCGTAATTAGGAAACAGTTCGTAATCTCTCTCTTTGCTGAGAAAGACTTACCGGAACCAGGTGTACCAAGAATCAGTCCATTCGGGTTCTTCAAACGTTTCCGATCAACCATAATCATGTTGTTGGATAATGCATTCAGTCCATAATAAAGAGCCTCCCCTTCCTGAAACAGTTCCTGTGTCGTAAATGGCACGAAGATTGCTGTTGAAGATGTGGTAAGCCCTCTCTGAATTTCAATCCGATTGACTCCAAGTGGAATACAGGACATGAGTGCTGCTTCCTGCTGATAATCCAGCTGTTTTAAGGAACAGTTATATTTCTGTGCGATTCCCTGCACCTGGAAAATATTATTATCCAGCTTCTGACGCTTCTTTGCGGTATTCATTACCAGAACCGTTACAAGGAACATTCGCTCATTTCTGGACTGCAGATCTTCCAACAGGTTCTTCGCCTCTTCTCCATAAGTCACAAGGTCTGATGGAAGCACGTCCATATCATAACCGGAACGTACCGCTCGCTTCTGCTCTTCAATCTTCATCTTATCCAGATCTGAAATCTTGCTCTTGATCATTTTGATCGCTGAACTCTGATCAATGGACTGGATATGAATGTTGACATTGATGCTGTCATCTACATCAAGGAAGTCTGCGAGCATCCGGTCTGTCAGCTCCGGTGCCAGAATCTGCAGGTAACTCACACTTCCCATCGTTCTTCCCATCAAAAATGTCTGATTCTTGGAAAAGTTAAAGGAAGTCGGTGCAATAAAATCTTTGGTCTTTAATCCTGTTTCTGGAAGCATCTTATACTGGAACTTAAATGGTTCAATCCGATCCTGGTTGAACACATGATACATAATCTCCAGCCTTTCCAGACCATTCAGGGAATGCGCCTGTGCTCCCAAAACCTTAAAGTTATTTAAGATATCTGTTTCGATTCTTTCAAGCCTTGGTCTTGCCACCTTCAGGCTTTCTGCTTCGATTCCAAAGGTGATATACTTTGTCTTTACCAGACCATTATTTCCTTTGGAAAGCTGATTTTTCAGCATAGTACGGTACTCTTCACGAATGGCATTGAAGTCATCGTTCTGATCTGGAATATCAATGCTTTTCTCAAATTCTGCCACATCCACCTGCTGATTGATAAAGGACAGCTGCACACTGATGGAAGAATCAAAGTAATTTAAGAAATCACAGTAATTTTCAAATATCGTGGTCTTATCCTCATTTAAAGCAAGCTGATAGTTGATGTCATAAAACTGAATCGTCTTGGAGAAAAAGGTCTTTGTCACCTGGCAGATACCTTCCTGCAGCATCCGAATATACGGAATACTCTGCTGTGCAGTTGTAGGAATGTTTTTCTGTTTCCTGCGATCCCGTTCCTGCTTCTTTCTACGCTTTTCCTGTTCTCTTTCTTTTCTGCTTTTTTTGTTTCTTCTTTCCTGACGGTTTCTTTTTTCCGCCAGGGACAGACGCTCCTGCTGAGCCTCCTGTTTTGTCTTTTTTGCCATCCGGCACACCCTCCTTTTTCACAAGGGTGGCAATCTCCTGATAAAAATTTTCTGTCTTATATGGTCTTACTGCCGGACAGATAAACTTCTGTCGAATGATATTTGCCACCACTTTTTCAAAGGGAAGACCGTCTTTTTCATACATTGCCATGAAGAAAAACGGAAGCATGATCGTTACCATCAGGATGGCTGCGATACTGGAACCGATTGGTTTTCTCATGAACAGATAAAACGGAATTCCCACTACTGCGGCAAGTGAAAAGAAAATCAACTGCCGTTTTGTCAGATTTAACGCTACTTTTGTTTTGACCTTGGTAAGGTCTTTTGGTACTGGTACATACGCCATGGTATGCGCTCCTTTCCTGCCCGTTAGTGGGCATTAAATATCGATTTGCTAAGGCTTCCGGTCTTGAATAATGAAAATGCAAGAATCACGGTATAAGCCGCTACTGAAAACATTGCTGCATGAAGGTCACTGGATATGGTCATTGCATTTACTAAAACTGCATAAATTCCCACACAAACCATCATGAAGAATCCCTGAAATGCCAGTGCGAACAAGCCTTTTAAATAGTTGTTTCCGATATTGCCCCATTCCTTATTGGTCATGGTGGCAAACGGAATTGGTGCTATGGAAGTATAAAGGTAAATTTCTATCATTCTTCCGTACAAGATTACCGTAATGATAATTGACAGAATGTGCATGGTAACACTGATCAACATTGTTTCCATGGATAGCAGGAACAAATCCCCTAACTCCATATCCTCCAGGGCATCCACAATCCGTGTAATTGCTTCTGTTGCATCCACCGCAGTGTTTCCTGATATCACCCCGGCGGCATTGTTGACCACATGCTGACCAACATCAAAGACCGCCATCGTGATATTGAACGTATTTGTCACCAGATAAATGGCTACATACGCTTTGAAGATCCAGAGGAAAATGTTATAAGTCACAAATTCATGGAAATTGTTTTTCTGTGTTACCATCGTGATCAATTCATAGCACAGGACAAAGGTGATGATCAGTCCCGCAATGGGGACAATCACCGTTTGGGATATATTCTGAATCAGATTAAAAATCCCTGCATTCCATCCCTGCGGTGTCTGTCCCACCTGCCCGGCTATGGTTCCCACCTGCTCATTGACAGACGTGAACATGTTATCCAAACTTGACTTGATAAGCCCGATCAGGATATCCTTTATCGCTTCCGTAATTCTCTCAATGATGGTGTTCATCTACCACTCCTCTTAAGAGAACAATGTTGCCAGCTGTGGAATCAGGGTAGTTCCCAGCAGCATGATTCCGGCACCAGCCATCAGCTGTTTGATGCCCTGGCTTTTAGCACCGGGATTGTCATTTCCATATCCTTCCAGAAGGTTTACGACACCCCACACGCCAAGACCTGCGCCGATTGCGACTACAAGAGTTTTTAAAGTTGTAATTGCACTGCTAAAAAATGCCATATACATTCACCAAAACTGACTTTTTTCAGGTGTTTACGGGAATGAAAAAACACCGACTAAAAAGCCGGCGCACCTAATGTCAGTTATTCCTTTCCTCATTATTTTTCGTTCATTCCCATGGTTACTCCGACAGCTCCACCTGAATTACCTCCACCTCTTCTTCGGGTTTCGGTGTGTACTGCGGATTTAACTCTTTTTCTACTTTGTATCGGTTTTTCTCATTTTCATCTGCAAGAAATCGATAATTTTTGTGTTTCGTGATATCATATTTGTCTGAGAAAAATGGTCTGGCACCACGAATCTGCAGGATACATTTCCCTCCATCCATGACTGCAATCTCATCTTCTGTCATCAGCTGTTTGCCTGTTTTCTGGTAATTCAATCCAAAGGACTTCTGATTGCTCCTCGTTTCCGAAGTGTTATACAGATCAATGGTTTCCTTACCCAGAAGTTCACTCATTTCCTTTAAGGTAGTTTTCTCTTTTCCACCAAGAAATAGTGTAGTATCACAGTTACCCAGAATGGTATCTGCACTATCCTTATACATTGCCTTTAGCTGACTCTGTGACTGCAAAATAATAGAAGCAGAGATTTCCCTGCTTCGGATAGTTGCAATCAGCTTGTCAAACTGAGGAATTTGCCCGATGTTGGCAAACTCATCAGCGATGACACGCACATGTACCGGAAGTCTTCCTCCATATACATCGTCTGCCTTATCACAAAGCAGATTGAAAAGCTGTGACTGCAGCATCGCAATCACAAAGTTGAAGGTTGTATCTGTATCGGACATAATCAGAAACAAGGCTGTTTTCCTGTCACCGATCTTATCCAGTTCCATTTCATCATAAGACATGATCTCACGAAGCTCTGCGATGTCAAATGGGGCAAGTCTGGCTCCACAGGAAATCAAAATCGATTTTGCAGTTTTGCCGGCGGCCATTTTGTATTTTTTATACTGTCTGACCGCAAAGTGCTGCGGATCTCTTTCTTCCAGTTCCTGGAACATCATATCCACTGGATTCTGGTAAGTTTCATCCTCTTCACGGGTTTCGCTTTCATTCAAAAGATCCAGAAGGGTATTCAGATTCTTTTCCTCTTCATCACCTTCATACCAGATAAAAGCAATCAGTGCTGTGTAGAGCAATTTCTCTGCTTATAGTGATAGGTAAGGTTTTGATATTATCTCCACCTTTTCCCCCACTTCACACCGGACATGCGACTTTCACCGCATCCGGCGCTCCATCGATTGTCTTCACGAGACATTTAATCAGTCACCAAATTTAAGTTTTATATTATTGCTGACAGGTTCGCCTGCTCTCGCAGACTATTGATTTTCACGAGCATCTTTTTTGTGATATTGAGTGTTTTTATCAGGTCTTTTATTACTGCTTGGGGCAGTTCTTGTAACAGAATCAGATATTTTTTGTGAATCAGAACCATGTTTTTATATCTTTCAAATCCACCAAGTGCTCTTGGTACTTTGAGCCATACAGCTACATGTTCCGCATCTGCGAATTCTTCTCCACTGATTGCACATTTTCCCTTTTGAGCAGAAAATAAAGATATTTTACTGTCATGGTATTCTGTGCTATGACCAACGGATATTTTTTCTCTCAGTCCTTTCAGAACATACTGATTAAGGTTAAGTTCTGTATGAATCGGAGCACGACCTTCTTTTGTATAACTACAAACGATTGATCGCTTCGCCATCGGTATTTTATTTTTGATGAATGCAATCGGATAGATCATCTGGTCAATTCCTGAAACATATCGAATCATTTTTGACTGTCCGAATCTTTCCTTTTCTGCTTGGGTGATAGTTCCACCCTCATGTTTTAGCATACTTCCTGTTTCTGTATTTAACCTGTTCGTCAAAACTGTCATTACTCGCCTATGGAGTTCTCTGCAATCAATACTGATACAGGTGGCAAGCTGATAGTAATTCTGTATGCCTAACACCATAGAGTTATATAGCTGAATTTCTGATAAACAACTTTTTTTCTCTCTGGGTTTTGCGATGTTTTTCGCTTGTTCCACTAGCTTTGCTCTTTCAATTTCAACCTTTTTGTCACAGATTGCCGACTGCACCACATATTTATGATGCTTCAGCCTTACCCTTATTTTGAATCCAAGAAACTCTGACCACCGTTTTCTGGTGTTCACAATCCTTGTTTTCTCAGGGGACACCTCTAATTTCAACCTCTCTTCAATCCACGCCGTAACCGCTTCTTTTGTCCTGACTGCGTCCTCTTTCGTTCTACAGAAAATCCTAAAATCATCCGCATACCGAATGATATGCATTTCTTTCATTTCTGTGTTTTTCATAATCCTATAACCATGGCTTTTATCAAAAACTTTAGTTTTTCCGATTATTCTTTCTCGCCCTCTGCTTATAGCAATCGGATTTTCCTCCCATTGACTAGCTATCCACCAATCCAATTCATTTAGAACGATGTTTGCCAGTAGTGGTGAGATAATTCCTCCCTGTGGTGTACCCTTGTTGGGCAGTACCGTTGTATTATCGGGCATTTTAATTGGAGCTGTTAGTATTCGCTTGATAATAAAAATCAGCGTTTTATCATGGATACCCAGCGACCATATCTGTCTGATTAACTTGCTATGATTTACGTTATCGAAAAATCCTTTAATATCAAACTCAATAACATAATGAAGATTCATCATTTGAAGCATGGTGTAGGTTCTGTTAATGGCATGTTCAACGGATCTATTCGGACGAAATCCATAACTATTATTGCAGAACTTTGCTTCGCAGATTGGTTCCATGATCTGCTTGATACATTGCTGTATCAACCTATCCCATATGCATGGGATTCCCAGCGGACGTGTTTTTCCGTTTGGTTTCGGGATATCTTTCCGTCTTACAGGCTTTGGTCTGTAGCCGTGTTCGCTTCCCGTAACAATAAATCTCACTCTTTTTACCACATCATCAGGAGTTTGACTCCCAATATCTGTGATGTTCTTTTTGTCTGTTCCTGCCGTGTAGCTGCCTTTGTTCGCTTTGATGTTTCGGTACGCAAGTAAAATGTTATCCCTGCTCAGTATCAAATCCATAAGATTCTCAAATACTTCACCGTTCTGACTTTTTTGATATAGTTCATCAAAAGTACCTTGCATTCCGTAGTACTCCGCATGACGCAGGTCATCTACACATAATGTTTTACTTTTCTTTGGCATAAGGCATCACCTCCTCTCGAAAGTGACCCTTTTGGTCTTACTCGTAATCCTTATCATTAGACTGAATAATGCCTGTTTATTTCAACCGACTTGTGACCATTCCTCCGAGTTCCTCTTTTTCGCAGAACTCATCATAAGTTCGATCACGGCTTTTCAGCACCAGTTCACCTGCTTATTTTCTTCGTCAGGCTATCCTCTAATGGAATCTGGTGCCTTTCCACGTTCCGATAATCCTATCTGTACATATATCCTTAGATCTCTGCTATAGTCCTGTCAGCTTGGATGTGCCTGTAACACAACATGGTCGTTCGTAGGGCGAATTTCTACTGAACCACACTGACTGCGCTTTAACGCACCCATACATTTCTATATGGTCTTCTTTTAGAACCGTACATTCGCAGTTTTCGTCAGTTTACTCGCCAAAGTAAACATTCTAATCATAGATATTTTATAGATCCTAGACCTATAGGTAGCGCACCCCACCTCTGGGGCGTTTTCGAGAATCTTTTGGCAGATTCCTACGACTACTCTCGGTCGTTGTCACGGAGCTTCTCACCCCAACCATTACAGCTGACGCAAGTCCGTCAAGGATAGACGTTTCAGGGCGTTACCCCATCATTCCACCTATCGGATTACCAGTTCACAGACTGGTTATGATTTAATAAACCAACACTGTGCGCAGACTTTTTACCGCCTGCGAACGTGTCGCACTCACCCAAAAATCTTCGGAAGCTTTTTCCCCTTCACCTTTGGTATTAACAATGATTGTCGTTACCAGCTTCAGAATATCCTTTTCAGACCGTATATAAGCAAATGGATTGTAATGAAGGGACTTGGAAAAATTGATGGTATTCAGAACCTTAATCACATATGGCTCATGTACCACTTTTCCAGATTTATCTTTCATAATATTTCCATTCTTATCTTTCTTAGGTGGTCCCTTTGCTAACATCTTCCCGCACTCTTCAATCAAAGTGCCTTTCGGATCTGTAATGACCATGGAACAGTTCATCTGCATAACCGATGGTTTTACGAAAAAACGTGTTTTACCGGAACCACTGCCGCCAATGACCACTATATTTTTATTTCTTGCATACTTTGGCTGCTTCGGTCTGCTCTCCATGGTCAGTGCTTCTGTTGCTGTCAATGGAATGTTCATCCATGGATCTTCCGACATATAAGGCTTGATATCCTCTGCGGTTCCCCATCTGGCTGAACCATACTCGATGCCTTTCCGTAATTTCTTTGCGTCTGCCTGTTTCTGCCAGACCAACACTTTCAGAACGACTGCAACAATAATACCTGCTAGCAGATCTTTCCAATTATTGCTTAACACAAAACCAGCAAAAATCCGGTCTGCGTGTTCCATTGCATATAAAAGTTTGTTCCCCATATCTTCTCCCAGACTGTTCCGGTAAAGAAAAAATGCCCGGTCTGCATAGAAAGCAGCCAGAGCATAAGGGATATTTGTAAGAACCAGTTTCTTTTTATCCAGGGCGGACAGCTTACCCCCGATTTTATTCTTCCACTTCTGCATCAGAGTTTTGCCGCTTTTCTTTTTCATCGACTCTGCTCCTGATGCCGGTTCTTTACTTTGTCCTTCGTCTTCTTTGGCATCATTGCCCGGTAAGCTGCAAGATGCTTATGAATGGAAGGCTTATTCGCTTTTTGAATCTGTTTCTGGGAAAACTCACGGAAAGCAGCATTGAGGGCATCCTGATCACGTCCCTTGAAAAATACCAGATAAACCGGAGGATCTTTGCTCTTGTCTTTTTTCAGAGCATAATTGATCCCGTATTTTCTGGCATACCGTTCAAAGGACTTGATATTTTTGTCCGTGATCTCGATATTGACCATCCCGGCATTCTGTTTTGCCAGCTCTTTTACCGTGACCTTTCCCTGTTTCGGCTGATTTTTCTGTGCTTTCTTCTCTACTGATTTCTGCTTCTGATGACGCAGATACGCAACAAGAACCTTTTTCAACAGGTCTGCCGTAATCTTAGTAGCCCGAATACAGAACGTGACCGTTTTCTGAGTTACCTCTTCCTGCATGACTTTTCCCTCCTTTCAGCGATTCAACTGCTGTCCATATCTGTAATCATGGCAATCACCCCCTATAATAAAAAAAACAGATTAACCGGTAATCAGGTTCTGCACCTGTACGAGTTTTTCTGTCCCTTCTTCTTTTCTTTTATCTTCTCCACCACAATAGATGGGAACACACATTTCAAGTATTCTGCTGTAAATACGCTGATGGGCAGTATTTAAATCTGCCGATTTCATTTCATTCAGTCCCAGATTCGTTGTTACGATCAGCGGAAGCATTTTACAATAGCGGCTGTCTATCACATTATAGACCTGCTCCAAAGCAAACTCAGAATTTCGTTCTATTCCTAAATCATCAATAATCAGCAACGGATAATCCACAAGATTTTGTATGATCTGGTTCTTATTTGCCTGATAGCTGGTCATTTCATTTAAGATCCTGGAAAAATTCGTCATCATGACACGTTCTCCCTGTTCCAAAAGTGCATTTGCAATACAGCCTGCAAAGAAACTTTTCCCGGTTCCAACTGGTCCCATCAAAAGCAATCCTACATTTTTTCTCTTCATATCTGTCCAGTTTTCTACATACTGCCTGGCAATTAGTATCTTCTGGTTGCTTCCATTGTCATTTTCAAATTTCCATTCCCAGAATCTTCTTTCCCGAAGTCCGACGGATTTTCTCTGATAAAGCAATCGCTGTGCTTCTTCCCGCTGCATCTTTTCATCCAGTTCTTGTCTGGCTTTCACCTCGCATTCGCACAAACAAGACACTACATGCTCAAATCCCATCAGACTGACTTTCATCTGTTTTCTTTTTCCACAGATGCCACAATGAAGACATCCCTCTTCGTCCACATAATCTGCTGTTACTTTATTTTCCATCACAGGCTTTCTCCTTCCTGAAATTCATATTTGTCCATTCCTGCCCTGGTTCCATCCCTTTCTGCCCAAAGACAGATTGTTGCAAAATGGTTCTGATATTCTTTTCCACTGGATTTCATATAAACAGAAAGATGATCAATCCGTTTCTGGTAATCCCATGGAAATAGCATCATCAACTCCTGCAATTCAGCTTCCGACAGAACAACATTTTTAAATCTACCATACTGACTGAATTTTTCTTCCAAAGTGGGAGTATTGCTCTTACTCTTATCAGTATGATTCTTTTCAGTCTTATTTATCTTAGTATTACTTCCATCCAGATTCTTGCAGTCCGGACTTCTATTTTTTTGCGTTCCGGACTTCCAGTTTCTTGCAATCCGGATTTCCAATTCCTTGCAGTCTGGATTTCCAGTTTCTGGCGTTCCAGAAGCAAAGTATCTTACTGGCTTTCCTCTGCTCCGTTTCACAAAATTTTTCACATATATGACAGATGGACGATTATTCCCCTGCCGATACCGTTCAATCAATCCAATCCCATGCACACTGTCAAGCTCATAAAGAAGCTTTGTCACTGTCGTATGCGACATTCGCAATAGTTCCTGCAATTCTGCGATCGTGTAAATGATATAGACATAACCATCACTATCAATCCATCCATTTTTCTTGGACAGGCTGATTCGATCAAGCAGAATTCCGTAAAGGAGCTTTGCGTCTGTGGACAGGCTTGCAAACTCTTTTTCTGTGAACAGAGCTTTTGGTATCCGAAAAAAAGAAAACTGGTCAGATTCTTCTGCTCTGAAATATTCAAAATCTGCCATAATATTTTCCTACTCTTCTACATCGAAATCACAATTTGCCGCACTGCCCGTACCATGGCACATCTCATCAAACACAAAATTGAATGACTGAATCATTTCGTCCAAATAATAATTTCTAGCCTTCTTGTTGCAAGCATACATATCACCAATAAAGCCTTCATCATTCCCCATCGCATGAACAAGGGTTTCCAGGACCTTCATAAACTTCTTTCTTGAACAACTATCATACTGTCTGTTCACATATTTCTGGATATCTAACACACGAGCAGGATTATTTTCATTTTCCTCCAAAATTCCAAATGCAAGATCCATGCCAAACTCATATCCATCAGCCTGGATTTGATCAATATCCATCTCTCCAAGTTCATTCTGGTATCCTCTCTCTTCCATTGCAGTTAAAGACGTTTCGTATTCATCAATATATCCCATATCCGCAATAGTTTCCAAAATATCTCTGGATGCTTTCACCATCTTGTCCATGATAATTTCTCTTTCAAGCAACGTCATATTTGCCATAATAGTATCTAATGTCATCATTGATTCTTCCTCCATCTCATTTTCATAAATATCATTGATAT
>ERZ827197.2047-NODE-2047-length-14342-cov-3.693778_pt1 | contig 14342 bp, 8 predicted proteins | sample MGYA00519867_ERZ827197 | MGnify/ENA primary metagenome ERZ827197 (study PRJEB31778, sample SAMEA3449278) | human gut metagenome | biome: human gut; feature: human-associated habitat; material: faeces | place: United Kingdom | collected 2010/2012 ...
ATAGGAGGTCGTCATCTGCTGTACGAAGACGACGGCATTGCCCTCGCTCACCATGCAGAGGCACTTGCCGCACCCCCGGCCATCCTCGGCGGCGAAATAGGCCGTGCCTCCCGCATGGTGCATCATGACGAGCTGCATGGTTCCCGTGCAGGAGGGATAACGCGCCTGCAGCCGACCGGAGTTTCCGATCGCATACTCCGTACCGTAACCCACGGGCAGGATGCCCTTCGCATCGCGGGGACGCGCCACGGCGATGCGGGGAAACTCCGCTTCGGTGAGCACCCACCCTTCGGGCAGATCGGCATCGAGACGCCACTCGGGAAGTTCGGAATCGGCCCCGAGCGCAACGGTCACACGCACAGCACGGGCCGGACCGCCGTCGAGATGCACACGCCAGGTGAAGCGCAGCGCCGCCATTCCCAGCGTATCGAGACGCTCTCCGCCGTCGTAGTATCCGTTCCGCGGCAGCAGGTTCGGATTTTCGCCGTTCACGCCCCGATAGACCAGACGCCAGGGATGGGTCGCACTCCCCCCGGCAGGCAGCATCTCCGCACCTTCGGAGCGATAGGATTCGAACAGGAAGGTCTTGCCGCCGGAGAAGACGAGCTCCGCGCGGTCGTTCTTCAACACGAGTTTTTCGGTCGGGGGTTCCGCCGCTCCGGAAGCGGCGGTCAGGAACAGTGAGGCAAGCAACAGACAGTGTTTCATGCGTATCGTCATTTTTGGGGTTCGATCGGACGGTTTATTTTCCGTACGGCCCCGAGGAAGAGCCGTTCAGCCTCCTCCTCGGGAAGATCCAGTTCGAGAACGGCCCGTCCGGCGGCAGGCAACAGGCAGAGTCGTCCTTCGCGGCGGAAGGCGATGCGCCGCCCCCGGTCATCGGTCAGCGTCGGTCGCGATGCGGGAAGCGTCAGCCGCAACTGATCCTCACCCGAGGTATGCCAATAGAGGATGCAGCTCTTCGTACCGCGCCGAAAGAGGAAGGCCCGCACGCCCGACTCGTCGTTGGGCGTAAGCTGCCGGCAGGGATAGAGCTCGAAGCGTCCCTGCGAATCCTCGAAAAGGAAAAACTCCCGGTCGGGATCCTTGAGCCGCTCTTTCTGTTCGGGCGTGAAGGCATCCGCAAGCTTGGCTCGCTCCCAGCGCTCCATGACCCGCAGGTTGTCCTCCGTACGGGGATGCCGGCGCAGCTCCTCCAAATTGCCCACGAGCGACACGGGAGCATCCCAGGCCAACGCCTTGCAGTAGATATATTCGTACATGTCGGGCTGCATGCCGATCGTCGCGCCGCCCGGAGCCAGGTAGTTCACCCATCCGAAATCGACCGCCGTGAAGTCCTCGGCGTTGCGGGCAGCGCAGCGCAGCGTATATTTCTTCATCGCCGGACGGATATACTCCGGAGGGAAGATGTCGAAGGCATTGCCGCGCGAAAGAATATGCCATCCAAAATGCGACTTGAGCGCTCCTTCGGCGAAAAGCGGCGCAGGCCGCAGCACATCATAGACGACCGACTGCGACCGCGAAACATTGTACCAATAAGGCATCGGGACATCCTCGGCCCCGTCGAAATAGACGAAGCGGAAACCCGCCTCGGCATAGATGCGCCCCAGGCGTCCGGCGATCTCGCGCTGGATGCCCGTATTCTGGTCGATCCGCACGAACAACGGCCAGTCGTCCACATCGAGCAGCCGGGCACGGCTTCCGGCGGCATGTGCGGCGGGTTGCGAGTTGTGCAGCCCCCGCCGGCATCCCGTCAGCATATAGGGCGGACGGGTCGTGCAGTCCGCGTAGGAGATCAGTTCGTCGCCCAGATGCAGCAGCCGGCGGCCCTCCTCCCGGCGCAGCCCCTGCGTGTTGCCCTCGACGACGAGCACCGTGTCGGCGGCACCTGCCGGCTCGGCGAGGACCAGTTCACAGACGGAGTTCATCCGCGTATCGGGATGTCCGCCGTTGATGTAGGGGTCGTTCACCCCCACCTTCGAATAATGGAAATGCAGACCCGGAATCATGCCTGCGGCACGGATGCGGTCGGTGACGTAACGCAGGTCTTCCATACCGCCCGGGTACTCCTCGCGCCAGCCGTAGTGGCCGCACGAGCGGGCGAAATCGACGTAATAGACCATCATCGTGCGGAATCCGCCCCGACGGGCGTATTCGATATGGGCGTCGATGTTTTCGGGCGTCACGCCGCGCAACGAATAGTACGAGCAGCGGTAGGACCCGTCACGGCGGCTCTCGACACCCCGCGGCAGGTCGTAATCCCGCTCTATCTGTCCGATGGCCGGAAGCAGCCCCTCGCGCGAGGAGACGACGAGCGCCGCCCCCGGACCGAACAATCCCACCTGCGCGTCGAGACCCGCATAGAGGGTCGTCGCCTCCGCCGTCGGGAAGGCGTCGATACGCGTCCCGGGATGGGTCCCCAGCAGATTGACGGCCACCCGGTCGTCCCAGACTACGTTGAGCCACTCGCCGAAGTGCGCCCGCGGACGCAGGGGCAGTCGCAGGAGCGCGAATTCGTCGATCTCGGTCTGGCGCTTGACGCCGTAGGCCTCGATGCGGTAATCGACGCGCTCGAGCGAAAAGCCGATGTAGTCGTCCTCGATGTCGAGCCGGATGACGGCGATGTCATAGGTATCCTCGAACCCGACATAGAGCCGGTCGCCGCGCCGTTCGACCCGACAGGCCGGAAAAACGCGCGGTTTGGCCGGATAGATCAGGAAATTCTCGTTATCATAGGGCCGGTACTGCGTAATCGCGCAGATCGGGGTCCGCACCTCCGCGGCGAGGCACTCCTCGCCCGTGGATTTGTGGATCAGGCTGCGGGCCGCACCGTCGGCACCGATCACGAGCCGCACAGCGGCATTCTCGATGACGACATCCGCACCGCCGGCCTGCGCCAAGAGCGGAAAGAGGAGCACACACAGAGTGGAAAGTACATGTTTCATGTGATTCGTCGTTACAGGGAAATCAATCGCGGAAATCCATCTTTTGCGGACGGCGCCCGACGATCCCGGGGCCCGCGGGTTCGGGACGGCGGGCCGGATCGCGCGGATCGAAACAGCGGATGCCCTGCCGCTCGGAAAGCGCGGACACGGAATCCATACGCCGCATGCAATCCTCATAGTCCTTCACTTCGGGCTGCGTCCGGACCGAGGCGTGCCGCGGCATAGGCGACGATATCGCGAATCTCCTCCCGCGCATAGAACCGTGCCGGCGTACCGGGATCGCGGCGGCTCCCGACTCCGCCGACCGACGCAAGACGCGGATAACCCTCGATCTCGATGCCGGGGATCGGAAGAACCGACCGGAAGGCCCCCTTGCGGAGAGCCTTCCGGCAGCCGGTTCAGACGTCAAATGTCATATCGCGTGATTTCGTAAGCCAGAATACCGTTATCGGTCGTCAGCATGTAGGCCTGCACGGCATTACCGTCCTCGCTGGCTCCGAAGGCCACGTCGCCCGTGCCGTTTCCGTTCGCGCCCAGCACGACATCGCCCGAAACGAACGGATAGGAGGAGGTCATGCCCGTGGGAGAGTAGCCCGTCCCGGGAATATCGGCCGTTCCGGTCGTAAGATTGCCCTCGCGCGAATCGAAGAGAAATCCCGAAATAAGGGCTCCGGCGGCAGGATCCGCAATATCGGCGACATAAAGTCGGGCAGACTTGATACCGCTGGCATTATCCTTATGGCAGTTCTGAATGCCGATAAGCCGCATGCCGTTGAAGTCGATGCAATCGACACCCGTGATCTTGTCCGTCAGCCAGAAGTGCGTCGTCGGCACCGTGAACTGCGTAGCGGATATTCCGTTCGCGGGAACATAGGTTACCGTACGCCGCTCGTTGCCCGATCCGTAAACATACCCCGGCGACAGGTTGTCGTCGCCCATCGAGAAGAGCACCGGCTTGGTCGTGTACCACATCGAGGCGAGGCTGTTGGAGCGGAACTCCACGACGGCCGTCGCGGTCGAAGCGACGCCATCGGCGAGCGGAATGAAGACCGAACGGATCTTCTGGATGCAAGAGGTACCGATTATGGCTTTGCCCGAGGTCACGTCGCCGATCACATCGACCATACGGCCGATATCGTAGGTCGTCGTACCCGGATTGGCACTGCGCAGCGGAGCAAAATAGGGATCGGACGGCAGGCTCTTCGAGAAAATCAGGGTCGGAGCGTCCCCGATGCCGTTTTTCCATACCCACACCTCGAAGTCGGGCAAAGTCGATGAGTTCGTATAGGCGACAGCCACCAGATGACCGGCAGAATCGCTCGTGATGGCGTGGATCGACCTCGATATGCCCGTCGCATTGACGCTCAGTCCCGTCGGCTTGCCCGTAAAGCGGTTCATGACAACCATCTTCGACGCATCGCCGCTGTTGCCGACGATCAGGTAGTCGCCGACAACGGCCAGCGTACGGTTGTTCTCCGCTTCGAATCCGTATTCGTTGTTCTCCAGAATCTGGAAACCGAACAGGCTGGCAATATATCCCGCCTTGCCCGAAGGCACGAACGACGGAAGATCGACTGCGGTCTTGTAGGTCTTGCGAACGGACCCGTCCTGCGAAACCACCACGATGTCAGGGAATTCAGACAGGTCGATCGTGCCGTCCCCGTTCATGGCCCGGCATTCGATCGTCGCCCAGGGCGATACGGTGACCGTTGCCGCCTTCAGCGCTCCGTCGATCGAAGAGGAGGTCTTGTACACGGTAATAGATCCGGTCCCGTCTTCCGTCTCAGGTTCCTCGATCGAGACGACGGCATTGGGCATATCGGCTAACGAAACCCGCGTAGCGAAGGCCTGGTCCGACTTCACATAAGCCGCATTGATCGTGTAGTGCCTGCTCGATCCGTCCACATCGGACACCAGCGTGCGCTCGATACCCGCAGCCAGATCGTGAATCCCCGAAAGGCCCGGCTCGAAACGGGTGCCGTAGGGAAGCGACCCACGGACCTTCATGGCCGTCAGATCGCCCTGGACGGCCTCCGTGTCGGAAATGTAATAGGGAACCTGCACGGTAATGATTCCTGCCGCTTCGTCCACGACGGCATCGTATTCGACGTTTTCGTCCGAGACGAGACGGCCCTTGACGGTAAGGGTCTGCATATTTTCACTGCCGGACATCACCAATTCATCCGGATCCTCGCAGGCCCCGAGGGCCAGCGCCGATACGAACAGTCCGGTAATCAAATGTCGCATTTTCATAATTATCGCGTATTGAATGATTTGTCAAATTATTTCCAGATCTCGTTCTGCTCGCACAACGTATTGTTCTGCAGCTCGGTGTAGGGAATCGGGAAGATCGTATACTTCTCGGGGAAGAGACGATCCTGCGTGTCGCACTCCACGCGCTCGTAGCTGAAGCCGTCGCCCGTCCTGGTAATCTTCACACCATGCAGACGCTTGTTGTTGAGCGTCTCGACGGCAATGCCCCAGCGCACCAGGTCGAAGAAGCGGTGGCCTTCGAGCCCCAGCTCGCAGATACGCTCCTTGGCCAGATCATGCAGGTAATCCTGCCAGTTGCCCTTCTGCGCCAGTACGGGAAGCCCCACGCGGTCACGAATCGTTCTGAGGTCTTCGTACGCCGGTCCGAACTGGTTCTGGCGCGCATAGGCTTCCGAACGGATCAGATAGATCTCGGCCAGGCGCATCTCGGTCCAGTAGGTTCCGGAAAGAATGTTCGTGAAGTTCACCTTGCCGCTGTCGTCCATGAATTTGCGGAAAATGTAACCGGTCGTCGATTTGTGCACGTTGTCCTGTCCGGTGATGGAGAAGTCCATGTAATTGTCCTTGCCTCCGGCATAGAGTTCGAGCTTGCGGCCGATCCAGGTGGCATCGTTATAGAGAATCGACGCATAGAAGCGCGGCTCGCGGTTGTCGAAGGGCTTATTGCCGTATTTCGAAAGGTTATCCCAATCGAAGGCCTCGTAGCTGCCGCCTACCCTGATGTCGAACGACGAGGCGTACTCGTCGGTCGGCGTGGCCGATGCACCCACCTTGTCGGCGGCGCCATAGGGCTGACCGTCGTACGGAGGGCAGAAATAGGTGTTGAAATTGTGCTGCTTCATGCTGATGCCCGACTGGAAATAGACCGGGATAATCAGTTCCTGGTTATTAGGCGTCGAGAAGATCTTGTAGTAATCGGCCGCAGTCTTGCCGGGAAGCAGGTCGTAGCCCAATTTCAGCACCTCGTCGCAGGCCGTGACGGCATCGCCCCAACGCTCCGCATAGAGCGACGCGCGGGCGATCATACCCCAGGCGGCGCCTTTGGTCAGACGCCCGGCTTCCGCAGCCTCCCAACTTGCCGGAAGATCGGCCTCGGCCTTCCGGTATTCACCGATGATGAAATCCCAGCACTCCTCCTCGGTCGAGCGGGCCTTGGCGCGCTCATCGGGCCCGTCAACGGCCGTGTCGCTGTTGCGCAGGATCACCCCGCCGTGGCGGATCACCAGTTCCTGATAAGCGAACGCACGCAGAAAACGGACCTCGGCCGTACGGATCTTCACCTGGTCGGGATCGAGCCTGATAAGCCCTTTGTTCAGGTCCTCCAGATATTCGTTGAGCTTGCTGATCCAGGTGTACATAGCAGACCAGTTGGAGCGGAAGTTGCTCTGTTCGGTGACGTAATTGGGCTGATAGAAAAACCTGTTCATCGCGCCGGCCGATACGCCGTACCAAGAGTATTTCACCAGATCGGTCGCGCCGTCGTCCATCAGGCACGAACTGCCGCAGGCTATATCGGCATTGGCATAAAGCACGCCGTAGAAGTATTTGACATACAGGTCCAGGTTACTCAGGGACGAATAAGCCGTAGTTTCGCTGTAGCTTCCCGTCGGCTCCACGTCGAGCACATCGCACGACGCCGCCGAAAGACAGAGGACCGAAAGAAGTCCCGCCGTATATTTTCTGATCTTGTTCATATCGTTCGTAGATTTAGAATGAGAGATCCACACCGAAGGTGAAGGTACGCTGCTGCGGGTAGTAACCCGTCGGAACGTTCGCGCTTTCGGGGTCGATCCATCGGAACTCGGTTGCCGTAAGCAGGTTGTTGCCGCTGAAATAGATACGAAGGTTGTCGATGCCGATGCGGTTCATCCAACGCTTGGGAAAGGTATAACCCAACACGACATTCTTCAGACGCAGGTAGGCTCCATTGCGTTTCCAGAAGTCGGAGACCTGGGCGTTGTTGCCCGCCGACGACTTGGTTACCGACAGACGCGGGTACTCCGCATTCGTGTTGTCCGGACGCCAGGCTCCCTCGACCAGATAGAGCGGTGCATTGTCGTAATTGCCGTACCAGGGAACGGTCAGCGGGGTCTGGTCCGCCACGCCGTTGTTCCAGGTAGCCTGGAGCATACGGTCGCAAAGAGCGGCTCCCTGCAACTGCACGGAGAGGTCGAAGCCCTTGTAGTCGGCATCGAGCGACAGCGAGAACATCATCTCCGGCATACGGCTGCGGGCAATCCGTACATAGTCATCGGCCGTAATGGCTCCGTCGCCGTTGATATCGACATATTTGATATCACCCAGACGGGGCTGCACGCCGACCGGTTTCGGCGCATTGGCCAGCTCCTCCTCGGTCTGATAGAGGCCGTCGGACTTCAGGCCCCAAAGAGCTCCGAGCGACGACCCGAGCACGTTCTTCCACGGCAGCGTATTGTCGGCCTGCTGCTTGCTCAGAATGCGGTTGCGGGCGAAGGTGAGGTTGCCCGTGACGCCGTAGCTGAACTTGCCGATACGGTTGCGGTGGCGGAGCACCAACTCAAAACCGCGGTTGTCGAAAGTACCGTCGTTGATATAGGCCGGATAGTGGCCGCCCAGCGAAGGAGGATAGATGCCGCCGATCGACTGCAGGATGTTGAAGGTGTACTTATAGAAGTAGTCGAACTCCACGCCCAACAGGCCGTTCCAGGCGCTCATCTCGAAGCCGATATCGTAGGTACGCGTCCGCTCCCAGGTCAGATCCTCAAAGGGGAAGGCCACCGAGTTGGAGAGCGTACCCTGCGAGGCAGGCGTGCTTCCGAAGGCCACGCTGCTGGCATTGTAGGCAAACTGTTTGCGGTAAAGGAATGCCGTTACGTTGTCGTTACCCAGCGTACCGATCGAACCGCGCAGCTTGAAGTATTCGATTTTCGGGAGTGCAGACTGGAAGAAATCCTCCTGCGACATCACCCAACCCACGGATACCGAGGGGAAGAAACCCCAGCGATGATCCTTGTGGAAGAGGTACGAACCGTCGTAACGGAACGAGGCCTCGATGAGGTATTTGTCATCGTATGCATAATTCAGACGTCCCACGAAACCGGCAAAGGCCGACTTTCCGGACGAAGAGGCATTCGTGGCGGTCGTCGGATCACCGAAATTGAGCTCCGGAAGATCGAACACGGGGAAATCGCGGCGTCCGGCGTTCATCGATTCCGAGGTATAAGTCGTCTGCTCGTAGAGGAACAGGGCTCCCACATCGTGCTTGCCGAACTTGTTCGCATAGGAGATCTGCGGACGCAGCACCACGCGCTGGTCGTTCGAATGGGCCACTTAGAGGTTGCCGTCCGGAGTCAGATTGGCCGCATTTACGAGCGAATACTTGCTCAGAGGATCGGCTCCGATGCCCGAACCGCGCTGGAACGTATAGGCCAGCACTTCGTAGGAGTGCGAGAAGGTACGACCCGTATAGTAATGGTAGTCCCAACTGGTGAACATGCCCAGTTTCAGACCCTTCACGAAAGGAACCGAATACTCGACGTTGGCCGAGGTCTCCAGACGGAGGTTGCGCGACTTGCTGAAGCCGGAGTGGGCCGAACCGTATTCGGGGCTGGCGGCGGACCACGAAGCACGATATCCCGAGACAGGATAAACGGTTCCGTCCTTCTCCAGCCATTTCGGAACGAACGGTATAGAGTACATCATCTGATGGAAGATGTTGTAACCTTCCTGGTTGGCATACGAATAGGCTCCGGGCTGGTAGTAATCCTGCAAGGATGCCGCCACGTTGAGCTGTACGCGCAGATTGTCGTGCGGCGTCAGGTCCACGTTCGAGCGGAGGTTGCCGCGCGAATCCTCATGTCCCTTGATGATGCCTTCCTGGTTGCGGAAACCGCCGCTGACGAAATAACGGGCCTTCTCGCTACCGCCGCTCACCGAAAGGTTGTGCTGGTGCATGAGCGTCAGACGGCGCATCGGCGACATCCAGTCCGTATTCTCATAACCGTCCGACGGATCGCCGTTGTAGGTCATGGCGATCTCCTCGGGGGTGAACTGGTAGTCGGGCACGTCGTCGCCGCCCAGCTTGTCGAGGGCAAGACCGGCATTATAGTACTCCATGTACTGCGTGCCGTTCATGAAATCGGGCATGGTCGTCATCTGCGAGAGCGTTACGTTGCCGCGGTAGTTGATCGACATGGCGCCCTGATGACCGCGCTTGGTCGTGATAAGGATGACGCCGGCGGCAGCCTTCATTCCATAGACGGCGCTTGCCGAAGCATCCTTGAGAATCGTTACGGTCTCCACGTCGTTCGGATCGACCGTACCCATCTGACGCTCGACTCCGTCCACCAGCACCAGCGGGCTCGAGCCGTTGTAGGAGGTATAGCCGCGCACGAGCATCGTTACGCCGTCGGATCCGGGAGCGCCGGTCGCCTGCTGCGTAATCAGTCCCGGGAGCTTTCCGACCAGGGCCTGCGAAATGGTGCTGACGGTCGATTTCTTGATTTCATCGTCGGAAACCGCCGCAATGGATCCGGTCAGATGCACCTTCTTCTGCGTACCGTAACCGACCACCACGACCTCGTCCATACGGGCCGCATCCTCCTGCATCACGACATTGATTTCCGTACGGCCGTTTATCGCCAGCTCCTGGCCTTTCATACCCAAGTACGAGAAAATCAGCACATCAGCCCGGGGGGGGGTATCCAGACGATACGATCCGTCGCTCGTGGTCATCGTGCCCACGGTGGTCCCCTTGACGATCACATTGACACCCACGAGCGGATTCCCCTGAGCGTCGGTAACGGTTCCCGAAATGTACGACTGTGCGAAAGCGGTTGACAGACCGGCTCCGAACAACATCAATACGCATGCGACGAAATGCCGCATCCGGGAAACGCGTTCTCGTTTCGAATAATTGTCCTTCATAGATTCATAGAATTAGGTTGATAGGTTGATTGAAAGCGCTTCATTGCGGATGTTCCGGTCTCCGGACATCGGCGGAAAACCGGACATGAGAACCGTCAGCACGAGTTCATAAGGCTATTTTTTTAAGGTTCGCTCATCGGATTCTCCGCAGGGGCCGCACCCGAAAAAGATGCACCCTACGGATTTTATCCAAACAAAATTAGGCAGCAAAAACGGCATTTTACGCAGAAAAAACGCAAACCGATATTCAAAAAACGAAAAACCCGCCCTTTTTCACCTGTTCACCGTCTCAGGATGCAACCAAAACTCGAAAAAGGCATAGGCCAAGGCGTTCGACAGCGAATCGGGATCGTGCAGCGGCCGATTCGTCATGGCGACACGCCCTTCGTATCCGAGCAGGCGGTTTACGGCCACCGCATGATTGAGTGCCGTCCAGCGTTCGGAACCGTCCGAACAGCCTCCCGACACGAGGAAAGGCCGGGGCGCCATCAGGGCGTGCAGCTCATGCAGATCGTGCCCGTCGCGGCGCAGCGAGGGATATGCGCCGCGGGCCTTCACGGCACCATGCTCGTCCCAAGTATGCTCCCAGGGCGGCGGATAGTAGCCCAGATACCAGGGCTCCCAATAATTGACATACCCCCCTTTCGTCTCGTCGAAGACCACGCCCGGATCGCCCCAGACCGCACAGGCGAACTTCTCCCACAGGCACGAGGCGAACATCGCCCACTTGCCACCGTAGGAGTGGCCCATGACGCCGATGCGCGTGGAATCGACCTCGGGAAACCCGGCCAGCGCCTCCCAGGCATTCGCAGCGGCGTATGCCAACGCCGACAAGGGCTGCAACGTCGCGCTATCGACCGAGGGATAGTAAAGCGAATAGGTCTTCGTACGGGTGGTTTGCGTCGTCCCGAGCGAAAGGGCGACAAAGCCCCGTTCGGCAAGGCGGAGCGCAAAATCCCGATTCGGTTTGCCGCCCAGGCCGACGGCTGTCTCCGGTTCGTAGAAAAGGGTGATGACGGCGGGTTTGCGACCTTTGCGGTGCGGGACGAGCAGGTATCCTTCGGTCGTTTCCGAAGGCAGCCAGCGGAACCGGACGCGATAACGGTCGAAATCCTCACCCGGAAGCGTATCGGCATATTCGAAGCGCTGTCCCGCAATCACCGGCGGCCAGGCGCCCAGAAGCGAATCCCAGCGGGTGCGGATCTCCGCACGGCGGCGAACCCAATCGGCAGCCGTCCTTACGCTGTCGCCGTTGTAGAAAAGCAGCGGAGAACGATAGGTTCCATACTCCTCCCGATAGATTTCGGGAGGTTCGGTAAAGGGCCGCAATTCCCGCCCGAGCTCCGCTGTTCGGTCCCGGGCATCCCGACAGCCCGTCAGCAAAGCCCCCAGCAGCAGGATACCCGATAAAAATTTCATGTCGCGCATAATGATCCGCCGGAGCTTCGCACCCCGTAGTACAAAGATACGGGGCACCGCCACGGATCGGTCGTCGAAAAACGAAAAGCGTGTTTCGAAAAACGCACTATTTGCCGGCCGAACGCCGCTGACGGTATTCGATCGGCGAGCAACCCATAAACTTCTTGAAAATCCGCGAAATGTTGTTGCAGTCGCGGAAACCCGCCTCGCCGGCAATCTCGGCCAGCGGGAGATCGGTCGTCAGCAGCAGGTTGGCAAAACGCTTCACGCGGCACTTCAGCACATACTGGTATATGGAGGTGTTCATGACGCGCTTGAACTTGAGTTCGATGTTGCGCCGCGAAAGCGGAATCTGCCCGATGATCGCATCGATCGTCAGATCGGCCGCGATATGCCGCTCGATGTATTTGACGATCCGCAGCACGTAGGGATCTTCGATATTGTGTTTCTCGGTCGATTGGCGCAGTTCGATGCGGATCGGGTTGATCACCACGTTGAAGGGCCCCACGAACTCCTTGCGGATCTGCCTATGGAGCAGCTTCCCGACAGCATAACCGCCCTTCTCGACCTCCAGCTCGATCGACGAGATCGGCGGATCGGAGATGTTGCAGATCAGCTCGTCGTTGTCCACGCCCAGCAGCGAGACATCCTCCGGAATGGGGATGTTCTCCATTTTGCATATCTCCGAGATAATGAGTGCATGGGCATCGTCGCAGCAGAACAACGCCACGGGTTTGGGCAGTTCGCGCAGCCAGCGGCCCAACACCTCGCGGCTTTTCTCGCTGTCCTTTCCGGTCTCGAAGGCATGGAACGTCCCTCCGATGCGCTCCACCTCGCTGCGGTACCCCTTGCAACGTTCGTCCGACCAGACGACCCCCTTGACGCCGAAAAAGGCGAAGTTACGGAACAGGCGCTCGGCAAAGAAACGGGCCGCCATCAGGCCCGTGCCTTCGTAGTCGCCGGTCAGATTCGAATAGGTCGTACTGCGGTGGCGGTAGTTCTGCAGGACGACCGGAATGTTCAGCTCCTTGAGCAGATCCATCGCGTCGTCGTTCCACTGGCCGATGATGGCGTCGGCCTTCCACGCCTTGGCCCACTCGAGGATGCTCCGCTCGCCGTTTTCGATGCTCCTGTAATAGGAGGGCAACCGGTAAAAGAGCCACGGACCGTTCTCGCGCGAATAGCGCACGATCCCCCGAAGCAGGTTGCGGTCGAAATCGTTCGCGCAATCGACGAGCAGCAGAATCCGGATCATAGCGTTTGTTCATTGAGAATCGGCCGCGGGTTCTCCGTCCGGCAGAAAACGGCCGCCGATCGCCGCCTCGAGACGGAGAAACGGGTCCGTCAGGACGTCGAACCGCGTCCGGTCCGACCGCCCCGCGTTCGCGCCGCCCTCGATCACTCCGCCGTATTCGCCAACTTGGGGACAAGCGCCCGTTCCGCACGGCAACAGGAGCCGCGCCCCAATCGAAAAGATTCGTTTTTTCAATTCAGATATTCGGAAATTTTAAACTCAAAGACCTTTCATCCGCTCGGAACCCGTCCGAAAACCCGCCGGTCGAATCAAAACACCAATGCCTGCCGATGAAAAATCCACGCATATCCCTGACATTCACCAAATAACAGCAATCGGACCATTAAATTACGAATCAGCGCATGCACAACGCCATCGTAAAGTTCAGAAAAAACCCTGACATCCGCAATCATTTCGCAGAAAATCGTGCGAACAATAAGGACAACGCCCCCGATGCCGCGGGCTCCCCCTTTCGGATCCGGACGCGACCGCCTCTATCCCAGCCGGAGCGCTCGGCCATGACAGCGCGCCGCCGTGCCGGAAGGACGGCCGACGCAGGATGCGCTCTACGGCTCCAAGGCCATACCGGCGTTCACCTGCCCGACAGCCGGAAACGGGCGGTTCCCGAGGACGCTACGGCAGAAGAAGTCGGGAGGGCGCTCTTCCGCCGGAAGGAGGACGCGGAGCTTGCCGCCCCGGACGGCCCGTCAGGCCTGCCCCATCTTGGGCCCCGCGTCGGGCGTCCCGGCCGGCGTCGGAATCTCGATCTTGCCCACGCTGCTCTCGTAACGCACGATGTTCTCCTGCAACGAGCGCAGCAGCCGTTTGGCGTGTTCGGGCGTGAGGATGATGCGGCTCTTGACGCGCGCCTTCTGCACGCCGGGCAGGACCGCCGCGAAGTCGATGATGAACTCCGAAGTGGAGTGCGATATGATCGCCAGATTCGAATAGTGGCCCTGGGCCACGGCTTCGTCCAACTGGAGGTCGATTCCGAATTGTGTCGTCTCTGCCATAAGCGTTTCGTCTTTGTCATACAAAAATAGGGGCTTTCGGGCTCCAGTATGCGGCCCCGCGGCCAAAATTTCGACATTTTATCAACAGAACGCCCGCATCGGACGAAATCCGCAATATCGCGGACGAATCCGGGAACCGTTCCCCGAAAAGCCGCGCCGACGCCCTCCGGCCCGCATTTCCGCATCCGGCGGCAGCCCGGGGCGGGGCAAATAAATTTGTTTCTGCGCACGGGTTGTATTATCTTTGTTCCCTAAAAACCCGGTAAGCCGAGAAAATGACATTCGGAATCCTGAACGATCTCTTCCGCGGTATCTGCGTGGGGGTGGCGGCGTCGATCACGGTCGGCCCCGTGGCCGTGCTCTGCATTCAGCGCACACTCTCGAAAAGCCGCCGGTCGGGCATCGTCTCGGGTATCGGCGTGGCGTGCGCCGACACCTTCATGGCCATGGCCGCACTGTTCTTCTACTCGATGCTCCAGACCCAGATCGAAC
>ERZ827197.2074-NODE-2074-length-14169-cov-6.126683_pt1 | contig 14169 bp, 10 predicted proteins | sample MGYA00519867_ERZ827197 | MGnify/ENA primary metagenome ERZ827197 (study PRJEB31778, sample SAMEA3449278) | human gut metagenome | biome: human gut; feature: human-associated habitat; material: faeces | place: United Kingdom | collected 2010/2012 ...
GCTTCCTCGCCCTGCTGATATGCTTTTTCTGCGACTTCTTCTGAATATTTTCTCATTATTTCACACACTGCGTTTACGCCTCCCTCTTCATGTTTCAGATAGTGCACACGGTTGGTTAATTTCGGAAATTTGGCATTATCTATCTCCTTTTTATTATATAGAACCCCTCCAGATTCTTCAAGACTGTTTGCATGGATTTTTTAGTTATGTATACAAAAAAGAGTGCCGGAAAACCGACACTCTTTTTCAAATCCATTGTTTGCAATATCTTAATCTAGAAAAATAAAACAAGTTCTATTTAATAAAGAAAAAGGTACATGAAACTACTGATTTAGACTGTAGTAACAAGCGATAATAAAATTATCTTACTACTGTTACGTTTGTTGCCTGTGGTCCTTTTGCACCTTCAACAACTTCAAATTCTACTGCAGCGCCTTCTTCTAAGGATTTGAAACCTTCCATATTAAGACCTGAGTAGTGAACGAATACATCATTTCCCTGTTCGTCGGAGATGAATCCGTATCCTTTTTGGTTGTTAAACCACTTTACTGTACCTTTGTTCATTGAAAAGTACCTCCAAAAAATATTTCTATGGTACACTTACCGCACCATAGTCACAGAATAACATAACAATTTCAAAAAGTAAAGTGTTATTATACTACATTGTAAGTTTCACTTTGATGATCCTTGCAACAGATTCATTGATACGATCCTCTGTGATCGTTCCACCAGCCACTGCATCCATCACACCCTGATATGCACTTTGGAAATCCTCCGGCATTAAGATCATATCCACACCTGCCTGAATTGCCGTCACTGCCGCATCAGCAGAACTGTATGTTCCGGTGACCGCCCCCATATTCATTGCGTCTGTGATCACTACACCATGGAAGCCAAGCTGGTTGCGAAGCACATCTGTCACCATGACAGAGGAAAGCGAAGCCGGCGTATCATCCCCTGTAACAGCTGGTGCTGAAATATGTCCTACCATCACAAAAGATGCTCCGTTATTCACTGCCTGCTGGAATGGAACAAGCTCATTTGCCAGCAGGTCATCCAAAGATTTATCTGTAGAAACTGCCCCGTCATGGGAATCCCCTGCTGTAGCTCCCTGTCCCGGAAAATGTTTTACCACGCTTAATATCTGGTGTTCGTTCAGTCCCTGCATCTCAGCACAGACCATATCCGCCACAAGCTGGCTGTCTGAACCAAATGACCGGTCTTTGATCACAGTGTTATCCGGATTCGTCAACACATCCGCAACCGGAGCAAAATCCATATTAAAACCAAGTGTGTTCAGATACGTTCCGATCGTACTTCCTGCATTGTATGCATTCTGGGAATCCCCGGTCGCTCCTACATCACTCATATTTCCAACATCTGTCACTCCAAAAGCACTGTTGGATGCAATCCTTGCTACTGTTCCACCTTCCTCATCCACACCGAGGAACACTGGAATTCCTACTATTTCCTGACTGTAGCTCTTCATATTGGTAAGCATCTGTGCCGTCTGATCGGTTCCGGTCAGGTTCTTTGCCATATAAATCAGACCACCTACCGGATACTGCGTGTAGGCTGTCTTTGTGGAATCTCCTGCCATCGTTGCTCCGTCCACTCCGGTCAGTGCGTCCGGTGTGATCATGAACATCTGCGCTACTTTCTGCTCTAAGGTCATGCCAGCAGCAATCTGCATTGCCTGATCCATCAACGGATCGCTGACTTCGGTTACCGGAGTTGTTTCCGGTTCTTCTGTCGCCTCTGTTGTCACGCTCTCGGTATTCTTTTCCGGTTTATCTGCTCCCGGTTTTACAAATTTATGGACTGCAAACACAATTCCTCCGATCAAAACTGCAAGTACTATAAAAAATACTGCCACAACTATGACCGCACTCTGTGTATCTTTTTTTCGTTTCTCTCGTCTTTCTTCCTGATTCATCTGTGTATTTCCTCTCTGGGGAATTTTGATCTACATGCTTCTACCCCGCAATAAACAGCATCCTGCCTGTAAACAGCCAGATGCTGTTTCTTACGTGTCTGGCACTGCTCATTGCTTATGCACATTATAGCAGTTTCTTCCTCTGAAAGCAAATAACGGTTTTGTTTTATATCGTGGAGGCAATGATCTGCATGCTGCCCTGCAATTCCACGTTTCCGAAGCCATTTGGAAGTATGAAATGATCTCCTTTTTTCACCGGCTGACCGTTGACGATTCCATTGCCATCCGTAACTGTCATATTCATAAAAGGTGCATTCTGCTCAAAAGTCATTTTACCTGAAACATCTATTTTATAGATATGAAAGTATTTGCAGGCATACAGTTCATTTAACGTATTGACCGGAAGATCTGCCACCGATTTCACACTGTCTGCAGCCGATTTTGCAGGCACAGTGATCACGTCAATACTCTTGTCGATATGTAGCTCTCTCGGCTTTCCATTGGAGAGACGGCCATAATCATAAACGCGGTAGGTAATATCACTGTTCTGCTGTGTTTCCAGAATGAGTGTTCCGCCTTTGATCGCATGAACTGTTCCCGGATCGATCTGAAGAAAATCGCCTTTTTTGATCGGGATCTCACGGATAAATTCACTCCACTTTCCCTCATGGATCATCCGGCTTAATTCCTCTTTTGTCCTTGAATTGTGTCCGATAACGATCGTCGCATTTTTCTTGCAGTCGAGAATGTACCAGCACTCTGTTTTTCCAAGTGAACCATTTTCATGGACTTTTGCATAATCATCGTCTGGATGTACCTGAATGCTCAGGTCATCTTTCGCATCGATAATTTTGATCAGGAGCGGGAAACGGTCACTGTCCACCTTTCCGAAAACTTCCGGATGTTTTTTCCACAATTCGGACAGCTTCATTCCACGGAATCCACAGTCTCTTAAAGTTACGTCTCCATTTGGATGTGCAGAAATTCCCCAGCACTCCCATAAATCATCACCTTCGACCGGATAATGAAAATCCTCTCTCAATCGCGTACCGCCCCAGATGTTGTGTGTACATACCGGATCTAAAAATAAAATTTCTTTCGTGGTCTGATTTGTTGATAAATTGCCTCCATTTGTCCCAATCACATTCTGATACCAAAACGCAGAATCTTTTACAATTCTCCGCTGTGTCATAAAATCCACATAAATCATGCCAAAACGTTCCCTGTATCCCTCGGACCATTCAAAATTATCCAGAAATGTCCACAGGAAATACCCCCGGATATCGGCTCCCTCATCATATGCCCTCTGCATGGCTCCGATGTAGGAATCCAAAAACGTGATGCGATCATTGTCATGTACTCTGCCGCCAAAGCTCACATTATCATGACAGGACATACCATTTTCTGTGATATACAAAGGAAGCTGATACCGCTCCGTCAAAAATTTGATTCCATAATAAAATGCTTTTGGTGTTACCGGCCAGTTGCACGCCGTCTTTGGAAATCCCGGTTCCCGGTCCACAAACTCCGGTTCGCCGTCTGCGCCCTGACGCACATAATAGCCATTATATATGTTCTGTCCCATAAAATCCAGTGGCTGATGAATCAGCTGCATATCTTCCTCTGTGATCTCCGGCAGATACTCTTTGAATTTTTCCAGTCCCTCTTTCGGATAATGACCTAAAAAGACCGGATCTGAAAACCATGAGATATTCCAGGTCCAGTTATCCATCGGATTGTAAAATCCAAAATAAACTTTTCTGGCAGCCTCGATATCTTCTGCACTGTCCGTGTATGGATAAGCCACTCCCCCGGTCGGTGCAAAGCCGATCCGTATTTTTTGTTTTGCGTATTTTCTTAAATTGATCACTGCCTGTCCGTGCGCTTTCAACAGATTATGTGCAATCTGAAAAGTCTCTGGAACCGATAATTTCAATCCCGGTGCATGAACACCGCTTAAATGTCCAAGTCCAACCACACATTGCGGCTCGTTGATCGTGATAAAATACTCACAGAGATCCGAAAAATTCTCTGCCACCACTTTTGCATATTCCCCGAACCAGTCTGCCACTTCCTCATTCAGCCAGCCGCCTTTTTCCTGCAATGCCTGTGGAAACTCCCAGTGAAACAGGGTAATATATGGTGTAATGCCATTTTCTTTCATTGTAAGGATCATGTCACGGTACATCAAAATTGCTTTTTCATTGACGCGCCCGGTACCTTCCGGCAGAATCCGCGCCCAGTTTAAGGAAAAACGGTATGCTTTTATCCCCAGATTTTTCATTAATGCATAGTCATCTTTATAATGATGCATATGATCACAGCTTGTGTACGCATTCTGATTTTGAAAAATGCGTCCCTGCTCCGTAAAAGTGTCCCAGACCGTCTTTCCTCTTCCGTCATCCGGGTCAGTTCCCTCTACCTGATATGCGCTGCTTGCCACGCCCCAGACAAATTTGTCATCAAACATGTGATTCTCCTTCTCTGTCTCTGATTCTTGTTTTTTATTTTGGTATAAATATTAAATCTAAATTATATATTTACTTTTTTCTCAGAGGCAATCACAACTTCTGCAAATATTCATTTATCTATTCTTCCACAAGATCCTTTTTTAATGCTTCCAGTTTTTCCTCTGCATCCTGCAAAGAGGTGCCTTTGACTCCATAGTAGAATTTGATCTTAGGCTCTGTTTCGGACGGGCGCACACAGCACCATGCATTGTCAGAAAGTTCATAATATAAAACATTGGAAGCCGGAAGTCCTGTTTTTGTCACTTCCCCGGTCTTTAAATCTTTTCTTGTATCCTCTTTGTAATCGCGGACTGCAAGCACTTCAAATCCACCGAGTGTTTTCTTTGGATTGTTCCGCATATCACTCATCATCTGCTGGATCTGGGCGGCTCCGTCGATTCCTTTTAAGGTCATCGTGGAAAGTCCCTCTCTGTAGTAACCGTATTTCTCATACAGGTCGATCATGGCATCCCACAATGTTTTTCCATGTTTTTTGCACCAGGAAGCCACCTCGCACAACATCATGACTGCTACGCAGGCATCTTTATCTCTTGCATATGTTCCGGCTAAGCATCCATAACTCTCCTCCAGACCGAATACATAGTTGTGGGAGTGGTTCTGTTCAAACCATTTGATCTGCTCTCCGATATACTTAAATCCGGTCAGTACCTCGATCAGTGCCACGCCATAGGAAGCTGCCATCGCTTTTGCCATGTCCGTTGTAACGATAGTCTCTACAAGTGCAGGATTCTCCGGCATCGTTCCGGTTGCCGTTTTCTCTCTTAAAATATATTCTGCTATGAGCATTCCGGACATATTTCCGGTGAAAGTCACATACTCTCCGGTCTTTGTGTCTTTGCAGTATACGCCAAGACGGTCTGCGTCCGGATCTGTCGCAAGCACGATGTCTGCATCCACTTCTTTTGCAAGTTTTAAGGCAAGTTCAAATGCCTTTGGAGATTCCGGGTTTGGATATGCTACGGTCGGGAAATTTCCGTCCGGAAGTTCCTGCTCTTTTACAACATAGACATTTTCAAATCCAAGTTCTTTTAACACACGGCGCACCGGGAGATTTCCGGTTCCATGTAGCGGTGTGTATACAATCTTGATATCCTTTGCCATCTCTTTGATGATTTCCGGATGGATGGACTGTTTTTTCAGTTCTTCCATGTAACGGTCGTCGATTTCTTTTCCGATCGTCACAAAAAGTCCGGCTTTCACGGCATCCTCTTTTTCCATAGTCTTAACCTGTGTAAAAGAAGTTACTTTTGCAACTTCTGCAAGGATATTTTTATCATGAGGCGGTGTGATCTGCGCACCATCCTCCCAGTAAACTTTGTATCCATTGTATTCTCTTGGGTTATGGCTTGCTGTGATCACAATTCCTGAAACACAGCCAAGTTCACGGACTGCAAATGAAAGCTCCGGTGTCGGGCGAAGGCTGTCAAACACATAAGCCCTGATTCCGTTTGCATTCAGGCAGAGTGCTGCCTCCTCGGCAAATTCCGGTGACATGATTCTGGAATCGTGTGCGATGGCAACTCCTTTTTCCTGCCCGTTCTGGGAAATGATATAGTTTGCAAGTCCCTGTGTCGCCTGTCTTACGGTGTAGATGTTCATACGGTTTGTTCCTGCCCCGATCACTCCGCGGAGTCCCCCGGTTCCAAACTCAAGCTGACGGTAGAAACGGTCCTCGATCTCTGCCTCATTGTCCCTGATTGCTTCTAATTCTGCTCTTGTTTCCTCTGAAAAATATGGGTTTGAACACCATTCTCTGTAGGTTTCCATGTAACTCATCGCAATTCTCCTATCTTCTTCCTGCTATTTTTGAAAGATTTTACCGCTCTCTCAAAAGGTTATTGAAATAATAACCTTATTTTTAGTAAATGTAAACTTGTTTTAGCTTATTTGTCTTAAAATCACTTCACACCATTCATCATCATAACGGCAGAGAGACCATTCAGATTTGAATAGACAAAACACAGCACGATCATTCCAATGATCGATACCGCCATACCGATTCCGGATAAAATCATACCCGCCAGTGCCATTCCGTTTTTCTCCGGCTGCACCTTTCTTGAAAGTCTGCCACCGATCAGCCCAGCGATCCCAATACCAAGACCATATCCCATAAAGCCTGTCAGAATGGATATCATTCCAAGTGCGAGCGACAGAGCAGCATTCCGGTCTGCCTCCTCGAATGTTTCAAACACCACGATATGATTTGCCTCCTGCTCCATCTCCAGAAGTTTTTTCGGGCGAAGCAGCACAATACACGGAATCAGCAAAACAGGAACGGCAATCAAATTAGCGGCAGACATCTGGTTGATCTGTTCCACAGTTGTTCCAGTTCCAAAAATTCCGCTGCCCATCAGACTTGCGAAATCGACCAGTGCATGAAAAGTCATTACAAGCCAGATATTTCCTGACCGGGCATAAACAGCGCCAAAGATCACACCCAGAAAGGCAGCGTTGATCGCCTGGATCATCGCACTTGTCACCGTCACTCCCTGTGAAATATTTGTCAAATGTACCGCCCCGAACAATACACCACTGAGAATGATCGCCCAGAGAATCCCTCTTTTCGTTTTGGAAAAACGTTCCAGAAACAGATTCAGGATCACACCGCGGAAAATAAGTTCCTCCGTCCATCCGATCAGAAACATGGTTGCAGCAAAAAACAGGATTTCCAATGCAGATACGACTTTTGCATCCGGTGTCATCATCTGTACATAAAGCTGTGCCGCCAGTTCCAGACAACAGTATCCTGTCAGGAATCCGCCGATATAAAGGCCATGGATAAATCCCTTTCCTTTTTCTCCCAGCACTCCAAGATAACCAAACAGGCACAAAAGCAGAAATGCAACCACTCCTGCCATAAACTCTGCGATCATACTGCTTCCATAACCCGGAAGCGAAACTGTATCTGCAAGAAAAAACGCTGCCACATCCATACTTCCAAGAAAAATCGCTACAATCAGTACCGCAACGAGTATCGTAACCACCTTCGGCATTCTCATAAGTTTCTTTTTCATGTTCTTCTCCCCTTTAATTGATTTTTCCATCCGCACCGATCGTAACGCCATCTGAAATCTGTGTCATATACTGATACAGCGCAGATGCACTGTTTGTATCCATCAGTTTTGTTGTGCCCCCCGCCGCATAAACCGGAAGTAATCCATAAGATACGGTTCCATCGGACGAAACCTGTACTTTCACTGCAGCCGTCTTATCAATGTTCTGTCCAAACACAAAGTTTCCAAGGCTGTAAAAGACCGGTTTCCCACTGATATAGGAAATTCCCTGTAAACAGTGTGTATGTGCTCCAAGGATCAGATCTGCCCCTGCATTAAAACAATCTGTGGCAATCTTTGTCTGATAGTCCTGCGGATACGCATCGTATTCCACGCCCCAGTGGATATAGACCGACAGAAAATCACATCCGCTTCGGGCTTCTTTGATCAACTGTACCAATTTTGTATCATCATAAGCGGTCAGCATTCCCGGTGTCCGTTCTTCCACTTTCCAGTTTGATTCCGGCACCACGCGGGATGCCGCAAGAAATCCGAATTTTTTTCCATTTTTCTCGATAATCTGCAATTCATATGCGCGTTCTTTAGTCTCTCCGGCTCCTGCATACAAAATACTGGCTCCGTCCAGTGTCGTAAACGTATCAGACAACGCATCTCTTCCATAATCTAAGGTGTGATTGTTGGCGAGTGATACAATATCCACGCCCATCTCATTTAAAGCTTTCACATATTTCGGATCACAGCAAAACGTAAACTGTTTGTCCTCCATCGGCTCTCCACGGTTACTGAATGGGAACTCATTATTCACCATGAAAATATCTGCATCCTGCAGCTCCTGCAGCAGCTGCGGCTCGATCACTTTTTCAATTCCGCCCGCATCATAGTTGCTTTTAAAGGCGTTTGCAAACAGTACATCCCCTGCAAAAATCAGTGTCGTGCTGCCGTCTCCTTCGGTATTCCCTGCTTCTGCCTGCTTGTCCGTTTCTCCACCTGCTATGTCCGCTTCTTCCTGTTCTGTGTCGTTTTGGATCCTGTTCTGCCCGTCTGCTGCTTCCGTCTCTTCTGATTCTTCCGCTTCCGGTATCTGAACCGGTTCCTCCGTGCTGCTGATATCCGTCTCGGACAGCACATCTTTCGCCGGCTCACCGCTCTGTCTTCCATGTGAAAAAATAATCAGTGTCACCATTGCAAGCATTGTCACAAGTGACAGTGCATATAAAACAATCCGTGTTCTTTTTCCCATTCCCCTGCTCCTGTTCTTCTTATTAAAATATACGAATTCTTGTATGTTTTTTCTTTCGTGTTCATCATATCATATTGTGATTAAAAAGACAAAGATTAGGAATTTTTTACCTGAAATGGAGGGGATACTAATGATAACAACAAGTGAACTTTTACAGTTAATGAGTTTGTTAATTAGTGTTGCCGGATTATTTTACCTCATCGGGAAAGATAATCACGGCAGAAAAAATAACCGCCCCGGCCTGATATGTACCCCTTTTACTGGACATCCAGTGAAAGGGGTATTTTTATGCGTTACAGTTACGAATTCAAACGAAAGGCAGTCGAACTATACAGGCAAGGGAAATGGATTGAACCACCAGCAGACATTACAAACCTAAAGAATTTTCATGACATGATTGTTAAATGGCACCATTTGGAAGAAGTAACATCTCCTGATTGTTTAAAACACCACAGCCAAAATAGAAAATGGACTCCAGAGGAAAAATATGAACTTGTTGCACAGGTTATCGCCGGGGCTACTATTTCCTCAGTTGCTTATGACGTAGGTATAAACACAGGATTACTTGCTCAATGGATTCGCAAATATAAAATATGGGGTTATAATGGACTTGTAGACCGAAAGAAAGGTCGGAAACCAAAGGAGCCCACAATGGAAAAAATGAACATTAATAATCCTCACGAATTAGAAGAATCCGAATACGAAGAGTTGATTCGTCTACGTGCTGAAAATGCTTATATAAAAGCTGAAAATGAAGTAATAAAAAAAGAGATCGCCTTGAGAGAAGAAAAGGAAGCTGCGCTACTCAAGGCGAAAAAGCAGCGATTATCAAAGAACTCAGAGAAAAAGGATATCAACTAAAACATCTATTAAAAGCTATGAATATGGCTAAATCTACATACTATTTTGAAATTAATAAAACGGATTTAGTTGCTATACGAAACGAAGAATTACTTATAATCATTAAAGAAATATTTTTAGCTAACAAAGGCAGATATGGAGTGCGTAGAGTTTATATGGAATTAAAGAATCGTGGCTACGACGTGAATCACAAGAGAGTTCAACGTCTTATGCATGATGCTGGATTATTAGGGAAACGTCCAAAAGAAAAATATCATTCTTATAAAGGCGAAGTGGGCAAGGTGGCCGACAACGTAATAAATAGGGATTTTTCTACTACATCACCCTTGCAAAAATGGACAACTGATATATCTCAATTTAATTTTTTCGTGGGGAAAGTGCTATCTCTCTCCCATTTTAGATATGAATACAAATGAGATTATCTCGTACGATTTGGCGCTAAGTCCTAATTTGGAGCAGATAAAAAGAATGCTTGATAAGGCCTTTGATAAGTTTTCGTCTGTAAACGGTTTAATTTTCCATTCAGACCAAGGATGGCAATATCAACATGTTTATTTTCGAAAACGGTTACAGGAACATGGAATAATTCAATCTATGTCTAGAAAAGGGAATTGTTACGATAACTGCATCATGGAAACATTCTTTGGAAGAATAAAAACAGAAATGTATTATGGATTCGAAAAAGACTATGCATCCTTTGAAGAATTTGCAGTTGCTATAGATGAATATATTGATTATTATAATAACAAAAGGATTCAGGTAAAAACAAAACGGATGTCTCCAGTAAAATACAGAGAAGCATCCATGATGTCCGCCTAACTTATAAATATGTGTCCAGGATTTTGGGTACATATCAAAATGTGCTTCTGTACCACAGTGGACATCTTCATATGGAAAGAGCTGTGTTTGACAGCGAAACAGGAGGACTTCCACTGCTTAATACACAGACTTCGATGTTTTCAGTGCAGAGCCGTGGCTGGATGCAGGACAAGGGATACTATATGGACTCGGGAAGACAGAAGGGCACCGCGACTGAGGCACTGTTTGATGTTGTTGTTGCAAGAAAAGATGATATTAATATTGTGAGATTTGGCGTGGGGGATGATTATTCGTTGAAGAAGAAATAATAATATATAGTTAAAAAGTGACGGCTATGGGATTTTTATAAAACACTTTTAGTAAACTTATTGCAATATGGTTGACATTATGCCTCTAAAGGGTTAATATTTAATAACTGAATGTGTTGAAATAAGTACAATACAGATAAGAACGTGTGCACAGTTTTTATAAATAACCAGTTAACATTTATAACTTTAAGATTAGTTTAATTAATGAACTACAGGAGAAATATTATGAAAAAGAAGTCAATAGTAGCTGCAATAAGTGCGTTATCACTTATTGTTTCGATGAATACAGGCATTGGTTCTGTATTTGCGGGTGAGCAGAGTACAGTCCCAGGTACTGTTGAACAGCCATTTGTTGTTACAGATGGTTTATTTGACCAGACTAAGACAGAGTCAGATTTAGGACTTTCTAAGATTGAAGGAGCAGAAACTGTTACAGTATTTACAGCAACAGATGATACAGACCATTACTGCAATGGTGTTGTTATGACTGAATTCAAGGGAAAGCTGTATACACAGTGGCAGAGTTCAGCAAAGGATGAAGATGCAGAAGATACATGGGTTGCATATAGCGTAAGTGATGATAATGGAGCTACATGGAGCGAACCTAAAGTGCTTGTTCCTACAATAGATAATGGATATTGTTCATCAGGTGGATGGTTTGTAAGTGGTGATACACTTGTATCATATATTAATGTATGGTATTCAGATACCACACCAAGAGGTGGTTTTGCATATTATGTAGAGTCAACAGATGGTGAACACTGGTCAGAGATGAAGCCGGTATTAATGAAAGATGGAACACCTATGGAAGGTATTATAGAACAGGACCCACATGTACTTGCAAGTGGAAGAATAGTTAATGCAGCTCATTTCCAGCCAGGACTTTTTGCATATCCAATATATACAGATGACCCATCAGGTACTAAAGGCTGGGTTAAGGCACAGTATACCTGCATGGAACAGAGCAAAGGTGCAACAACTTCAAGAGAGATGGAACCAAGCTTATTTGTCAATGAAGATGGAGCTATTGTTATGACTTTCAGAGACCAGAACAGCTCTTTTGTAAGACTTGCAGCAATAAGTACGGACCAGGGTGAAACATGGAGCGAAACAGTAAGTACTAATATGCCGGACTGCCGTGCAAAGCAGAGTGCAGGTAATCTTCCAGATGGAACAGCTTACCTTGTTGGATGTTCAGTTAATAATAAAGGCAGATGGCCTTTGACAATCACATTAAGCTCAGATGGCAAGACATTTGATACAGCATATGTACTCCGTACTCATGATGAGTTCCCAGAGTTAAAGTATACAGGTAAAGCCAAGAGATTAGGTTTCCATTACCCTAAGTCAGTTGTTATAGGCGATTATCTTTATATTTCATATGCAACAAGTAAGGAATATGTAGAATATACAAGAATTCCATTAGACGCTATTTCACTTAATGCAGACAAGGAAGCGCCAGTTATCAGTGGTATTGAAGATGGTGCTGAGTACACAGACTCAGTAACATTTACAGTTGAAGATGCTAATCTTAAGAGCGTAACTGTGAACGGAGAGGCATTAACAGCAGAAGATGGAAAGTATACTCTTACAGTAAGTGATGGACAGCAGGTTGTTGTTGCAGAGGATGAAGCAGGTAACAAGACAGTAGTTAAGGTTATGGTAAAGGCTTCAGCTAACAACAGCACTGAGGATACAACAACAGCAACAGATGCAGCAGAAAATACTAATACTAACAGCGATAGCAATAGCAATAGTAATGTAAGCACACCTCAGACAGGTGATACTATGATGCGAGTTGCAGCTATAATGGCAGGATTATTATTGGCTAGCGGATTAGTTATATTTGCAGCAGGAAAGAAGCGCAGAGCTTAGTTTGAAAATGTGAGTATATCAGAATAAAAAAACCGTCGCCTTAAACAGACTCTATATAATAAGCAGCATATGGTAGCAACATTTGACTACATATTATATAGACATTGTTTTGATATGTACCCCTTTTACTGGACATCCAGTGAAAGGGGTATTTTTATGCGTTACAGTTACGAATTCAAACGAAAGGCAGTCGAACTATACAGGCAAGGGAAATGGATTGAACCACCAGCAGACATTACAAACCTAAAGAATTTTCATGACATGATTGTTAAATGGCACCATTTGGAAGAAGTAACATCTCCTGATTGTTTAAAACACCACAGCCAAAATAGAAAATGGACTCCAGAGGAAAAATATGAACTTGTTGCACAGGTTATCGCCGGGGCTACTATTTCCTCAGTTGCTTATGACGTAGGTATAAACACAGGATTACTTGCTCAATGGATTCGCAAATATAAAATATGGGGTTATAATGGACTTGTAGACCGAAAGAAAGGTCGGAAACCAAAGGAGCCCACAATGGAAAAAATGAACATTAATAATCCTCACGAATTAGAAGAATCCGAATACGAAGAGTTGATTCGTCTACGTGCTGAAAATGCTTATATAAAAGCTGAAAATGAAGTAATAAAAAAAGAGATCGCCTTGAGAGAAGAAAAGGAAGCTGCGCTACTCAAGGCGAAAAAGCAGCGATTATCAAAGAACTCAGAGAAAAAGGATATCAACTAAAACATCTATTAAAAGCTATGAATATGGCTAAATCTACATACTATTTTGAAATTAATAAAACGGATTTAGTTGCTATACGAAACGAAGAATTACTTATAATCATTAAAGAAATATTTTTAGCTAACAAAGGCAGATATGGAGTGCGTAGAGTTTATATGGAATTAAAGAATCGTGGCTACGACGTGAATCACAAGAGAGTTCAACGTCTTATGCATGATGCTGGATTATTAGGGAAACGTCCAAAAGAAAAATATCATTCTTATAAAGGCGAAGTGGGCAAGGTGGCCGACAACGTAATAAATAGGGATTTTTCTACTACATCACCCTTGCAAAAATGGACAACTGATATATCTCAATTTAATTTTTTCGTGGGGAAAGTGCTATCTCTCTCCCATTTTAGATATGAATACAAATGAGATTATCTCGTACGATTTGGCGCTAAGTCCTAATTTGGAGCAGATAAAAAGAATGCTTGATAAGGCCTTTGATAAGTTTTCGTCTGTAAACGGTTTAATTTTCCATTCAGACCAAGGATGGCAATATCAACATGTTTATTTTCGAAAACGGTTACAGGAACATGGAATAATTCAATCTATGTCTAGAAAAGGGAATTGTTACGATAACTGCATCATGGAAACATTCTTTGGAAGAATAAAAACAGAAATGTATTATGGATTCGAAAAAGACTATGCATCATTTGAAGAATTTGCAGTTGCTATAGGTGAGTATATTGATTACTATAATAACAAAAGGATTCAAGCAAAAACAAAATGGATGCCTCCTGTAAAATACAGAGAAGCATCCATGATGTCCGCTTAACTTATAAATATGTGTCCAGAATTTTGGGTACATATCA
>ERZ827197.2109-NODE-2109-length-13895-cov-2.881864_pt1 | contig 13895 bp, 10 predicted proteins | sample MGYA00519867_ERZ827197 | MGnify/ENA primary metagenome ERZ827197 (study PRJEB31778, sample SAMEA3449278) | human gut metagenome | biome: human gut; feature: human-associated habitat; material: faeces | place: United Kingdom | collected 2010/2012 ...
CGTAGGTATCTGTGATAAAGATTCTCTTTTCCTTGATTACCGTCTCAGTATAGTGCAGGCGGCTCTCGACCTCCTGATGGGATTCTTTGAGTTGTTCGAGCTTTGCACGGCTGTTGCCGGTGATCTCATCAGTCAGGATGGTTTTTGTCACATTTTCGAAGGTGTTTAATGCGTCCTTTTTCTTCTTCGCCGTCTCCTCCAGATCCTGCTCCATCTGGGAGATCTCATCGTCGTATTTTTCCAGATCGTAGAGCGCTTCACTGCGATCCCGGCGGATCGAGGAGGTGATCACCGCGATCTTGCGGTTGTTCGCCGCGATCAGACTGCGGATCGAACGTCCTTCCTGCAGCGCCGCCAGATGGCGATCCTTCGTCCAGTTTCCAATCAGGATATACAGTCCGCCAAAAACAACCACATCCACGCCGTAGATCATCGCCAGGTATAAAGTCTTCTGTTCTGGAAGCAGCTTGTAGATGCTGCACGGGATCAACAGGAAACAGATCGCAAAGGTAATCAACACCGTCAGAAATTCTTTGAATCCCCTCGGGAAATACAGCGCATAGTACAGTGGGCTTTTGCAGACAAATGGAACACGATCCGACTGGAACAGCGTCCGCATCCGCACGGCAAGCTCTCGGTTGTGCGCGTGAAGCTCCTGCGTTTCTTCCTTAATCCGCTCTTTGATGCCCTGGTTTTTCGCCTTTTCGCGGCGTGTCCGCGTGCGTTTCAGCTTATCCTGCAGCTTCCCAAGCTCATCGTCATAGCTTTTTTCAATCTCATCCCGGCGCTTTTTCACGGTCGAATTCACGGCATCTGCCACCGCTTTCCGCTCCGTCTCCAGCACGCGCAGACGCTTTTTCTCTTCCTGAGCAAGCGTCTCCTCCTGTTTTCCAAACTCCGCCAGCTCCACCACTGCCTGTCTGGCGTCTTCCAGAAATGTTTTCACATCCGTTATCGCCTGTGCCATCTCGCCCCTCCCGGTCTTTGTCTTTTTGTAACGGCTGCCTGCCCTTTATTCTTCCAGCACCTGTATCTCCAGATAATCGAAATTGATGCTCTCGATAAAGTTGTCCTGGGTAAAACGCGCCTTATCGTGGCGTTTGAACTCCTCGATCGTTTTATCCAGCCAGACCGGATGCCCCAGATCAAAGGCATAGCAAATCTGGTCGATCGCGTCAAACACCATCGCCGTTCTCGACATTGTATAATCACCGTTGCTGATCACAATATCCCTAAGCATCCGGTTTTCCTTCATCATTTTTCCCCAAAGACGAAACATCCTGCCGTTCCTTTCCCGCTGTCAAATTTCATTTTTACCGTGTCCGGCTGTTCTCTCCGGACATCTCTTCTCACAATCTTATGTCCAGTATATCAGCTTTTTTAAGAGTTGACAAGGCGGGGCTTTTCGGCAAAATTCACTGCCACTGTGTCATCGTGCAGCACTTCCCATTTTCAAAAGAAACTGCAGATCTTCCTCAATCCCCCGCACATTTCCAGAAACGTCCATCGCATACTCCATGACCCACTCGGCATCCGGCGTCGCCTGCTTTGCCAGTTTTAAGAAACCGTCAAAATCAAGCGTTCCCTCATAAATCCTCTGATGGCTGTCGTGGACACCGTCGTTGTTGTGGAGATGGTACGCCACAATCTGGTCCGCCAGCGCGTTTACGACCCGCTTAAGCGACCAGCCGTTCGCCCAGGCGTGCCCGATGTCGATAAGCACCGCATACTGTTCCCGGCGGCACAGATCGATAAATTCCTGCTCATCGAAGAGACGGTTTCCGCGCTCCAGAACTCCGGCATTCTCCACAACCACCTGGGTTCCCGCCTCCTCACACAGCTGTTTCACGGTGTAATAATTTTCACAGGAAACGCGGACACGGTCTTCCTTCTCGCCCGGTATGATGCGGCAGTTGTTGTGATGATAAACGAGATATTTGCTTGAAAGCTCTTTCGCATACGAAAGCGTCTTTTCGAGCAGCTCCATCGTGCGCGCATACTCTACAGTCCCCTCCGCTGCCGAATGCTCTGCCTGATAATATGGACCATGGAAGCTGACCGGGACTTCCTTTAAGAGCGGCATGGCGTCCCGCAGGTTCTTCTCAAAGCATTCCTCATGAAACATCGGGAACACCTCGACTCCCACCTGTCCTGAAAAGCGTTTGAGGTACGGAAGGATCTGACCGAACTCGCTGCCTTTATACATATTAGTGCTGATAAGAATTTTTTTCATGATTGCATGTCTCCTCTTCAAAATATACGTTCAGAATCTTGTTTTGAAAACACTTTTTTCGCTCTATTATCTCTATTCTTACTGGGCGATCGCCTTTTCCAATTTCGGCACCGCCAGCTTTTCCTGTGCGCGGATCACCATCTCCGGGTAACCGAGCGATTTCTCCGTCCCGCGGTCAAACAGATGCAGCTTTTCCGTCTCCACATGGATGTATACCTTCTCACCCGGCTGCGGAATCTCGCCCTCGCGGATGGCAATCAGCTCGTTCTTGTCTCCCTCGACCTGAATATAAACACCGTACCGGTTTCCGTAATCCTCCACGTAACGGACCACGCCCTCGATCGACCGCTCCTGCGGGGTGCGGCTCATCATCACGTGTTCCGGGCGGACACCGGCGTACAGTAGTCCCGACGGGCACTGCGCGGCGATCCGCTGCCAGATCCCCGGAATTTCTACCTTCTGTTTCCCGATGACAAGCGCCCCGTTATGATATTCCGCCTCCACAATATTCATGGACGGCGAACCGATAAACTTCGCACAGAACACGCTTGCCGGACGATTGTACACGTGTGACGGGGTATCGAGCATTTCCATCTTGCCCCGGTACATGAGCGCGATCCGATCGCCAACCGTCATCGCCTCGATCTGGTCGTGCGTAACATAGACTAACGTCGGGTGGTACATTTCATGGATTTTTACCAGTTCTTTTCTCGCACGCATCCTAAGCTGTGCATCCAGGTTTGACAGCGGCTCGTCCATCAGGAATACCTTAGGATTACGAACGATTGCACGTCCCATAGCAACTCGCTGTCTCTGACCACCGGAAAGAGCCTTCGGTTTACGATCAAGAAGTTTCTCAAGGTCAAGGATTCTTGCAGCTTCACGAACTGCTTTATCAATCTGGTCTTTCGGAACTTTACGAAGTTTAAGTCCGAATGCCATGTTATCATATACTGTCATATGAGGATACAGAGCGTAGTTCTGGAATACCATTGCGATATCACGGTCCTTAGGCTCAACATCGTTCATGACTTTGTCACCGATCTTAAGTGTACCACCGCTGATCTCCTCAAGACCTGCGATCATACGAAGTGTTGTAGATTTTCCACATCCGGATGGTCCTACGAAGATGATGAATTCTTTGTCTTCGATCTCCAGGTTGAAATCTTTAACTGCCTGGAAGCCGTTCGGATAAGTTTTATTAATGTGAGATAATGATAAACTTGCCATTGTTGTTTCCCTCCAAAATTAATATATTGTTTTTACGTAATTTCCTTTGCTGGTTAACAGTATATCGAAAATGAGAGAAAAGGGCTAGAGCTGAATCTTACAAAGTTTCCGGCAGTTTCTTGTCATTCTGACGAAAAAACGAAAGGGGATTTTTCGTCATTTTGTCAAAACGACGGTTTCCTATGTACAGGTTCACGAAACATTATATGGTATTCAGGCAGAATCCTCAATATGTAAAAAAGTTCAAATGAGTTATTTACAACTAACCTAAGTTGGAGTATACTAACTTATTAGATAAAAGAAAAGTTTTCTCAATAAAGGAGGGATCAGAATGCATATTGCAGAAGCCGAAACAGAAGAGAAAAAAACAGGATGCTACCGACATACAGAGATGCAGAGGGATCTTATTATAGAGAAACTGAAGGAGAAGGGGCTCCGCATCACCAGACAGAGAAAGATTCTTCTGGACATTATCCTGGAGGGAGAGTGCTCCTGTTGTAAGGAAATCTATTACAGGGCTTCCGCACTGGATCCGAAGATCGGTGTAGCTACAGTATACCGTATGGTCAATACGCTGGAATCCATCGGTGCTATCAGTCGAAAGAATATGTATCGCGTGGCATGCAGCACAAAAGGCGTCTGCACAGTAGAACTGGATGATGATACGATATGCCATCTGTCCGGACAGAAGCTTAATGAAGTGATCCTTGCAGGACTTCGGGCCTGCGGGGAGATCAGTGAACAGAATATCCGTACTCTGGCGCTGCTGCCTGTTCATGAGGTCGGGTGAGTATGGAAAAGCTATGGCACAATATAATAGGAAAGAAGAGGTTTGTACAGACTAAGAATTAGATAGATTAAACTATTAGTAAAAATTAACTGTTAGGTAAAAATAACTGAAAATTTAACGAATTGTGTTGAATTCACACAAAAAACACTGGACTTTTTTTTACAGACATTTTATAATAATGAAAATATCGGGGCGGACATGAAAAATCCTCACCGGGAATCAGAAAAAAATAAAAATCATATATCAGGAGGAAATTATTATGGCAGACTTTAAATTCAAAAAATCAGGACTTTTTGCAGCAGGCGTTCTTTTCGGAACAGCAGGAATCAAGATCCTCACAAGCAAGGATGCGAAGAAGCTTTACACAGGATGCACAGCAGCCGTTTTAAGAGCTAAGGACTGCATCATGAAAACAGCTACGAATCTTCAGGAGAATGCTGAAGATATTTATGCTGAAGCTAAGGAGATCAATGAGGAAAGAGCAGCAGCTGAAGAGGCTGTAGAGGATGTTGAGACAGAAGCAGAGGAAACTGCAGATGAGGATGCATTCAAAGAAACAGCAGAAGAGACAGCAGAAGAGACAGCTGAGTAAAGAGGCGATTTTCCGTGAAATTTTATATCAAACATGAGACAAGAGGCCGGCTTCGTATCCATCTTGCTCAGAAGAGGATGAGCTACGGGCAGGCAGATACGCTGTTGTATTATCTCGAGAATCTTGATGGAGTGGCTTCTGCCAAGGTATACGAGAGAACCTGTGACGCAGTTGTAAATTATCGGGGTAGCAGAGCTGCGGTTATCCGTGGTATCAGCGAATTTCATTATCAGGATGTAGAGGTTCCTTCGCAGGTGCTGCAGAGCTCAGGGAGAGCACTGAATGCAGAATATCAGGAGAAGCTGATCTCCAAGGTGATCTGCCATTACGGAAGAAGGCTTTTTCTGCCATATCCGCTGAATGCCATTTATACAACAGCTACTTCCCTGAAATATATCTGGAAGGGAATCGATACACTTCTTCACCGTAAGATCGAGGTGCCGGTCCTGGATGCCACTGCAATTGGAGTGTCTGTATTACGTCAGGACTTTGGTACTGCAGGCTCCATCATGTTCCTGCTTGGAATCGGAGAGATCTTGGAAGAGTGGACGCATAAGAAATCCGTAGGTGATCTTGCAAGAACCATGTCCCTGAATGTTGGCAGGGTATGGCTGAAGAGAGAGGATCAGGAGATCTTGGTAGAGTCCGGAGAGGTCCAGCCGGGAGATGAGGTTGTTGTACGTATGGGTACCGTAATTCCTTTTGACGGAAGTGTTACAGATGGAGAGGCTATGGTCAACCAGGCTTCTCTTACCGGTGAGTCTGTACCTGTATGCAAGAAAGAGGGTAGCGTTGCCTATGCAGGCACTGTTGTGGAGGAAGGTGAGATCACCATCCGCGTAAAGACGGTAGGTGGTTCCAGCCGCTATGACAAGATCGTTACCATGATCGAGGAGTCTGAGAAGCTGAAATCTTCTTTGGAGGGAAAGGCAGAGCATCTGGCAGATAAGCTGGTTCCCTATACTCTTGGAGGAACAGCACTTACATATCTCCTTACCAGAAATGCCACCAAGGCCCTTGCGATCCTGATGGTGGATTTCTCCTGCGCGCTTAAGCTTGCAATGCCGATCTCTGTATTGTCTGCAATCCGTGAGGCCGGTACCCATAAGGCTACAGTTAAGGGCGGTAAATATCTGGAAGCAATGGCTGAGGCAGATACCATCGTATTTGATAAGACAGGAACTCTGACAAAGGCGAAGCCAACCGTTGTGGATGTGGTTCCTTTTGACAACAATGATCCGGAGGAGATGCTGCGTATCGCCGCATGTATGGAAGAGCATTTCCCACACTCCATGGCCAAGGCTGTTGTCAGTGCTGCCAGGAAGAAGCATCTGGCCCATGAGGAGATGCATTCAAAGGTTGAATATGTAGTAGCGCATGGAATTTCCACTACGATCGAAGACCATAAGGCCGTGATCGGAAGCTATCACTTTGTATTTGAAGATGAGAAATGTCTGATCCCGGAGGATGGCAAGGAGAAATTCGACAATATTCCGGAAGAGTATTCCCACCTGTATCTTGCCATTGACGGACGCCTTGCAGCCGTGATCTGTATTGAAGATCCTCTTCGTGAGGAGGCGAAAGCTTCTGTAGAAGCACTGCGCGCGGCAGGAATCTCCAAGATCGTTATGATGACAGGAGACAGCGAGCGTACAGCAGCAGCTATTGCCAGACGTGTAGGTGTGGATGAATATTATTCCGAGGTACTTCCGGAGGATAAGGCCAACTTCATCGAAAAAGAAAAGGCAGCCGGAAGAAAGGTTATCATGGTAGGTGACGGAATCAATGATTCTCCGGCACTTTCCGCAGCCAATGTCGGTATCGCCATCAGTGATGGTGCTGAAATTGCCCGGGAGATCGCAGATATTACTGTAGGTGCAGATGATCTTCAGGAGCTTGTTGTTCTGAAAGAGATCAGCAATGCACTGATGAAGCGTATCAGACGCAATTACCGTTTTATTATTACCTTTAACGCAGGTCTTATCGCCTGTGGCGTTGCAGGTATCCTGCAGCCGACTTCATCCGCACTTCTGCATAATACCTCCACACTGGCGATCAGCCTGAAGAGTATGCAGAATCTGCTTCCATAGAAAATTTTTAACCGAATCAAGTGAGTCCTCTGCAGGATTGCGAATATCCGCTTGACAATAAATATAAAAAGCCGGCCAGGTTATCGAAGAGATAAGAGCTTCGTACCTGGCCGTTTTTTTTGGCTGCTCAGACGTGGATCGCAGGTATCAGCCTGAAGGTGTAGGTGTATGAAGTAAGTTTTATTCCTGAGGAAAGGGTTCGCTTTCCAACATCAGTCCGTCAGTCATATGATAGCGTTTCTTTTGGGTATCCGAACGGAGAGGCCGGGTATGAAGGCTTCGGTACCTGGAGGGGCTCATATGATAAAATTTTTCGAAGGTATGTGCAAAATGCTGCCGGCTGTTGTATCCGGAAGAAAAGGCAATATCCGTAATGTGAAGAGTGCTGTTGCACAGAAGAAAGGCGGCCTGCTCCATACGCTTGCGGTTGATATAGGTATTGATGGTGCAGCCGTTTTTTTCTGTAAAGAGCGCCTGCAGGTAGGATTTGTTGATCCCTGCATATGCGGAGATAGCAGGAATATCAATGTCTTCCAGATAATGCTCGTCAATATAGCGGAGCGCTTTTTTCAGATAGACGATTCCCTGGGTGCTCCGGCTGGAGCGGGCGCAGAATGCAAGCTCTGTAAGCATGCGGCTGAAAAGAAGAAAGAAGAGAAATTCTTCCTTTTGTATCTGACCGGAATTTTGTTGTAAAAAGGTGAGCAGATCCTTCAGGCTGTATCCGAAGCTGCGGGAATCCGCGCCGGAGCAAAAGCCCTGGGAGGATTCCGTAAAATTCCAGAACCAGGAAAATCCGGGATCCTTTTTCAGGAGAAGCTCCAGAGCAACCGGACTTTTTTCGGGAGTAAGGGAAAATTCCAGATTCAGGATCGAGCAGGGAAAACCATCCGGAATCTCCAGCCTGTGAGGTACATCCGGCCGGATAAAGATAAATTGCCCGGATTTCAGTGGGAATTCCGTGTCCTGTGTGCCATCCAGACAGAAAACCCGGCAGGAACCGGAGGTGATATACATGATCTCATAGCTGGAATGTGTGTGATGCTCCATATGATAATAAGGCAGGGAGAGAGCATAAAAAGCAGAAATATGGAAATATCGGGAAGAGCCCTGGAAAATATCTGGCATGAAAAAACCTCCTGAGTATACTGCGAAGCGGAATGTAAATATTTCAGCTGTAAATTGCGAGTCGGACAGATGCAGATATTCGATTAAATCGCCCTACATGTCTGACTGACTGTACTCTTTACTGTCAGCAAACAGTATATCACGCAAAAATAAATACGACAATATATTGCATTTTTACATTCAGGGGATGATACCTGTCACCTTATAAAAAAACAGATATTATACTGTGATCAGAATCAGAAAAACGGAGGGTATTTTCTATGAGCTATAAAAATGAAAACATGAAAATGATCGAATTACATGAGAATGGCCTGGATATCCAGTTTCGTATCCGGGAAAATGGCGTGGTAGAGCTGGCAGATTTTTCTTCACAGGAAGTAAAAAAAGCAGTCATGGAGCCGAAGGAGGATATCTGTTATCCGGCTGTTGAGATCCACAGAAGCGGCACAGGAAGCTTAAACATGCATGCCTACAAAAACAACATCAATCAGTCCTCTGTGGATTTTGTTTATGAGAACCATGAGCTGAAGGCACAGGCCGGCGGAAAAGAGCTGGAGATCGTAATGATTTCCCCGGAAAAGCTGAAGGCAGTATATCATATGCGCCTGTTTGACGGAGTGCCGGCAGTACAGACCTGGACAGAAATCATCAACGAGGGAAGCGAGAATCAGGGGCTGACCTATGTTTCTTCTTTTATGTATCAGGGAATCTCCAGAGGCGGCGAGAAGCCTTATTATAAAAAAACAGATATCTATGTGCCGTTTAACAGCTGGTGCTGTGAGGCACAGTGGCAGAAATACGATGCAGAAACGCTGAATTTAAACGGAATGGTCGTAGATGGCTTCAATCATCAGGGATATGGCCTGAACCGTTATTGTTACAGTGGAAAGGGCACCTGGTCTACCTGTGAGTATCTTCCCATGGGAATTGCCGAGGACAGAGAAACAGGGGAGACGTATATTTTCCAGATTGAAAGCTCCGGACAGTGGCTGGCAGAATATGGCTCTGCACAGGGCGGAAATCTGTATCTTGCCTTAAGCGGCGCCACAGAGCAGGAGCATGGCTGGTATAAGAATCTGAAACCGGGAGAAAGCTTTACAACCGTTCCGGCAGGGGCAGCGGTTGTAAAAGGTGGCCTGAATCCGGCAGCAGCGGCACTGACCAGATATCGGAGAAAAGTACGCAGACCGAATACGGACGATGAGAAGCTGAACGTGGTATTTAATGATTACATGAACTGCCTGATGGGAGACCCTACAACGGAGCGGGAGCTTTCCATCATTGACAAGGCAGCAGAGCTCGGATGCGAATATTACTGCCTGGATGCAGGCTGGTATGACGACGGATTCTGGTGGGACCGTGTCGGAGAATGGAAAGAAGCATCCGGAAGATTCCCCAATGGTCTGAAAGAAGTCTGCGATCATGCACACAGTAAAGGCCTGAAAATGGGACTCTGGCTGGAAATCGAGGTTATGGGAGTTGCCTGCGAGCTGGCAAACAAGCTTCCGGATGACTGGTTTGTCTGCCGTCATGGAAAACGCCACATTGACAATAAACGCTATATGCTGGATTTCCGCAATCCGGAGGTACGGAAATATTGCCGTGATGTAGTAGACAGGCTGATCAATGATTACGGTGTAGAGTACTTTAAAGTGGACTATAACGTAACCATGGGATATGGAAGTGATCTGAACAGTGACAGCTGTGCAGATGCCATCCGTGAGCATTATGAATGTCTTCACCAGTGGTATGAGGAAATCTTCCGGGATCATCCGGAGCTTGTTGTGGAGAACTGCGGTTCCGGCGGACAGCGTATGGATTATGGTATGCTGAAGATCTTAAGCCTGCAGTCTACCAGTGATCAGACAGATTATCTCTACAATGCCAATATCGCTGCCAATGTAGCCAGTGCGGTAACTCCGGAGCAGGGTGGTATGTGGGTATATCCGTATGAGGATGAAGAAGAGCATGTGATCTACAATGTAGTAAATGGTATGCTTCTCCGCCCATATATCAGCGGTATGGTATGGAAGCTGGGCGAAAATTCCATGAACCGTATGAAGGAGGGAATCTCCCTGTATAAGGAGATCCGTGAGGAAGTCCGTGACGGCGTGCCGTTCTTCCCGCTTGGTTTTGGAACTCTGAAATCTGAAGTTCTTGCTTACGGAGTGAAAGCAGAGAAGAATACCTATCTTTCGGTATGGACACCGGGAACAACAGAAGCAGTGATCCCGCTGGAAAATGCAGAGCAGGTCCGCAGAGTATCCGTGATCTATCCGAAGGAAGAGATGTGCGGATATAAGATCGAAAATGGAAATCTTGTAGTGAAGATGCCACAGGAAAAAGCGGCCAGATTGTTTAAGATCGAGATGAAATAGAAAAGCGTGAAAGACCGTAAGTTTGACGAAGAGGCGTGGGCAAAAATAAATGGAAAATAAAAGAGCGCCGGCATTTTTACCAGAAAGCTCATCAGTCTGGATGAAGTTGTAAAGATCCCGGCTGTGTACCTGAATTATAAGAAATACAGATGGGTGAAGGATCTGACAGTGAAAAGCGAATAGAAACAGAAAACAGCAGAGCTGTATGTCCCGGGATTACAGGGAATATACAATTCTGCTGTTTTATTTTATGAGATTATCTGTTTTCCGCAAGATATTCTTCTGTAAGAGCAACCGCATCTGTGATACACTGCGGGCAGCTGCAGAGAACTTTGCCTGTCTCTACGCCTTTTAATTCACGGCAGATACAGGAACCGTTTTTTTCTTTGAATTTCTGGATATAGGTGCGAAGCTTTTTGTAAGTGTCACCTTTGGAGCCGGAACCTTCTTCGGTATTTCCGCGGCTGTTGGAAAGTCCGATGATCATAGCCATACCGGAAAGAGCACCGCACATTTCCATAACACCCATTCCAAGGCCGAAGCCCTCGGCAATACGGAACATCTCGTTTTCATCGATGCCAAATTCCTGGCAGAAAGAACAGGCAACTGCCTGTGCACAGTTACAGCCATTCTCGTGTAATTTTGTAGCGTGTTCAGCTTTTGTACTCATGATTTCTTATTCTCCTGATTTCAGATCGCAAGCATATTTTTGATCGCTTCCATATAAATCAGTACCGCTTCTTCCATGCCGGAGACCAGGATAAATTCATCGGCTCCGTGGATGCGGTAGTCAATTCCCTCTTTTTCAGGTCCGAAGGCTATGATGTTTTTGAGGGATTTTGCGTAAGTGCCGCCTCCGATGACCATTGGTTTGTGTTCGGTATCGCCGGTCACATCTGTGTAAGCTTTGTAAAGAGCATTTACCAGCGGAGATTCTCTTGGGAAGAATAACGGAGCAACAACCTTTATGATCTCAATACGACCGTTTTTATCTTCCAGTCTGTCCTGGCACATTTTGCGGATATCGGTCTCATTAAGAGTTACCGGAACACGGATATCGATGGTACAGGAAATGACACCGTTTTCTGTTTTTACGATTCCGTTGCATAACGTCAGATCGCCGTATTCATCTGCAAATTTCAGACCAATGCCGGAGCCGTCACATGCAGTGCCGATATGGGAGTTATAGAATTCCACAAAGTCATCTTCAAAGCCTGCTTTTGCCAGACATTCAAAAGTTACTCCTGCAGCATTGACACCGAGATGGGGAGTGCTGGCATGAGCCGGAATACCTTTGGCGTAGATGGTGAGCTCACCATTTTCTTCGGTTACCTTATATTCCTGGAGCTTCGTCCGGGAAAGTGCGGATTCCAGCTTTTCCTTCAGACCGTCCTCATCGGGAACAATGGTTGTACAGGTGTCACACATTGCATTGGATACAAAACCGCCGTTCATGGAGATGATCCGGGTGTTTTTGGAGCAGGCGATCATGGCAAGCTGACCTTTTTCACCGTGGATACACGGGAAGCTGGCATCCGGTGTGAAACCGCAGGAAAGCTCTTCTGCTACCTGATTGTAGTGATCCATACATTTGGAACCTGTTTCCTCGTTGCAGCCCATGATCAGGCGGACTCTTTTGTTCAGCTTCACGCCGTGGTCGCGGAGAAGCTTCATGGCATAGAGCGCTTCCAGGATAGGGCCTTTGTCATCAGTGGTCCCGCGGCCGTATACATGATCGTCTTCACGGGTAAGCTTAAATGGATCATAAGTCCAGTCACCACCCACTGGCACGATATCCAGATGTCCGGCGATTCCAACGATCTCATCGCCCTCACCCATTTCGGCATAACCGCAGTAGTTATCCAGGTTTACGGTTTTAAAGCCAAGTTCTTCGGCAATCTTCAGTCCCTCTTCCAGGGCTTTTGCAGGACCCTCACCAAATGGTTTTCCCTCGGAAGGGGTACCGAGCTGGGAGTCAATGGCAACTAGTCTGCCAAGATTTGTGAGCATTTCTTCTGATAATGCGTGGATTTCCTCTTTAATATCCATATTGATTTCCTCCTGTTTACAGCGTTCCGGAAAGTGACAGGATGGAACGCTGATGTTATGAGCTCTATTATAGCATAGATTGTAATGAATGGCAGAGTGGATTTTTACCTGTTGAAGACGTACCGATCCATTCGGCGGAAGGCTTCTTCTATGCGGGAACGGGGTGAGGCCAGATTCATTCTCAGGTGACAGGGACCGAAAAACATCCTGCCGTCCTGGACGGCAACGCCGACATCCCAGCAGGCTTTTTCCACATCTTCGATTGTTTTGCCATGGGCAGTACACCAGTCGGTGCAGTCGGCAAAGAGCATGTAGGTGCCTTCCGGTCTGGAAACGTTGACACCCTTAAAGTGCCGGTCAATGTAATCACAGGCAAAGCTTACATTTCCGCTTAGTACTTCGCATAGTTCATCGGTCCATTCATAGCCTTCAGGCTGATAAGCGCCAAGCAGAGCGTGCATGGACAGAACATTCATCATATTATAATGGCTCAGACTGGACTCCTTCAAAATACGATCCCGCCACCAGCTGTTGTATACAATGTGATAGCTGCCAACAAGTCCTGCCAGATTAAAGGTTTTGGATGGAGCGTAGAAGGCCGCTGTACGCTGGCGGGCATCTTCGCTGACGGACTGGCTGGGGATATGCTTATGGCCATTCAGGATGAGGTCAGACCAGATCTCGTCTGAGATGACGTAGACATCATATTTTCGGTACAGCTCCATGGCTTTTTCCAGCTCCCGGCGTTCCCACACGCGTCCGCAGGGATTGTGTGGATTGCAGAGAATGGCAGCGTGGATCTTCTTTTCACGGAGTTGTTTTTCCATGTCTGCATAATCCATTCTCCATATGCCGTTTTCATCCTTTATCAGAGGAGAGTGTACGGCCTCGTAGCCGTTGTTTTTCAGACTTTTGGTGAAGCCTATGTATGTCGGGCTGTGAACCAGGACGTTATCACCGCGGGAGCAGATGCAGTTCAGTGCACTGATAACTCCGCCCAGAACGCCATTTTCATAGCCAATGTGTCTGGGCTTCAGACCGGTGACACCGTGGCGTGTTTCCTGCCAGCGGATGATGGCCTTATAATATTCCGGCGGGGCTTCAAAGTAACCGAAGGTAGGGTGACTGGCCCGTTCGATGATCGCCTGCTGTATGGTAGGTACAGTAGGGAAGTTCATGTCTGCTACCCACATCGGGATGACATCGAAGCCCTCCTTCGGCGGGGCAGGAGAGAAACCATCGCCCTTCAGGCCGTCTACTGCGATGGAATCTCTGCCATGCCGGTCAATGATGGAAGTGAAGTCGTATTTCATATGAATGCTCCGTTACTGAAAACTTATAAAAAGTTATAAACTTCTATGTTTCATTCCTACTTCAACGAGTATGCTTTTGATGATATAAATAT
>ERZ827197.2119-NODE-2119-length-13845-cov-6.584554_pt1 | contig 13845 bp, 10 predicted proteins | sample MGYA00519867_ERZ827197 | MGnify/ENA primary metagenome ERZ827197 (study PRJEB31778, sample SAMEA3449278) | human gut metagenome | biome: human gut; feature: human-associated habitat; material: faeces | place: United Kingdom | collected 2010/2012 ...
TGGCTTGGCATCTGCCGCACCTCGCTCGCCGTAATCGGCACTTAGAATTATGTGGTATTGCCTTAGAATCTGTGGCGTACAGTCAAATATTTGCCTTTCTCCCCCGGCGTGATGATGGCCCACCACCACGCATTTTCCATCAAATTTTGCTTTTTTCTCCCCTTACCGGCCAAAAATCTGGTATCAGGCGTTGCAATCCCTTAAAAATCATAGTAAAATAAAAGGTATGTCTTGTAACCTTTCTTGTAATAGTTCAGGTGCCGCCTGAAAACCAGAGTGATAGAGGAGTGTTCCCCATGTGACGGAAGCAGACAACCGTAAAAAGTCACATTGCAATGGAATAAAGGAGTATTGACTTTCATGGCAACTTTGCGTGAAGAAATCGAGCGCCGCCGGACGTTTGCGATCATTTCGCACCCGGACGCCGGCAAAACCACATTGACCGAAAAGCTGCTGCTGTACGGGGGAGCCATCCAGACCGCCGGTTCCGTCAAGGGCAAGCAGAGCGCCAAACATGCCGTTTCTGACTGGATGGATATTGAAAAACAGCGCGGTATCTCTGTTACCTCCTCTGTTTTACAGTTCAACTATCAGGGCAAGTGCATCAACATTCTGGATACCCCCGGCCATCAGGACTTCTCCGAGGATACCTACCGCACCTTGATGGCGGCGGATTCCGCCGTCATGGTCATCGACGCCGCCAAGGGCGTTGAGGCCCAGACCATCAAGCTGTTCAAGGTCTGCACCCTGCGCCACATCCCCATCTTCACCTTCATCAACAAGATGGACCGCGAAGCCCGCGACCCCTTTGAGCTGATGGAGAACATCGAGGAGATCCTGGGCATCAAGACCTACCCCATGAACTGGCCCATCGGCTGCGGCAAAGAGTTCAAGGGCGTGTTTGACCGCGACACCCGCAAGGTGCTGGCTTTTGAAAGCGATGGCCGCGCCAACGGCGTGAAGATGGTGGACGAGATCACCGCCGAGCTGGGCGCACCCGAAATGGACGAATTGATCGGCGCGGCCAACCACCAGAAGCTGGCTGACGACATTGAGCTGCTGGATGGCGCCGCCGAAGAGTTTGACCTGGACGCTGTGCAGCACGGCCAGCTGAGCCCCGTATTCTTTGGCTCTGCGCTGACCAACTTTGGCGTGGAACCTTTCCTGAAAGAGTTCCTGCGCCTGACCCCGCCGCCACTGCCCCGCAAGGATGCCCCCACCGGCGATGTGGTGGATCCCTGCAGTGAGCAGTTCAGCGGCTTTGTGTTCAAAATCCAGGCCAACATGAACAAGAATCACCGCGACCGCATTGCGTTTTTGCGCATCTGCTCCGGCAAGTTTGAGCGCGGCATGGAAGCATTCCATGTGCAGGAGGGCAAGAACATCAAGCTTGCCACCGGCACCAGCCTGATGGCTGACGACCGCGCCATCGTGGACGAAGCCTATGCCGGCGATATCATCGGTCTGTTTGATCCGGGCATCTTCTCCATTGGCGATACGCTATGCACCGGCAAGCAGCATGTGCAGTTTGCGGGCATCCCCACCTTTGCACCGGAACATTTTGCCCGCGTGACCCAGGTGGACACGATGAAGCGCAAGCAGTTTGTGAAAGGCATGGAGCAGATCGCACAGGAAGGCGCGATCCAGATTTTCCGCGACCTTGGCTCCGGTATGGAGGAAGTTATCGTCGGCGTGGTCGGCGTGCTGCAGCTGGAAGTGCTGGAATACCGCCTGCGCAACGAATATAACGTTGACATCCGTATGCAAACCCTGCCGTATGAGCACCTGCGCTGGATCATGAACGACCCGGACGAGCTGGACCCCAAAACACTGGACCTGACCAGCGACACCCGCTGCATCGAGGACCTGAAGGGCAACCACCTGCTGCTGTTCGGCAGCCCGTGGAGCATCAACTGGGCCGAGCAGCACAACGAACAGCTGAAGCTTTCCGAGTTCGGCAACCTGACGTTCTGATTTCGTTTTGTAATTATGAAAAAAGGCATTGCGGGCCGCGCGTCTGCAATGCCTTTTTTGCATCTTGCGGTTGCACATGGGGGCCAAAACGGGTATACTGAGAGAGTATAACTTTGTCCTTTTGCAGAAAGGAGGCAGCCCGGATGAAGGCTGACCGCTATTTGTTTGATGGTTCCCACCCATGCGCGCTGCGCAAGCTGCCTTGCGACAGCAAGGATGACCATATAAAGAAAGAAGATATCCTGGCCAAAACTGCCGAAAACCTGGAAAAGATGGCCGCCCTGCAGGACGCCTTTTACGCCGATGGGCGCGAGGGCCTTGTGATCATTCTGCAGGCGCTGGATGCCGCCGGGAAGGACAGCACCGTAAAGCATGTGATGGGCGGCCTGAACCCCCAGGGTGTACAGGTAACCAGCTTCAAGCAGCCCACCAGCGAGGAACTGCACCACGACTTTTTGTGGCGGGTGAACAAAGTTCTGCCGCCCCGCGGCAGCATTGCCATTTTCAACCGCAGCTATTACGAGGACGTTCTGGTGGTGCAGGTCCACGACCTGCAAAAGACCTACCAGATGGCCCCGCGCGTGCTGGAAGACAGCAAGAAGGACTTTTTTGAAAAGCGCTACCGCCAGATCCGCAGCTATGAAGAATACCTGTACGAGAACAGCTACCGCGTGGTCAAAATCTTTCTGCACGTTTCCAAGGACGAACAGAAAAAGCGCTTTTTAGAGCGCATTGACCGCCCGGAAAAGAACTGGAAGTTTTCCTGCTCTGACCTGAAAGAGCGGATGCGTTTTGACGAATATCTGGATACCTTTGATGAAGTCATCACCGCAACCGCTACCAAGCACAGCCCGTGGTATGCCATCCCGGCTGACCAGAAATGGTACACCCGCTACCTGGTCAGCGAGATTGTACTGGATGCTTTGCAGAAGAGCTGCCACGAATACCCGGTGCTTTCGGACGATGCAAAGGCCGAACTGCTGAACTGCAAGGCAGCACTGGAACAGGAATAATGCCAAACGCTGCCGGGTGGATGTTCCCCCGGCAAGCCGCAAAAGGAGGGGCGCACTTTGCCGCCGATCCGCGTATTACAAATCATGCCCGCCATGGACGCCGGCGGCATGGAAACCTTTGTCATGAATGTCTACCGTGCCGTGGACCGCAGCCAGGTACAGTTTGACTTTTTGTACCACTATGATAAGCCCTGCTTTTATGATGCTGAAATTGAAGCCCTGGGCGGGCACATTACCAAGCTGACGGTGCGGCAGGACAATAATATCCCGAAATACCTGCATGACCTGCGCGCCTTTTTTACCGCGCACCCGGAATACAAGGTCATCCACGGGCATTACAGCGGCTTTGGCATGTTTTATAATGCCGTGGCCCGCCGCTGCGGGGTGCCGGTGCGGGCAGGCCACAGCCACAACACTGCCTATGAGCACAACCTGGTGGGTCAGCTGGACCGGCTGATGAGTTCCCGCTTTGACCACGACCTGACCCACCGCTTTGCCTGCAGCCAGCGCGCCGGGGAGATGCTGTACGGCAAACACCCGTTCACCGTGCTGCCCAACGGCATTATGACCGATGTGTTCGCCCTCCACGATCCCGCCGCCCGCGCCGCCCTGCGCGCTGAGCTTGGCGTGCAGGAAGGCGAAATTCTGTTTGGCCATGTGGGCCGTTTTTGTGAGCAGAAAAACCATGCCGGGCTGCTGCGCATTTTTGCCGGGGTCAGCCGCCGCATGCCCAACGCCCGGCTGGTGCTGATCGGCACCGGCGAGCTGGTTGATTCCACCCGTGCCCTTGCCCAGGAGCTTAACCTGAGCGACCGGGTAATTTTTGCCGGGGTGCGCAAGGATATGGCCGCGCTGTACCACGCCATGGATGTATTTTTGCTGCCCAGTTTGTTTGAGGGGCTGCCCGTTGTGCTGGTGGAAGCCCAGGCCGCCGGCCTGCCCTGCTTTGTGGCCGATACGGTGGACCCCGGCGCGGCGTTTGCCGGCAACATCCACTACCTGCCCTTGCAGAATGAAGCCGCCTGGGCTGATTCCATTGCCGCGGCGGACCTGACCCGTGATCCCAACGCCCAGGCCAAAGCCATTGCTGCCGGATTTGATGTACACACCAGCGCGGGCATCCTGCAAAAATTTTACCTGGAGCAGACGCAGAAATATACAAAGGAGGTGCAGCCATGAGTGAAACCGAGCCCCAGTTCAAAGGCCCTGCCATTGCCGTGGTGGTACCGGTACATAACGGCGCTGCGTTTTTGCAGCAGTGTCTGGCATCCCTGGCTGCGCAGACCTTTGGCGATTTCGCCTGTTTTGTGGTGGATGACGGTTCCACCGATGAAAGCGCCGAGCTTGCCGCCGCGTGGGAAAGCCGGGACGCCCGGTTTGTTGTGATCCACCAGCGCCAGAGCGGTGTTGCCGCCGCCCGCGCTGCCGGGGTGCGCGCGGGGCTGAACCTGAACGCCCGGTGGTTTGCCTTTTGTGATGCGGACGACTGCTACCACAAGCAGTTTTTGGATGCGCTGTACCGCGCTGCCCAAACCACCCGCTGCCAGATTGCCTGCTGCCGGTATGACTGCTTTACCGAGGATATTCCTCCGGAAAGCCCGCCGCCCAGCCAGACCACGGTGTTTCAGCCGCCCGCCCATCTGGATGCCCTGCTGCATGACCACCGGGTGGACTTTGGGCTGTGGAACAAGCTGTACGCCCACGAGCTGATCACCGCCGAGATCATGGACAACGGCCTTGCCTACAACGAAGACCTTGTGGCCAACTGGCAGATTTTCAGCGCGGCGGACGGCTGTGCCTATGTGGATTTTGCAGGCTACCATTACCGGCAGCACGCGGCTTCGGCCAGCCACCGTGCCCTGCCGCCGGAAAGCATTGACCAGCAGCGCCAGGCCGCCGTGTTCATCCGCGAGCATGCCAGCCCGGCCATCCAGCAGAGCGCCAACGCCTTTTATTACGAAAAGCTGGTCTACCTTGCCAGCATGATTTTGCGGCGGGACGATGCCGCCGCCTACCGCGTGCAGATCAACGAGCTGGGGGTGGGCATCCGCGCCGGGCTGCAGGACCCTAACCTTGGCCGCAACCCGCGGCTGCCGCTTGCCATCCGCGCGGCGGCGTGGGCAACCATCAACTGCCCGGTGCTGTGGCGCAAAGTGTGCCGTACCATGTTAAAAGACCGGCGCTGACTCCTTTTGCACAGGATAAACACCATGCGTATTTTATTTATACTGGATAGTGTGGAAAACCCAACCTCTGCCAATGTGCTGATGGCACAGCGTTTGGCAGGGGTGCTTTGTGCTGCCGGGCACACCGTACACCTGCTGGAACTATGGGACGGCCTGCATCCCCATCCGGAGCTGCCCGGCTGCACCGTGCACTGCCTTGCCTTTGCGGACGAGCGCCTGATGAACGCCGCGCTGGAAAACGGCCGCAGTGGCGGTTCGCCCATTCCGGTGCGGCTGGCGCGGCTTTGCTGCCACCCCACGGCGGTGGCGGCGGCGTTCCGCCAGCTGGTGCTGCACGCCCCGCGCCGGGTGGTGGATACCCGCCGGGAGCTGGAAAAGCTGGATGCTGCGTTCCATTTTGAGGTGATCTGCGCTGTTTGTGCGCCCTACCGCGCCGCGTTTGCGCTGGAAACCGCGCAGGTGCAGGCCAAAAAGGCCATCTGGCAGCTGGACCCCTATGCTTCCAACCGGGATTATCAGGCCCCCGGCGGCTACCCGCGGGAGCTGGAGCTGCTGAACCATCTGGCCGCCGCCTTTATCACCCGGCAGGCCGTTGGGGATTACGCCCCCGGCGCCCCGCTGGCCGCGGCAGCGGAAAAAGTTCATGTGTTGGATTTTCCCAGTCTGGTGCCCCCGGCGGCAGTGCCGAACCATGCAGCAGACAGCAAAAAGCGCTGCGTGTTCTGCGGTTCTTTGTATCCCGGCCTGCGGGAGCCGGGCTTTGCGCTGGAACTTTTCCGCGCCCTGGGCCCGGCCAGCGGCTGGACCCTGACGATGGCAGGCGGCGGCTGGCAATACTTTGCCGCGGATGCTGCCCAGACCAAGGCTGTATTGGGCGAACAGTTTGAACAGCCCGGCCCCGTGCCCGCCGAAACCGCCCGCACCATGCAGGCACAGGCCGATGTTCTTTTGAACCTTGGCAACGCGGTAGACAACCAGCTGCCCAGCAAACTGTTTGACTACTTTGCTGCGGGCAAGCCAGTTTTGCACCTCTGCGTGATCGAAAACGACCCTGCCCTGCCCTATCTGGCCCGCTATCCGCTGGCGCTGGTGCTGCACCAAGGCCAGGCTGATGCTGCGGATATTCTGCACCGCTGGCTGGGTGAAGTGTGCGGTAAACAGCTGTCCTTTGGGGAAGTGTGTGACCTCTTCCCTGAGCTGGTGCCGCAGGCGGTTGCGGCTGAATTTGTGAGGTGGCTAATGTGAAGGTACTCTGGCTTGTCAGCATCACCATCCCTGCTGCCGCGGATGCCTGCGGTTTGCAGGCAAAAGAGATCGGCGGGGGTTGGCTTTCCGGCGCGCTGGGCGGCATGACCGCCGCACCGGACGCCCCGGTCATTACCGTTGCCAGCGTGGATGCCCGCGCGGAAACTTTAACCGTTTGCAGCAAAAACGGCGTAAGTTTTGCACTGGTTTCCACCGGAAGTGTGGAAAACTTTTCTGCCCTGCTCAAAAAGATTGCCCCGGATCTTGTCCATATCTGGGGCACCGAGTACGCTGCCGCCCGCACCATACAGCAGGCGGCCCAGGCGGCGGGGATACCGGTGCTGGTGGGCATCCAGGGCGTGATGGTTGACTGTGCCCTGCACTTGAATGACGGCGTACCAGCACGGCTGCTGCACTCCTGCGCGGCGCAGCATTTGATTGACCGCCATGTGCCGGGCGGGCTGCTGGACGTGAACCAGGCCCGTTTTGACACCCTTGCCCAGAGCGAAGCCGCCGTGCTGGCCAACGCCCGCCATGTGACCGGGCGCACCAGCTTTGACCGTTCCGCCGTTCAAAAGCTGGCCCCGCAGGCCAGTTATTACCTCTGCAACGAAACGCTGCGCCCGGAGTTTTACACCCCACCGGTGTGGCACCCCCGCACCTTTGGCGAAGCGCCGGTGCTGCTGCTCAGCCAGGGCAACTACCCGCTCAAAAACCTGCATACCGTGCTCAAAGCGCTGCCCGCCGTGCTGGCGCAGTACCCCGGCGCGGTGCTGCGGGTGGCGGGCTGGCCCCCGCTGGACAAAGGGCCGCTGCTGCGCCCGGTGATTGACTGGATGTTCCCCTACCAGACCTGGTGCAAACAGCTGATCCGCCGCCTGGGGCTGGCGGACCATGTGCAGTACACCGGCCCGCTGGATGCCGCCGCCATGCGGCAGGCTTACCTGGATGCCGATCTCTTCCTGTTGCCGTCTTACAGCGAGAACAGCCCCAACAGTCTGGGCGAAGCCATGCTGCTGGGCCTGCCCTGCGTGGCCAGCGCGGCAGGCGGCATCCCGGAAATGCTGCAAAGCGGCGTGCAGGGGATGCTGTACGGTGCCGCCGGGGATGATGCCGCTCTGAGCGCGGCCATTTTACAGGTGCTTGCCCTGCCGGACCACGGCACGGCGCTGGGCACCGCCGCGCAGATCCGCGCCCGGGTGACCCATGACGCGGCTAAAAACACCGCACAGATGATTGAAATTTACCGCAAAGTCCTGCAAAGGGAGGGAACACTGTGAGCCTGCCCGCCATTGGGGTGGTGATCCCCTGCTATAAGGCCGAGCGCACGCTGCGCCAGACGGTTGAAAGCGTGCTGCAGGGTGCACCGGACAATTTGCAGCTGGTGCTGGTGGAGGACGGCAGCCCGGACGGCACCGGCGCGTTGTGTGATGCCCTTGCCGCCCAGGACCCCCGCGTTACCGCACTGCACCAGCCCAACGGCGGGGCATCCGCCGCGCGCAACGCGGGGTTGGATACACTGTGCCGCAGCGGTGCCGAGTGGGTGCTGTTTGTGGATGCGGACGATACCCTGCTGCCGGGGCTGTGGCAAGCGCTGCCCGCTGCATTTGATGCGCAGCCGGGCCTGATTTTGTACGGCATGGTGCGCGCCAGCGGCCCTGCCCCCAATCCGCTGGCCCCCGGCTGCTATGCCGGCCCCGCCGCGCTGGGGGATGCGCTGGACCCGCTGCTGTTTGAAAGCGGCTACCTCGCCGCTCCCTACCCCAAGCTGTTCCGGCTGGATGTGATCCGCCGGAACAAGCTGCGGTTTGACCCACGCTTAAAAATCAATGAAGATGTTTTGTTTAATCTTCAATATTTGCGGTTTTTGCTTTTTTTACAAAAAAACTCTGCCATTTATTGCCTTGCAGGTGTATACTATAATCAGAATGATATGCTTGCGGGCAGTCTGTCCCGCTCCCTGCGGGGGGATTTGCTGGACGCCGAGGCTGTGACCCGCCCCGTGCTGGAAGCATTCTTGACGGATGCCAAGCTGCCTGCACCAGAAATTGACCGCCTGGTGCAAATAAGCCGGGTGCGTGCCGCGTTAAATCAATATGGGCTGCTGACCGGCTGCCCCGGCCGCATGCCGTTTGCCCAGCGGCGGCAGCTGTTTGCCCGCATTTTGCAGGATGCTGATGCCCGCGCGGCCCTGCGCGCCCGCCTGACTGCGGACCCCAACCGCCTGCTGGCGCTGCCCTACCGGCTGGGGGTATTTTTGCACAGCGCCTGGCTATTGGCCGCTTATACCCAGCTGAAAAACCGCTTTTTATGAGAGGAACGTTTTGCATGCCGAACCCGACCATTTCCATTGTGACAACTGTATATGACGCCAAGGATTACATCCCCCGCACGGTGCGCAGCATTCTGGCCCAGAGCTTTACGGACTTTGAGCTGCTGCTGGTGGAGGATGGCAGCCCCAACGGCTGCGGCGAGCTGTGTGATGAGCTTGCCAAAACCGACCCGCGCATCCGGGTGTTCCACAAGGAAAACGGCGGCCCGGCCTCCGCTTTGAACGTTGGGCTGGACAATGCCCGCGGGGATTACATCGGCTTTGTGGATTCGGACGACCTGGTGGATCCGGATCTCTACGAAACACTTTTGAATGCCATCCGCGAAAATGATGTGCGCATTGCCTCCTGCAATGCCGACGCGGTGGACGAACAGGAAAAGCCCGTGCCGGGGGCCGGGGTCAACATCAACATCGCCGGGCGGCACATGGCCATGGAGCTGCTGCTGGATACCTTTAAAACCGGCGGCTTTTACGGGCTGCTGTGCTGGAACAAGCTGTTTGACATCCGCCTGTTCCGCGATAAAGGCGTGCATTTTGACGAAACCATGTTCTTTGGCGATGACGCCAGCGAGCTGCACCGCGTGTATGACGGCGAGTATGTTTACTGTGTGCCGCGCGTGCTGTACCACTACCGGCGGCGCGGCGGCCAGATGACCGAAGTGCTGTTTCCGCCGCGGCGGCTGGATGATTTGAAAATGTACTGGAACTGGCTGGGCTGGTTTGCCGCGCAGCCGGACAAAACCAAATATAAAGGTTATTATGAATGGGCCGTGGCATGGTACTGGAAGGTGTTTTACCTGTTCTGGTGCCAGGCCAGCGAGGCCGGAGCCATGGCAAAGCTGAAACCGGAATTTTTGAAGCACAAAAAGCATCTGGACAGCATTTTGCCGGACATCCTGCGCTGCCCGCATGTGCCCGGTGCCGAAAAAGCGCGCGCTGTGCTGTTCTGCGCCGCACCGGGGCTGACCTACACGCTGGCACACGCCCGCGGCAAGCTGCATGGCAGCAAAACGGACTGAGGAATGAGGGGGAAAAACAAGATGGAACATATTGCAGTTAGTGTGATCGTTCCCATTTACAACGCAGAGCCCTGGCTGGAAGAGTGCGTGCAGAGCATTCTGGACCAGGATTTCCCGGCCAGCTACGGCACGATCGAAGTGCTGCTGATCGATGACGGCGCAACGGATGGCAGCGGCGCTCTGTGTGACCGCCTTGCCAAGCGGGACAACCGCATTAAAGTGGTGCACCAGGAGAACCAGGGGCTTTCCGGCGCGCGCAACACCGGCATTGATATGGCCCGCGGCCGCTATTATGCCTTTATTGACAGCGACGATGTGGTGCGCCCGGCGTACCTGAAAAAGATGTACGAAGCCTGCGAAGCGCACGACGCCTACATGGCGATCTGCGCAGTGGAGGACGTACAGGAGAACGGCAAGCCCCTGCCGGAGCCGGTGTTCACCCCGCCCACGCAGGAAGGTGTGTTCCGCGGCAAGGATCTGCTGAATGATTTTTATGCCCCCAACGGCACTTATTACACCGTTGCATGGAACAAGCTTTACCGCGCCGAGGTGTGGAAGCTGCTGCATTACCCGGAGGGCCGTCTGCACGAGGATGATTTTGTGGCGCACCGGCTGTTCTGGCGGTGCGATAAAGTGGTGTGCCTGCCGGATGTTTTGTACAATTACCGCCTGCGTTCCGGCAGTATTATGCGCACCAGCCTGAAACCCGGCGCGTTTGACGCGGTGGACGGCCTGGCTGACCGGTACCGCTTTTATGTCGAGAACGGCGCGGACCGTTCGGTGATTGATTCGGCTTATGCTGCCTGTTGGCGGCGGTATCTTTTCCTGTGCGCCAAGGTACGCCAGAACCCGGAGCCGCAGCTGGTCAAGGCCATCAGCAAGGAGCAGTTTCTGATGCAGGGGCTGATCAGCTACCTGCCCAACTGCCGCCACATGAAGATGACCGAAAAGCTTTCCGCCGCCCGCTGGGCCATGATGCCCGCCGAAAGCCTTTGCCCGGCAAAGTGATTGTTTACGGGAGCTTTCCAGCCTTTTTTGAAAAAAAGGCTTCGGCGAAAAAACTTTAATATAATAGAATATAAGAATAAAAATAGGGATTGGATCGCGAACGGGTAAACAAAAATCAAACACGCCAAAAATGTATTGAACCGCGTGTTTTTGCCTATAGGATCGCAGGGGCGTACATTGTGCGCCCGCCAACCTAACGTAATAACGTTTTTATCAACGGTTATACACACGGCAAACGGCCACGGGACGATGCAAGCATCGTCCCCTACAAATAATTTTTAGGTTTGCGATAACCATTTTGCGTTTCTCCCCAACGCGATAAGGGCATCGCGCCCTACAGAATATTTTGCCGCTCATCACGCACTTTCAAACATTCCAAAGCCTAATATTTCCTGAGCGGCGCTGCGCGCCGCGGTCCACCACCATTATTCTTTATTCTTTTTTAATTATTCTTTACCTACCCCATTCCTAATTAAACTCCTAACTCCTCCCTCCTAACTCCTCCCTAATTTTCCGTCCACACCAAACTTTCAAACCAACGAAAAAAGGGGTTGTCCATTTTGCCGCTGCGCTCGCCGAATACACCGCGCAAACCGCGCATTTTGCTGGTTCCGCCGCCGGAGCTGCCGGTTCCTGCCGTGCAGGGCGGCGCGGTGGAAACCCTTGTCACCCACCTGATCCGTGAAAATGAACGGGCGGGCAAGCTGGACCTGCTGTGCGCCAGCATCCCGGACCCGGAAGCCGCCGCCCAGGCACAAGGGCTGCAGCACACCAAAATGCTGTACGTTGCCAAGCCCCGCGGCGTGCGCCGGTATTACCCCATGGTGTTTCTGGAGCGCTGCTTTGGCGTTGCCGCCCCGTATGACCCGTGGTATCAAAAGGTTCAGCTTTCCCTTGCACTGGAGCTGCCCACGCCGGACCTGATTGTGGCGGAGGGCGGCACCCTGACCCAGTGCAGCGCCATCAGCAAAATGTTCGGCAAGCGGCGTTGCCTGGCCCACCTGCACGGCCAGACCAGCTGCAGCCATGAGATGGACGCCATTTACGGCGGTATTCTGGCCCTGAGCGAGTTTATCCGCGATGATTACCTCAAAACCAGCGAGCTGGACCGCAAGCATGCCTACATCCTGCACAACTGCATTGATACCGCCCGCTTTGTGCCCGGCCCGGCGGATGCTGCGCTGCGGGCTTCCCTCGGCTTTGCGCCGGAAGATTTTGTTGTACTGTTCTGCGGCCGCCTGGAGCCGGATAAGGGCATCCACAAGCTGTTGGAAGCGATGGAGAATATCCATGACCCGCGCATCAAGCTGCTGATTGTGGGCAGCCCGTTTTTTGGCCGTACCCAGCAAAGCCCGTTTTTGCGCAAGTTGGAACAGCAGGCCGAGACCCTTGGCGACCGGGTGCGCTTTACTGGCTATGTGCCCAATGATTCGATGCCGGAATATTACCGCCTGGCGGACCTTGTCTGCGTGCCCACCTTGGTGGAGGAAGCCGCCGGGCTTGTGGCGGTGGAAGCCATGGGCTGCGGCCGACCGGTGCTTGCCACCCGCAGCGGCGGTATGCCGGAATATCTGGACGGCAGCCAGGCCGTGCTGGTGGACCGTGACGGCAATGTAGCCGGGCAGCTGAGCTTTGCCATCCGCATGCTGTACGAACACCCGGATCTGCGCGCCCAGATGAGCACCGCCGGTGCAAAGACGGCACAGCGCTATTCTTCTGCACGCTTTTATGATGATTTTGTACGCATTGTGTACGATTTTGGAGGTCACCTATGGAACAGCCCGTCATCTGTGTGATCGTTCCGGTATACAAGGCGGAAGCCACCCTGCCCCGCTGCATCGAAAGTGTGCTGACCCAGCAGCTGCCGGGCGGGCTGCGGCTGATCTTGGTGGACGATCAAAGTCCAGACCGCAGCGGCGAAATTTGTGACGCTTACGCAGCAAAGGATCCCCGTGTGATGGTACTGCACCGCAGGGAACGCGGGGTTTCCGGCGCGCGCAATGCCGGGCTACGGGCCGCCACCGGCGAGTATATTGTATTTTTGGACAGTGACGATGCCCTGCGCCCCGGCGCTTTGGCCGCCGCCCTTGCGGCACAGGCCGCTGCCCCCAACGCTTTTGTGCTCTGGCACTACACCATGCAGCCGGACGATACCACCCCTGTAACCACAGTAGCCCACCCGGCCCAACAGAGCGACCTGGCCCGCCTGCACCTGGACTGCCTGATCGCCATGCCGTGGAACAAGCTTTACCGGCGCACATACGCCCGGCAGCTTGCCTTTGACCAGGCTTATACCCTTGGCGAAGATTTGCAGTTTGTGCTGGATTATCTGGCTCTGCTGGGGCGCTGCCAGCCGGATTTCAGCTACCTTGTGCTGGAAAGCGCCCTGACCTTTTACGATTGCAGCCGCACCGGCACCCTTTCCACCAAGTACCACGCCAATTACTGCGAAATTTGGCCCAAGCATTTTGCCAAGCTGAACGCCGCCTGCACCGCTGCTGCCTGCCCGCCGCAGGATATGCTGCCGCTGCACCGCGCGGAATTACAGGTTTTGGCGGAGGGTGCCGCGGACATTTTGCGGCGGGACCCCGATGCCATGCCCGCACGCCGCGCCAAAGCCCGCACCGCGCTGCAAAGTCCATGGCTGAAAAGCCTGCTGGATACAATGTGCCATGAGCACTGTTACAGCCCCTATTACCTGCCCTGCCGCTGGAACAGCTTACGTCTGCTATGGATGTTATCCGAAGCTGCGCGCACGCAGAGCCCCCTGTTCGGCAAGCTGGACTGGGCGGGGTATTATTTGCTGCTGGGCCGCATGAAGCGCGGCTGAACCGCAGCCTGCTTTCTCTCTGGTATTACAGTACATTTCCCCCAGGCAGCGCCGCTGGCTTGCCTGGGGTTTTGTTTTTGCATCGTCAGGTTTTTGGGGTTGTAGATTGTATTCACCTGCTTAACATGGTATAATGGGACAGAATTATCTCTTTGTACTATTTTTAACACATTTGGGAGAATTATTTAAGGCAACACCGCACAATTCCCGCCTTACGGCTTAAGCACCGCTCCGGCGG
>ERZ827197.2121-NODE-2121-length-13839-cov-6.980049_pt1 | contig 13839 bp, 10 predicted proteins | sample MGYA00519867_ERZ827197 | MGnify/ENA primary metagenome ERZ827197 (study PRJEB31778, sample SAMEA3449278) | human gut metagenome | biome: human gut; feature: human-associated habitat; material: faeces | place: United Kingdom | collected 2010/2012 ...
GGCGTTAAGTTAAATTTAATGATCTAGTAGCAACATTTTTCATAAACTTAGCGTTAAGTAAAAAAAACTAGAGAAATGAATCTCTAGCTTACAATCAATGAGTGGCAGATAGAAGTATAGTTCCCATAATCATGACAGCAACTAATTTTGAACCTAACCAATACAAATTGTACTTCATATCCATCACCCTTTCTTTTTCTATACTCAGTATAGTAAAGAAAGGGTTAAGAAGATATCACACTCACATTAAGTGTTCGTAAGTATTACTTTAAGAAACGTTTGATCCATTTCATCTTATCATCAGTAAGTGGATAATATCTAAATGGTAAATCAATACGTGTACTCTTATGCAAAACAGAACGACGATGAGAGAATGTCTCAAAAGTAAACTTACCATGATAATAACCAATACCACTTGCGCCTACACCACCAAATGGAAGTGTATTCGTCGCAAAATGGCTGACGGTATCATTAATACATGCATCACCAAAACTACATAAATCTAGAATCTTATTGGCATGATATGAATCATTAGAGAATAAATAAAGAGCAAGAGGTTTATCATGACTATTAATATACTGAATCGCTTCTTCAATTCTATTGTATTCTACAAGTGGAAGAATAGGTCCAAAGATTTCTTCTTCCATTAAAGGATTATCAAAATCTACATCATTCACAATAGTAGGCGCAATCTTTAAGTGTTCTTCATCTACTTCTCCACCGATAAGAATATCCTGATTCTCTAATAGCTTCTTTAAGCGATCAAATTGTTCTTTATTGACGATCTTACATAAGTTCTCACTTTCTAATGGATGTTCACCAAAGAACTTCTTAATATATTCTGCAGCATAATCAATAAAAGCCGCTTTCATAGTATCTTTAATTAATATGTAATCAGGTGCAATACAAGTCTGACCAGCATTCAAGAACTTACCGAATATAATACGCTTGGCTGCAATCTCCATAGGAATCATATCAGTTAAAATAGCAGGAGACTTACCACCTAATTCTAGTGTAACAGGTGTTAATGTTTCTGCCGCCTTCATATAGATTTCTCTACCAGCTTTCTTACCACCAGTAAAGAAAATATAATCAAAAGGTAAATCTACAAGTTCCTTAGAAACCTCTAAACCACCTTCAACACAATAGGCATGTCCTTTATCAAAACATGTATCAATGAGCTGCGCTACAATAGCGGAAGTATGTGGTGTCTGTTCACTTGGTTTTACAATCGCACAGTTCCCTGCTGCAATAGTACCAATAAGTGGTTCTATCGCAAGTAGAAATGGATAGTTCCAAGGAGAAATAATAAGTGTAACACCATAAGGTTCATAAATCGTATAAGAACGAGAAAAGAACTGATGAAGAGGTGTCTTTACCTTTTCCTTCTTTACCCACTTCTTGATATTCTTCAATGTATATGTGCAGGTTTCAAGAGTTAATCCTATTTCTGTCATATAGGATTCTCCTCTAGATTTACCTAAATCTTTCTCTAAAGCATCTTCTATTAAGTCCATATGGTCTTTAATCCATAACTTAACACGTTTAATTGCATCTATTCTTAAACTTACATCTCTAGTCATTAATGTGTCATAATACGTTTTCTGATCATTAAAAATCTTTTCTAAATCCATAGCTATCACTTCCTTCTCTAGTATTCTATTACCTTTTACTTACTAATACAATAAACGAATATAATTCACATAATTCAAAAAACATACTAGATATGATAAGTGAATTCAGTATGAATAAGATAAGAAATTTATGTGTTTATTTGTGATGGCACTTAAGAAAGTATCGTATTATATAGATCTATAGAATTCCTCCGGTGTGTCAACTAGAATGCAAAATTACTTGAATTACTTGAATTACTTGAAACATTCACTTTGTTTTTATGATTTCAAAACTTTAAAAATATTTCATTTTTGAAAGTGGCATCTTGTTCATGTTGTTTTAGAACAGTATAATGAATGTAGTGGTTCAGTTTCAAAATTATAAAAAAATTAAACTTTTGAAAGTGGGTGAATATATGAAAACAATTGTGAGAAAAAACTATCTCAACAGGATCATTGAACTAAAGGATACACCGGACATAAAAATCATTACTGGTATTCGTCGTTCGGGTAAATCTAAACTGATGCAGTCATACATTGAATACCTAAAAACAAATTATGATAATATCAATATAATTTTTATCGATTTTATGGATTTAGAGTTTGAAGAAATTAAGGAATATCATGCTCTCCATTCTTATGTGGAACAACATTATGTAGCAGGTAAAATGAATTATCTCTTTGTGGATGAAGTTCAGATGTGTCCAAAGTTTGAGTTGGCTATTAACAGTCTTTATTCTAAAGGAAAGTACGATATCTATGTGACTGGTTCTAATGCATTTTTATTAAGTGCTGATCTAGCAACTCTCTTTACAGGACGATATATTGAAATACATGTATTTCCTTTCAGCTTTCAAGAATATTGTGAATATTATAGTGATGTGAGTGATAAGGATAAGCTTTTTGATGAATACTCTTTTAAGGGTGGTTTGGCAGGCTCTTATTTATATCCAAATGATAGGGATAGGGTTACTTATATTAAGGAAGTCTATGAAACTATTGTGACAAGAGATCTAGTTCAAAAGTATGCTTTACCTGATACGACTGTATTACAAAGATTAAGTGAATTCTTAATGGATAATATCAGTAATTTAACTTCTCCAAATAAGGTGAGTCAGCTTTTAAATGCGAATAATGTATCTACAACTCATGTGACAGTACGTAAATACATTAAATACTTATGTAACGCTTTTGTTTTCTATGATATTAAGAGATATGATATTCGTGGTAAGAGATATTTGGAAAGTTCTGAGAAGTTTTATTTGTGTGATACAGGTATTCGCTATGCTATTTTAGGTAGTAGAAATATGGATTATGGCAGAGTGTATGAGAATATGGTTTGTATTGAACTATTGCGTCGTGGTTATGATGTTTATGTTGGAAAACTTTACCAGAAAGAGATAGACTTTGTAGCTCAAAGAGGTAGTGAAAAAATCTATATTCAGGTAAGTGATAATATTTCAGCACAAGAAACTTTTGAGAGAGAATATTCTCCTTTACTACAAATTAGAGATGCATATCCTAAAATGATTATTGCAAGAACGAGACATCCAAAGTATAGCTATGAAGGCATTATGATTTATGATATTGCTGAATGGTTACTAGGAGCGTAAGTGCTTTAATGGTTCACTTTCAAAACTTTAATAATATTCAACTTTTGAAAGTGAACCTCTCTGTGATAATGTGAGGACTTTCAACCCTATCATTGACAAGGTTGTAGAAATTTGTTAAAGTTTTAAAGTAAAAGCAATGAACAGAAGAGACTAAAGTGAAATGCATAGAGAACTTATGGCTGGTGTAAATAAGTGTGAAGCTTTAGAAAGATGGTCTGGGAGCTGTTATTTCGAATAGGGATAACCGTAACTCGCGTTAAGAGATTGAGTGACACGTAAGTGTAAAAAAGGTGGTACCGCGATAATTTCGTCCTTTATTAAGGACGTTTTTTTTATTTTAGGAGGGAGCAGATAATATGAAAGATCCAAAAGATTTCTATTTAACAACCGCAATTACTTATACTTCAGGTAAACCTCATATTGGTAATACTTATGAAATCGTATTAAGTGATGCAATCTGCCGTGCTAAGAGACAGCAGGGCTATAATGTACGTTTTCAGACTGGTACAGATGAACACGGACAGAAAATCGAATTAAAGGCTAAAGAAGCTGGAATTGAACCAAAGGAATATGTAGATAAAGTTGCTGCAGAAGTAAAACGTATCTGGGATATGATGGATGTCACTTATGATAAGTTCATTCGTACTACTGATGAATATCATGTAAAACAGGTACAGAAGATTTTTAAGAAGTTACATGACAAAGGTGATATCTATCTAGGTCATTATGAAGGTAAATACTGTACTGCATGTGAATCATTCTTTACAGAATCTCAGTTAGTAGATGGAAAATGTCCTGACTGTGGTGGAGAAGTGCATGATGCAAAAGAAGAAGCATACTTCTTTAAATTATCTAAATATCAGGATCGTTTAATGCAGTATTATAATGATCATCCAGAATTCATTCAGCCTGAATCAAGAAAGAATGAAATGGTGAACAACTTCTTAAAACCAGGGTTACAGGATTTATGTGTATCAAGAACTTCATTTACTTGGTCGATCCCTGTAGACTTCGATCCAAAGCATGTTGTATATGTATGGATTGATGCATTAGTAAACTATATTACTGGATTAGGTTATGACTTAGATGGTAATAACGATGAATTATTTAATAGATATTGGCCTGCAGATGTACATGTTATTGGTAAGGACATCGTAAGATTCCATACTATTTATTGGCCAATTATCTTAATGGCATTAGATTTACCTTTACCAAAACAGGTATTTGGTCATCCTTGGTTATTAATGGGTGATTCTAAGATGTCTAAACATTTAGGTAACGTCATCTATGCAGATGATTTAGTAGATTTATTTGGTGTAGATGCTGTAAGATACTACTTATTACATGAAATTCCATATGATAACGATGGTTCAATTACTTGGGATTTATTAGTAGAACGTATCAACAGCGATCTCGCTAATATCTTAGGTAACTTAGTTAATAGAACAATCGCTATGTGTAATAAATACTTTGATGGTGTTGTCACAAATACAAATGTATGTGAACCAGTGGATGATGAATTAAAATCAATCGCACTCGCAATGCCAGAAAAGACTATTAAGTTAGAAAATGAATTCAAACTTGCAAAGGCATTAGATGAAATCTATGTATTATTAAGACGTACGAATAAGTATATTGATGATACTATGCCTTGGGCTCTTGCTAAGGATGAAACAAAGAAAGATCGTCTTGCAACAGTACTATATAACCTAGTAGAAGCTATCAGATTCTCAGCTATCGCATTAGAACCATTCATTCCTGGTACTTCTAAGAAAATCTTAGATATGATCAATACAGATGAAAGAGATATGATGAAGCTAGATACTTTCGGTTCATATAAATCAGGTACTAAAGTGACTGATCATCCAGAAGTATTATTTGCTAGATTAGATCCTAAAGAAGTTGCTAAACAGGTAGAAAAGTTAACTCCTGCTAAGCCAGTTGTTCCAGAAAAGAAGGATGAAACACCTGAAATCACTATTGATGATTTCGCTAAGGTAGAATTAGTTGTTGGTGAAATAAAGAAATGCGAAAAGCATCCTAAAGCAGATCGTCTTCTTGTATCACAGATTGATATTGGTGGAGAAGTAAGACAGATTGTTTCAGGTATCGCAGATAGCTATTCACCAGAAGATATGCCTGGTAAGAAGGTAATTGTTGTAAAGAATTTAAAACCAGCTAAACTAAGAGGTGTAGAATCTCAGGGTATGATTCTTGCAGGTGGAACTAAGAAATCTATTAAAGTATTAGAAACAGATTTACCAGCAGGTACAAAAATCAGCTAACATGAAAAGAGTGAACTTGGTTCACTCTTTTAAATTCTCTAATTGTGTAATATAGCTATCAATGATTTCAAATGCGTCTTCTTTACTTAACAATCTTTCTTCTAGTATATATTGATAATAGTCATTAAAAGCCATTACAAGACTTGCTTCATGCAGCTGTATTGTTTTGATAGTGCCACTGGCTGATACAATTTGGAAATAGAGTGTATTAATGTTCATGACTATAACTGAGAAAGACATATTATCATATTCAGGGACATCTACAAGGTTTATAGAGTAGGTATTTATAAAGTTCTTTAGTCTACGTAAGATTTTGATTCTATCATTAATCGTTAGTGGTTGATAGAATGGTTGTAGGAAATCAATTGTATAACCAGTATCTACAAAATGTCTTAATCCTTGTAGAGTATAGAGCCCTGATAGATGATCTTTATTACGCTTCACAAACTGTTTTAAATACATTGAATGTTTCTTGAACGATTCCACAAAATCATTATCTTCTAAAAAAACTGGAAATGGATCGTCCTCTTGATAAACTGCACCAATAGGAGGTGCATAGAGAATACATTTGAAATCTTCTATCACATCGCTTTTATCATCTTTTTTAGTGATTAAACACTTTGTTTCCTTTAAATATTGATTAAATAGTATTTCATACGCATCATATGTTTCTCCTTTTTCATAAAGAATACCACTTGAATGATCTGCTGTATAAATAAGAAGATATCTAGTAGTAAGAATCATATTAGGAAAGAAACAAAGATGGTTATTAATCGCATTGATCTCATTATAGTAATAATATGGACTATAGTGATCATTATTAAAGATCAATGGCATGATATTTGTAAGAACAGTTAAGTTATAGAACTGGTTATCTTTCGTTAGTTCATTTGTATTATTTAAACAGAATAAATGCGTAATAGGTATATGAGAAGAGACTATTCTTAATAAATAGAGTGCATGAGTAGGCTGACCAAAGATCCTTATATGAGGTTTTTTTTCTTTGCTTTCTAAGAGAGATAGTTCATATAAGAGATATTCTACATCATATTTATTCGAATAGTGTCCTGTCTTTAAGATAGAATCTAAAGTATCAGGTGTTGTAAAGGAACGATTATCAAGTAATGTGGCTTCTTTTAAGAAGGAACTTACATGCTGACGACAATAATAACGAAACTCTCCTATTCTGTCTATTTCATAGGCATTTAATAATTCTTTCTTTTCATCATTAGTAAGATAGAGATACTGACTGATCTGCTGGATAAAATCACGATTTGGTATTTTACGTTCTCCTCTAATAATCTTATAAAAAGTAGAACGGTCTATCTGGAAGTATTCTGCACACTTCTTGATATTGATTTTTTTAGTCTTGATATATTCGGATAATAATTGAGAAACATACATAGTACTACATCTCCATTTCAATCATTTTTATACATTCATCAATCAGTTTGATTTCATCTTCTTTACTATAAGCATTCTTCTTCACTACATTGTCAATAAAGTCTTTAAATGCTTCTACAAGGGTGATTTCTTTAATAGAGATATTTGCGAGGGTGCCAGTTGAATCGGATGCAATTATATGGAATGATTGATTAGTTAACTGGAAGTATGTTGTAGATGTTTCAGAAAGATAAGGCATATCTGCCATCATGACATAAGGATGCTTCTTGCAGAATTCTTTCCACTTTCTAAGTAATGTGAGTCTATCTTCTAAAGAAAGAGGGTTAAAGAGTTCTGGGGGAATATCATGTAGATAACCAGTCTTTGCTGTATAGCGTAATCCCTGCAGTGTATAGATAATATGGAATATATCAGAATGTTGAGGATAGAAGACCTGATTCCAGTAATTCACATAGTTTTGATAGTCTTTAATAAATCCTTCTTTATCAGGAAAGAAATCTTTTAATACTCTACGCATAATATTAAAATCACTTTTTTCAAAGACATAAGTAGGACATGGTGTTGTCATGATCTCCTGTGTAATAACATGAGTATCAAAGAATGTTTGCGTGTCTGCAAGATAGTTTGTCCATGAATCACGTGTCATAAAACACTCTGCTTCTTTTAAATAAGCATCAAATTTTTCTTTATAGGCATTCACAATCTGTGGAAGTTTATAAAGTATTCCCTGACTATGATCATTTGTATAGGTAAACACATAACGTGTTGTAATCATTACATTAGGGTAGAATATATCATGTTCATTCATGATAGAAACATTACTGTAGTAGTAATAAGGATGATAATTCTTATTACGTAAGATGACAGGTAATAGATTATTTAAACACTTTAAGTTATAGAATTCATTATTCTTTGTCTGTTTCTGTGAATTATCTAGATAGAATAAATGAGTCATAGGCATCTCTGCTGAAATATGATTAAAAGAATCGAATATAATAGACATCTCATAAGGCTGTTCCATGATTCTTACATGAGGTTTTTCTTCTCTTAGTTCATAAGAATATAAAGTATAGAGTATATGTTCTACATTGATTCTTCCTGTATAGACATCATCTACAAGAGTCTGATCATCTTGTACCTGTTCTGTAATGTGATAATGATGATCCAATACATGATCTGCTTCCTTAAAGAAATCCTGGATATGTTTACGACGATAGAATATAAAAGCACCTATTGTATCAATTTCATAAGCTTCTAATATCTGTTTTGTTTCTTCCTGACTTAAACATAGATATTGTGCCATTTTATTGACTAATGCTTCACTTGTTGCAGGTCTTTGGCCTTTAATGATCTTATGTAGTGTAGAACGATCTATTTCTAAGTATTGTGCAAATTGTGTTATATTCGTTTTCTTTTTATTAATATAAAACGATAATAGTTCTGATAGAGACATAGTTATATCCTCCCTTACTCATAATTATATCACGGAACTATTTAGCTAAGATATAATCAAATATTTTTTATTAACTCCTTGATACAGGTTTTATCGCATATAACTTTAATACATCATTTGTTTAAGTGGTTTATACTAAGTATAGGAGATGATAATGTGCAAACATTTTCACAACAATTGCATACGCTCTCTTTTGGTGCTAGACTTAATATGGTTGGATAGTCAACTAAAGAGGTGAGAAAGATGGATAAGAAAGAGAACTTCATGAGTGATAATGCATTACTGTATCGTGCGGCTATTAAATATTATGATAATAGATTAAAGAGATATGATATAGGTTATGGACAGGTTGTGAATCTGATGATGGTTCATGAACATCCTGGTATTACTATGAAGGAATTGTCTTCAAGTGGTTCTGTGGATAAAGGAACAATCACCAAGAGTATATCTAAGTTGCAGGAGGCGGGCTATATTCGTGTAGAAGAGAATACTCTTGATAAACGTTCTAAGAGGCTTAAAACAACACCTAAAGCGAAAGATGTGATTGCTGAAATGTATCTTGCGAGAAAAGACTGGTGGTCACATCTAACATCTGATCTGACTTTAGAAGAAGTGGATCAGTTAGAAAAGACAATGCATCTATTGGTCAAGAAAGCAATAGAAGAACCCGCTTATCAGAATCATTTTCGCATCTTTGGTTTTCAAAAGCTCACTCTTCTAGATTATCCAGGAAAGATGGCATGTACTCTATTTACTGGAGGATGTAATTTTAAATGTCCTTTCTGTCATAATTCTGATTTAGTTTTCTTACCAGAAAATATGGTGGAGATTGAACAGGAGGATGTCCTTGAATTCTTAGAAAAGAGAAAGAATATATTAGAGGGTGTATGTATTACAGGTGGAGAACCTTTATTACAGGCTGGTATTGTGGATTTCTTAAGAGTGATCAAGGATATGGGGTACTCTATTAAATTAGATACAAATGGTTCTTTTCCTAATAAGTTAAAAGAATTGGTAGAAGAAGGTCTTGTAGACTATGTAGCAGTAGATATCAAGAATGCCCCTAAGAAATACAATAAGACAATTGGTTTAGAAGGTTATCGTCTTGATTCTATTAAAACAACAGTCCAGTATTTATTAGAAAATCATGTGGATTATGAATTCAGAACGACAATTATTAAAGAATTTCATACAGAAAATGATATGAGACTAATTGGAGAATGGATCAAAGGTGCTAAGCGTTATTATCTTCAAAACTTTGAAGATAATGAGAATGTGATTCAAAAAGGTTTACATGCATGCTCATTAGAAACACTCCAGAGTTATAAGAAGATTTTAGAAGAATATGTTGATGAATGTGAAATCAGAGGGATAGAAGAAAGGATATGATAATATGTACCAGGTCATTAAAAGAGATGGTAAGATTACAGAATTTGATTTAAAGAAAATAACCCGTGCGATTGAAAAAGCATTTATTTCGTTAAAGAAAGAATATCATCCAAGTGTGATTGATATGCTTGCATTAAAGGTCACAAGTGATTTTGAAAAGAAGATCAAGGATCATAAGATTGCAGTAGAAGATATCCAGGATAGTGTAGAGGATATCTTATCACAGGCAGGTTATAGTGATGTGGCGAAGTCTTATATTCTTTATCGTAAACAGAGAGAGAAAGTAAGAAATATGAAGTCTACGATTCTTGATTATAAAGATCTAGTGAATAGTTATGTGAATGCGACTGACTGGAGAGTGAAAGAGAATTCTACTGTCACTTATTCTGTTGGTGGGTTGATTCTAAGTAACAGTGGTGCCATTACTGCAAATTATTGGTTATCTGAAATATATGATCAGGAGATTGCGGATGCACATAGAGATGGTGATTTCCATATTCATGATTTAAGTATGTTGACAGGTTATTGTGCAGGATGGTCTTTAAAACAATTGATTCAGGAAGGTTTAGGAGGCATTCCAGGTAAGATTACATCTAAACCAGCTAAACATCTTGCGTCATTATGTAACCAGATGGTGAACTTCTTAGGTATTATGCAGAATGAATGGGCAGGTGCTCAGGCTTTCTCTTCTTTTGATACTTATTTAGCACCATTTGTAAAGGTAGATAATCTTCCATATGATCAAGTTAAGAAATGTATTGAATCATTTATTTATGGTGTCAATACACCTTCACGCTGGGGAACACAGGCTCCTTTCTCTAATATTACTTTAGACTGGACAGTACCAAATGATTTAGCTGAATTGAATGCGATAGTTGGTGGAAAAGAAATGGACTTCCGCTATAAGGATTGTCAGAAAGAAATGGACATGATTAATAAAGCCTTTATTGAAGTGATGATTGAAGGTGATGCGAATGGTCGTGGATTCCAGTACCCTATTCCTACTTACTCTATCACAAAGGATTTTGATTGGTCTGAAACAGAAAATAATAAACTATTATTTGAAATGACTGCAAAGTTTGGTACACCCTATTTCTCTAACTATATTAATTCAGATATGGAACCAAGTGATGTCAGATCAATGTGTTGTCGATTAAGACTTGACTTAAGAGAGTTAAGAAGAAAGAGTGGAGGATTCTTTGGTTCAGGTGAATCAACAGGATCAGTGGGTGTCGTTACTATTAACCTTCCACGTATTGCTTATTTATCGCATAATGAACAGGAATTCTATGAAAGACTGGATCACTTAATGGATCTTGCTGCAAGATCATTAAAGGTAAAAAGAGATGTGATTAGTAAGTTATTAGAAGAAGGTCTCTACCCTTATACAAAACGTTATTTAGGATCATTTAAGAATCATTTCTCTACTATTGGTTTAGTAGGTATGAATGAAGCCACACTCAATGCGAACTGGCTTAAAGAAGACTTAACACATACAGATGCACAGGAATTTGCGAAGGATGTATTAAACCATATGCGTGAAAGATTAGTGATCTATCAGGAAGAATATGGTGACTTATATAACCTAGAAGCAACACCTGCAGAATCTACATCTTATCGTCTTGCAAAACATGATAAGAAGAAATATCCAGATATCATTACTGCCACTAAAGAGGGTAATACACCTTACTATACAAACTCATCTCATTTACCAGTAGGATATACAGATGACTTATTTACTGCCTTAGATATTCAGGATGAATTACAGACTCTTTATACATCAGGTACTGTATTCCATGCCTTCTTAGGTGAAAAGTTACCAGACTGGAAAGGTGCTGCAACACTTGTAAGAAAGATTGCGGAAAACTATAAACTTCCTTATTATACCATTTCACCTACTTATTCTATTTGTGAAGATCATGGTTATCTTGTAGGTGAACAGCCTATATGTCCTGTATGTGGTAAACCAACAGAAGTATGGAGCCGTATTACAGGTTACTATAGACCAGTTAAGAACTGGAATGAAGGTAAAGCACAGGAATTCAAGGAACGTAAAACATATGATATGGGTCACTCAGTACTAAGTGGCAGACATATGAAGAAGATTAAAGAAGAACAGGCACAACCTGTTATACAGAATGAAAAGCTTTATTTATTCACAACAAAAACATGTCCTAACTGTCGTATTATTAAGAAGATATTAGAAGATGAACATGTAGACTATGAATTAATAGATGCAGAAGAACAAGTAGACCTCACAAAGAGATTCTCTGTTATGCAGGCGCCTACTCTTGTCGTTGCGAATGATAAGAGCTATGCGAAATATGTGAACGTGTCTAATATTAGAAAATATATAGAAGAAAGATCATAACCAAAGTGGGCATCACTCATAGTGATGCCCATTTCTTTCAAAGTAAAAAGAAGACTGTGAGATCATTCGATTTCATAGTCTTCTTTGACTTCTATTGTTTCTTCAAAATATCCATCTTTTGAATCTCTTACTTCTTCAAAAGTCTTTTGATAAATATATGCTTTATAGCATAAGAATACTAGTAGTACAACAAGCGCAACAGATAAGAAATTCTTTAATAATCTTCTTACCTTTGCTTTTTCAATCAGGTTGTCCATATCTTCCTGCTCATAGTAACTAATAATAACTTCCTTAGGTGTACCAAGTCTTTCTACAACTTCATCATATGTCATATCATGAGAACCATCATCAATATTATCTATGAGTTTTCTTATATATTCTTTTTCAGATTTACCATAAGAAGCAAATAGATACTTACATTGTTTAATATACTTTTTAACATTTTTATTGTAAGTCATGCTCTTCCTCCATAAATGTATCAATAATACTTGTCATCTCTTTGTATTCTTTGTATATGCTCTCTAGGTACTCTTTTCCAGATGGCTCCAAATGATAATATATTCTTGTCATTCTCTTTCCAACAAGCTTTTTCTCACTTGATATATAGCCTAGATCTTCAAACTTATAAAGAACAGGATACATACTTCCTTCTTTGATATCTATCTTACCATTTGTAAGTTCTTTAATGGAATGAGTGATCTCATACCCATAACAATCTCTTATTGAAAGAATCTTAAGAAACAACATTTCTAGTTTAAAAAAGTTATTATTCTTTTTTGGCATAATGTTACCTCCATATAAAAATGGTATCATGAATATATTTGTTAGACAATATATAGAAAAACTATATAGTGGTTGACAAAAAGATAAACCACATGATAACATTTAAGTGAAGTAAACGTTTACATTTGTGCTGAAAAATGGAGTGTTAAGATATGAAAAAATTAATTGTGCTTTCTTTTTTTGCTGTTGCTTGTGCAGTATCGCTGGCTAATATTGAAGTTGATGCTTCAGATGATACAGTTATTAATCAATATCTACTTTTGAAAAATGAATACAATATAACTAAATCAAGATATATGCTGTCTGAAACTCATAATAATGCAGTGAAGTTAAATAAAGCAGGAAAGGATATTGATTGTTTTAAAAATCGTATTTATGAATTAAAAGGTAAATCAAGAGAGGAATTGAAAAGATATAAGTATACAAATTCTCAAATTGATGCGATAAAGAATTATGATGGAACAGATGAAATGACTGTAAAAGCCTCTTCAAAAATCAAGTTTAGTGTTAAGAAGAATATATTAAGTTATGATGCGAAAACAGGATTGTCTACTGTAAAGGCAACAGTAAGCTTTAGCTGGAATGGAACACCTGAAGATTATGGAAATGATGCTTTTGCGATGGCATATGAAGCAGATAATAATCATATTTTTAAGGAAGTTTCATCCGTTACTTCTTCATTAAAATACAAGGAATTCAAATCCTCTAAGAGTGTAAAAACATGGACGAAGTCAGCGATTAATAAAGGTGATCAAGATGTTATTGGTTCATATGGATGGTCATTTCCTTTAAGAATAAAAGGTGATCAATACTATACGTATTTGTATAAGGGATCTTTTTCTATAACAGGAGTAGTAAGTGGAAAATTAAAATATTTTTTGAATACCCATAATCAACAGGTGACGATTTAAGAGAAATGTGGAGCAGA
>ERZ827197.2141-NODE-2141-length-13714-cov-3.734607_pt1 | contig 13714 bp, 10 predicted proteins | sample MGYA00519867_ERZ827197 | MGnify/ENA primary metagenome ERZ827197 (study PRJEB31778, sample SAMEA3449278) | human gut metagenome | biome: human gut; feature: human-associated habitat; material: faeces | place: United Kingdom | collected 2010/2012 ...
TTCGTCCACTGTTTTCACACGGCCGTCTTCTTCTGGATGATAGAACCAACCCGGACGGATAGAAACGTCACACTCGGCTGCCACCCATTGATTACCGTCAGCATGGCCATATTGCAGTTCGCGATAGTTGGGATAACCGGGATAAACTTCTCCGGCACGGAGGAAAGACCAGTTGGTGGCTCCGGCAAATCCTTTCTCGTTTCCGACCCAACGGCAACCGGGTCCCCCATCGGAGAAAATAACTGCTTGCGGTTGCAGTTCGTCAATCATTTTATAGGCTCGCGGGTAGTTGTAATATGTTTTGCGGTCGATAGTACGTGAATCTTTTGCTCCGCCATACCAGCCATCGCCTCCGTTGGCGCCGTCAAACCAGATTTCAAAGACATCACCGTAGTTGGTCAGTAGTTCATGGAGTTGTTTATAGAAATAATCTACATATTCGGGAGTTCCGTAATTAGCTTGGTTTCTGTCCCAGGGGGATAGGTAAACGGCGAATTTGATACCATACTTTTTGCAGGCGTCCGATAATTCGCGCACAATGTCTCCTTGTCCATTCTTATAGGGAGTGTTGCGGATACAATACTCTGTCAGTTGGGTAGGCCACAGGCAGAAACCGTCGTGATGTTTGGCAGTGAGGATTACTCCTTTCATGCCCGATTCTACAAAGGTCTTTACCCATTGCTCACAGTCGAGTTTCGCAGGGTTGAATGTTTTAGGATCGGAGTCTCCGTATCCCCATTCACGGTCGTTAAAAGTGTTAAGGCCGAAATGTACAAAAGCGTAGGTTTCCATTTTCTGCCATTCCACTTGTTTGGCTTCGGGAACGGGTAAGATTGCTTCCGGAGCTTTTACCGGATTGCAGGCACTCAATAAAAGAGAAGTAATTCCTGCACAAAGAATCAAGGGGTGTTTTTTCATGGGGGTAATTATTAGTGATTTATTAATAAATATGTCTTGCTATAAACTAAGTCCGAAAACGAAATAGACTTGTTCTTCGTAGGGATTGGCTATCAGTTTTCCGAAAATAGGAAGGGAGAAGCCGGAAGTGATCTTTAACTCTTTGGTTGCGGATAATCCGATGTTGACAACATTGAACTTGTTAGAGTAGAAACCTTCCCACGGTGTGAAGCCGGCTTCAATACTCATATCGACATCTTTCACACTAAAGGGATAGCTTAGCTCGCAATAACTGGACCAGGCGCGTTTATCGTTTTCCCGGTAATCATTGCCGGCAAACGTTGTATACCAGCTGACGGAAAGCGGGAACTTTTCACTAAATATATATCCGGCTCCGACTTCGAAAGTATGTCCGGTGGAGTGTGAACTGTAATTGAAATATTTGAAAGGTTCTTCTTCTGTCTGGGTAAAATAGTTGTTAGCATAAAGGGTTAGATTCTTGTATTCATATTCTAGCGACAAGTCAATCTCATTGTTTTTGTTGCGAAACTCTGTTGAACCCCAGGCATAAACTGTCAGTCCTTTCCAATTAAGACCTAGTGTTGGCTGAATACAGGCATTGCCCGAGTCTATTCCCCGCCAAATGTAACTACTGACAAAATCGGCATTTACAAAAACTTCTTGTGCTTGTGCAAAGGCTGTACAACATAAGATTGCAATAAGTACGATTTGCTTTTTCATTTTATCGAGTTGTTCTTCCTGATTTACGGGTGACAAATATACGGAATATATGGCTGATTAGTAACAAATGAAACAAAAAAAACGGCTGCATTGAGCAGCCGTTCCTTTATTAATGTGTAAATAATAAGAGTTATTTAGAATGTGACGTCCATTTTCAGCACAAAAGTACGGGGAGCAGCTACTGCCATTGGGCGGTAACTGTATTCTTTATTAAACAAGTTGTTTACCATAAACTGGAAAGCAACTTCTTTCGTTGCTTTTACACCGAAACGGAAGTCAACGGTTGCATAATCTGTGTTATGCTTCTTCCAGTAGGTAGCGAGTGTTTCTCCTTTTGAATAACCGAAAAGGATACCGCGTACATAATCCATTAAGTCGTTTTGTGTTTTAGAACGCTCGTCCAGCATCAGATAATCCACTGCAAGGATTTTGCTTTTCCATGCCACATTGGCACCCACATTGATGCGTTTCCACTGGAAGTCTACCGTTGTTTTGAAACTATGTTTCGGACGATATTTCAGATACTTACCCGTATTTGATTTCTCTTTCATCTGAAGCGGGTCGGTATACAGTCCTTCTACAGCATTGCGTTCCTGGTAATCCGCGTCACGCGGTTCGGTATATACATATCCCAGATTATAGAATAATTTTGTGTTCTTGTTGAAGTTATATACACCGTTTGTTGAAATCTCCACTCCATAGATCTGTGCTTTCGATACATTATGGAATTGAGCTCCGATACCGAAGCCCTTGCCGTCTGTCAACATCTGAAATACATCGCCAATACTATTTATCATCGTATTGTTTGCATTATTGAATAGGCCGAACTGGAATTCTACCATATCTTTATATTGAGTATAGAATCCGGCAATATCGACAAATCCCTGGAAGTTACCGATCTTGTATCCTTGCTTGAAACCTAATTCTGCATTAAATCCTTTCTCAGGTTTAATGTTCGGATTCGGATAAACACCGACTCCGCCAATGTCTTTACGGAGATATTTCTCATTGATAGACGGGTTGCGGTAACCTTGTCCGAAGCTGGCGCGGATAAAACTGTAATCGGCTAATTGATAATTCAATCCGGCACGGAAAACGGGGCGGAACGGAATTTTTGTTCCGAATACCTTTGTTTCTGCTTCGCGGCGGTGGTTGTTTACGCGGTAGTATTCGGCACGTACGCCTGCGGATACACTCAAACGATCCCAAAAACGTTGGTCATATTGGAAGAAGAGGGCTGCATTATCACTTTTGTACACTTCATCCATTACAGCAGAGTCATAACGGATGTGTTCGAAAGTCATTCCCGTAGTGATCTGTGCGCCACCGTTCCATTTCTTGTTGAACTGATAGTCGAGATAATAGTCAAAGTTCTTGTCTGTTTGAGTTTTCGGGTTGAGTCGAGACGGATTGATAACATTAGACAGCCACGGTACGAGATCGCTTGGCAATTGTCCGTTCTGTATTCCGCTAAGATCAGGCAGCCCGTTATCCATAACCCATGAGATAAGGTCGCAATAATCGGCAGTTGTTGCATTGGGAAAGATGTTTCCCAGTGAAGTGAATGCACCGTTCATGGCATCATCCAGATTGCCGTTGATAATTCCCGAACCGATACCGACCAATGCGGGGTATAGTGAGCTGTAATCGCCGTTTACGATATTTTTAATCGTATTCGCATCGGTTCCCATGTTTCCCAGAATATCTGTGATAGATGAACCTTCGGTTGGGCGGACGATATTATCTGCGCTATAATAAAAACGTCCTTTGATTTTATGTGAAGTTCCGTTTTCCGGGTTTACATAATTGATAAACGGGTCGATATGGAAGTTGTTTTCTTCGCGTCCCATATTGGTGAAAGGAGAAGGCTTGTATACTTCGGTCGGTGAACGCCAGATAAAGAAGTCCCCGTATTGATTGGAAAGGAAGTCTACATTAAAACCATAATTCAGAATTTTCAGTCCCATATCCGGTTGGTGATAGGTCAAACTGCCACCCATGCGGAAACGTTTGTTATATCCTTGCTGACGGTATCCTTCATCGGTGAAAAGATTGATCCCTCCACTAATGTCGAAATTACCGATACGACGGGAGTGGGAGAGGTCGAAACCTTCGTAAATCGGATTCCGTACTCCACTTAGGAGACTGCCACGCAGAATAGGTTTTACTGCATATTTATCATCTTTCCAGAAATTCTTATCGCTCCATTGGTATTCATCATTCTCTGCATCACCGTAGATGCCTACGTATGTGCTGAACCGTGTCTTGGGCGTTAAACCCGGGCGTGCGGTACGAATATTGATAATACCATTCAATGCTGAGGAACCGTATAGCACAGAAGAAGCTCCTTTGATAACTTCCACCTGTTCTACATTTTCCAAAGGTACGGTGTTCCAGTTGATTTCTCCTGTTTTCGGGTTCAGTGTACTCATTCCGTCTACCAGAATCTGGCTACGTGCACCTACACCGTAAGTCCACCCGCTGCCACCACGCATGGAAGGCTGCTTGTCTACAATGTCAACCCCCGGCAGGGTACGGAGGGTAGATGAAATATCTGTCGGTGCCTGGCGGGCAATGTCACCGGATTTCACCACATCCATAGAAACTGTTACATCACTTAGCTTCTGTTCGAAGCGTCCAGCACTCACTACCACTTCTTCCAGCAGTTTAGTGCTCTCTTTCATATAGACGTCTTTGGTGACTACTTCGCGTTTATTGATAACGATAGGCATCAGTACATCATCATAGCCTACATAACTGAATACGAGGTCGACTCCACCTTCGGGAAGTTTGATTTCATATTCTCCGTTAATATTGGATACTACTCCCTGATTGCCGTGGAGCTTGTAGGTAACAGCTGCTCCGACCAACGGTTCGTTGGTCTTGGCGTCGTATATATGTCCTTTCAGTGTTTGGGCAAAGCTTGTCCCAAAACAAGTAAGGCAGATTAATAAAGTTAGTATATATATTTTCTTCATTGTTTCTTACGTTTTATTTATTCGGAACAAGTTCTAAACCAAACTCTATTCTCTCAGGAGATAGAAAAGCTTCTGAAATACCATTTAAGAATGCTGAAATTATAAATCCCAGCCCTTGCATATCCTCCGGAAGCATACTAACTATTAGCGGACTAAGATCTGGTAGTAATTTAGCTATGGGAGTAAATCCTTCTTTATCTAAGTAAATATAAGTATGTCCTTCTTTTGAAGTAACCTGCATCGGGATTCCGGTAGTTAACCAATTGAAAATAGCGTTGAAGGAAGTGTCGTTGACATTGACCAAGAATCCAAGTGTTTCATTGTTTAAACTTTGATTAAGTGTGGTTAGCAATTCTTTCACTTTCATGGCATCCATTTGAGATACAGCATCAATGATAGCATTGATTATGTTCACATCCATATATGTATCGCTGCTGCTGGCTATTGAGGAAATGATATTAGCTAAGTTTAATTTTAATATTAACTTACCGTCTTTTTGAAACCAAGTAGCAAACCCTTTTGGAGAAGGGATATACTTACGGTCAGCAATGTTGGGAGTAATCATCTCCTGTGTTAATGGAGTTTCTAGAAATCCAAAAATAACGTCTATATCTACTCCTGACAACGGATCATTTGAATAGGAAGCCGTTACATTTCCGTCTGCTCCTAAAGTGATGTCTTGCAGAACTTGTGGCAAAATGTAACTTACTATATTTTGGATTCCATTACCCCATGTTTGGGTTGTAGCTCCGCTTTCTGTAGCTTCTACATCTGCATGGAAATAGCATGACGCATTTAATACTTGGCCATCAACCTCCTGCCATGTATATTCATTTCCCCAAGTGTCACCAACTAATATTTTTTTTACGCCGTTAACGACTTCGGGTAACTTATAAGTATTTGCCCACAAATCGGCATTACCCATTTGGATATTGGATATGTTTAAGGTGAGTTTTCCTTTTGTTACACGTCCTTCGTATCTAAAAGTAGTCAATGTTTCATTTCCCATACCATTACCGGAAAAAGAGTATCCTTCTGTATCTCCGGAAAGGGGAATGGATGTAATCTTTATTGCCTTTTCTCCCGGAAGAATATCGTAGAGAGTAATGATAGCAGTTTCTCCTGTAACAGTACTGAAATCAACAGATTTCCCGTTCATTGCATCACCGTTGTATGTAAGAACTAAATTGGGATTAGGATTCGAAATCTTGTTTGAATAATTGGCTGTCACGTCTACTGGAGCCGGTCCATAGTGGTCTTCGTCACAAGATGTTAAGAATGCGGATATTACGGTAAGGAAGCTTATGAATAAGATAGATAATTTTTTCATCGTTTTTTATTTTAAAATGATTTATTTTTGGATAGTAAGGTCTACGCCGATTTCCATTTTGTCGAATAATGCTACAACCTCATCTAAGTTTGTTTTTAATAAAATATCAATGATATTGATAAATGGAGTTAGTGTCTCTTTTTTTAAATAGATATAAGTATGATCTTTTGTAGCCTGACTAATACCCATTGGAATACCATTTCTCATCCATGAAAGTAAAGTTACAAAAGTGTTATCATCCATTTTTAAAATATAGGTGATTATCTCATTGTTTAAAATCATGTTGAGCGTACTTAATGCTAGCTTCAATCGGGCAGGGTCCGATTTTAAAAGAGCTTCGCTGATACCTGCAATAAGTTGGGGATCAATTTGCTGACCGTTATTCTCGGCGATGAGTGAAATAATGGCTGGTATGTTCAATTGTACTACAAATGCCTTATCACCCGTCTGATTCCAGTAGGCCAAACCTTTCGGGGAAGAAACATAAGTACGTTGGCCGATTAATCCACGGAATTCTGCATCCGTCTTACCTGCATTAGCCACCTCCATGATCTCTTTCATGTCTATGGGACTTGTGGTGTAGTTGGCAGTAACAATACCATCTTTTTCTAATGTAATATTCTTTAGTACATACGGAAAGAGTACATCTAATATATTAGTTGCCATTTGCTGCATTTGCAAAACGATAGGAGCAATGGATTCGGCTCCTTCTTTCGTTGTAATATTCACATAGCTTGCTCCACTATTACGAATGGTTGCTTCTTCATTTGTAGTATGTGAATATGCAGGAAATGCATAAGTATGAGCCAGATTATTGGCATGAGCCATTGTGACATCCAGTGAGAGTTTCATTGCTTTTGGAGTAATGATTCCATTATACTTCACCGTTACTCCCCCCATCGTGATATTCGTTCCGCTAAAGGTATAGGCATCTTTTTCTCCGTTTTCATTAAGCTTGATGCGACTGATAGGAGTAGTAACTTCTCCCGGGATAATTCCGTTTAGTGTCAGTGTTCCCGTTTCACTATCTTCCGTTTTGAAACTGGCAGTCTTTCCGATTAGTTTCTCGCCGCTGTAAGTTAAATCCAGTGTATACGGCTTGATGTACGAGCCATATTCCTGGCTGATTTCTCCCGGCCAAAATAACTTGTCGTTATAGGTTTCTTCACATGATGTAAAGAAAAATACTGCGCAAGCTACACAAAATAGTTTTCGTAAGTTTTTCATTCTTTTTTGTTTTTATTGCGTAATTAATAAAACTTTGCAAAGTTCGGCTAACATCTATTAATTTACAAGGTCTGTTTTTATGAATTAATGTTCTATTTTTAATTATACGGAGAAAAATGATATAAAAGCATTTGAATTAATGTTCTATTTTTAATGTAATATGTTCTTCTTTTAAGAAACATAGTGAAGAATGGAATAAGATAGAACAAGACAAGGTATATGTATATAAAAGAACGGCGTCCCACACATTTCGCGTGTAAGAAACCGTTCTTATTTTTTCCTACTTCTAACTAAGAAAAGAGCCTTTTTAGAATATCACATCCATTTTAAGGTTTATTTAGATTCTCTACATGTATTTACAGGCAACTTTGTAAGTTGTGAAATTCGTCACTGATTGATGTACTGTCGTTGAAATATGTCCTTTGGTCGATTGTTTTTGTATGAAAGGAGTGTCGGTTTTATCTTTGTTTCTGCTAACATGGAACAATGAGGCATGGAAAGAGTGCGCAAGCAACAATTATTGGAACAAAGCATTTACGGAGTAATCTGGAGTGTTATTTTCTTTCTTCCGTTGATCGGAGAATATTTTGCCGTAAGTGGTGGACTTGAGAAAGAAGAAGTTCGCACGCTTGTACGTGACTCCTGGTTGGGAATTCTTCCTTTTTTTATGCTTTTTCTGTTGAATAACTATGTGCTGGTTCCTTATTTCCTTTTTAAAAAAAAATATTGGCAATATACACTTTCTTTAGTTTTTGCAATAGGTGTTATTTTTTTGATTGTTCCGTTTCCGATGAAAGGGCGTTTCCCGAAAGAATTCAGACAGGAGCCTGTGTATCATTCAGCAAAGGAAAGCCGACGGAATCAGATTATTGAAATGAGAGAAAAGGCGCGGAAGAAAGAGACGGCTAATTGGGAACTACCGGACCAGGTGAAATATCCCGTGGAAAAGTTTCAACGTCCGGAGGCTCTCCTTAAACCTGTTCCGTTTCCTTATCCTCCTATCACAGTTCGCTATCTTATTCATTTTATGATTGCCTTTCTTATGGTAGGATTTAATATAGCCATTAAACTTTTCTTCAAGTCTTTTCGTGATGAAGAAATGTTGAAGGAACTGGAACACCAGCGCTTGCAGTCCGAATTGCAATATCTGAAGTATCAGATAAACCCGCATTTTTTTATGAATACGCTGAATAATATCCACGCATTGGTAGATATTGATACGGGGAAGGCGAAAAGTACGATTGTAGAGCTTTCCAAACTGATGCGTTATGTGCTGTATGAGGCTAGTAACAAAACAATTCTTCTTAAACGGGAGGTTCAGTTTCTGGAGAATTATATTGCCATAATGGGATTGCGCTATACTGATAAAGTCTCCATTGAAATGAAGTTTCCCATCGAAGTTCCTGAAGTACAGATACCTCCTTTGCTTTTTATTTCTTTTGTGGAGAACGCTTTCAAGCATGGGGTCAGTTACCGGAATGATTCTTTCGTCCGTGTCATCGTGCAACAAGAGGAGGGAAACCGATTGACTTTCCGCTGTACGAATAGCAATAACGGAAGGGCTGACGAACAACACCACGGCATCGGGCTGGATAATATCCGTAAGCGGCTAAGACTTCTGTTCGGTAATGATTATACGCTTTCTATCACACAGGATAAGAATAAATTTGATGTATTACTTATTATACCTTTATTATAATGAAATGTTTAGCAATTGACGACGAACCGTTGGCATTGGCACAGTTATCGGATTATATATCCCGCGTCCCTTTCCTGTCGTTAGTGAAACCTTGTCAGGATGCGTTTGAGGCAATGAAGGTATTGTCCGACGAAGATGTCGACCTGATATTTGTAGATATCAATATGCCCGATTTGAACGGGCTGGATTTTATCCGTTCTTTGATAAGTCCTCCGCTGGTGATTTTCACTACCGCTTATTCCGAATATGCGGTGGACGGCTTCAAGTTGGATGCGGTGGATTATCTGTTGAAACCATTTGAGTTTCAGGACTTACTGAAGGCGGCGGATAAGGCCCGCAAACAGTTTGAATATAAATTGTTGGAGCAACAGAGTGAACTGGGAAATGCTTCGCAGGTAAAAGGCGATTCGTTGTTTGTGAAAAGCGATTGCAGGGTAGTCCGCATCGATATTAATAATATCCGCTATATAGAAGGTATGAGCGAATACGTCCGTATTTTTGTGGAGGGGGAGAACAAGCCTGTCATCACACTTGCCAGTCTTCAGAAAATGGAAGAACGGCTTCCCGCACATTTCATGCGTGTGCATCGTTCTTATATTGTCAACTTGCGTAAGATTACCGAAATCTCCCGTCTCCGTATTATCTTCGATAAGAATACGTACATCCCTGTGGGTGATAATTACAAAGAACGGTTTACGGAATTTATCAGTAAGCTAAGCTTCTCTTAAACATTGGTCATGCTTTATCCGATGCGGTATGTTGTCCGGAAAATAACTACTTAAAAATAAAAGTCTCAGAAGCTATTTATAGCTAATGAGACTTTTATTTTAAGAAGTGGAGATACTCCTTTTATTTGATTCCCAGTTTTTTAGCAATTTCTTTAGGCAGTGCGTCTTTGTGTACAAGGATATTCATCGTTTTGTAAGCGACGAATGCTTTGGAAGCATACCATATACCGTTGTATTTACCTGATTTACCCCAAGAATTTTTTACCATGAAATATTCTTTTCCGTTCTGGTCTTTAGCGATACCGTAAATCACCATTCCGTGGTCGTCGGTAGTTTCCCAGTTGTCGAATGCCACCTGGCGCATTTCCTGAGTGACGTCAATTTCCGGATGTGGTTTAGTTGTCATTATTTGACGTTTGTTGGCAGTGGTCAGGCCAGTCCAACGGGCCATATCCGAACCGGAAAGTTCAGATTCTTTGTTTATATCCGGCATTACGGCAATACCATCACGTGTGAACCCTTGTTCACTGACGTCACTACCCCATGCAAAAGTATATCCCTTCTTCACTGCATTATCCATTACAGCCATAAACTCGTCGATAGGCAAGTTGTAGGAGAGGCCATTGCGCCAGTTGTCCTGAATCTCGATAGCAAATTGAGAATAGAACGGGTGATGTGTATAGGAAGTCAATGAAACATAGTCGTCCGGATTCAGTCCCAGTGATTCGGCAAAAGTTTTCGGTGTATATTCCTTTCCTTTATAAGTGAAGTTTTCAGGACATTTTCCTAAGTATGTGTCATAAATGGCTGCCAGACCGTTCTTCCATACCGGAGTCAGTTTACTTAGTTTACCTTTAGCGATAGCATTAATGTAGCCGGAAGCAACAGCGTCCAATTCGTTGTGTACCGGCAGAGTATCGCCGTACATGATTCCCGGCATTACTTCCTGTGGAACGATACCGTAATTTTTGATGCAGTACATCACATCATAGAAACTTCCTCCCGGAGAGAAAGAACTGTCGCCATGATAGCGAAAACAATGGAGGTCGCTCCTCTTAGTCCTGCCCATGAGATAAGGGCTATCTGCTTCCACTTTGCACCGAAAGGCTTCATGATAACAGTAACAGCCGCAGGTCTTGCAACGAATGTAAGGAACAATGCTATCGCCGCCGCAGGAAGTATTATTGACGGCATTTGTGACGGGAATGCCAAAAGTCCAAGGAGGAAAAACAGCAATATCTGCGTGAAGCCCGTTATTCCGTCAAAGAAATGCACAAGGGCTGTTTTGCCTGATATTTTTGTGTTGCCAAGAACTATTCCCACAATGTAACAGCTAAGATAGCCGTTTCCGCCCACCAGCACCGGCAGCACATAGGACAAGATTGCCACCGCCGCCATAAAAACGGTATCAAACCCGGAGACCTCAAAGCGAAAGCGCCGGAGAAAAAAGACAGTGCATACCGCAAGGACTGCGCCGATGCCCACGCCGTAGACGATCTGGGCGAAGATCATATACAACATCTTCCCCGGCGTGATCTCCGAGGTCATCATTGCCAGAAGAATGGTCGTCATCAGATATGCCACCGGGTCGTTACTGCCGCTTTCGACTTCCAGCAGGGATGCCGTCCCGTATTTCAGGTTCAGCTTTTTGGAACGGAGAATGGAGAACACGGATGCCGCATCCGTAGAGCCGAGGACTGCACCCATAAGAATGCCCTCCATCCAGCTGGTGTGCAGGGCAAACCGGCAGAATACACCGACACCGAACGCCGTCAGAAACACGCCCAGCGTGGACAGCAGCACGGATTTTCCGGCAACCGGTTTGGCAGCGCTCCACTTTGTGCCGAAACCACCGTAAAAGATAATGAAGATCAGCGCCACGGTACAAAGCGTCTCCGTCATGGCATAATTGTCGAACCGGATATGTAAAATGCCGTCCACGCCGCAGAGCATTCCCACTGCCAGGAATGCCAGCAGCATAGGGATTCCGATTTTGCTGGTCAGCTTATTACAGAGAATGCAGGCAATCATCACAAGGGAAAGCAGCAGTAGAATCAAATTCATGTTTCGTTCCTTTCTGGGTATGTTGGGTGGAAATCAGTCGTCTGGTTCTGTCTTTTTCAGTTGTGTCGTTGTTGCGGCAACAGCAGCCACTTCTGCCGCTCCCTGGGCTTTCAGCAGCGCCGCACATCGGTTCATGGTGCTGCCGGTGGTGAGAACGTCATCGCAGAGCAGGATGCGGCAGCCTTTCAGTGAAACCGTCCCAGCAGAAAACTGCCCGGTGTTTTCCCGCCGCTGTGCCGCAGACAAGGTGTGCTGCTGCCGTCCCGTGCCGTTGTCATGCAAAAGGTCTTTTCGGTATGGGATACGTGTTATGGCGGCAACTTCTTTCGCCAGGACTGCCGCCGGATTGCAGCAGCGTTTCAATTGCTTGCGTCTGGACATAGGAACCGGCGCAACCATATCATAGCCGGACAAGGCATCATTCGCCAGGATGCGTTTCCCCAGTTCTGCGCCGCAGAATCTGCCAAACTGGAGACTGACTGCGGATTTCATGGAAAGGACGCCTTTCCGGGCAGCACCTTCGTATACCGTCAGTGCCACCGCCCGGTCATACGCCAATCCTTCGCCGCAAATGCAGTCATGGACAGGCTTTCCGCACTGTGAACAAAATGCATCTGCCGGATATGCCAGCAGTTCGGTCTGACAGGTCTCACAAAGGTATGCCTGCCAGGGCAGCGACTTTCCGCAGCAGGGACAGGCGTTGGGATAGAGCAGATCCAGCAGGAACAGTTCCAGCTTTCGCCCCAGCCCCATATCTGCCGTCATAGTCTCACCTCCATACCAGAATCATTTATATTTTAGTATACCATACTCCGCCGGAAAATGCAAACAAAAAAGCCATGAGGAAACTGAACTGCTTTGTTCCTCATGGCTTAAATTTCTATTGCTTTGCTTTCTCTTAGGAGAACATCGGGGTAGACAGATAACGCTCACCGGTATCCGGCAGCAGTGCAACGATGGTCTTACCCTTGTTTTCCGGACGCTTTGCCAGCTGGATGGCTGCCCAGACTGCCGCACCGGAAGAAATGCCCACCAGCACGCCCTCTGTTCTGGCGATTTCTCTGCCGATCTCAAACGCATCTTCGTTCTCAATCGCAATGACTTCGTCGTAAACCTTGGTATCCAGTGTTTCCGGCACAAAGCCTGCCCCGATGCCCTGGATCTTGTGCGGACCGGAAACGCCCTCGGACAGCACCGGAGAACCCTTCGGCTCAACTGCAACTACCTTCACGTTGGGGTTCTTGGACTTCAGATACTTGCCCACGCCGGTGATCGTACCGCCTGTGCCGACGCCGGCAACAAAGATATCGACGGTACCGTCTGTGTCATCCCAGATCTCCACGCCGGTGGTCTTTTCGTGAACCTCCGGATTTGCCGGGTTGGTGAACTGAGACGGAATAAAGCTGTTCGGGATCTCTTCTGCCAGTTCCTTTGCCTTGGCGATCGCACCACTCATGCCCTTTGCGCCCTCTGTCAGCACCAGCTCTGCGCCGTATGCCTTCATCAGATTGCGGCGCTCTACGCTCATGGTCTCCGGCATTGCGATAATCAGACGATAACCTCTGGCAGCCGCAATGGAAGCCAGACCAATTCCGGTATTACCGCTGGTCGGTTCGATGATAACGCTGCCCGGTTTCAGCAGACCCTTTGCCTCAGCATCGTCGATCATGCCCTTTGCGATTCTGTCTTTTACGCTTCCTGCCGGATTGAAATATTCCATCTTGCCATAGATTTTTGCCGGCAGTGCTTCTTTTGCCTCCAGATTTGCCAGTTCCAGCAGCGGTGTACCGCCAATCAGATCTGTGATCTTCTGATAAACTTTCATGATATGACTCCCTTTCCGGTAACTTCTATATTACCTATCTGTTTGATATGAATTATACCACACTTCCGGAAAAAAGTCAAGTGTTTTCCGCATCTTCTTTTTGCTTTCGGCAGATTGCATATAGAATGTGTGTGGTTTTGCTGCGTTTTGCATAAATAGGACGATTGGTGGGAATACCGCAATTGCGATAAACGTACCAGCTTGCTTCTTAAAAAGGTGAAAATC
>ERZ827197.2145-NODE-2145-length-13694-cov-4.111372_pt1 | contig 13694 bp, 9 predicted proteins | sample MGYA00519867_ERZ827197 | MGnify/ENA primary metagenome ERZ827197 (study PRJEB31778, sample SAMEA3449278) | human gut metagenome | biome: human gut; feature: human-associated habitat; material: faeces | place: United Kingdom | collected 2010/2012 ...
ATTAAGCAAACAGGCTCAGGACTTTGAAAACTACATCATGAGTGCAGATGGACAGAAGATCATTCAGGATAATGGATATATCAAAGCAGACGAGAAAGCACCAGCTTACAAATCAAACGGAGCAAAAGGTAAAGTTGTTGTTGGTGGATCTTCTTCAGTAACACCAGTTATGGAAAAATTAAAAGAAGCATATGCAAAAGTAAACAAAGACGTAACAGTTGAAGTACAGCAGAGCGATTCAACAACAGGTGTTACAAATGCGATCGAAGGAACATGTGATATCGGTATGGCATCTCGTGATCTTGCAGACAGCGAAGCTAAAAAAGGTGTGAAAGCAACAGTTATCGCAAAAGATGGTATCGCAGTTATCGTAAATAAAGACAGCAAAGTTGATGAATTAACAAGTGCTCAGGTAAAAGATATCTACACAGGAAAAACAACAAAATGGGCAGATATTAAATAAGAGAGAATCATCAATATAAAGGAATGGTAAGAATGAAGAAATATTCAGAAAAAATCAGATCAGATACCTGAATTACGTTACATCTGTCCTGATTATTTTTACGAATTCCAGGAGGCTTTTTAATGAAGAAAAATGGACACAGACTACTTACTCTTGCAGCTTTAGTCGGAACTGCCGCAGGTGTTATTCATATTGCTAACCGTTTCATAGATGCCACATCTCAGCTTAAAGATATGCTGGAACAGCCACACAGCAGAACCTATGACTGGCGTTTTGGAAAGATTTTTTATACAAAACAGGGACATGGCACCCCTATTCTTCTTATTCATGATATCATGCCAGGTGCTTCCGGTTATGAATGGAATGCCATAGAGAAGCAGCTCGCAACCGAACATACCGTTTACACCATTGATCTTCTTGGATGTGGACGTTCCGAAAAACCGGATATTACTTATACCAATTTTGTATTTGCTCAGTTACTCTGTGATTTTGCCAAGAATGTGATTCGTGAGGAAACCGATGTTATTGCCAGTGGTTTCTCAGGTTCTTTTGCGATCATGGCTTACCGTAACAATTCCGACCATTTCCGCAAGATCATGCTGGTCAATCCACCAAGCTTCAGTTCCCTGAAGCAGGCACCTTGTAAAGACAACAAGCTCTTTAAGTATTTTATCGAGCTTCCGATTTTCGGAACTCTGATCTATCATATGGTAGCTTCCCGCGAATCCATCAGCAGTCTGTTTATGGAAAAGCTGTTCTACAATCCCTTCCATGTAACAGATACACTGGTAGACACCTATTATGAATCCGCTCACAAGGGTGGTTCCAACGCCAAATATCTGTATTCCAGCTACATTGGCAAATACCTGAATATCAGCATTAATAATGCCGTAGAATCTTCCGATGCATGCATCTATATTATTTCCGGAGAAAAAGAAGCTTCCGCTTCTCTTATCGCAGAGGAATACCAGAAGCTGAATTCTTCCATTGAAACCGCTGTGATCCCGGAAACCAGACATCTTCCTCATCTGGAAGATCCGGAACATTTCCTGGAACAGGTAGCTATTTTCCTGTAAAAACAACTTATGATCCGGCATCAAAAACAAAATTTATCTATAGTAATTTGGGAAATCAACGTATCAAAAGGACATTGTTCATGTTCAGAGCCGTTGAGCTTCATACAGTAATTTGTGGAAATGCTATAAACCAACAAAAAGCCAATAAAAAAAGAGTACTGTTTCACGTGAAACATGAGTTTTCCCTCAAACAAACGTGAAACAATACTCTTTATTTTTTACCAGACTCACAGCATGCATCCGGACATTTCTCTTATCTAAGTGCCTGCTCCAGATACATGTGTGTTGTATTATCAATCAGCTTATGTGTCAGCTCTGCCATATGTTGTGTACTCTCCTGATTCTCAGAAGACAGCCATGTCTTGATCATTCCCACGCATCCATTCAGACAAAACGCATACGCATACTCAATGTCACGGTTGTCTTTCGGAAGACGAATTGACAAGCGATGCAGCACTGTATCTGCGATCAGTTTTTCTATACGATTCACAAAAGCCATATCTCCATTCTTTCCAAGAAGTGCGATACAAATATCCTTATTATGATCCAGGATCGTAAATATCTGCTCAATAAAAGGATACGAGCTCTCCTTATTATTAAGAGGATCCAGCGGATAGTCTGCCACCAGATGCGTGATTTCCTCCATCAATTCAGCCTCAATGGATTCCAGCATCTGATAGATATCTGTATAGTGAAGATAAAATGTGGAGCGGTTGATATCAACTTCTTCCACCAGTTCCTTTACCGTAATTTCCTTAATACTCTTCTTCTGCATAAGACGGGCAAGCCCCGCTCGCAACTGTGCCTTGGTCTTACGTACTCTTCTGTCAACTTTTTCCGCCATCTTAATTCCCCCTGCAATTCAAAAAAGCAAGCACGTTTCCTCCGCCTCAATCACCTATTACTTACGATACTCTGCAACTGTCATACAATGCATAATGCATCCTTCAAACGAATAAAAGCATTCGCTTTCTCTACGCCGATCTGCATGATACCAGATATCTGCTGTTGTTAAGAATTGACAAGATCAAAATTGTTAACGACGCCGACCTACACGATACCAGATATCTGCTGCATATTTGTGTTGAAACATAGGAATCCTGTCTGCATTTAATATTACCAACTGCACATAAATTCAAAGGAAATAACGTACTTTTTGTCTATTATGCAGTTTTTTATTTGTAATAGACACTTCCATTATTTCCGTCTATTAATATACATTCAGTAAAGATTTAATGGTTGTATCTGTGGTATGTGTTTAGTATAATACATCACGTAAAGAAAATCAACACTTTGTTTGATAATGGAATATTAAGCTATTAATAGATTTTAATATGATTAATAGATCTCATCGCCATTACTGGAATAAAGTTTGATTAATCAACTATGTTTGATAATACAATTTAATAAGAAAGGGATAGGTAATATGATCAAAAACGAATGGAAAAGCTTACTTCGTAACAAGCTCATGCTTATCGTCGTAATCGCCATTATCGTAATCCCGATCATCTATGCAGGTCTGTTTCTGAAATCCATGTGGGATCCTTACGGAAACGTAGACAGCCTGCCAGTGGCCGTGGTAAACGAAGACAAACCTGTCGAGTATAATGGCAAGACCTTAAGCATAGGTAAGGACATGACGGATGAGCTGAAAGACAACGACTCAATGGCATTTAACATTGTAGACAGCAAGACAGCAGAGGACGGTCTGGCCAATGGAACCTATTACATGGTTATCAAAATTCCGGAAAATTTCTCCGCAAACGCAGCCACTGTAATGGACAACGATCCAAAGCAAATGGAGCTATCCTATGAGACAAACCCTGGAACCAACTATATCGCCTCCAAGCTCAGTGAAACAGCAATGCTGAAGCTTCGTGATAACATTGCTTCCAAGGTTACGGAAACCTATACAGAAACCGTTTTTGATTCTATCTCAGAAGCAGGTGACGGAATGCAGGAAGCTGCAGACGGATCCGGAAAGATCGAAGACGGACTGAATACAGCAGCTGATGGTAACAAAACAATTACCAAAAACCTTAAGAAGCTTTCCACCAGTACTCTTACTTTCGTAAGCGGTGCTGACAGTCTCACCGAAGGTCTTAAGACCTACACCGATGGTGTTGCAAAGGTTAACGATGGTGCAAAGAGCCTGGACGATGGTGCAGATCAGCTGAACAGCGGCGTTGCAACCCTCACAGAAAAGGTTCCTGAGCTGACAACCGGTGTGGATACTCTGGATAAAGGTGTTCAGCAGTACACCGCTGGTGTGGATGAGCTTAATAAAAATTCTGATGCACTGAAATCCGGTGCAAGCAGCCTGGAATCCGGTGCAAACCAGCTGAACAGCGGCGTTGCAGCTCTGACAGAAAAGGTTCCTGAGCTGACAACCGGTGTAGATACTCTGGATGAAGGTGTTCAGCAGTACACCGCTGGTGTGGATGAGCTTAATAAAAATTCTGATACGCTGAAATCCGGCGCAAGTAGCCTGGAATCCGGTGCAAATGCATTAAGTGCAGGTATTGATACTCTTTCCGACGGAGCAACACAGTATGTAGCTGGTGCTGACACTCTTGCAGATGGAACTACCACCTATGTGGCTGGTGCTGGCAAACTCGCAGCCGGTGCCAAAGAGCTTGCAAAACTTGAAGACGGACTCACAACAGTTTCCAATGGTATCTCTCAGCTGAATACCGGTGTTACCAAAGGAACCGATGACTCACAGTCACTGATATCCGGAACACAGCAGCTTGAAAACGGACTGAAAGCCCTGAACGATAAGGTTTCTGCTCTGAAAGAGGGAACAACACAGGAATCCATCAACAAGCTTGCAGCCGGCCTTACTTCCGCAAAGGATGGTATGGACACAGCCGCAGCTGGTATGAACAGTGCTGCAGCTGGTATGAACAATGCCGCAGACGGAATCAACAACGCAGCCGGATATATCACTCAGGCCGCAGGCATCACAAGTCAGACCAGCAGCAGTATCACAGACAGTCTGATCCCTGCTCTCCAGAATGCAGGCACACAGTTCTCACAGGTAGGTGATCAGGTCAGCAGCATCCTTACAGGATACGGACAGCAGACAACGGAAGCACTTACTGATGCAAATACCAAGATCGGTACTGCCGGACAGACAATGACCGATTTAGCAGCACAGCTTCAGGCGATTCAGGCAACCGCTTCTGAGGACGGAACCATTTCCGCAGCAGCTCTGAATGATGTGATCAACGCTTTAAACAGCGTAGCCGGTGGAATGACTGGCGTGGACGGTTCTTACATGAGCAGCTATTCTGATCAGGTTTCACAGCTTGCAGCTGGTGTATCCGGTCAGCTCTCTTCTACTCAGGAAAATCTGAATGCTGTTGCTTCCAAGCTTAACGAAGCAGCTTCCGGACTGACTCAGATCTCCGGAGGACTGACTCAGGGTGCCGGCACACTTTCTGAGGGTGCAACAACCATGACAGATGGTGCAAACCAGATGAGTGCAGGTGCAACAACCATGAGCGCAGGTGCAGAGCAGTTATCTGCAGCTACAAGTCAGCTTCCTACAAATCTGATCGCTCAGCTTTCTGCAGGTGTTACCCAGCTGTATCAGGGTGCACAGGCTGTAAACACAGGAACCAAGAACGTTTCCGCAGGACTTCAGTCTCTGGAAGACGGCACAGTCGAAGCCTTCCCGGCTGCAGCAGCAGGAATCAAAGCTCTGAACGATGGATTTGACCAACTGACATCTTATGATAAGCAGCTCAACGACGGTGCAAAGAATCTGAAAACAGCCGGCAAACAGATCACTGACGCACTTCCGGATATCAAATCCGGTGCAGGTCAGCTGGCAGATGGTTCTAAGGCACTGACAGATGGAATCACAACTTACACCGATGGTATTGCAAAGCTTTCCGAAAACAGTGCTGCTCTTACAGACGGCACCAAGAAACTGGCAACAGGAGCCAATGCTCTTTCCAGCGGTGCTGCTACTCTTGCAGATGGAACAAAAGCATTAGCCGATGGTTCCGGAACACTGACAACCGGAATCACAACCTACACCGATGGTGTTGCTAAGCTTTCCGAAAACAGCTCCGCTCTTACAGACGGTACCAAAAAGCTCTCAACAGGAGCCAAGACCCTTTCCAGCGGTGCTACTACTCTTGCAAACGGAACTAAGACATTAGCAAACGGTACCTCAACACTTCTCAGCGGTACCGAGAAACTTGTAAGCAACAACAGCACACTTAACAATGGTGCAAAACAGCTTGCAGATGGCGCTGCCCAGATCCAGAGCGGTTCCTCTCAGCTGTATGATGGCTCCAAGAAGCTTGGAAGTGGTATGAAAGAACTGAAAGACGGTTCCAAGACACTGACCACAAGCCTCAGCGATGGAGCTACCACTGTAAAAGACAATTCAGCAAGTGATGAAACGATCAAAATGTTCGCAACTCCTGTTGTAAGCGATGAAACAAAACTTACCGATGTCCCGAATAACGGACACGCAATGGCACCTTACATGATGTCTGTAGGCCTCTGGGTCGGCGCACTGGCATTCTGCCTGATGTATCCTCTGGCTCAGTATAAAGGCAAACTGAAATCCGGTTTTGCATGGTGGGCAAGCAAAGCTTCCGTCCTTTATCCGGTAGCGATCCTTCAGGGAATCTGCCTGATCCTGCTGTTACGTGCATTTAACGGATTCACACCTGCAGAGATGGGCAAAACCGTACTCTTCGCCTGCCTGACATCAATGACCTTTACCTCTATCATGTACTTCTTCAACATTACTCTTGGTAAAGTAGGAAGCTTCCTGATGCTGGTATTCATGGTCGTTCAGCTTGCAGGATCTGCCGGAACTTATCCGGTTGAGGTTTCACCTTCATTCGTTGCAAAGATCCATGCATACGTTCCGTTTACTTATACGGTCGACGCATTCCGTGCAACGATCAGCGGTGGCCGAAGCATTACCACTTCCATTATTGTAATGGTTGCACTGTTAGTGATCTTCACGATCCTGACGATCCTTCAGTTCAATCACATGACCAAGAGAAAGAAAGCAGAAAAAGTTGTTCTCTTCGACTGGCTGGAAGAAAGAGGTCTTGCATAATACTTAGTTACTGACAGAAGCTCCCCCGAACCTTCTGTTAGATATAGAAAAATTAAAACTGTACAGTTGCTCAGATGAGCTTCTGTACAGTTTTTTTATGTTGTCTCCACCAATTCTCCACGCTACAATTATAGCAGTTATAGAAAATCAAGCTCGCCAGTACACCGTGCCTGACCTATGCAGCAGATTTCAATTCAGAAACATTCCTGTCAGATTCAGAAGAAGCGGCAATATGACTTCTCAGATCTACTCACAAACCGGAGCTCTTTCTGACTGCAAGCCTGCGGTTTTCAATGGAAAAGCAACCTGGTATGCATCTAATCCACTGACCGCAAAAACAGACGGAATCATCACCTATGCTACACCATTTACCGTCTTCATGGTAAAACCTGGAAAACTATCGGCAATACAAAAAATACAGCCTACACCGATAAAAAGCCAGGCACCGCAACCAAATACTGTATCCGTGCATACCGCATCACAAACGGTAAAAAAATATACGGACCTTATTCATCTGTAAGGACCGTAAAATAATAGCAACATAAAAACACCCCGGAAAATCCTGATCTGTGTGGTGTCTCCGAATATCTGATCATCAAACGGATATTCGGAGATCACCTTATTATTTACGGATCTCCGAGGTGTTTTTATTTATTTTCTTAATATTTTATTTTTCCGTCTCAGCTGTTGGTGTTGCTGTGGCTTCTGTCTCTGTTTCACCGTTTACCATAGTTTCATATGCATTGAACATTTCTTTTACTGTCATTTTGTTTACAAGAAATACCTTGTCTCCAACGACAGCTGCATAATAGTTTGTGTCATATGTGTAGAAGGTAACGGTTGTCTGGTTCTTGTCAGAGTCTGTGAATACAGCGGTCATCTCCGGGTCTGCAGCTGGTGTATAAACGTCTGTCAGTCTCTTCTGTCCTGCCATGTTTATCAGCTTGTTGTAGAAGGTGGTAAAGGTTGTACTTTCTATTTCCTTACCATCCAGCTGATAGGTTGTTGTTTCTTTTTCGTTTCCGTTATCATCTGTGGATGTTTCACGTGAAACATTTACAGTACTTGTTGTTTCACCGTAAGTAACCTGGAGCTGATCCAGATTTTTTACAGACAGATAATTGACGATCAGTGACCAGAGATCTGACGGCGTCTTGTCAATAACTGCACTCAGTGTATCCGTTGACATTGTATAGATCTGTTTGTTATCTACCGTTACATATCTGCTGCCATCTCCTGCCTCATCGCCAACATAAATGACAAGCTGTTTATCCACTGTGGTTGTCTTACTGTCTGCATCTTCTGAGCTGCTGTCCGTGTCAGTAGTGTCATTGCTCTCAGAATCGCTCTCAGAGGCCGTAGAATCGTTTTCTCCGGATTCTGTACTGTCTGTGCTGTCATTCTTCACCTCTTCCTGATAATCCACTGTAATCGTCGCATAGGGCTTATCAAGGCCATACTGGGAAAGATCCTCTGCATTGTAGTTTACAAACTGGTCAAATGCAAAGCTTCCAAGTCCGGAGGTTACATTTCCTGCTGCCGTTGTATCGGCAGACTCTTTATCGCTGCTTCCGTCACCGGAAACATCCCATGTAGCTCCGTCGGAATTTTCTTCCAGGACATAGGAATCTTTATTCTCACTGACCTGGACCTTTTTCACTGTGGAAGAATCAATTGTCGGGAAATCTTCTCCCTGTGCATAATCGTAAAGGGAATCCATAAACGGAGACACAGTGTCCGCTGCCACTACATATACCGTGCTGTCATCATCATCCCTGGAAATGTAATACTGATTCGTAGACGTATTCTCATCTCCGATGTTGAGCTTCGTTGTCCCATCAGCGGTATCAACGGTTACTGTGTTAGATGGAGAATCCAGTCCGTATTCCGTAAGATCCTCCACATCCTCCAGGACTCTGTCCGCTTCCACCGTTTCGATGGCGGAAGCTGCGGAATCCAGAGTTGTCTGATTTACAGGAAAAGCAGTCTCATCCTTTTTCACCCAGGAATCATCTTTTTTCTCAAAGGTCACTTCCTTCTTGTCTACGATAAATTCCAGGGATTTAATGTCATCCGTTTTCACGGAAAACACTTCTGTTTTGCTTTCCTCTTCGCTGCTCTCTGTCTTTTCTTCTTTGGATACGTAGGTGTTCAGTCCCACATAAACGCCGCCGAGAACTGCCAGAACAACAACTGCTGAAACAAGTTTGGTTGATTTTTTCATTATGCTTTTCTCCTCTTAAGCCAGATCAGGAATCCTGCAACAAGGAACACTCCCGGGATCAGACCAATGGTACAGATCTTCCAGAAGGCTGCATCATAATCGGTTACTGTCAGGCTTGTGGACTCAAGGCTCTTGGATGGAATAGAAACGGAATTACTGTCGTCTGTGCTGGTCATCCAGTTTAAGGACTCCAGAAGGAGCTTTTCATTTCCGCCGGATACCATCTGGTTTATCTGGCTCTCCATCAGATTTGCTGTGGAGTAGTAAACGATCTGTGTTTCCTTATCATCATCCAGTTTCTCAGTGATAGCAACACCAAGATCAAACGGTCCGTCTACATCTCCGTCTTCCTTTTCGATATTGCTACTCTGCATATTTGTTTTGGAGTAAGCCTTGTCAGAGGTTGTCAGGATACTGTCGATGGTTACGGTATCTCTTACATCATCTGTTTTCTGAATGCCCTGTGCATACGGTGCCAGTACGTAGGAGCCTGCAGAAGCTGTCTCAGAGCTTGCATCTGTGCTGTTGACTGTTGGTACAAGATAATATGGCATCTGCATTCCATAATGCTGATTATCACCCTCAAATACGATTCCCTCGGCACACTTTACACCATAGTTTTCAAGAACCGCATCAAAGTTCGGCAGATCATCCTGTGTATAATCCGAGAAGATCATAGCTTTTCCGCCTGCCTCCAGATAATCCAGGAGCTCTGTTTTTTCTTCCTCGGAAATATCGCTGGTCGGAGATACGATCATCAGGCAGTCTGCATCATCCGGAACCTTTCCCTCTGTGAGAAGGTTCAGCTCCTTGATATCAATGTTTGCTTTCTGGATATCTTCTTTAAAGCTGGAATCCAGATCTTTTTCTCCGTGTCCGGATAAGGTGTACATGATCGGAAGATCCTTGGATGTTACATAACCGATCGCACTTGTGATCTGTCCTTCTCCATCAAATCCGGTAGTAGTCTGCTGCCAGGTATTATAGTCTACTGAAGAGGAATACATATCGTTGTAATTGATAACCTTGTTTCTGTCGCCGCAGACTACGATCAGGCTGTTTGACGCAAGATCATCGGTTGTATATTCCGATGCAAATTTCGGATTTACAACAGGGTCTTTCACCTCAACTTTAATATGCTTGGACTCATCTTTATAACGTGAAAGCAGATTGGAGATCGTGTCGTCCTCAGAACCGCTTGCCGCGATCTGATAAATGGTAACATCCTTATCCAGTGCCTTCAGTACCTTCTTTGTTTCATCACCGATGGTGTAAAGCTTGGATGAGCTTACATCCAGCTGTGAATATTTGGATGGGATCGCACCGACGATCATATTGATCACAACCACGATCACGATAAAGACAGCTGCCATAGCCATGCTGTAGGAACCATTTTTGATATGTTTTTTGCTGATGGTGCCTACCAGTTTTTTCGGATCCGGTTTATGTTTCTTTTTGCCGGAGTCCTGTGCGGTCTCCGGTACGGCTGCCTCGCCTTTATTTTTCTTAAATTTCTCACTGAATTTCATTTCCATTCACCCCCTAGTTCCAGCGTCTCTTCTGAATGGACTGCATGGTAAGGAACAGGCAGATCGCAATAACAGAAATAAAATAAACGATTCCTGTCACGTCAAACACGCCTTTTGTAAAATTATCATAATGTCCGCTCAGGTTAAATACGTTCAGTACCTTCTGGATACCACCCTGGAAAATACTGGATTTTACAACGTATACGATCACAAGGGCAATCTCTCCCACAGCTCCGATCACTACAGAGATCAGGACATTTTTGATCATGGTATAAATGATGATCGCGATCGCCACGATCAGAAGTCCGAATGCCACTGCGGTTGACATGGAGGTCTGTGAAAAGAATGAGGAAATTCCGTTCATCATATAGAAGGCGAACAGGAATACAAAAGTAAGTACTGCTGCAATTACCTGGCTTTCTGTAAGTGCTGACATAAATACACCGATTGCCAGATTTGCGCATCCCAGAAGGAAAAATCCCAGGATCCCGGTGTATGCGGAAGCATAGGAAATCGTTCCGAACTTACTCATGATCAGCGGATAAACGCACATGATCACGACCGGAATGGCAAACACAGCTACCAGTGCAAGATATTTTCCAAATACGATATCCCATACAGATACCGGTGCGGTCAAAAGAAGCTGATCCGTTTTCTGCTTGCGCTCTTCTGCAAGTACACGCATGGAAAGGATCGGCACACCGATCAGGAACACAAAGGTCAGTGCGCTTAAGGTAGTTTCAAATTTTGAATAGCCGCCTGAAAGCTGATATGCGGAAAAATAAATTCCGGTCAGCACCAGGACAAAAAATATGAAGAGATATCCAACCATGGAGGTCAGATAGCTTTTCAGTTCTCTTTTAAAAATCGCTGTCATGACTGATCCCCCTCTTTCTCATCAGAAGCCTTCTCTGGTTCCCCGTTTTTTTCTTCCTGAGTTTTTTCTTTTTCCGATGATCTGTCTTCTACCGGTTTCCACTGTGAGCTTTCCGGTTTTCCGGCGGATTTTTTCTCTCCTTCGGTAAGCTCAAGGAATACATCCTCAAGGGAAACTCTCTTAACCTGCATTTCGTAGATTGGACAGTTCGCTTTTGCCATAGCGTAGAAGACTTTTTCACGGATATCCACATTTTCCTGAATGGAAAGTTTTGTTTTCCACAATTTCTCATCGCTGTCATAGGACATTTCCACTCCGGTTACGCCTTCGATCGTTTCCAGAGCTTTTCGAATCGTGTCTTTCTCGCCTTTTACCTTCATAAGGAGGCTGTTGGAGCCTGCTGCCAGACGTTCCAGATTATCCGGTGTATCGCTGGCTACCAGCTTTCCATGGGAAATGATCAGAACATAATCACACACTGCTCTTACCTCGGAAAGGATATGGGAGCTTAGGATAACCGTGTGCTTCTGCTTCAGGCCTTTGATCAGGTCACGGATCTCGATGATCTGCTTCGGGTCAAGTCCTACTGTCGGCTCATCCAGGATGATCACCTCCGGATATCCCAGAATCGCCTGTGCAAGGCCCACCCTCTGGCGATAACCTTTGGAAAGGTTTTTGATCAGACGGTCTTTCATGTCTGTGATCTTTACCATATCCATGACTTCTTTTATCTGCTTGTCTTTTTGGTTTCTTGGGATTTTTTTCAGATCAGCCGCAAATTTCATGTACTCAAGAACAGTCATGTCAAAATAGAGCGGCGGCATTTCCGGCAGATAGCCGATACATTTCTTGGCTGCCTCCGGTTCCTCCAGAATATCATGACCATCAATCATCACTTTTCCTTCTGTGGAAGCAATGTATCCTGTGATCATGTTCATAGTTGTTGATTTTCCTGCACCGTTGGGGCCCAGGAATCCGTAAATTTTCCCCTTTTCGATCTGAAAGGAAAGATGGTCAACTGCAGTATGATCGCCATACTTTTTGACCAGATTACTTACTTCGATCACTTTACTCTCCTCCTTTTATTCTCAGGGAAATACTTTTTTTAATTATCGATTTCCCATTTTATAAGATGCCAGAGGCAAAAGGTCCTGAAACTGAAGCCCTTGACTCTGGCGTCTTTTCAATACCAATAGAAAATGCCCCTGGATGAAACAGAGAATGGGGGAATCCAGGGGCATCTCTATCGGATTATAGTGTAAAAGTAATTTGTGATAAAAGTAGGATAAATTTGTGATAATTTTGTGAAACTCCCGGACAAAGAAATCTCCTGTCGGACAGATTTTGCCTTTGTTCGACAGGAGGTATCTTATGCCAGTGGCTCTCTGAGCGGTGTTCCGGCTTTTCTCGGATATTTGCCCGGGGTGTTCTTTACCTTCTCGATAATGACCAGGGAGCGGCCGATCTCAGATCCCGGAAGGTCAAAGTACTGAATATCCCTGATCTTTCCACCAAGGATTTTTACTGCTTTCTCTGCTGCTTCTGCTTCTTCCTTTACAGAACCGGATTTATAGGAGACAAAAAGCCCTCCGACTTTTACATACGGGAGACAGTATTCAGACAGGGTTGCAAGTCCGGATACTGCTCTGGATACGCAGAGATCATATTTTTCTCTGTAGGCTTTGTTTTTTGCATATTCTTCAGCTCTTCCGTGAATGGCGGAAATCCCCTCCAGGCCCAGGAGCGCAAAGGTTTCTTCCAGGAATTTTACTCTTTTATTGAGGGAGTCCAAAAGGCAGGCTTCCACCTCCGGGAAGGCAATCTTCAGGGGAACACCCGGGAATCCGGCGCCGGTTCCGATGTCCATAACGGTTTTTATCTTACCCATATCTACAGCCTTGACGCAGCAGAGGCTGTCCAGGAAATGTTTCACGAGAACCTCGTCAAATTCTGTGATACCGGTGAGGTTCATGACTTTGTTTTTTTCTACAAGATATTCGTAGAATCGGATAAACTGGTTTTTCTGCGTGTCACTGAGTGTGATCCCAAGCTCCTCGCAGCCTTTTTCCAGGATTTCTAAATTGTACATGCAGCTTCCTCTCTTATTTTCTGTGTTTTATTGTTATTCTTTGTATTATCCGTGTTTATGTCCGGATCTGCTTTCCAGATATACAAGAAGCACGGAAATGTCAGCCGGGGAGACACCGGAGATACGGGACGCCTGACCGATGGACACCGGGCGTATGGCGGCGAGCTTTTCCCGCGCCTCCAGCCGCAGGCCGGGGATGGCGGCGTAATCCAGATTCTCCGGGAGAAGGCGGGCTTCTTCCTTCCTGAATTCCTCCACCTGCTTTTCCTGCCGGGTCAGATAGCCCGCGTACTTGATCTGAATTTCCACCTGCTCCCCGATGACCGGATCCAGTGCCGGGCGTG
>ERZ827197.2163-NODE-2163-length-13594-cov-3.631140_pt1 | contig 13594 bp, 10 predicted proteins | sample MGYA00519867_ERZ827197 | MGnify/ENA primary metagenome ERZ827197 (study PRJEB31778, sample SAMEA3449278) | human gut metagenome | biome: human gut; feature: human-associated habitat; material: faeces | place: United Kingdom | collected 2010/2012 ...
GCACAGGTCATTATGAAGCCCAACTGCGTGCTGGGTCTGGCGACCGGCGGCACCCCTGTTGGCGCATACGCTCAGCTGGTGGACTGGTACAACAAGGGCGACCTGGATTTCTCTGAGGTCACCACCGTCAATCTGGACGAGTACCGCGGCCTGCCCAAGGAGCATCCCGAAAGCTATTGGAGCTTTATGCACAAGAACCTGTTTGACAAGGTCAACATCCGCCCCGAGGCCATCCACCTGCCCGACGGCACCAACCCCGATGCTGTGGATGCCTGCAAAAAGTACAACGAGATCATCCACAGCGTGGGCGGCATCGACCTGCAGCTGCTGGGCCTTGGCCCCAACGGCCACATCGGCTTCAACGAGCCGGGCGAGGCCTTTGAGCTGGAGACCCACTGCGTGAATCTGACCCCTGCCACCATCGAGGCCAACAAGCGCTTTTTTGACGGCAACGAGGATCTGGTGCCCAAGCAGGCCTACACCATGGGCATCAAGACCATCATGCAGGCCCGCAAGGTGCTGATGGTGGTCAACGGCACCGGCAAGGCCGAGATCGTGAAGAAGGCCTTCTTCGGCCCGGTCACCCCGGAAGTGCCCGCCAGCATCCTGCAGATGCACCCCGACTTCACCCTCGTGGGCGACGAAGAGGCCCTGAGCCTGATCTGATCGGTTCCCCAAAGCATGTTTCTGCCGCCGCACGGCCCTGCCACCGTGCGGCGGCTTTTTTCTGAGCAGGGGAATTGTAACGCGGCAAAAAATACAGTATACTGGAACAAAAACCACCACGAGGGAGGGGCGGCCGATGTTCAGCGAAGAGATGATCTGCAGCCTGAATGATCTGGAGCTGGAAGTTTATAAGTATGTTGTGCGGAACGCGGACAAGGTGTGCTATATGCGCATCCGGGAGTTTGCGGATGCCGCCCATGTGTCTACCTCCACCATCCTCCGGTTCTGCAAAAAGGCGGGCTGCGACGGCTACGCGGAGTTCAAGATCCGGCTGCGCCAGCATCTGGAACAGGCAAAGCAGCCGCCGGTCAAGGACGATGTGTCGGAGGTCATCGACTTTTTGAAAAAGACCTGCTCGGCGGAGTTTGAGCAGAAGCTGGACATGCTGACCAGGGTCATCTTTCAGGCCCGGCACATCTTTTTTGTAGGCAGCGGCATGTCCGGCATCGTGGCCAAGTACGGGGCACGCTATTTTTCCAGCATGGGCAAGTTCTGCCTGTACATCGACGAGCCCCACTACCCCACCGAGAGCCGATTCGTGGAAAATTCGCTGGTGATCGTGTTTTCAGTGTCTGGCGAGTCCCGCGACACCATCGGCCATGTGATGCGCTTCAAGGAGCAGAACTGCCAGATCCTCAGCGTGACCAACACGGAAAACTGCACCATCGCAAAACTCTCGGACTATAATCTGGCCTATTATGTCACCTACGAGCGGCTGGGAGTCTACGATGTGACGACGCAGCTCCCGGCCATGAGCATCGTGGAGCGGCTGGGCAAAAAGCTCTACCGCTACACTTCCGAAGGCCCGGCGGCCATCTGAAAAAACAAAAAATAAAAAACAGGGTGTTACCTGGAAAAAACAAGTGCGAAAAAACGGCACTTGTTTTTTTATGTCCGGAAACTGCTGACAAACCACCTGCCTGCGTCTATAATGGACGCATCAGAAGTACTTCGACCGGAAATTGGATGACTTGAAAAGGCAAAGGAGAAACAATCATGGCAAAAGATTATGCTGCGATCTCCAAAAAGATCGTGGAGAACATCGGCGGTGTGGAGAACATTGCCAGCGTGACCCACTGCATGACCCGCCTTCGCTTCGTGGTGAAGGACGAGGGCAAGATCAACGACGCAGCCGTCAAGGCGATCGACGGCGTGATGGGCGTCGTGAACCAGGGCGGCCAGTACCAGATCATCATTGGCAACCATGTGGAAGAGGCCTACAACGAGGTGCTCAAGATGGGCGACTTCGGCGAGGCAAGCCAGGTGGCCCGCGGCGAGAAGAAGGAGCCCCTGACCCTGAAGAAGGTGGGCAACAACATTCTGGATGCCATCGTGGGCACCATGTCCCCGCTGATCCCCGCCATCATCGGCGGCTCCATGGTCAAGCTGCTGGTCATGCTGCTGGGCATGGTCGGTGTGCTGTCGGCCGACAGCGAGACTTACAAGATCCTGAACACCATCGGTGACGCAGCCTTCTACTTCCTGCCGGTGATGGTGGCCGCTTCTGCTTCCAAGAAGTTCAACACCAATATGTTCATCGCCATTGCCATTGCAGGCCTGATGCTGCACCCGGATTTCCGCACCATGATGGAGGCGGTCACGGTCGGCGATACCGCCGCACACTTCCTGGGCATCCCGGTGGTGGGCGTCAAGTACACCTACACCGTCATCCCGGCCCTGTGCATGACCTGGATCCTGTCTTACATTGAGCGTGCCATCGACAAGATCACCCCGGCTGTCACCAAGAACTTCCTCAAGCCCATGCTGATCTTCCTCATTGCTGCTCCCATTGCGATCATCGTGGTCGGCCCGGTCGGCATCATGATCGGCGAGGGCATCTCCGCATTCGTCTACTTCGTGCAGGCTAAGCTGGGCTTCCTGGCTGTGGGCATCATGGGTGCCCTCTGGCCCCTGCTGGTCATCACCGGCATGCACCGCGTGTTCACCCCCACCATCCTGCAGACCATCTCCGAGACCGGCATGGAGGGCACCGTTATGCCCTCTGAGATCGGTGCAAACCTGTCCCTGGGCGGCGTGTCCCTGGCCGTTGCCTTCAAGACCAAGAACAGCGAGCTGCGCCAGACCGCTCTGGCCGCTGCTTCCTCTGCTCTGATCGCCGGCACCACCGAGCCCGCCCTGTACGGCGTGGCCGTGCGCCTGAAGCGCCCCCTGATCGCTTCCCTGATCACCGGCTTCGTCTGCGGCTGCCTGGCCGGCATGGCAGGTCTGGCCAGCCGTTCCATGGTGTCGCCCAGCGTGCTCACCGGCGTGCAGTTCATCGACCCGGCCAACCCCGGCGTGAGCATCGCCTGGATCGCCGGCATCTCGGTGCTGTCCATCGTGCTGTCCTTTGTGCTGACGCTGGTGATCGGCTTTGAGGATCTCCCGGAAGAGGAGTGATTCCCATGTCTGATTACAAACTGCCCGAAAATTTCCTCTGGGGTGCTGCCATTGCGGCCAATCAGGCCGAAGGCGCTTACAACGAGGGCGGCCGCGGCCTGAGCAACATCGACATGATGCCCCACGGTGTCCACCGCATGGAGGTCAAGCTGGGCGGCACGCCCCACCCGACGCTGCAGGCAGGGGAGTATTACCCCAGCCACACCGGCGTGGACTTCTACCACCATTACAAAGAGGACATCGCCCTGATGGCAGAGCTGGGGCTGAAGGTGTTCCGCACCTCCATCTCCTGGTCCCGCCTGTACCCCCACGGCGATGAACGGACCCCCAACCCGGAGGGTGTGGCCTTTTACCGCAATGTGTTCCAGGAGTGCCGGAAGTACGGCATTGAGCCGCTGGTCACCCTGTGCCACTTTGATATCCCCATGGGTCTGGTGGAGCAGTACGGCTCCTGGCGCAGCCGCAAAACGCTGGAATGCTTTGCCCGCTACGCCGAGACCTGCTTCAAAGAATACTCCGGCCTTGTACACTACTGGCTTACCTTCAACGAGATCAACATCCTGCTGCACAGCCCCTTCTCCGGGGCAGGCATCGCCTTCCAGGAGGGCGAGAACCGCAGCCAGGTGATCTATCAGGCGGCCCACCATGTGCTGCTGGCCAGCGCCACGGCCACCCGCCTGGCCCACCAGTACGACCCCGCCAATCAGGTGGGCTGCATGCTGGCCGGCGGCAGCTTCTACCCCTACTCCTGCAACCCGGAGGACGTCTGGGAGTCGGTGCAGAAGGAGCAGGAAAACCTGCTCTTCATCGACGTGCAGGTGCGGGGCCGCTACCCCGGCTACGCCCGCAAGCTGTTTGCGGAAAAGCAGGTGCAGCTGCACACCGAGCCCGGCGATGACGCCCTGCTGCGGGAGAACACCGTGGACTTCATCTCCTTCAGCTACTATGCCAGCCGCTGCGTGGCGGCCAGCCTGGAGGGCAAGGCCGTGAACGACGGCAACGTGGTGCGCTCGGTGAAGAACCCCTATCTGCAGACCAGCCAGTGGGGCTGGGCCATCGACCCGCTGGGCCTGCGCATCACCATGAACCAGCTGTACGACCGCTACCAGAAACCGCTGTTCCTGGTGGAAAACGGTCTGGGTGCACACGACACGGTGGAGCCCGACGGCAGCGTCCATGATGATTACCGCATCGACTACCTGCGCCGTCACATCGAGGCGGTCAAGCAGGCTGTGTCCGACGGCGTGGACCTGATGGGGTACATCGCCTGGAGCGGCATCGACCTGGTGTCTGCCTCTACCGGCGAGATGAGCAAGCGGTACGGCTTCGTCTATGTGGACAAGCAGGACGACGGCACCGGTACGCTGGCCCGCAGCAAGAAAGATTCCTTCTACTGGTATCAGAAGGTCATCCGCTCCAACGGCGCAGACCTCTGAGCGTTTTCCTCCGTTTCATAAATGCGAAAAGCCGCCCCGCAGGCACCGGAAGTTCCGGCCTGCGGGGCGGCTTTTGCTGTGTGCGGTGCGCTGGACCGCTGCATGGAACTGGAAGCCATGTACCGCAAGGGCTGGCAGGACGCCGAAAAGCTGGTACAGTGGTACCGCGCTGCCAAAGTGGAAGCATAAGCCGAACACAACACGAAAGGGCCTCCCCGGAATGGGGAGGCTCTTTCTATGCGTTTACGACTTGACGTGGATCACGTTGGAAGGGGAAAGCATCAGTGCTTTTCCTTGTACTTGAGGCTGGCGAATGCGCCTGCGATGGTCAGAAGCATGCCGCTGAATGCCATGCCCAGAGCGGCCATCCAGTTCACGCCGGTCTGCGGCAGTGCATCCTGCACAGCGGGCAGGACCGCGTCAGACGGCAGGACCGGAGTTTCCGGAGCAGCATCATCCGGGGTGGCGTCCTGCACGGGCGGCAGCTCGGGGGTCTCCGGGGTCACGACTTCGTCCGGGGTCTCATCCTCCACGGGCGTTTCCGGCGGGGTGACGGGCGGGACGATGACCGTCTCTTCGCCGTCCACCGTGACCGTCCGGGTCTCGATGGAGGTATAGTTGTAGTCCACATGGGCGTCGGTGGTGGTCACGGTCTCCTTGCTCAGGGCGGTGGTGCCCACCTTTTCCGTGGTGCGGTAGCTGTAGCTGATGCTGCCGGTATCGTAGCTGGTCTCGCCCTTGCCGGAGAACAGCTTCTTCAGCACCTCGGTAAAGGTGGTGTAGTGGCCTTTGCCGGTACCGGATCCGGTAACCGTTTCGCTCTTATTCTGCGTATAGGCACCGTCGAAGCCGCCGGAAGTATTTTCGCCGTAAGCCGTAGCACGCTCACTGGTTTTATGTGTGGTGGTCTGCTTGTTCAGCTCCAGAAGGCGGTTGGCGAAGTCCTGAGAGCTACGGATGCTCAGCGGGGCGGTGATGGTCTTGATGGTGGATTCCGTCTGGCCGACGACCTTGCCCTCGCTCACCTGGGTCAGCTTGGAGATCATCAGGTCATAGCCGCCGACGTAACCCCAGGTGCCGTCCTGGCGCTTGTAGGTGCTGTTGATGCAGGTGTTGGCATCGCGGGTCATATAGCCGTAGGCGGTCAGCTCGGAGGTCTTGAGATAGACCTGATAGCCGCTCTCACCGGTGCTGTTGGTGCCGGTGGTTCCAATCTTCACAACGTAGGTGCCGACGATGGCATCACGCTCTTTTTTCGTGAGGCTGGCGGCCGTCTTGTTGCTGCCAGTTGCCTTCAGGTAGGCATTGATGGCCTGATCTTCCGCACTGACCCAGTACCAATAATCGTCAAAGCCACCCTGATACAGCTTGATGTTTCCGTTCTCCTTGATGGGATCATAGGCGACAGTGCCGGTCAGCTTGTAGTAGGCGCTCTTGTCGGGGCAGTTGTTGGGGTTGCCGCGGTCATACTCGTAGTGGCCGTCGCCCTCGCCGCCCTCGTCATCCCAGCTGATCTTGCTGTCCAGGCCGACCGGCTGGTTGCCCTTACCGTTGACCAGGTTTCCGGCATCGTAGTTCCACTCCAGCTTCAGATTCTTGCTCACCAGCACACAGTCGGTCTGATCGACCTTATCGTCCTTGTCCGGCAGCAGATCCAGCTTGGAGCCGGAAGCAAGATCGAGGTGGCCGATGTCGTCGCGCTGCTCTTCGTAGTGCACAGTGTTACTATGAACACGAACTTCCTGGCCGTTAGCGTCTGTATAGTAATAATAGCCGCCCCACCAAGTCGATTTCCAATAGACCTCAATTTTGGAACCATCCGGTGCCTTGCTGAAGGATTTGAATTCATCCGTCTTTTCACCGGAGTAGTAGTTCTTCTTGGTCTCTTCGTAATCAGAACCCTTGTTGGCAACATAGGTGGAGTTCTTGGCGATCCGTTCCTGCTCCTGCAGAGCCTTGATCAGCTCATCCTTGCTCATATTTTCGGGCGAGATGGCCGTGGTGAAATACTTGATGATGTCCGTCTTCTCGGTCTTGTCCGTAACCTCCAGATTGCCGATCCAGAGTTCCTCGCCGGGCAGAAGTTTGCTCTGGATCTCCTGAATCTGCTTCCACAGCTCGTCGTATGCCTTCTCAAGATCCTTATTGTCCTTGATGATGTCGGTGACACTGGAGGAGGTGTGCACATCCTTCCGAACGGTGAGGGTCTCGCTCAGGGTGCTGTAATCCACGGTGATGGTTTCGTTACCCTTCGTGAAGGTCGCGGTCTTGCCGTCGGCGTTCAGTCGGATGCTGTCAGCGGGAACACTGTATTGGCCTGCCAGCGCGGTCTGAATCTCTTCAGGGGTCAGCGGAGCACCGGCCTGTTTGGTGAAGGTGTAGGTGGTCTTTACGCCGTTTTTGTCCTCGACCGTGCAGGTGTAGCCGTCAGAGGTTTTGGTCACCTTGTCGTAGGTCTTTCCGTCCACCGTAATGGTGCGAGCCTTTTCGTCGATCGACCAGTTCTTGCCGCCGGGAATCACCAGCTTGTCGTTAAGATCCTTGGCGTCCGTCTTTGTGGATTCGGAAAGTTCGTAGATCGTCCATTCTACGCGCTTGATGCCGGAGAAGTCCATGCTGCTGATATTGATGTTATAACCTGCAGCTTTCAACTCATCTTTGTTCTTATATTCGGGGTGCTGGTTCAGCAACTCCGCCCAGGCGATCTCTTCCTTCTCCGTATCGCTGAGGGAAGCGGACGATTCCGTGATCGTGCAGGTACGAGTGATCTTGGTGCTGGTGCCGTCGGGCGAGGTCACGGTTTCTTCCTTTTTGTAGATCGTGGTGCCCTTCTCCGGGTCGTTGATGTCGACTGTCCAACCATCGAGAGAGGGAAGTTTACCGCTGCCGGGTTTGACGTAGGTGCCGTTGAGGGAACCGCTTTCGGTCCATGTATTCGAGCCGGTCACATAAGCGGTACCGGTGATGACGTTGTCCGTAACATCCTTGCGGGTCTCGGTGTCCTTGCTCGGATCAGAGCTGCCTGGCTGAGGCGCAGAAACCGTTGCACCGTCATAGCGGAGGGTGACAGTATGAACATTGCCGTCTGCATCGGTATAGCTGAGATTGAGCTGGCTTTTGCCGGTGGGATCGATCGTATTCAGCTGGTTCTTGAAATCATCGGTCTCCACATTAATGCCGGCGTTCCGGGCGGCATCCGTCAGAGCGGCCTTGATGGCTTCCAGCTTGGCAGTTTCTGCGGCACTCTCGATGCTTTCCTGACCGCCTTCGACCTGGCCGGGGGTTTTGGTGACCTCAGTGACCTCCACGGTGTAACTCAAAGTCTTGCGCACGGCATCCTTCTGATCAAAGGTCAGCTTTTCGCCCTTGTAGCAAACGTCGCCGTCGGCATCAACGCTGAAGCCCTCGCCCAGACGCGCGGCCAACTGCTCGTTGGTGAGCTGCTTGGTGTCTTCCGTTTTCTTGACTTTATAGGTATATTCCTTGCCGTTTGCATCGGTTTCCGTATAGACATACTCGCCGGTATCGTTGTTATAGTACTTGTCCTTGAGCATTTCGCCCAGCTTCTCCGAAGAAATCTCGATGACATCCGTCTTGGTCTCGTCGGTGTTCTTGGCAGTGATGCTTGGCAGTTTAATCTCGGTGGTCAGATCCTTATCATCAACATCCACAGTGCCCTTTTCCACCTTGAGCACCAGCGTGGTCTCGGTGCGGGTCTTGACCGAATTGCCGGTGATCTCGTAGTAGGTGACGCGGGTGACGGTGTTGTCGTTCTCGTCGGTAGAGGTCTCTTCCTTTTTCAGGGTATAGGTGGTGTTGCCCTCGTCGTCGGTCTTTTTCTCCACGCCGCCCTCGGGGACATCCAGCAGCTTGGCAACGTCCTCAGCGGACATTTTCTTCGTTTCGGGCTCGCTGGTCTTTTTCAGGGTCAGGGTTTTGGAGTTGCCGTCCTTGGCGGGCTCGACCTTGTCCACGGTGTAACCGCCCAGCTTGGCATCCTTATCGGTTTTCCAGTTCGGACGCACGTCCTTTCCAAGCTCGTCGTCGAGGTTGATCTCTTCGCCCTTCTTGGTGTCGGTGATGGTGGTGGAGGAATCGGCCTTGCCGGTGCCGGTGGTGGTCGTAGTCTCGGTGCCGGTGGTCTCGGTGGGGGTGGTGATGGTGGTGTTGCCGTCCTCGTCCTTGCCCACCACGGGGTCGCCCTTCTTCACTTCGGCGTCAGGGTCCACAACGGTGGTGCTGGAAGAGCTGTCGGGGGTCTCTTCCTTGGTGGCGGTGCCGATCTTGCCGTCCTTGCCGGTTTCCTCGTCCTTCTTGCTGTTGTCGATCACGTCACCCTTCACATAGGTGCCGTCGGGGTTCTCAGTCTCGTCCGTCTCGCCGGGCTCTTCCGGCTTCTCAGCAGGTTTATAGTCAATGGTGATGTCATCGGTCTTGGTGCCGGGGCCGAACGCGGGAGCCTGATCACCTTTCTTGGCCTCATCGTTCTCCGGGGGAACAAACTCCTCCTGCTTTTTCTCTTCGCCCTCGACCTCGCCTTCTGCGGTCTTACCTTCCACAGGGGCGGGCTCGGCCTGCGGGGCAGCGTTATCCTCGACAGAGTCGGGGCCTTCCACAGCATGGGCAGCCATGGGCTGTGCAGCGACACAGGCGGTCAGGGCTACGGACATGGCAGCGAGTTTCAGCTTTTTGTTCGTCATGATTGATGGCTCCTTTCAAATGGTGTCAAGTCTTTTACGCATTACAACTGTCCCATAGGATGGACATATTTCGAGGCTTACTATCCTGCTTCCTTTATACCATTTTCCGGTGCGGGTTGTCAAGAAAAAATGTGTAGAAACGCATGATTTGTGAAAATATTCCAAAGTCTGAATTGGATATTTTGCACAAATCACAAGAATTTGTTGCAGAAAAAAGAGAAACTGTTGCGGACGTGAAATGATGCGGTTGCGGTACTGGTGCAGAGTGTGCGGATTGTTGCGGAAAACCACTTTTTGAGGGACGGAATTTCTGGCAAAGAACCGGCTGGAATTTCTCCTGCCGCCCTGCTGCAGACGAAAAAAGGCCCCCGGAAACCTGCGTCTCCGGGGGCCTTGCCCTCTACCTTATATAGGGCAGTCGGCGATCACTGCTTCTGCTTCAGCCGGGCCATGTAGCTGTCGGCGGCCACGGCGGCAGCGGTGAAGCTGTTGTTCTTCCACCAGTTGATGAGCGCGGCCACAGTGGTGATGCCGGCGGTGACCAGCTGCTCCACAGTGGTGCTCTCGATGGGCAGCACGGGCTTGCCCATTGCGCTCAGCACCTGATTGGTCAGGGCCAGCAGGAGCACAGCGGTGCGGGCCAGGGTAGCGGTGGAGATCTTGTTGCTCAGTTCCATAAATCAGTTCCTCTCTTTCATTCGTTCATGGTTCTCAAGGTCGGCGATGCGGTGGTTGGCCACCTTCATCTGCTCTTCCAGAATGGGCACGCGGCGGGCGAAATTGTTGTGCTCGCGCACCTCGCGGGTCAGTTCTTCCAGTTTGGTGTCGGTCACGGCCTGACTGCGGCTGTTGGCGATCAGCACCCCGATCAGGGTCACGGCACCGGCGATCAGGGCGGACAGGATGCTTTCCATTGGGTTCACCTCCTTCTTAACCTGTCCAGCGGCTTTTGGCGGGGCGGGTGTCCACATGGACCCAGCCCACAGCCCGTCCGGCCCGGGGCGGGTACCGGCCGATGCCGCCGGTGCCGGGCAGGCAGGTCTCTGCATAGGCGGCCAGCTGCTCCACCGGGATGCCCTGCACCCGGATGTCGGCAGCGCGCCCATACAGATGCTGGCTGTAGGCGGCCCCGCCCACGGATTTGTTGTGAGCGGCGGTGCGGTAGCCGCTGGTGATGACTACGGGGCGGCCGAAGTGGTCGCGGATCTTCTGCAGCAGGGCGGCAAGGCTGCTGTCCACGAACACAGGGTCCGAGCCATCTTTGCAGGCAAACTCGGCCACGGTGAAGTTTGCGCTCAGCTTCCGGGTGCCGTCCCGCGTGCGGGACCAGGCTTCAAGCATCGGCTTCCACCTCCGCCAGCAGGGCTTTCACGGTGCTGCGCAGACGGGCGGGCACCTCGTCCAGCGTCTTGATACCCTTGCGGATCAGGGCTGCATAAATTTTCGCCATCAATTTTCCTCCTTTTCTTCGTACAGCTCGCACAGGGCCACCTGAAGATCGGTGACACTGCTCTCCACGGCGGTCACCTGCGTCAGCAGGTCCGCGAGGGTGGGGTAGTGGTAGCCGGTGAGCCAGATCTCTACGGTGTAGCCGCCGGTCGACGTTTCTGTTGCAAAGTGCAGGGTCCCGTTTGTCTGGAAAGTCGTGTTGGATGCGAAAATTCCAGTGCCATTTCCGTAGCTATGATTGGCGGTGCCGCCTTTTGCAATGTCTACTTCCTCGCCGTACCCGCCGGTACTGCTGTTATATTTCGTCTTGACGTGCACGTAGTCCAGGCCGTCTGGCATTTTGATATCGTAGGTCTTCCACCTTTTTCCGGTTTCTTCGTAGTGGTTCCACACCAGCCGGGGCTCCGACTTTACCGCCACGGCGGCAGCGATCTTGTCATTGAGCGTTTTGGCGCTGAGGGTGCCGTCCGGGGCGATGTCCAGCGCTTCGCCCACTTTCACGCCGCCCAGCTGGTCCGCCGTAGCGGGCGGCAGGCTGTAAGGCGTGCCGAACTTGGCGTCGGCCTCCAGCCGGGTATAGTAGGCGGTCAGGTCGGCACCCAGCGTGCGCAGGGCGGCCGTCTTTTCCGCACCGGTCCACCCGGCGGCAGTGCTGGCGGTGGTGAGCGCTTTTTTCACGCCGTAGGGCAGCAGGGCCGGGGTGAGCGGCGCAAAGCCGTCGGTCATGCTGTCCAGCTGCTCGGCGGAGGCAGGCACAAGGGTCAGGGTGGCGTCCTCCCGCACAGCCACGCCGTATTGCGGGTCGATGCGCACCGGGCCGGGGGTCTTTGCGTCCGGCAGGGTGCTGCTGCGCACATAGGGCGTCAGGTCGGGCGGGGGCGTAGTGTCGGTGAGCAGGGCACCGGTGTCGGGGTTCACGCTCAGAACCCGCAGCAGGGAGCCGGCTGCCGGCTGCGCAGGCCGGGGCAGGGCACCCACGTCCTGCGCACGCAGGACCACTACACCGCTTTTGCCGTTCACGCTCAGTACCTGACCGTCTGCCGGGGCCAGCTCTTCGGCGCGGGCGGCAGCAGCCTCGGCCCGGGATGCACACCCGGCCGCCGCGGTGCTGCTGGTGCTGGCCTGCCGGGCAGCAGTCTGTGCCTGTGCGGCACTGGAAGTGCAGCGTTCGGCGCTGGCCGAGGCGCTCTGGGCCGCCGTGGCGGCTGTGCTGGCACTTTCCAGCACGCGGGCTACAAACTGCTCGTACAGGGTGGGCGGCAGGTCCTCGGAGCCGCCGTCGGTGGGCAGGGTGGCATAGGTGTCGTACCGGCCGGGTGTAGGCGGTGTAGCCGGAGCCGCTCACGGCGGCCAGCATCCACTGCCCACCGGTGCAGCCGGTGAGGCGGCGGTCCACCGTCACGCAGGCATCGCCGTCCAGCGGCACCGGGGCCAGCTGGGTGCCGTCGCTGCGGCGCAGGTACAGGGCAATGGCGCAGTTGGCCCAGCTTTCGGGCAGCTGGAACTGCAGCCGGTCCACGCCCTCGGCGTTCTGTGCGCCCAGGTGCAGGCGGCTGGGCTGCGGCAGGAATTCGGTGCCGCCGCAGGCTCGATGAATGATTTGGATCTTCATGGTTTTGACCTTCCTTTCCGGTTTTTTATTTGATTGTACGCCGGGGCGCGCGGCAGCAGAAGTGTGTTCTTTTTCTCCGCAGATTTCTGGGCTTCGGCATTTTGCCGGAGGGTTGTTTTTGGGGGTAATTCGGGGGCAATTCCGGGTGCGGAAAATGCCCGGCGGCGGGCCTGATTTTGTGCAGAAAACTGCGGTATTTGGCCGCTTGTTTCCGTGCGGGAGGGCCAGAAACGGGTCGTTCCGGGGCGTCCGGGACGGATGCAAATGTTAAAAATTCATGAACAGAACGTAGACGAAAAAGAGCGAAAAATCCGGAGGAAATAACTTAAAAACCAATATTTTGCAAGAAACACTGTTAAAATTGCACAAAAAAGAATGTCAAGTATCTAACAAAGTGGAGGCGCCCGATTTGACAAATCGGCTCCGGTCTGGTAAGATAATACCGCGCAACGGAGCAACGGACGTTGCAGCGTTTAAATTTTATCTGGATGAAGTGAAATGCCGTCTGAGCGGACGGTACGGTGCAGGCAATGGGGGCCTGTGCCGGGGGACGGAGCAATGTCCCGTTGGAACGGATTCCGACGCAATACGATGCTTGGCTTCCACAGCCGGAAAAGCATCGTATTTGATTGTGGAGCCCCTGGTGCTCCGCAGTCCCGGCGGCCGGGGTGCAATGCAGCATCCGCGGCCGCACCAAAAACAAGAAGAGAGGAGTTGTCTCGTATCGCTTCCGTAAACTTGAAAAAAGCATCCTCGGGCTGCAGATCTGCAGTCTCTTCCCGCGTGCTGGCGTTTTGTGTCATGGTCGTGTGCCTTGTGGCTACCCTTGGTGTGACCGCTGCGAATCTGCGGCTGACCTACGTCACCGACTCCAATGGGGCCAAGCAGGTGATCCTCACCTCTGCCACCGACCCTGCTAAGGTCATGAGCCTCTCCGGCATCCAGTCCGAAGAGGGCGACCAGGTCTATTACACGGCGTTCAGCGGCAACCTTGCCACCCTGAACATTGAGCGCGCATTCTCGGTGAACATCCAGGCCGACGGCCAGACCTACCCGGTGAAGATGGTGTACGGCACTGTGGCCGATGCCTTGCAGCGCGCCGGCATCACCCTGGAGGGCGATGACTACACCGAGCCTGCCCTGGACCGCCTGGTGACCGCAGGCACCCCGATCGTGGTGCACCGCGTGGACTATCAGGACCGCGTGGAAACGCAGGCCATCCCCTATGATACCGAGTATGTCTATACCAGCCTGTACTTCCGCAACACCGG
>ERZ827197.2194-NODE-2194-length-13429-cov-8.557500_pt1 | contig 13429 bp, 9 predicted proteins | sample MGYA00519867_ERZ827197 | MGnify/ENA primary metagenome ERZ827197 (study PRJEB31778, sample SAMEA3449278) | human gut metagenome | biome: human gut; feature: human-associated habitat; material: faeces | place: United Kingdom | collected 2010/2012 ...
TGTTGAGCGCCGGGATCTTAACGTAGACGTTGTCCGCCCAGGTTGCGATCTCGCGAGCCTCGGCCTCCATACCCGCCTCGTCGTCGGCAAACACCTCGAACGAGACTGACACATCGGTGATGTGCTCAAGAACCGTCTTGGCAAAAGCGCGGTAGTCGGTCACGCCGCCGGCCTTCATAAGGGAAGGATTGGTCGTGAAGCCCTGAACGTTGCCGTTGTCGTGCATGTCAAGCATACCCTCGAGGTTAGCGCCGTCGGCAAACACCTTGATTGCCATGTTCGGTCCTTTCTCATCTAGCACTATTGCTATCGAAAGCCTTTTTCTTTGTTTCAAAAGCTTTTCGGTTTTCTTTTATAAACTATTTCAAAAGATATCGAAAGCTCAATTGCCAACTTTCCGCGAACGGTCGATTATCGGGCGCGAGCGTACCTCACTTTTTGTGAACACCTTCCAGGCAAGACTCTTTACTGGCTATTACAGGCATTCTGCATGTCAGGCCAACTACTAACACAAATAAAAGCAAAGCGTGTCATTCATCTCGTTCACTCGATTTTGCCTTGTTCTTTTCATATCGATACGTTATATTTCGATTACGAAAGGCATTTCTTTCGCCTTTCGTTCATAAGGAGCGACACATGGCATCTACTTCAGACCTTTCACCCGCCGAGCGTCAGCGATTTATCATGAACTGGCTGGCGGAAAAGCCGAATATCTCGGTATCCGACATCGTCCGTCGCTTTTCGGTTTCGGAAGTCACCGCACGACACGACCTCGTCTCACTGGAATCGGAAGGCAAATTGCGTCGTGTACGCGGCGGAGCAGTATCGCTTTCACGTTCCACTGCAATCTCGTATCCCGAAGAGCGCATCAATGTCCAAGTCGAAGCCAAGGAGGCTATCGCCGCGACCGCAGCAACTCTTGTTGACGATGGTGACGTTTTGGTGATCGACATCGGCACCACGGGCTTTTACTTCACTAAAGCCCTCATAGACAAGCGCGACATCACCATCATCACCGGCGATCTTGCCATCGCAAACTATGCCAGCTTCAATCTGCCCAACGCTTCGGTAGTGCTGTTAGGTGGTTCCGTGCGAAAGGGCCACCTTTATCTCGCGGGCGCGCTGACGTTCGACTGCATGAGCAAGCTTCATGCCGACAAGGCATTTGTCAGCGCCGACGGATTCCATCCCGACCACGGCTTTACCGTTGAGCACGACTTCTCTGCCATGATCAAGCGCATGTATCTAACCAACTCGAACCTGAGCTACATGATGGTCGACCAGGGTAAGTTCAATAAGACGAGCTTTTATCAGTCCGCACAGATCGATGACCTCGACGGCATCATCATCGATGGGGACAGCGAAGGTATCATGACAGCGGCAATCGAGAGCAGCCACAGTCATCCCAAACTCTATATTGCAAAATAGCTCACATGGCCGGGTCGCCCCCAATGCAGGCGACCCGGCCATGTATTAAATCAAGCCAAAGTGGCGCATAGCCGTGACGGTACCGTCGTGTGCGACGTCATCGGTCACGTAGTCGGCGACCGCCTTGACCTCGGGCATGGCGTTGCCCATGGCCACGGCCGTCTCGACAGCAGCGAGCATGCCCAGGTCGTTGCCGGAATCACCAAAGCCAAAGGTGCGCGCGTTGCCGGTGCGACCCAGGTATTCCAGCGCTCGCGCCACTCCCACGCCCTTGTCAATGCCCTTGGGGCTCAGCTCGCGATTCTGACCACCGGTGTTGCACAGCTCAAACTCGCGATCGATAAAGCCATCATCGTTGGCTACGCGAGCCAGGTCACTCGCGACGATGCCTACCTTGCCCACGCGCAGACGGCCGTCGACGCGCATTTCCTCGGTGCTGTGCACCACAGAAGTGCCGATCAGAGACGACTGCTCAACACCCGCGGGTTCCAGGGCAAAAGTAGCCACGTTGGTCTCGAAAAAGGCCTCAATCCCTGCCGCGGCCATACGGCGCGCAAGCTCCTCGATAACGTCCTCGTCAAAGCAGTCCTCATGCACCACGCGGCCCTCGACCTCGAGCGTCGCTCCCGCCATGGCAACGACACCCGCCGGGTTCAGCGCGCGCAGGCCATCGGCAATCAGCCACAAGGGACGACCCGTGCAGATAAATGCCTGGTGTCCCGCGTCGCGCAGACGATGAAACGCCTCGACGACCGCCTGCGAGGGGTGAACCGCCGAAAAGTCCTTGTCGGTCATGTTGTCGGGATCGAACGACGTCAGCGTGCCGTCCACGTCAAAAAAGAGCACGGCAGAATCGGGGCACGCATCAATCATATGGGTTCCTTTCGGGGGCGAGAGTAAACGAAGTATCCATCATATAATGGAGCGACGCAACCAGAGAGGTCACCCATGGAATTTTACGCAAGCTGCCCCGAGGGCTTTGAGTCCGCACTCGCCGATGAGCTTAAACGCCTCGGGCTTTCGCATGTTCGCCGGCTGAAGGGCCGCGCTACATTTGAGGGCGAGCTCGAAGAAGGCTACCGCGCCTGCCTGTGGTCACGCCTGGCGAGCCGTGTGTTCGTGGTACTCGGGCGCTTTGAGGCGCAGGATGCCGATGAACTGTACGACAGCGTTTACGACATCGCCTGGGAGACCATCATCCGCCCCGGTGCCACCATCGCCATCACCGCCCGCGGCGTGACCGAGCAGCTGCGCAACACGCACTTCTCGGCCCTGCGCGCCAAGGACGCATTGTGCGACCGCTTGGCCGAAACCACGGGCCGTCGCGCCGATGTCGACGCCGCCGATCCCGATGTTCACCTGCTGCTTTCGCTGCGTCAGCGCCGCGCGAGCATCAGCCTGGACCTTTCGGGCGACCCGCTGTTCAAGCGCCTACCGCCCGCGGCGACCCGTGCCGGCGAGGGCGCGCACGTGTTGCGCCCCGACTACGCCGCCCTGGTGTTGGCGCAGGTCGGCTGGACCGCACTGTGCGAGCGCGAGTTAACGGCTGACGATTACGAGAATGAAGCCCTTCCCACGCTAATCGATGCCTCGTGCGCCGGCGGCGGCCTGTTGCTGGAAGCCGTGAACATTCTGACCGACCGCGCCCCGGGCGCCGCACGCGAGCGCTGGGGCTTTGAGGGCTGGCAGCTGCACGACGCCGCCCTGTGGGAGCAGCTGCTTGCCGAGGCGCGCTCGTGCGAGGCGGCAGCGCGCGAGCGGCAGGCGCGCATCGTGGCCGTAGACATCGACCCCGCCGCCCGCAAGACTGCCGAGCGCATGGTCAAGTGCGCCGGCTACAAGCGTTTTGTCGACTTTTGCGCCGCCAAGCCCGCCACCGTGCTGGACCATGCGGGCGCCGTCGCCGGTGCCGCCGTGGTCGCAGACACCACCGAGACCCCGCTTTCGCTCATGCACGACGCCATGACGCTGGTCGGTGAGCTGCGCCACGCGCCCGAGCTCGCTTCGGCACCGGTCGCCGCGCTCACCCGCGATGGCCTTATGGCCCGCGCGCTCCATGCCGAGCCCGCGCGCTCCATCGCCGTCATGCCCAATAACGAGGAGGCGGCTCTTGAGGTTTGGCCCTCGCTCGACCACGCCGCCGCAGCTTTTGAGGCTGCGACCAGTGCGGATGCCGAGGAGCAGACCGCAGACGCTCAAGACGAAACCGCCGACACCCCCACGTCCGAACCTGCTGCCACGCTCGACCTGGGCGACGGCAAGCCGCTGCCCGTGCTCATCCCCGAGTCGGAGCAGTTCGCCAACCGCCTGCGCAAGAATGCCCGTCTGCGTCGCAAGTGGGCAAAGCGCGAGGGCGTGAGCTGCTACCGCGTCTACGATGCCGACCTGCCCGACTACTCCGCCGCCATTGACCTGTACGAGGGCTGCCCGCAGACGCCGGGCCGCTGGCTCGTCATCGCCGAGTACGCCGCGCCTAAGACCATCGATCCCGCGCTAGCCCAGGCCCGCATGCTCGACATCTTGGCCATCGCGCCGCGCATCCTGGATGTTCCGGCCGAGCATGTGCACGCCAAGGCCCGCATGCGCTCGCGTGGCGGCTCGCAGTACGGCAAGCAGGGCGCCGGCAAGGGCGGATCGGGCGAGCGCGCCAACATCGCTCGCCGTCGCCTGCCGCTCATCGAAGAGGGTGGACTCACCTTTGCCGTCAACTTTGACGATTATCTGGATGTGGGCATCTTCCTGGATCACCGCGTCACCCGCAACCTGGTGCGCGAGCACGCCAAGCAGGCGCGCCGCTTCCTCAACCTGTTTGCCTACACCGGCACTGCCACCTGCTACGCGGCCGATGGCGGCGTCGAGGAGACCGTGACGGTCGACCTTTCCAACACCTATCTGGACTGGGCCGAGCGCAACATGCGCCAAAACGGCTTTGTGGGGCCGCAGCATCACTTTGTGCGCGACGACGTGCTCGCCTGGATTCGTGACCAGCGCCAGACGCGCAACCGCTGGGACTTGATCTTTGTCGACCCGCCCACGTTCTCGAACTCGTCCAAGATGGGCCGTCGCACTTGGGATGTCCAGCGCGACCATGTCGAGCTTTTGGCCGGCATATCTCGCCTGCTTGCACAGGGCGGACATGCCATCTTTAGCTGCAACCTGCGCGGCTTCCGCCCCGAGACACGCAAGCTCGCCCGCGCGGGCGTGGTGTTGGAGGACATTACGGCGCAGACCATCCCCGAGGATTTCGCGCGCAACCAGAAGGTGCACCACTGCTATATCGTGCGCCGCCTGCCCATTGAGGACGCCATGGCCGAGGTCGGCTTTAGCGCCGAGGAGATTGCCGAGCGCGTCGAGGAGCTACGCAACCCCGAGGCCCGCAAGCCTCGCGCGGCAGTGCCCGCGCACGCGCAGGCCGGCAACGGCAAGTCCAACTTTGCCGGCAAGCCCTCCCCCGCAGGCAAGTCCAAAAAGAAGAAGTTCTACGCCAGCAAGCCCAAGGGCAAATAACAAAGTTGCGGTGGAATATGGACTGCTTTGCCTGGAATTAGGCAAATTTAGACCGTATTTCACCGCAACTCATAGTGGGATGGCGGATGCCGACCTATCCCTGGATGACCAATCGGTAACCGATACCCACGTGTGTTTGGATATAGCGCGGATGCGCGGGGTCGGATTCGATCTTCTTGCGCAGCGTGCCCATAAAGACGCGCAGGCTCGCCAGGTCACTCTTGGTTGCCGTGCCCCAAATCTCGTGCAGGATAGACTGGTGCGTCAGCACCTTGTCGGCGTTATGCGCCAGCAGGCATAGCAGTTTGTACTCGATCGGCGTCAGATGCAGCTCCTCGCCATCCATCGTGGCGATGCCGGCATCAAAATCGATATGCAGCTCACCGGTATCGAACGAGCCCTCGGAGGCAACGCCGCCCGTTTGCGCATACGAGAGGCGCCTAAGCGTCGTGCGAATGCGCGCGAGCAACTCCTCGACCGAAAACGGCTTGGTCAGGTAATCGTCGGCGCCGGCATCGAGTGCGCGAATCTTGTCCGCATCCTCACTGCGCGCCGAGACCACGATGATCGGCATGCCCGACCATGCGCGCACCGATTCCACCACCTTGACGCCGTCCATATCGGGCAGACCAAGATCGAGCAGCACAATGCTCGGTGCCTGCGATGAGGCAGCGGCAATGGCGGCATGGGCGGTCTCCACGGCCATATGACGCAAGCCGTGCGCCTCGAGCGCGGCAACGATTAAGTTGCGAACGGCGGGGGCGTCCTCAACGACCAAGATGAGCGGTTTTACGGCAGAGTTCGGCACAGCGCTACTCCTTATCAAACGAAACGTCGGCGACGGGAAGCTCAATCGTAAAGACCGAGCCGTGCGGGTCCGCCGCGGCAACCTCTATGCTACCGCCATGCGCCAGTGCAATGGAGCGGCAGAGCGAAAGACCCAAGCCCACGCTGCGGTGGCTGTCGGCCAAACCGTGGTTGGCGGTATAGAACGACTCAAAGATCCGCTCGCGGTCCTCGGGCGCAATGCCCGGGCCGTCATCGGCCACCGAGCACGCCACGCGTCCATCGTCGACGCCAATCGAAATCACGATATGCGAGCCTGCGGGCGTATAGGTGATGGCGTTGTTCACCAGATTGACCACCAGCTGCACCATCAGGCGCGCATCGACGTTGACGAGCGCCGGCTCATCGCACGCCACCACCTTAAGGTCGTGCTCGCGCACGGCAGGGTTCACGTGGCGCAGCGCCTCCTCCACGATATCGTCCATGAGCTCGAGCGTGGTCGACAGGCGCATACCGCCGCCCTCGAGCTTGGTGATGGCGAGCAGGTTCTCGACGGTGGCGTTGAGCCATTGCGCATCCGAGCGAATGGACAAGAGCAGGCCGCGGCGCGTTTGGGCGTCGAGCACGGCGGTGCCGGTCGAGCCCTGGTCGAGCAGCACATCGGCATTACCCGAAATACTGGTGAGCGGCGTGCGCAGGTCATGCGAGATGGAGCGCAGCAGGTTGGCGCGCAGCTGCTCATTTTTGGCAAGCACCGCCGCCTCCTCGCGGGCCTCCATGGCGCGGGCGCGATCGAGCGCCAGCTCGCCTTCGCTCACGATAGCATCGGCAAGTGTCCGCTCCTCGTGCGTCAGCACGTCGGGCTCGGCAACGATAGCCAGCACGCCCACCACCGAGGCGGGGTCGCCCGAGCGCGCGAAGCCGTCGCCTGTGCGAACCGTCAGGTAGATGCCATAAAACGCCGAGCCGCCGAACGTAGCATCGAGCGGCGTTCCCACATAGGCGGACGCCGAGAGCCGCGGCGGCATCTGCGGCGCCGGCTCGTGCACCGGCGCGGCATCGCCCACGGCCGTGTATGTCGCACGCGGCAGCAGGTCATCGCCCTCGGCGTCGGCGCTGTACCACACGACCGGACAGCCCGAAAGACGCGCCAGCTGCGTGGCCACGGCGTGAACGATCTGCTGCTCGTCGGCGCAGCGCTGCAGCATGCGGTTGGTCTCGAGCACCATATGCGTGCGACGGTCGCTGGCGGCAGCCTGCGCCAAGGCCCGGCGCAGGGCTAACGCAATCGAGCTCGATACAAGCGAGACCACAAACATGATGAAGAACATGCCGGGATAGCCGCGGTCGATAAGCGACAGCGAGTAGCGCGGGTCGACAAACAAGAAGTTGTAGAGCGCCACGGCGGCAGCCGAGCTCAGCAAGCAATACAGGCGACTCCAGGTAAAGAATGCGCACAGCTGCACGGCGAACACATAGACGATCATGATGCTCGGCGCGAGACCCGGATGGTCGAGCAGCGCGCCCACAATCGTCGCCGCGACCAACAGCCCCACCGACACGCAGGCGTCATACAGAGGAGTGCGGCGCGTCAGCGTTGTGCGCCGCCACCAAAAGCTATCGGCAATATCGCCGTCCGTACGGACGTCCATCAGCGCCCCGCCCCTCTCTCAAAAACAAAAACCACCACAAAGGGGACAGGCACCTTTGTGGTGGTTTCCCTTGTGGTGGTTCCAAGTGTATAGCCTTTGCAACCTGCGGTCGCTAGACAAACAGCACGTGCGCGAGCAGGGCACACACGCACACCGCTCCAAATACCAGTGCCACGATCGAAATTACGCGGTCGGCCATGTCCATGTTGGCACGATTCGTCAAAAACCGATCTTCGGCGGCGTCGACGCGCGCCTCACGCACCATTTCGACCACCGCCTCACGGCCATCAAGCATCTTTGCATCCATGTTTGCCTCCCCGGTCTCAATCTTGTCCATCGAAAACCAACTCCGTGCAACCCGCCGACGTCTACGGCCGCTCGTTGGGAGCCAGGCGCTGCATCTTGTTCACGGCCTTGAACTTGGTGAACAGCGGCACGTACTCAAAGCTCACGTTGGAGTTCTCCAGACCGTACCAACGCGCGGGCGTGCCGGCGGCGCGGCGAATGATGTACTTGAGCGTGATGGCCGTACGCTCGCTAGGCTCCACATCGCTTTCGGGCGCCAGAAGCTTACGGATCAGGACGAACTTGAACGTGCCGATGTTACCCGGATCCTTGTAGACCGAGTAGTCATGCGTCTGCGGCGGCAGCTCGCCGGTGGCAGCCAGGTCCTGAACAACCTGACGCAGATAGGCATTGACGCGCTGGTTGATCTTGTAGCCCAAGTACAGATGCACGCGGAACACGTAGTCGGTGCCGAACGTCTCGACCGAATAGGCAAAGGTATGCGGCTCGTCCATGGTCTCGACATTCACAAACCACCAGGCGTGAGCACGCTTGGGATGCTTGTCCAAAATCGAATAGACGATATCGCGGTCGATGTAGTCGGTATGGGTGTCCTTGGTCAGGTACACGACGTTGTCGCTCATGCGCTCATAGCGATCGTCGTCGCGCAGGCGCTTGAGCTGCGGCAGGTAGCTGCGCAGCGGCAGCAGCGTAAACTGGCGCTGCTCGACCGCCGTGCCGTTGTACCAGCACACCATAATGCCCATGATGAGTGCAGCCATGAGGATGGTGAAGTAGCCGCCGTGGAAGAACTTGGTGAGCGAGCTCACGAAGAAGAAGCCTTCGAGCAAAAGGAAGAAGGCCGCGAAGATCCACGGAGCAACCTTGAGCTTGCGCTCCTCGTGCAGGTAGAAGAAGAGCAGCAGCGTGGTGCACATCATAGTCAGCGTAATGGCAAGGCCGTAGGCGGCTTCCATATGCGCCGAGTTCTGGAACAGCAGCACCACGATGACGCAGCCGACAAGCATGACGTTGTTGACCATGGGGATGTAGAGCTGGCCCTTGGTCTCGGCAGGGTAGAAGACCTGCATGTGCGGCATGAGGTCCAGGCGGCTAGCCTCGGACACCAGCGAGAATGCGCCGGTGATGAGCGCCTGCGAGGCAATGATGGCCGCGACGGTGGAAAGGCCTACGGCAAACGGGCGCAGGCCCGGGGCGAGCATCTGGTAGAACGGGTTGAGATCGGCAATGCCCATGAGCTCGGGGTTGGCAGCGTTGTTCATAAGCCAAGCGCCCTGGCCCATATAGGAAAGCAGCAGGCAGCACTTAACGAACGGCCAGGTGGCGTAGATGTTGCCGCGGCCGACGTGGCCCATGTCGGAGTAGAGCGCCTCGGCACCGGTGGTGGCGAGGAAGCAGCTGCCCAGAATCATGATGCCCGCGTGGTTGTTGGGGCTCAGCAAAAAGGCGATGCCGCGCACCGGGTTGAGGCACAGCAGCACGGCGGGGTGCTGGAAGACAAAGAACAGACCCGTGCCGCCCAGGAACAGGAACCACAGCGTCATGATGGGGCCAAAGGCGTGACCGATCTTGGCCGTACCGATGCGCTGTACCAAGAAGAGCGCGATGATGATGGCAAGCGTAATGGCGACGACGCGGCCCTGATCATCGCCCAGCACGGCATGGACCGCCGGGATGGTGCGCAGGCCCTCGATGGCCGTGGTAACGGTAACGGCCGGCGTCAGGATGCCGTCGGCGAGCAGCGCGGCGCCACCCAGCATGGCGGGGATGATGAGCCATTTACCGCAGCGCTTAACCAAGCTGTACAGGGCAAAGATGCCGCCCTCACCATGGTTATCGGCGCGCAGCGAGATGAGCACATACTTGATAGTGGTCAGCAGCGTGACCGTCCACACGACAAGGGAGAGCGCGCCAAGCACGAACTCCTCCGTCACGCTCCCGATGCCGCCGTTGCCGGCAACGAGCGCCTTGGTTACATACATAGGGCTGGTGCCGATATCGCCGTACACCACGCCCAGCGTGACGAGCATCGCCGAGATGCTCACAGGAATCGCAGCGTGCGAGGCTGCCTCCTTGGCCTTTTGTTCCATAAGCCGGTTTCCTCCCAACTTTAACGTTCGAGGGGATTATAGGTAATCGGCCCATGTTTTAATGCACTGTTTTCCCAGCTAGATAAACATTTATACGGCCTTTAGGCCACCACGGCGATATGGAATGTGCCAAAGGGACTGTCCCTTTGGCACATCGCCGCATTCGTTACTTGCCGAGCCAGTTTTTGAACCACCACTCCATGGAACGGCTCATCTCGGCCATAAAGGGGCTCGTGTGCTTGCGGGTGTAGATATCCACCACGCGCTCGCCTACCTCGCGGGCATGCGGACGGAACATCGCGTCCATCTCGGCCACCTGCGCGTCCATGGTCGCAGCATCGGCGCGGCAGTAGCGCTCCTCGTGCACCAGGTTCACCACGGGATGCGCAATAGCCGGGCGCTCCTTACGGGGTGTGCCGATGATGAGCATCGACAGCGGCATGGTATAGGGCGGCAGATCGAGCAGCTCGGCCACTTCCTCGGCATTCTCGACGATGTCGCCGATATAGCAGCTCCCCAGGCCCAGGGCCTCGGCGGCAACCACGGCGTTTTGGGCGGCGATCACGGCGTCCTGGGCCGCGATGGCAAAGTCGCCCAAACCCGGCGCGCGGCGGGGCGCCTTGCCCGTACGCTCGACAAACTCGGGCTCAAAGCAGCCCACGTGCTCAAACAGATCGATCCACTTGGCATAATCGACCACAAATATTAGTGCCCAGGGCGCCTTGGCGATCATGGGCTGGTGGTCGCACAGGTCGGCCAGACGGTCCAGCGTAGCCTGCTCGCGAATGCTCACGATGGAATACATCATCATGGCGCCCGCCGATGGTGCGCGACTCGCCGCATGCAAGATCGCCGCCCGCTGCTCGTCGGTCACCGCCACGGGACGGTCATCGTCATCACGCGCGAAGGCACGCGTAGACGAACGGTGCTCCAACGTGTCCAGCACCGCGTTGCCCGTGGTCTCGACCGGATAACCGCACGTATCCACAACCGCAGCTCCGTCGCCGCCCATGTCCGCCTTGCAAACCTGCTCGCTCATCGCCCTACCCTCGCCATTTCTTTAAGAAGCCTTTACGTTTCCGTGTAATTCCCGTCCATTATCGCGCAGGTCGCCACTACATTGCGCCACACCACCACGCGTGCGCGTTAATATGGCTGGTTGTTGTGCGCAGCCACCAATTGCAGCGCATATCTTGGTAACAATCGGGTAAATCCCCGCTTTCGTAGGTTTTGCATTTGTGAGGAGTTTCAGCATGTTCGCTGCCGCCATCTCGCTCGTCGGTCTTGCGGCGACCGTCTACCTTGTCTTGCGCGAGGCCAAGGCCATTCGCGCACAGTCGGGCACTGTTGCCAAGGGCGCCATCGCCTGGAGCGTCGCCTTTGGCCTGTTCCAGCTCTTTTTGACCGTCTGGGGCGCCATTGGCCTCGTCGCCCAAAACGAGCCGCTCGCCTTTGTGATGCTCATCCTAACCAACGCCATCCTCACCGGATGCGCCTGGGCCAGCATCGCCCGCGACCGCATCGCCCCGCGCGTCTTTGCGTTCGCTGCTACCGATGCCCCCGCCCCCACCGGCAAGCTCGCCCGCCTGCGCGGCGCCTTTGTGGGCAAACCGCTCGTCGCCGCCGTCCTGTGCCTGCTGCTCGCCGGCGTCTTTGCACTGCTGGGCATGGAGGTCTCGTCCAACCATGACTTTACCTGGGTCTACCCCCTGTGCATCTTGCTCGAGTGGGCCATCATCACCGTGCTCATGACCGGCTTGTTCTTCCTATTCCAGCGCCACGGCGCAGCTCCCGCGGTCCTGGCCTTTGCCCTCTTTGTCCTGGGCATTGCCGAGTTCTTCGTCATCACGTTTAAATCCATGCCGATCCAGCCGGGCGACCTTTCGGCCATCTCCACCGCCGCCGCGGTCGCCGGCAACGGCTACACCTTCTCGATCTCGCTGTTCTGCGTGCTGTCCATGGGCTTTGCCGCCATCGCCATGCTGCTGTGCGAGTATGCCGGCCTGGTCGCGCCGCATCGCCAGAAGGGTGCCGCCAACGCCAAGCGCATGTTGCTCACCAACCTGCTCGTGGCGGTGCTGTGCCTGGGCGGCGCGACCGCGCATGTCACGCTCATCGACTACTACAACACCCTCGGCATCACCGTCTACACCTGGCGCCCGCTCGAGAGCTACTGGCGCGAGGGCTATCTGCCTGCCTTTATTAGTGCGGCACAGTCCATCAAGCCGCCCAAACCCGCCGACTACTCCGTCGACGATGCCAAGGCCACGCTCAAAAAGTACGCCAAGGCCTACGACAAGTCCGACGCCGCCAAGAGCGACGAGCGCACCGCCGCAAAGGAGCAGTTCGACAGCGAGAAGCCCACGGTCATCGCCATCATGAACGAGACCTTCTCGGACCTGTCGATCTACCAGAACATGCGCGCCGGCTACGAGGGCCCGCTGTACTTTAAGAACCTGTCCAACTGCCTCAGCCGCGGCAAGCTCTATGTAAGCGCCTACGGCGGCGGCACGGCCAATACCGAGTTTGAGTTTATGACCGGCAACTCCATGGCCAACCTGGGCTCGGGCGTGTACCCCTACACCATCTACAACATGGAGACGACCGGGAACCTGGCAGAGCAGTTCAAGTCGCTCGGCTATTCCACCACCGCCATGCACCCCAACCACGCCACCAACTGGAACCGCGAGAACGTGTACAAGGACTTTGGCTTTGACCAGTTCCTGTCCATCAACGACTTCCAGGGAGCCGACACCCTGCGCGGTATGGTGACCGACCAGGCTACCTACGACAAGATTCTTGAGCTGCTCGATCAGAACGCCGATCCGCAGTTTATCTTCGACGTGACCATGCAGAACCACTCGGGCTACGACACGGGCCTGCTGCCGGTCGACAAGCAGATGCACCTGAACATCGACACGACCGACCTGGACGCCAAGACCGTCGAGGACAGCACGCTCTCCGATGTCGACGAGTATGTCTCGTGCATCGAGCAGTCCGACCAGGCGCTGCGTTACTTCCTCAACGCCCTGAACAAACTCGACCGCAAGGTGGTCGTGGTGTTCTGGGGCGACCATCAACCGTTCTTCCCGTCCAAGTTCAATGACAAGTGGTTTACCGGCGAAGACGATGCTACGCATCAGGAGCGCCTGTGGCAGACCGACTACATCATCTGGGCCAACTACGACGTTGCCGGCTGCGACCAGACGAGCGAGACCGACGACCTGTCCACCAACTACCTGTCCACCCAGCTGATGCAGCTGATCGGCGCCCCGCTGACCGACTACCAGAAAGCGCACATGACGCTGCGTAAGTCGCTGCCCGCCATCAACTCGGTGGGCTACGAGGACGCCAGCCTGCGCTGGGCGCTCTCCTCCAACGTCACCGGTGACGACGCCGCTGCCGCAGCCGCAACCAAGGCGCGCGAGGATTACGCCAAGATGCAGTACTACGAGATGTTCCGCGACGGCAAGAACGTCTACACCGAGCACTTCCAGACCGAGGCCAACGAGACCGACCCCAACCTGGCGCCGGGTACGACCAAGATTAAGTAGCGGGTCACTCATAACTGGTTCGTCTGCCCGGCGGCGCGGAACGTAAGGTTCCCTGCTCGGACAGTCCTGCTCGCACGGAGAGCACATTAAGTGCTCTCCGGCTCGT
>ERZ827197.2198-NODE-2198-length-13424-cov-2.675069_pt1 | contig 13424 bp, 11 predicted proteins | sample MGYA00519867_ERZ827197 | MGnify/ENA primary metagenome ERZ827197 (study PRJEB31778, sample SAMEA3449278) | human gut metagenome | biome: human gut; feature: human-associated habitat; material: faeces | place: United Kingdom | collected 2010/2012 ...
TGTGGCACTGACGATTTCCAACGAAGACCACAAACTGAACGTTCCGTATGAGGAAGTAAAAGTAGCGCGCCGTGTTTATCGTTCCGGAGAAAGCGAATATCTGATCAATGGGGCAGCCTGCCGTTTAAAAGACATTCAGGAATTGTTCTTCGATACCGGTATCGGAAAAGAAGGATATTCCATCATCGGACAGGGACAGATTGACAAAATTCTCAGTGGTAAGCCGGAAGAGCGCCGTGAATTGTTCGACGAAGCAGCCGGAATCGTGAAATACAAAAAGCGAAAGGCCACAGCAGAAAAGAATCTGGAAGTAGAACGCCAGAATCTCGTTCGTGTCAACGATATTTTGACCGAATTGGAAAAACAAGTCGACCCATTGGAAAAACAGTCCGAAAAAGCCCGCGAATATCTGCGTTTAAAAGAAGAATTGAAAAAATACGAGATTTCTTTATTTATTCAGGATTATGATAGTTTTAAAGAAGAACTGACAGAAACCGGAAATAACATCTCCAACGCTGAAAAGGAACTCGATGCTTTGAAGCAAAAACAGGAAAGTACGAAAGAAGAGTACGAAACCGTTGAAAATCAGATCCGTGAATTTGACGAGAACATTGAATTTAAGAAAGAGAAAAAGAACCGTGATAATGTAAATCTGGCAAATCTCGAAAGTGAGATCCGCGTAACAAAGGAAAAAATCGCTGCCTTATCACAGGGAAAAGAATTTCACGAAGAGCGCATGGCGGCAGTAAATGCCGAAATGGAAGAGGCCAGAAAAGAGAAAAAAGAATACGAAGAAAACCAGAAAGAATGGCTTACAACCCTTTCCACGATGGAAAAGCAGGAAACAGAAAAACAGGAAAAGATAGAATCTCTGAATGCTGCGATTGACCGGATGAATCAGACCATTTCTTCCCAGAACGAGATCCTGATGTCGAATATGGAAATCAAATCCGAGATCGGGCGTGAGCAGGAAAAAGTGCAGTCAATGATGGAACAGAACTCCATCCGGAAAGCCGAATTAAATCAGCGTATTTTATCCAACAAAAGCCAGGTTTCTTCTGCCCTTGAAGAGATGCAGAAAGAAGAAAAGGCATTGGAAGAAATCCGCGAGAAATTAGATGCTGAATATATCAAGCAAAAAGAATACCAGAAGAAATCGCTTGAAACCCGCGAATTTATCAAAGGAATTGAACTTCAGATACAGGAACAGCAAAAAGAGTTTCATATGAAAACCTCGGAACTTGCGACCTTGAAAAACATCGCCGAGCGTTACGACGGCTATGGACAGAGCATCCGCCGTGTTATGGAACAAAAAGAACGAAATTCCGGAATTGTCGGCGTTGTGGCAGACATCATTCAGGTGGATAAAAAGTATGAGACAGCTGTAGAAACCGCACTCGGCGGAAGCATTCAAAATATCGTAACCGAGGATGAATCCACTGCCAAAGAAATGATTCAATTTTTGAAAAAGAACCGCTTTGGCCGTGCTACCTTTTTACCACTTACTACCGTATCTGCTTCCAGCGGCCGGATCAAAGAAGAAGTTCTTTCGGAACCCGGTGTCATCGGCAGAGTATCGGAATTGGTAGAAAAAGAATCAAAATTTGAGGGATTGATCGAATATCTGCTTGGCCGCTTTGTATTGGCTGACACGATCGACCATGCGATGGCTTTGGGAAGAAAATACAAACATTCTCTCCGCATTGTAACGCTTGAAGGAGAACTTCTCAGTCCGGGAGGTTCTATGTCCGGTGGTGCTTATAAAAATAACAGTAAACTGCTTGGCCGCCGCCGTGAAATGGAAAAACTGGAAGAAGCCATTGATAAACTGAAACAGACAATGACAAAATCTCGTGATAAGATTGAAAAACTGCAGGAAGAAGTCGCAAAAGCCGAGAAAAAGGCGGCGGACATTTCCGTTACCAGAAAAGAACTGGAACTGCAGGAGAATACAGCAAAAATCAAATATGAACAAGCGGTTTCCATTAAAGAAAAGCAGGAAACCGAATACAATTCCATCATAAATGATAGAAAAGAACTGGAAAACCAGAAACAGGAGCTGGCGGAAACACTGGCGCAGATTGATGAAAAACTGGGATCCAGTGAAGAGCAGAATGAACAGGCGAAAAAACTGGTGGAATCTGCCACACAGAATCTGGAGCAGAACCAGCAGGCATTGGAAAAACTTCAATCCGAACTTTCCGAATTGAAACTGGAAATTGCCTCCTGCACCCAGAAAAACACGTTTGCTTCCGAAAACCTGTCACGAATCGATGCGAGAATCAAAGAACTGGAAGAAGAGTATGCCACACATACAAATAATCAGACGGATTCGGATGAGCAGGAAGAAAAGATGAAAAAACAGATTGAAGAATTCGAAAAACGCATGGTCCTCTGCCAAAAAGAAATCGAAGATCTGGAAAAAGAAGTGGAAGAAGCTTCTGCCGAAAAAGAACGTTTGATGGTTTCCCGAAAAGATTTCTTTGAACGCCGCAATGCGATGATGGAACAAATTGGAAATTTGGACAAAGAATGTTTCCGTCTGCAGTCTCGAAAGGAAAAATTGGAAGAGCAGCTTGACTCCCGCGTCAATTATATGTGGTCAGAATACGAGATCACATATCACAACGCAAAAGAAAATGCGGAAGATACCGGCCTTACCTATACACGTATGAAAAGCCAGGTTTCCGATACAAAAAATCAGATTCGTTCTCTCGGTGATGTTAATGTCAATGCCATCGAAGATTACAAGAGCGTAAGCGAACGTTATGAAGTATTGAAAACGCAGCACGACGACCTGATTGAGTCCGAAGAAAAACTGACAAAGATCATCGCCGAATTAGATGAGGAAATGCGAAAGCAGTTCAGTGAGAAATTTCAGGAGATCAAATCTCAGTTTGACAAAGTGTTCCGTGAATTGTTTGGTGGCGGAAAAGGTACATTGGAACTGGTGGAAGATGAGGATGTGCTTACCGCAGGCATCCGTATCATCGCGCAGCCACCCGGAAAAAAATTACAGAACATGATGCAGTTATCCGGTGGTGAAAAGGCTTTGACAGCTATTGCTCTTTTGTTTGCCATTCAGAATCTGAAACCATCACCATTCTGTCTGCTTGACGAGATTGAAGCGGCGCTTGACGATTCGAATGTAAAGAGGTATGCTAAATATCTACATAAGTTAACGAAAAACACCCAGTTTATCGTTATCACCCACCGACAGGGTACGATGTCTGCCGCCGATGCGTTATATGGTATTACAATGCAGGAAAAAGGTGTTTCGACATTAGTATCCGTTAAATTGATCGAAGAGCAGTTAAAAAATGAGAATAAAAAAGGAGAACTTGCATGAGTGAAAAGAAAGGATTTTTTGGAAGACTGAAAAGTGGTCTGTCAAAGACCAGAGATTCTTTTGTATCCGGTATGAATGCCGTTTTCTCTGGTTTTTCTGAAATCGACGATGATTTTTACGAAGAATTGGAAGAACAACTCGTTATGGCCGATATCGGAATGGAAACGACGACACGAATTATCGAGGATCTTCAGGAAAAGGTAAAAGAGCAGAAGATCAAAGAAGCTTCTTTGTGCCGGGAATTGTTAAAAGATTCCATCAAAGAACAGATGCGTGTCGAGGAAGATGCTTATGATTTTGAAAATAAAAAATCTGTTGTGTTATTTATCGGCGTAAACGGTGTGGGAAAGACAACCAGTGTGGGAAAACTTTCCCATCAATTAAAAGATTCCGGTAAAAAAGTTCTTTTAGCTGCCGCGGATACGTTCCGTGCCGGAGCAATCGATCAGTTAAAAGAATGGTCCAACCGCGCCGGTGTAGAGATTATCGCCGGACAGGAAGGGGCCGATCCTGCCTCCATCGTTTATGATGCGGTTGCAGCGGCAAAAGCCAGAAAAATCGATTTACTTTTGTGTGATACTGCCGGACGCCTTCACAACAAGAAAAATCTGATGGCAGAACTTCATAAAATATATAAGATTATTGAGAATGAATATGCCGATGCCCATCTTGAAACGTTTATTGTGGTCGATGGAACAACCGGCCAAAATGCCTTGGTACAGGCCAGACAGTTTAGTGAAGTAACCGACATTACCGGCGTTATTTTAACCAAACTCGACGGAACGGCAAAAGGCGGTATCGCGATTGCTATTCAATCCGAACTGGGAATTCCTGTCAAATACATTGGAATCGGGGAAGGAATTGAGGATTTACAAAAATTTGATGCCGATGCTTTTGTCGATGCATTATTTGAATAAAAACGGAGGACATAACAACCATGATGACATTAGATAAATTTGAAGAAGCAAGCGAACGGGTAAAGGAAGTCATCCTTCCTACGAACTTGATCTACAGTGAATATTACAGTGCCCAGACAGGTGCAAAAGTATACTTTAAGCCGGAAAATATGCAGTATACCGGTGCCTATAAAGTGCGTGGTGCGTATTACAAGATCAGCACTCTTTCGGAAGAAGAACGTGCCAAAGGACTGATCACGGCCTCTGCCGGAAACCATGCACAGGGAGTTGCTTATGCTGCAAAAATCTTTGGTGTAAAAGCTGTGATCGTTATGCCTACGACAACCCCATTGATCAAAGTAAACCGTACCAAGAGTTACGGAGCAGAAGTCGTTCTTCACGGTGATGTTTACGATGATGCCTGTGCTTATGCTATGAAACTGGCAGAAGAGAACGGCTATACTTTCGTTCACCCATTTGATGACGAAGTCGTTGCTACCGGACAGGGATCGATCGCAATGGAGATCTTTAAAGAACTTCCTACCGTTGATATCATTTTAGTACCGATCGGTGGCGGTGGACTTGCCTGTGGTGTTTCGACACTTGCAAAATTATTGAATCCAAACATTACTGTAATCGGTGTAGAACCGGCGGGTGCAAATTGTATGCAGGTTTCTCTGAAAAACGGAGAAGTTACTTCACTGCCCGGTGTAAGTACGATTGCCGACGGTACTGCCGTAAAAACACCGGGATCAAATATTTTCCCATACATTCAGAAAAACATTGATGATATCATCACCGTAGATGACCATGACTTGATCGTAAATTTTTTGGATATGATGGAAAATCACAAAATGGTCGTTGAAAATTCCGGTCTGCTTACCGTAGCGGCCTTAAAAAAATTAGATATCCGTGGCAAAAAAGTCGTTTCCATCCTGAGTGGTGGAAATATGGACGTCATTACAATCGCCTCGGTTGTTCAACACGGATTGATCCAGCGCGGACGTGTCTTTACCGTATCCGTTGAACTTCCGGACCGACCGGGTGAACTGCTTCATGTCGCCGAAGTGATTGCCAAAGCACAGGGAAATATCATTCGTCTGGAGCATAACCAGTTTGTCAGCATCAACCGAAATGCTGCAGTAGAACTTACCATCACGATGGAAGCCTTTGGCCACGAACATAAAGAGTCCATCATCCAGGCATTGAAAGATGCCGGATATCAGCCGAAAAACCAGATGCCTACAGCGATTTATCAATAAAAGAACGGAGAATACCATCATGAGTTACGAACAAAGTTTATTATTTACTCCCGAAGGAGTGCGGGATATCTACGGAATCGAATGTGAAAAGCGAAGAAAGATTGAAGCGGATATCCATAAAATCATGAAATCCTATGGATTTAAAGACATTCAGACGCCAACTTACGAATTTTTCGATATTTTCAACCGGGAACGTGGAACTGTTGCTTCGAAAGATATGTTTAAATTTTTCGACCAATACAATAACACACTGGCGCTTCGTCCGGATATCACGCCGTCGATCGCGCGCTGCGTTGCTAAATATTATGAACAGGAAACGATGCCGATCCGCTTGTCTTATTGTGGAAGCACCTTTATCCACCGCCGCGGATATCAGGGTAAAATGTCTGAAATTTCGCAGATTGGTGCGGAATTGATGAATGACGGAAGTTCCGATGCCGATGCAGAAATGATCGCACTTACCGTAGAATGTCTGGCAAAATCCGGATTGAAAGAGTTTAAGATCGATGTCGGACACGCCGGTCTGATTCGGGGAATTTTGGAAGAAGCTCATTTTAACAAAGAGGAGATTGCAGAATACAAAAAATATGTTGCCAATAAAAATATTTTTGCCGTGGAAGAAATGATGGAATCCCAGAATATTTCTGCCAATTTGAAAGAATTTCTGATCCGCCTTCCGGATCTTTTCGGCGGAAAAGAAGTTTTGGAATATGCGAGAAAATGCGTGACACGTCAAGAAGCAATCGAAGCGCTTGACCGCTTGGACACTGTATATGACATCTTGGTAAGTTATGGTCTGGAGCAGAATATCACTTACGATTTAAGTATGCTCAGCCATTATGATTACTATACCGGCATCATTTTCAAAGCCTATACCTATGGTACCGGCGAAGCACTGGTAACCGGCGGCCGTTATGATAACTTGATTGAACAATTCGGCAAAAAAGCCTCTGCGGTCGGTTTAGCAATTGTTTTGGATCAGCTGATGAATGCTCTTGCCAGCCAGGAAGTTGACATTGAAACGGATAAATCCGGCATTCTCGTTCTGTATCGTTCTGCCAACCGTAAAGAAGCAATCCAAATGGCAAATGAAGAACGTGCCAAAGGCCATTGTGTCCTTACCATGCGGAAAAATGCAGCCACGCCGATAGAGCTCTATGAAGACTATGCAGTCCGCAATCAGATTTCCCGGATTCTTTATGTGGAAGCCGGAAAATGTACACAATTTGAATGCGAAAATACCAATTGGAGGGAAACCAAATGAAATATATAACGATTGCGCTGGCAAAGGGACGTTTGGCAAAACAGACGTTACAATTACTGGAACAGACCGGCATAACCTGTGAGGAGATGAAAGACAAAGATACCCGTAAACTTATCTTTGTCAATGAAGAATTGAAATTGAAATTCTTTCTTTCCAAAACTTCTGACGTGCCTACCTATGTAGAATACGGTGCCGCAGACATCGGTGTTGTCGGAAGTGATACCATTTTGGAAGAAGGACGCAAAATTCTGGAAGTGCTTGATCTTGGGCTTGGAAAATGCCGTATGTGCGTCGCAGGACCGGCAAGTGCCAAAGAGCTTCTGAAGACAAACCAGATCATCCGCGTGGCTTCCAAATACCCTAAAATTGCAAAAGATTATTTTTACAATAAAAAACATCAAAACGTAGAAATTGTGAAACTGAACGGATCGGTCGAATTAGCTCCGATCGTAGGACTTTCCGAAGTTATCGTAGATATCGTGGAAACCGGATCTACCCTTCGTGAAAACGGATTGGAAGTTCTTGAAGAGATCTGTCCGCTTTCCGCACGCGTCATTGTAAATGAAGCAAGTATGAAAATGCAGCGCGAACGAATCACAAAAATTGTAAAAGATTTAAAAAATACACTGACAACATCCGAAAACTAAGAAAGAAAGGTGACAGGATATGAAATGCATGAAACTGGAAGAATCTTCCATCGACAACATTTTGGAAAATCTCTTAAAACGTAGTCCAAATCAATATGATACCTATCAGGATACCGTTGCTGAGATTTTAAATGACGTAAAAGAAAACGGTGATAAGGCACTTTTTGCTTATACCGAAAAATTTGATAAAGCAGTGATCACAAAAGATACGATCAAAGTGACCGAAGAGGAGATCAAAGAAGCTTATGATCAGGTAGACGATTCCTTGATCGAAGTGATGAAAAAATCGCTGGCAAACATTCGTGATTTTCACGAAAAGCAGCTTCGCAACAGCTGGTTCGAGACAAGAGAAGACGGGGTTATTTTGGGACAGCGTGTTACAGCACTCGAAAGTGTCGGTGTCTATGTTCCGGGCGGAAAAGCAGCCTATCCATCCAGTGTATTGATGAATATAATCCCGGCTAAAGTAGCTGGCGTGAAACGTATTGTGATGACAACACCTCCGGGAAAAGATGGAAAGGTAACCCCTGTTACACTGGTAGCCGCACATCTTGCCGGTGCTACAGAAGTATACAAAGTCGGCGGTGCGCAGGCAATCGGTGCTCTTGCTTACGGAACCGAGTCCATCAAAAAAGTATGCAAGATCTGCGGTCCCGGTAACATTTTCGTTGCGCTTGCGAAAAAGGCCGTTTACGGACATGTCAGCATTGACTCTATCGCGGGACCAAGTGAGATCCTTGTGCTGGCTGACGAGACAGCAAATCCACGTTATGTGGCAGCGGATCTTTTGTCACAGGCGGAACATGACGAACTGGCATCTGCTATCCTCGTTACCACAAGCGAGAATCTTGCCAAAGAGGTAGAAAAAGAAATCGAAGGCTTTTTGCAGACATTGAGCCGTGCCGATATCATTCGTAAATCCCTGGATAATTACGGATACCTTTTGATTGCACCGGATATGAAATCCGCGATTCACACAGCCAACGAAATTGCTTCGGAACATTTGGAAATCATTACCAAAAATCCGTTTGACACCATGACGCGCATTCAGAATGCCGGTGCTATTTTCCTTGGAGAATACAGCAGTGAACCTTTGGGAGATTATTTTGCCGGGCCAAACCATGTTCTTCCGACAAACGGAACCGCAAAATTCTTTTCCCCATTGAATGTAGATGACTTCATTAAAAAATCAAGCGTAATCTCTTATTCAAGAGAAGCTTTGGAGCCAATCCACAAAGATATCATCGAATTTGCTACCGCAGAACATTTAACAGCACATGCCAATTCCATCGCGGTGCGTTTTGAAGATCAGGAGTAATCGATGAATAAAAAATTATTTTTGTTTGACTTAGACGGTACGTTGTCCGATTCCAGCGAAGGCATTACCAAAGCCGTTTCCTACGCATTGGAATCCTTTGGTATCGAGGTTCCGGACCGCAAAGAACTGAGTTGTTTTATCGGCCCGCCATTGCCGGAATCTTTTCAGAAATTTTATGGCTTCAGTGAAGAAGAAGCGGCACGCGCCACAGAAATTTACCGTTCCTATTATAACGTAACCGGTAAGTTTGAAAACACACCTTATCCGGGAATCCGGGAATTATTGGTGCACATGAAAAACAAAGGCATTCCGGCCATGGTTGCCACTTCGAAACCGATTGTGACCGCAACAGAAATACTGGATCACTTCGGATTTCTTCCTTATTTTGACAAAATTGAGGGAAGTGTTCCGGAAGAAGGACGCTACAAAAAGACCGAAGTGCTTTCATGGCTTTTGTCCCGGATTGATCTGCCCAAAGAACAGATTGTTATGATCGGCGATCATCCGGATGATATCAATGGTGCCAGAGAAAATGGGATTGACTGCATCGGAGTGCTGTATGGATTTGGAAAAAATGACCAGATTGAAGCTGCCAGTCCGGCTTGGACAGTCAAAACAGTGGAAGAATTGGAAAAACTCATTTTAAGTGCCTGAAAAATGCCGAAAAGAACTAGAAAACACTTGACGAAGACAAAAATATATGATATATTTTTCATGTTGTTAAAAAATAGATGGTCCTCTGGTGCGTTATGCAGGACATAACGAAATGGCATTAAGAACATCAAAAACAAGTAGGAGGAACAACAATGAACGAAATTATTAAGAAAATCGAAGCAGAACAGATGAAAAGTGAAATTCCTGAATTTCACGTTGGCGATACTGTAAAAGTATACGCAAAAGTTATCGAGGGAAGCCGTGAAAGAACACAGGTTTTTGAAGGCGTTGTATTGAAGAGACAGGGCGGAAGCAACCGTGAAACATTTACTGTTCGTAAGAGCTCAAATGGTATCGGTGTAGAAAAGACTTGGCCACTTCATTCTCCAATCGTTGAGAAGATTGAGATTGTTCGTCTTGGTAAAGTTAGACGTGCGAAATTGAACTACCTTCGTGACCGTGTTGGAAAAGCTGCTAAGGTAAAAGAATTAGTTCGCTAAGAATTACAAACAGGTTTATTGTTAATAGTGTATGTTATAGCATTTGCCGTAGCATACACTATGTTTCTATATAGGATAATCAGAAAGGGAATTTGTTTTGAATTTAAATTTTGATGAAGAAATCAAAAAACAAAAACGAAAAAAATTGATCAAAACCTCTTTGATCTGGATGATAGAAATTATAATTGTAATTGCTGTCGCCTATTTTGTGATACATTTCTGTTACCGTCGTACCAATACGATCGGTTCCACCATGGAACCAACCCTTTACAATGGACAGGAAGTATTTATCAATACCAAAGCTTATGTTCTTACTTCTCCCAAACGTGAAGCCGTAATTGCATTTTATGAAAAGGAGAAACAAGAAGGCGAAGAGGAGCCCTTGATCAGCATACGGCGTGTGATCGGGCTGCCCGGTGAAAAAATCAAAATCACCGATGGAAAAGTCTGGATCAATGGGGAAGAATATCAATCAAAATATACGTATTCAGCCATGACAACCGGCGGCATTGCCGAGCAGGAGCAGACACTTTCGGAAGATGAATATTTTGTGCTGTGTGATTCCCGTTCCAACACCGATGACAGCCGAAATTCGGCCTTTGGCATGGTGAAAAAATCACAGATTATCGGAAAAGTTTCATTCCGGCTAAAACCATTTTCCCGAGTAACAAAACCGGAACAAAAAACGACACAAACACAAGAAGAGGAGAATTGATCATGCATTTTCAGTGGTATCCCGGACATATGACAAAGGCAAAACGTGCCATGCAGGAAGATATTAAATTGATTGATGTTATCGTGGAACTTGTAGATGCACGTATTCCAAGGAGCAGCAAAAATCCTGATATTGATGCCTTGGCAAATGGAAAATCCCGTATTTTATTATTAAACAAAAGCGATATGGCAGATCCGGCCCAGACTGCCCGTTGGAAAGCTTATTATGAAAAACAGGGCTTTTTTGTACTGGCTGTCAATTCCACCAAACGCAGCGAACTAAAAGCAGTTAATCAGTTGATTCAGAAAGCATGCAAAGAAAAGATCGAGCGAGACCGCAAAAGAGGGATATTAAACCGTCCAATCCGTGCCATGATCGTCGGTATTCCCAATGTAGGAAAATCGACATTTATCAATAGTTTTGCCGGAAAAGCCTGCACAAAAACAGGAAACAAACCGGGTGTAACAAAAGGAAAACAATGGATCCGCATCAATAAACAGGTTGAATTGCTGGATACTCCGGGAATTCTCTGGCCGAAATTCGAAGATCAGACGGTCGGTCTGCGTCTTGCTTTTATCGGCTCGATTAAAGATGAAATTCTGCAGCGCGTAGAAATCGCCCTGGATCTTATCGAATATCTGAAAGAAGCATATCCCGGAACTTTAGCATCTCAATATGGCATTGAGGAAGCAAACGATTCCGCCGCAATACTGGAAGAAATCGGAAATGTCAGAAAATGTATTAAAAAGGGAACCGAGATTGATTATGAAAAAACTGCCGCCCTTATTCTTGATGATTTCCGCAGCAGTAAACTGGGTCTGATCTCCTTAGAGACACCTTCCGAAGCAGAAAAATAAACGGACAAAAGAGAGGTTTACCATGGAAAATAAATTAGACACAAACGAAATTGAAGAAAGTCTGCGTATCTGCGAAGAACTTTTTCAAAATAATCCGGATTTTAATCGAAGAGCGCCACGGCCGGTAGAAGCGTTGAAATTGGCAAAAAATGTGACCGCACCTGTGGTTGATCCAAAGCCTGCTGTCGAGCCGGTACCTACAGTTGAGCCGGTACCCGTGACAAAACCGGTATCGGAAGAAAAAACAGAACCTGCAAAACCGGTTGTTTTCCAAGCACCGGAACCGGTAAAACCACCAGAAACTCCCACAATAGAAAAAGAACCGGAGCCTTCAGTCAAACCGGTATCCGTAACCAAACCGGTCCCGGAAGAAAAAAAGGAAACTCAGCCGGATGCGTCGGAACCGGATTCGAAAAAAGAAAAATCCAAACCAAATATAAAGAAAAATTTGATTGCGTTTGGCATTTGCGTTGTGATTGCTATTGTGATCGCACTGATCATTACCAATTTTGTCGCCAGTCATACCAAAGTGGAGGGAAATTCCATGGAATCTACTCTGGAAAATGGCGATGATATTATTGTGGAAAAATTCTCCTATTTGACAAACAATCCGGAACGTTATGATATCATTGTGTTCCGTGAAAGTGAATCCGTTAATTACATCAAGCGTGTAATCGCATTACCGGGGGAAACGATTCAGATCACAGAAGGTAAAATTTATATCAATGAACGGGCCATATTTGATGCCTATGGAAATGCCAAAATGGAAGATGGTGGAATCGCCGAAAAGCCAATCAAACTTGGTCAAGATGAATATTTTGTCCTGGGTGATAACCGCAATGCCAGCAAAGACAGTCGTGACAAAGCCGTTGGTGTCATCAAACGCGACCAGATCATCGGAAAAGCATGGCTGCGGGTTCTTCCCTTTGACAACTTTGGAAAATTAGAATAAAAAGGACGCAGAAAACATGGAAATTGAACGCAAATATTTAGTAAAACAATTACCGGAAAACTTGGGGAAATATCCGCATTTTGTCATTGAACAGGGGTATTTATGTACCAAACCAACCATTCGGATTCGCCGAAAAAATAACGACTACATTCTGACTTATAAATCCAGGCAGAATGTATCGCCGGCGGTTGACACCTGTGTCAATGTCGAAGAGGAATTTCCGCTTTCCAAAGAGGCTTATGAACATCTGAAAGAAAAAACGGACGGAATCCTTGTCTGCAAAACCAGATACTGCATTCCTTATCAAAAATATACCATTGAACTGGATCTCTTTGAGGCGCCTTATGATACGCTGCGGATTGCCGAGGTCGAATTCCCAACGACAGAAGAAGCGGTTCAATTTTGTCCACCATCCTGGTTTGGAGAAAATGTGAGCGGTGATATCCATTTTTCTAATTCTTATTTAGCAACAAAAAAATAAAAAAACGAGAAAAAAGTTCTTGTAAATACTCCTAAAATATTATATAATTTTTTTGATATTATTATAAGGAGGTATGACCCATGTCATATGTAGATGAGGTATTGGCGCAGTTGATTGAAAAAAATCCTGCAGAGCCGGAATATCTGTTTACGGAAGTCGGTGTCGGTTACCGCATGGCAGAAGGCGACTGATCCCTACATATCTGTACTCTCAATTTGCTGAGCAATCTTACGGCTTTGGAAAAGGCAGGGTCCCGTCTATTGACAGGACCCTGCTTTTTTTCAAAAGTAAAGGATTAGTTGATAATATTTTTATGCGATTTCTTAAAATCATAGCATATTCTAAACGTTTGTGTCCTATCTTTTAACAGCATTTCTCTTTGAAATCTGCTATCGTATAATCAAGATTTGGTCCTGTTTGGACCAGAAAAGGAGTGTGTGTGTATGACAACATTCATTATCGGCCTTGTGATCCTGTTCGTGGGCGCCGCAGTGTACGGCAAGTTCTGCGAGAAGGTCTTTGGCCCCGA
>ERZ827197.2199-NODE-2199-length-13422-cov-16.786788_pt1 | contig 13422 bp, 9 predicted proteins | sample MGYA00519867_ERZ827197 | MGnify/ENA primary metagenome ERZ827197 (study PRJEB31778, sample SAMEA3449278) | human gut metagenome | biome: human gut; feature: human-associated habitat; material: faeces | place: United Kingdom | collected 2010/2012 ...
CAGGGATTCATGGCGAAGCCATGTACACCGCACTTACATTGCGCAGCGCGTGCAGCCCTTCAAGCTGCAAACCCGCAATGGCGGGGTCAAGGGGCAGGGCCCCTTGCGTTCTCTTGGGGGTTCCAAGGGGGCCATTCTCTCACGTGAGAGAATGGCCCCCTTTCCCGTATCCCCCACGGGTGTGGGGGAAATGTTCCACCACTTACAAGTGGTCAATCAGCGCCCACAGCACTGTTTATATTTCTTCCCGCTGCCGCAGGGGCAGGGATCGTTGCGGCCGATCTTCTGGACCTTGCGGGGCTGCTTTTTCACCGTGCCGTCGCCGGAGGTGGAGGCGACGATGCCGTCGGCCACGCGCTCGCGCTTGACCTCGCCCTCGGTCTTGACGCGGGCGGAGAAGATGCGGCGCACCGTGTCGCCCTGAATGGCGGAGATCATGTCCTCAAACATCGTGAGGGATTCCTGCTTGTAGACGTCGATGGGCTTGTTGTTGCCGTAGGATTGTAAACGGATGGCCTGACGCAACTCGCTCATCGCGTCGATGTGGTCCATCCAGTATTCGTCGACCACGCGCAGCAGCACCACGCGCTCGAGTTCGCGCATGATGGGCGAGGTGACGGCGGCCTCCTTGGCCTCGTAATACTTCTCAGCGGCTTCATAGAAGCGATCGGTCAAATCGTCGGCGGAAAGGCCGGAGAGGGAAGAAGCATCCACAGCGCCGCGCGGGAAGTACGTGCCCTCGCAGCTCTTGAGCGCGTCGGCGCGGTGTTCGTCGTCGGTCTTGTCGTGCTCGCCGAAGGCGAAGGCGACCTGACTTTCGATGCTGCTTCTCAGCATGTTCAAAACGGTCTGCTTGATGTCCATGCCGTCGAGCACCTGCTTGCGCTGGCCGTAGATGATCTCGCGCTGCTTGTTCATCACGTCGTCGTATTCGAGTGTGCTCTTGCGGTACTGGAAGTTGCGGGACTCGACGCTCGTCTGCGCGTTTTCAATCGCCTTGGAGAGCGTCTTGTTTTCAATCGGCGTATCCTCGTCGAGGTTGAAGCGCTCCATCAGGTTCGTGATGCGCTCGCCGCCAAACAGGCGCAGCAGATCGTCTTCAAGCGAGAGGTAGAAGCGCGTCTCGCCCGGGTCGCCCTGACGGCCGGCACGGCCGCGCAGCTGGTTGTCGATACGGCGGGAATCGTGGCGCTCCGTGCCGATGATGAAGAGGCCCCCCGCCTCGCGGACCTTGTCCGCCTCACCGGAGATCTCTTCGCGGTGCTTTTCAAGGGCCTTGGCGAACATATCGCGCGCGTCGAGGATCTCCTTGTTGTCGGTCTCGGCGTAGCCGGTCGCCTCGGCGATGAGCTCGTCGCTGAGACCCGCCTTGCGCAGATCGGTCTTTGCCATGTATTCGGCGTTGCCGCCGAGCATGATATCGGTACCACGGCCGGCCATGTTCGTCGCGACCGTGACCGCACCGAGCTTACCGGCCTGCGCGACGATCTCGGCTTCCTTTTCGTGGTTCTTCGCGTTTAAGAGGTTGTGCTTGATGCCCTCGCGGGAGAGCAGGTATGAGAGCTTTTCGTTCTTCTCGATCGACACCGTACCGACCAGCACGGGTTGGCCCTTGGCATGGCAGGCCTTGACCTGCTCGATAACAGCGCGGTACTTTGCCGCCTCGGTCTTGTAGACAACATCGGGGTCGTCGATACGGGCGATGGGGCGGTTCGTCGGAATTTCAATGATGTCGAGGTTGTAGATCGTGCCGAATTCCTCTTCCTCCGTGAGCGCCGTACCGGTCATACCGGAGAGCTTGCCGTACAGGCGGAAGTAATTCTGGAACGTGATGGTCGCAAGCGTCTTGCTTTCTCGCGCGACCTCGACATGCTCCTTGGCCTCGATGGCCTGGTGCAGACCGTCGCTGTAGCGGCGGCCGAACATCAGTCGGCCGGTGAACTCGTCGACGATGACGACCTGACCGTCCTTGATGACGTAGTCGATATCGCGCTTCATCGTGCCGTGGGCCTTGATGGCCTGGTTGATGTGGTGCGCGATGGTGGAGTTTTCGGGATCGGAGAGGTTTTCAAGGCCGAAGTATTCCTCGGCCTTCTTCACGCCGCGGGCGGTGAGCGTCGCGGTCTTGGCCTTTTCGTCGACGATGTAGTCGGCGTCGATGTTGACGTCTTCCTCTTCCTTGTCGTCGCTCTCGGCGATGACCTTCTTGCGGAAGCCGCGTACAAGGTTTTCCGTGCGGGAATACATCTCCGTGGACTTTTCGCCCATGCCGGAGATGATGAGCGGCGTGCGCGCCTCATCGATCAAAATGGAGTCGACCTCGTCGACGATGGCGAAGGCATGTCCGCGCTGGACGAGCTCGCTTGCGTAGATGGCCATGTTATCGCGCAGATAGTCAAAGCCCATTTCGTTATTCGTGCCGTAGGTGATGTCTGCGGCGTAGGCCCTGCGGCGCTCTTCACTTGTGAGGTCGTGGACGATCAAGCCGACCGTGAGGCCTAAGAAACGGTGGACTTTGCCCATCCACTCGCTGTCTCGCTTGGCGAGGTAGTCGTTCACGGTGACGATGTGGACGCCGTTGCCGTTCAGGGCGTTTAGGTACGCGGGCAGCGTTGCCACCAACGTTTTGCCTTCACCGGTCTTCATCTCGGCGATGCGGCCCTGATGGAGCACCACGCCGCCGACGAGCTGCACGCGGTAGGGGTACAGCCCCAGCACGCGGCGGGACGCCTCGCGCACGGTGGCAAACGCCTCAGGCAGGATGTCGTCGAGCGTTTCGCCGCTTTGCAGACGCGTCTTGAACTCCGGCGTTTTGGCCTGCAGCTCCGCGTCGCTCATCGCCTTGTATTCGTCCGCCATCGCTTCGATCTTGTCGACGATGGGGTAGATGCTCTTGAGCTCACGGTCGCTGTAGGAACCGAACATTTTACTAAAGAAACCCATATTCAAAACTTCCTTTCGTGGGAGCATAATGACACGCTTACAAGTATAGCATCCCTCTGCGCGATATGCAAAGGAAAATTTGCTGTATAATATGAATGGATTGTAAATAAATTCCGCCGCTGCGTCAGGCATGGCTTGCACTTTATATAGCCGCTGTGGTAAAATACAAAGCAAGATAGTACAAAGCGACGAAACGCCCTCCGACGGCGGAGGACAGAAGCATAAGGAAGAAGTTTTTTCTCATCTCTCATCTAAGGAGGACATTCGCATGAAACTGCACTTTTACGGGGCCGACCGCTGCGTGACCGGCTCCTGCCACTGCCTGGAGATAAACGGTAAGAAGATCCTCGTCGACTGCGGCTTACAGCAGGGCCGCGACGAGCTCGACAACCGTTATCTCGCTTTCGCTCCCGGCAATATCGATATTCTGCTCGTCACCCACGCGCACATCGACCACACGGGCCGTATCCCGCTGCTGGTGAAAAACGGCTTCCACGGCCGCATCCTGACGACACGCCTGACAGCAGATTTGATGAAGATCATGTTGCTCGACTCCGCTCACATTCAGGAGAGCGACGCTGAGTACGAAAACCGCAAGGGCGAGCGCGCGGGCCGCGAGCATGTCGATCCGCTCTACACCGAGCAGGACGCGCTGGACGTCTTCAAGTACGTGACGACCTGCGAGTATAAAGAAAAGGTCGACCTCTGCGAGGGTGTGAGCGCGGTGTTCACCGACGCGGGCCATCTGCTCGGTTCCGCGTCCATCACGCTTGAGCTGGAAGAAAACGGCGTGCACAAGACGATCGTCTTCTCCGGCGATATCGGCAACGTCGACCAGCCCATTATCCGCGACCCGCAGCTTCTCAAAAAGGCCGACTACGTCGTGATGGAGTCGACCTACGGCGACCGCAACCACACCGAGGTCTGGAGCTATACCGACGAGCTTGCCGAGATCATCGACGAAACGCTCGGCAAGGGCGGCAACGTCGTCATCCCGTCGTTCGCTGTGGGCCGCACGCAGGAGCTTTTGTACTTTATCCGCGAGATCAAGGATCAAAAGCTCGTCAAGTCGACGCCGAACTTCCCCGTGTACATCGACTCGCCCCTTGCCAAGGCGGCGACGACTGTGTTCTGCGGCAACCTGCACGGCTATCTTGATGAGCAGGCGCTCGAGCTTGTCAAGGACGGCACGCACATGTTCACCTTCCCGAACCTTAACCTGGTCGAGTCGAGCGAGGAGTCCAAGATGCTCAACATGGACTCGACGCCAAAGGTCATCATCTCGGCTTCCGGCATGTGCGACGCGGGCCGTATCCGCCATCACCTCAAGCACAACCTCTGGCGCGCGAACAGTGCGGTCGTGTTCGTCGGCTTCCAGTCGCCCGGCACGCTGGGCCGCAGATTGCTCGACGGCGTTGAAAAGGTCAAGCTCTTCGGCGAGGAGATCGCCGTCAAGGCGAAAATCGTCAACTTCCAGGGCCTGTCGTCCCACGCCGATCACGATCATCTCGTCCAGTGGATCAAGGCATTCGACCCGAAGCCGACGCACGTGTTTGTTGTCCACGGCGACGAGGACGTTGCGCCCGTGTTTGCCGAAGAGCTCAATTCCCTCGGCTTCCATGCGCACGCGGCCAAGTTTACCGAGTGCTACGACCTCGCTGCGAACGAAATGGTCAGCGAGGGCTACATTTCCGAGCGCAAGCGCACGGCGCAGAAGTCCCGCGCCGACAACCTCTACGCCAAGCTCGTGGCGGCAGCGGAGTCGCTGCTTGAGTTTGCCAAGCGCTGCAAGGGCAGACCCAACAAGGACATTTCTGCGCTCACCGGCCAGATCATCAGCCTGATCGAGCGCTTCCGCGAGTGATTTGAGATACACAACAAAAGGTACTTCGCGCGATAAAAGCGCGAAGTACCTTTTCTGAGAGGAGAAGACGATGGAGCTTGCCAAAAATCAGGAGCATACCGTCACCATCGAGGGCTATGGCGAGGGCGGCATGGGCGTTGCGCGCATCGACGGGCGCGTCGTGTTCGTCCACGGCGCGCTGCGCGGCGAGAAGTGCCGCGTGCTCATCTTAAAGACGCTCAAGAGCGTCGCCTTTGCCAAAGTTCTCGAGGTGCTCGAGCCGTCGAGCGAGCGCATCACGCCGGACTGCCCGTACTTCCCGCGCTGCGGCGGCTGCACGTACCGCCACATCCGCTATGAGGAGGAGCTGCGGCTGAAACGCCAGCGCGTGCAGGACAATTTGTCCCGCATCGGCGGCAGTGATGTGACCGTTGAGGAGATCTTAGGCGCGCGGGACACGCTGCACTACCGCAACAAGGCGCAGTACCCCGTGTCGAAGGACGGCGCGGTCGGCTTTTACCGCGCCCGCACGCACGAGGTCATCGAGTGCGAGCACTGCTTATTGGTCAAGCCCGAGGCCGCCGCCGCGGCGGAGGCGCTGCGCGAATATATGCAGTCCTGCCGCGTCGCGGGCTATGACGAAAAGACGGGCCGCGGCCTTGTCCGCCATCTCTACATTCGCTCGAACGCGGCGGGGGAGAGCCTTGTCTGCGTGCTCGTGAACGGAGATAAATTGCCGAAAGAAGACCGGCTTGTCACGCTCCTGCGCGATGCGTGCCCGAAGTGCACCGGCATCGTGCTGGGCACGAACACGAAAAAGGGCAATGTCATCCTTGGCGACCGCTACCGCACGCTCTGGGGGAGCGACCGGCTTGAGGATACGCTCTGCGGCAAGACGTTCCGGCTGAGTGTGCCGTCGTTTTATCAGGTCAACCGCGTACAGGCCGAGCGGCTCTACGCGAAAGCCATCGAATTTGCGGGCCTCACGGGGCAGGAGACGGTGCTCGACCTCTACTGCGGCGCGGGCACGATCACGCTCGCACTGTCGGATCACGCGAAGAAAGTCCTCGGTGCGGAGATCGTCCCCGAGGCCATCGACGACGCGCGCGAAAACGCCGCGCGCAACGGCGTTAAAAACGCGGAGTTTTTCTGCGGCGATGCGTCCGATGTGGCAAAAAAGCTCGCGCGCGAAAACCTGCGCCCCGACGTCATCACCGTCGACCCGCCGCGCAAGGGCTTGGCCGCCGACGTGGTGGAGAGCATCGCCGAGATGCAGCCGCAGCGGGTCGTGTACGTCTCGTGCGACAGCGCGACCATGGCGCGCGACGTGAAGCGCTTAGCAGACCTCGGCTACACCGCCCAGCGCGCCTGCGCAGTGGACATGTTCCCAAGGGCGGATCATATCGAGACGGTTGTCTTGCTTTCCAAGGGCGAGGTCGACTCGAAAAAGATTCGGGTTGAGTTCTCTTTGGAAGATATGGATATGTCCGAATTTCAGGATGGGGCAACCTACACCCAGATCAAAGACTATGTGCTGGAGCATAGCGGGTTAAAGGTATCCAATCTTTATATCTCACAGATTAAGAGGAAATGTGGGATTGAAGTTGGCAAGAATTACAATTTGCCGAAGTCCGAGGATTCCAGACAGCCACAGTGCCCACCGGAAAAAGAGAAAGCAATCCGAGAAGCATTCAAATATTTTGGGATGATCTAACATCCCGCAAAATGGAGGTTTCTTATGGATAGATTGATTTCTTGTGAGTTTAACATGGATACCGCTTGTGTGGAATTGAAATTTTTTGATGGCAGCAAGATTGCCATTGATACGTTTGCGGTGGAAAACGAGGTTGCCGACAATATGTATCAGCGGTCAGAACTGGATTATCTGATCTACAATGACCCGATTGGATATGCAGACCTTGTTTTGAACGGAAACCCCGAAATTTATCTAAAAACTGTAACTGAATGTAAACCCTTAGATTAAAACTCAGCCCTCTGCCTTTTCCTTGGCAGAGGGCCGTTTTTTGCTTAACAGTTATTGAGCATCCCTTAATTGCTCTACAACGCTGCATTTCGCTGCGTTGTCATACATCATGCAAGGAATCAGCCACCCCAGCAGAAGAAATACCGGAATTGTCAGCAGGACAGGCAGAATGGTGAATCGATACTCAAAGAACCAGAACATACTGCCCAGCATTTTTCCTGCAAGAGGTCCCACCGCCAGCGACAGAATAAAGGCCGCCGCTACGGAGGACATTGCGTAAAATAATCCCTCGTAGATCAGCATGGTTTTGAGCTGCCGGTTCGTCATTCCTACAGCCTGAAGCACAGCAAATTCACGGCGGCGGGAAAGAATACCGGTCATCATGGCGTTGAAGAAATTTAAGAGTCCCACCAGCCCGATGATAGCACAGAGAATACCACCTATCAGAAGGAACATCTGCCGGAACTGAGCAAATTCAGAGCGAGCCGTGGCCTTGCTTTCATACATCAAGGGCGAAAACTCACCGGCAGTGAGCTTCGATAGATATTGCTCTGCTTCGGCCTCGTCAACTTCGTCCGCTGTGTCGAACAGGTAGAGCATCGGAATGGCTGCACCACCGCTGTCCCTCTGTGCGGTGTCCACAGACAAAACTACGTCATATCCAATACCACTATAACGATAACTCATGGAATTCGGAAGTTCTACCAAGGCGCAGACCGTGTACTCTACATCTCTGGCTCCATACAATTTTGCCTGAAAGTACTCCTCCGGTGTATCTTCGGTGCGGAGTTCCCCGGTGCGGCTGTCGATATATTTCACATCGTCCGCATAGGTAACGGTGATCGTGTCTCCCACCTTGGGGTAGTATTCAAGATTGGGCAGATTACCGTAGTCATCTAAGGAAACCGCAATGGCAATGGCGTTATTGTCCGGCTCCAACATGGGAGAAATATCTCCGTCGAATACTTGCAGCTTGTCAAACAGACTGTTATCCAGAGCCTCGATTCTGGTATCTCCCATCACCATATTGCCCCGGTGCTCCAGACGGCTCATATGGCTGTCCAACTGCTCGGCGCTTTCGTACCTTGCATAGTCCTGCCGCAGAGCATCCTCCGTCATCCACAGATATGCGGGTTTTCGCACAGCATATCCCGTGCCGGAAAGACTGGCCTTTGTGTTTGCTGCGATCTCTTCGATCTGTTCCGGCGTGATGAATTCATCTGCCGGGTTGTAACGGAAATAGTCGGGCGTGCTGACGATAAAATCGGCGCAGGTCATGGCGGATACATACTTCTCCATGCTGAAGCCGCCCACAAAGGCACACAGCGCATTGAACAGTGTCACCGACAGTGCCAGAGACACCACCACCAGCACCGTCTTTTTCTTGTTTCGTCCCAGATTGGCAAAGGCCATCTGATGGAGCTTTGCTCCCCGGATGCTGCGCCGTTTTTTCTTGGTCTGCATCACATCCGTATATTTGGTAGCCTCCACCGGAGAGACCTTGGCTGCCATTTTTCCGGGCTTAGAACAGGACAAAAGCACCGTCAACAAGGCAAACAGCATGGACCCAAGGAAGATCACAGGCGAAGTGCTGATGGTGGTGATGCCTGCATCCAACTGGGTGGAGCGCAAGACAACAGGTACCAGAACAGCGCCGATGCCGTAGCCCAGCAGCAGCCCCGCCGGAATGCCGATCAGACAAAGCAGAAGTGCCTGCTGGCGAATGATGCGTTTGAGCTGCCGGGGCGTTGTGCCAATGGTTTTCAGAAGTCCGTAAAACCGGATATCCCCTGCAACAGAGATCTGAAAAATGTTATAGATGATAAGATACCCAGTGAAAATCACCAGCAGCAAAAAAGCTGCTATGGCGATCACAAGTTCCGGATCAAGCTGCGACTCCAGCTGGGATGAGGTATATCCCCAGTTGACGCCGATCCGGACGCTGTTGGGATCGGTATAGCTGTCCCATGTGTAGCCAAGATCGGTATCCACCTGCTCCATCTGCCCTTGAATGTTTGTGCCGGAGGCCAGCATGACATTCAAATCGGTGCGGAAAGGCTGTAAACCTGTTTTCACTGCCTGCGCTTCGATGTCATCTGCGTAATCACGGCTGATGTTGATGTAATGAACAGGCATTAGTTCATCATAGTCCCAATAGCCCACCAGCGTAAAGGTATCTGTTACAGTAAAGGCGGTTTGATCCTTGTCCGTAATGGAATAGGAAACCGTGACCTCGGCGCCCAGCTCCGGCGTTACGCCAAGCAGCTGCAACGCTGCCGTATCCATGGCTACCTCTTTGCCGCTTTCGGGCATCCGTCCGGTAGTAGGGGTTGCATAGCTCCATTTAGTGCAGTTGGCATCCATGTAGCTGATCTCTGCCGGTATTTTGGCAAAGACCCCCTCCGCAGTGATACCGATTACCTTCCGTGCCCCCGCAGCCTTCACCTTTGGGTGGGCAGCGATGCGTTCCGCCTGCTCGGGGGAAACATCCTTAAAGGTGCCATGCGCATAGCCGCCTACCTGCCGAAACTGGTAGGTTTCATAACTGGCGTTCAACGACAAGACAATGGTGAACATGGACGTAAATAGCAGCGTTGTCAGCGCAATGGCAAAAATAGCGATCAGATTGCGGCGACGGTTCGCATAAAGAGATTTTAAGCTGAGCTTTCGAATACATTTTCTGTTTTTGACATTCATCGTAGCCACCTCCCGTTAGTTCTGGGAGACGATCCGACCATCTTCGATACGGATAATGCGGTCTGCCATCTGCGCAATTTCTTCGTTGTGAGTGATCATTACGATTGTCTGGGCGAACTTTTGACTGGTGACTTTCAAAAGGCTCAATACATCCTGGCTGGTTTTGGAATCCAGATTGCCGGTGGGTTCATCTGCCAGAATGATAGCGGGTGCTGCCGCCAGCGCACGGGCAATGGCTACCCGCTGCTGTTGACCGCCTGAGAGCTGATTGGGCAGCGCATCCAGACGATCATCCAGCCCAAGTGTCTGTACAATCTGCTGTACGAAATCCTTATTGACCTTGCCACCGTCCAGCTCAATGGGTAGAACAATATTTTCATACACATTCAGCACCGGAACAAGATTATATGCTTGGAACACAAAGCCGATTTTCCTGCGGCGGAAGATGGTCAGCGCTTCCTCCTTCAGGGAGAAAATATCCTGTCCGTCCACCATGACCGTGCCGCTTGTAGGGCGATCCAGCCCGCCCAGCATGTGCAGCAGCGTGGATTTGCCGGAGCCGGATGTGCCGACAATTGCAACAAATTCGCCCTTCTTTACACTTAAATCAACTCCATCCAACGCATGAACTGCGTTATTGCCGGAGCCATAAATCTTTTTCAGGTTTTTTGCCTGTAAAACTTCCATAAATGAGTACCTCCATGAAAAAATCTGTATGTATGAAAGGAAATGATCCTTTGATACATACAGATTATCGCATAGGAATCTTTCCACATTCTTTCCGGCGGAAAATGAAATCTAACAGTTTTGATAGAATTGTTGTTATTTCGGCAGAAATATGGAAAACGTACTTCCTTTTCCCGGAACGGAAGCAACCTTGATATAACCGCCCTCGCCGGATATGATCTGTCGGGCAAGGTATAAGCCGATGCCCACACCTTCTTGTTTCTGCACACTATTTGAGCGGTAAAAGCGAGCAAATATCTTCGCTTGCTCACTTTCCGGGATGCCTGAACCGGTATCCGATATATCGATCCTTGCAAACATTTCATAGCTTACGGCAGAAATAGTAATGGTGCCATGCTCTGTATATTTGATGGCGTTGTCTACGATATTAGCCAGCGCTTCCGCTGTCCATTTGAAGTCGAATACAGCAAAAGCATCTGTATCCTGCATTTGCAAAGACAATCCTTTTTCAGAAGCCTTGGCAGTATATTGTTCTACCACACTTTCAAGCAGCGGCTGCAGCGCTGCTTGCTGAGGGGAGAGTGAAATGATCCCGTTTTCCAGTCTGGAAAGCTTTACGAGAGAATCGATCAGAAATCGCAGCTTTTCCGATTGTTTGTACAGCGCCTCCACATTTGCCTTCGCCGATGCAGGCAGAGTTTCCTCCATCAGAAGCTCGCTGTATAACAGCAGGTTTGCAATCGGCGTTTTCGTCTGGTGGGAAATGTCCGCAATCAAGGTTTTGATTTTGTCTTTTTCCTGCGCTATATTTTGAGAAGATGCTTCTGCTGCGGAAAGATAGTGTGCAAACTTTGTTTCCAAAGCAGACAGCCGGCTTTCATCAAAATTGGTTTCAGAAAAGGAGCCGGTCATGGCAGCGTCCAGCATCCTTTCGATTTCTTCCATCGTTTTTCTGGCCTTTCTCCGCTCCCATAACACAACAGCTGCCGCCGCCAGAAAACACAGCAGTATGATCACAATGCCGGTTTTATTCATCTTTTGTCACCCAGCTATAACCGATTCCATAGACGGTTTTAATGTATTTCTGTGCACCAAGCTTATCCCTCAGACGCTTGATCGTAACAGACAAAGCATTTTCATCCACATATTCTGCGCCATCTGTCCAGATCCGGTCTACAAGGTCTCCACGGGTCATGGTTCGGCCTCGGTTTTCAACAAGCAGACGCAGTAATTTTTGTTCTGTTTTACTCAATTCCACTTTTGAATCTCCCACATAAAAGGTCATAGCCTCAAAGTCAAAGTGAAATAGATCCATATGGAACGGCGCATTTTTATGGTTTGACGCTTGCTTTCGCAGTTGGGTATTCACCCTTGCCCGCAAAACCGAAAGAGAAAAGGGCTTGGTAATATAATCATCAGCGCCCCTCTCCAGTCCGTCTACGATGTCCAGATCGGTGTCATTGGCAGTCAGCAGAATAACAGGAATATAGGGTGTGTTTTCCTTGACCTCTCGGAGCAGCTCGAGCCCGCTGCCATCCGGCAGATTGATATCCAGCAGGATCAGGGATACACCGCCGCAAAGAAGCTGTTCCTTCGCCGTTTTTAGGTCTTGGCAGGAAATGATCTGCCGAGCATCTGCTTTCAGCGCTTTGCATAAGCCTTGATTCAAACCGATATCATCTTCAACAATCAGTAATTGCTCCATATATCTCACTCCCTCGTTATTCAAATACCAACATCGTTTCCTTTGGGTGGTTTCTCATCTTTACAGCTCAAAAGATTATATCAGCAGCATAATACGATTTAAGAGTACAGATTGTTGGATGGAAAGTCAAGATTTGCATTGCTAATCAAGCACAAGCCGTTGTCAGTATGATCCAGAGCAGTCTGCGAAGTGCTCCGCTGCTCCGGACTCTGTAATGGGACTACGCAGCGCTTCGGCACTGCGGCACAGGAGGGAACTGCATCCGCATTTGCGGACGCAGTTCCCTCCTGCTTTTTCGCTCACAGCTTATTCATTTTCTGCGTGACCTCATCCACAATGCGCTGGCGCTCCTCTTCGCTCTGCGCTCTGCCATATTCCATCAGCGCATCGTCCCGCATCGTCTCCATCTTCCGGGACCACACTTCAAACACGCCCTTGCTCATCGTCCCCTTTCGGGTACGGGCAAAATATTTTTTGTAGGCCCGCTGATGAGCCTTCCAAACATCGTTGTTCTGCACCTTGCTGCGGAAGCTGCTGGTGGCTCCGATCTCCCGGCAGGTCTTGCCGTCCTGCCCCGGCGCCGGTTCGCCGCAATAGGCGTAGGTCATACCCGGCATCTGCAAGAACCAGCGTCCGCAGTTGGCACAGCGTTTCGGCACAAAGCCCTTCTGCAACCCCTTCATAAGCTCCACATAGACGAAATCCAGCAGCCGGTCAAAATACATCTTTTCAACTACCTCGGCATTTTCTCTTTCGCCCCGGATACGGTACTGCGCTCTTACCAGCGGCGCATCTACCTCCGGGTCCTTCCCCAAGCTGACACCACTGACAAAAGCCTCATAACCGCTGGAATAGATCAGCTGCGCCAGAGATTCTTTTCTCTGGCCTTTTTTCTTTTCAAACACAGCGTTTGCAAAAACCCGATCCAAAAACCACGCATACCGCTCCTGAATGAGCTGAATATCCTTGATCTGCTGCTGCATGAAGGACGGTATTTCGCGCTCCTCATTGATCACATATTCCGCAAATGCCTCCCGCGCTTCCTCACCCACAAATTCCTCGATCTTCATATCTCCGAAATAACGGAAGTCCATCAGATACAATCGGTAGAGCGGCAGAGATCCAAAACCCTTCTGCATGTCCATATAGGCACGCGGAGCGTCATCATAATTCTTTTCGTGGACAGCCGTGTTCAACCTGTCCAGCAGTTTCTGAAAAGGTGTGACATCCAGATTTAGGATCTCCGTCAGCACAGTTCCGTAGGGCTGCATCTCCGGGACCATCTCCACCCAGTAGCCGGATGCGCCAAATTCCACTTTTGTGTTCGTATGCGAACGCTGAAAATCAAACAGGTCTTTTCCTAAAACAGACATAAGCCCTCTCCCAGTAGATAATGTATTCGCCTCAATATAGTGTATGTAGTAAAATGATACATTACCTATTTTCAAAAGTCAATCCCCATGTTACGATACAAGCACAGGCCTGAAAGAAATAAACACTCCAACTCAGAAAGGAGAAATTTTTATGAACCGACTGCAAACCATTGACGCGGACACGCTGCAA
>ERZ827197.2200-NODE-2200-length-13419-cov-2.997830_pt1 | contig 13419 bp, 13 predicted proteins | sample MGYA00519867_ERZ827197 | MGnify/ENA primary metagenome ERZ827197 (study PRJEB31778, sample SAMEA3449278) | human gut metagenome | biome: human gut; feature: human-associated habitat; material: faeces | place: United Kingdom | collected 2010/2012 ...
GATTGAAGCCATGCGCCCGCTGTGCGGGATTCAGCATGGCGGAAATCGCAAGGAGCGCTTGCGCGTTCGCGAAGCGGGCGCGTCTGCCGCAGGCAGAGGACAGCGCCCCTATGCGAGTTTCCCGGAGAGCGTCCCGCGGTACCCCCGTGTTTTGCTATGCAGGTTACGTCGCTCAGCCTGAGCTGTTTCAGGAATTACGAAAAGGCGGTTATCGAGCCGGATGCGGGCGTTACCGTATTCACCGGCCCGAACGCGCAGGGAAAAACGAATATTTTGGAGGCGCTGCACCTGTGCTGCCTGGGCAAAAGCCACCGAACCTCGCGCGATGAAGAACTGATTCAGTGGGGAAAGGATACCGCGCGGGTGACGGTCAAAACCGCTCAGCGCGACGGCACGCATGAGGTTGCCGTGATCCTCAGCCGCACCCAGAAGAAGAAAAAAACCGTGCGCATCGGGCTTCGGCAGGCGGAACGCATCGGCGAACTGCTGGGCCATGTCTGCGGCGTGCTGTTTTCGCCGGAAGATCTGCAAATCGTCAAGGAAGGCCCGGCGGAAAGACGGCGTTTTATGGATATGCAGCTTTCTCAGCTGCGGCCAGCCTATTTTTATGCCCTCCAGCGCGCCGTGCGCACGCTCAACCAGCGCAATGCGCTGCTCAAGGAGATTGCCAGAAACCCGTCGCTGCTGCCGACGCTGGATATGTGGGACGAGCAGCTTGCGCGCGTGGGCGCGGTCATCTGCGAAAACCGCCGGGAAGCCGTCAATAAGCTGGCGCAGCTTGCCCGTTCGGCTCATCTGTCGCTGACGGGCGGACGGGAAGAACTGAATCTGCGCTATGTTTCGCAGGTCGCGGACGCGCAAAATGTTTATGAGGCGCTTTTGGAGCGGCTCGCGCGGGCGAGAAGCGAGGATCTGCGGCGGATGACGACCACGGTCGGCGTGCATCGGGACGATATCGCCATCACCATTGACGGCAGGGAAGCGCGCACGTTTGCCTCGCAGGGGCAGCAGCGCAGCGCAGTGCTTTCGCTCAAGCTGGCTCAGCTCGAATGGGCCGGGCAGGAAAGCGGCGAAGCGCCGATTCTGATGCTGGACGACGTGATGAGCGAGCTGGACCCGAACCGCAGACGGCAGCTGATCGAGCGGATCGACCGCGTGCAGACGTTTGTCACCTGCACAGATCTCTCGGATCTGGCTGGCGCGAAGCAGGGCGCGGTATATCGGGTGGAAAAAGGCGAACTGAAGCGGATATGAGCCGCTTTTGGGAAAAAAGAAAAAATCCTGTCAAAATGGGAAAAAACAGGATGATCTGCGGGTTATCCACAGTTCTCCACAAGTTGTCCACAAAATCCGTAAAACTGTGGAAAACATTGTTGATAACTTGCGGAGAAGCGGATGAAAACCCCAAAACCAGAAACAGACGACGCCAAAACCCAAAACGCCAAAAACCTTTTGGTTTTGGGCTTTTGGCGCCCCAAAATCCCAAAACCAAAAGGCGTGCGGGACTGTGGGGTCTCCAAAAGTGGAAAAGTGGGTTTTGGGCGGCACGTCCAACGGAACTCCGTCGTGAAAGGATGCGGACATGGATCGAAACAATAGGCGCGTCAAATATCTCACCGGCGCGAACACAACGTTTAAAGCCTATGGGATGAACGATGAAAAAAAGAAGAAGAATAAAAAGAAGAATACGGTGCAGGGCGTCATCCGAACCGTGATTCTGGCGCTGGCGCTTATCGGTCTGCTCGCCTTGTGCGTCACCTACGCGCTGACGGGTTCGACGCGGGAGAGCGTCGGCCGCGTGTCGCGCATCGGCGCGACGCTCAGCCAAAATGTGTCGCCTTTCGGCGACAGCGTGATTTTCTACGACGGCACGACGCTGCACTGCGTCGCCGCGACGGGCGGCAACGAGTGGAGCTACCAGATCGGCACGAACGCGGACTATGACGCCAACGAAAAGCGCATCGTCGCATGGTCGGGCAACGATCTGTACATCCTCAATCGTAACGGACGCCTCATCTATAACAATAAGATGAGCGACACCGTGCAGTTTGCCAGCGTGGGCGACGAATATGTCGCCGTGTTTGTGGGCGACGCGGATAACGGCGTGGTTTCCGTCATCAACGGCAGCGGCCAGATCGTCGATAACATCACCGTTTCCGATCAGACGCTGCTGGATATCGGATTTTTCATGGCTTCCACCACCTCCAACGCGCAGCCGATTGAGCTGATGTGGGTGCTGGGGCTGAACACGACCGGCACGGTGATTTCCACCGAATTGCAGACCTTCCAACCCGGCAAGCTCTCCACCGGCAAAAGCTCCATCGGCGAGCATATCGCCTATTCGATCTACGACGAAAACGGCACGCTCAACGTCGTGACCACGCGGCAGATTCTGCATTACAGCTACCGCGCGCTGGAGGCAAGCAGCCCGACGCTGATTTACGGCTATACCGTTGAGGACGTGAAGCAGAACGGCAGCGTGCTCTATCAACTGCTCGTCCCCGCGCAGGAGCAAAACGAGGGCATCAGCATCGCCAATGTGCGCCTGATGTACGGCAGCGTGGACCGTGTGATCCATCTGCCGAGCGCCTGCATCGCGGCCAGGCTGGGCACAAAATCGGTCTACGGTTTTTCTCAAAACGCAGTCTATGTGTGCAGCTTCGGAGAGACGACCTTCCGCGCCTACGCGCTGCCGATCAATGTGACGGCCGTGCTGGGCATGATGAACGACAACCGCGCGGTGGTGGCCTCCGGTTCGGAAATTTACGTGATCGAGCTGCCGACGTAAGGGGGAAAAGGCATGAACGTCATCGATATTCTGATTCTGGCGGCGCTGGCCGTCAGCGTGATTTTCGGCATGTACCGCGGATTCATCAGTGGGGTGCTCAGCGTGGCGGCGCTCATCGGCGCGGCGGCGGCAGCTTTTGCCATCAGCCCGTCTCTGGCAACGTGGCTCCAGGGAAATGAAACGCTGGTCAACACCCTGATGTATTACACCGACGCGGGCAGCCGCATCAAAGACCTCGATTTATCGCTGCTCACCGTGGCGCAGGCCAGCCAGAGCGCCGTCGCGCAGATCATCAGCGGCGCGCAGCTGCCCCAGCAGTTTCAGGCGGCGTTTATCAACGCGGTGAATACTGCGCCGGGCGCGACCACGATGTCCACCTTGCTCAGCCAGACGATCGTCAACGTGTCGCTCTCGATTTTGAGCTTCCTGATCTGCTTTCTGGGCTGCTATATTGTCGCGTCGTTCCTCATTCATCTGATCTGCTATGTCTTTGAGCTGCCGGTGCTGCGCCATCTGGACGCGCTGATGGGCGGCGTATTCGGATTGGCGCGCGGCGTGCTGCTGCTGTTCATCTTCTTTGCGCTTGTGCCGATCATTCAGGCGGTCGTGCCGGTGCAGCAGCTGACGGACGTCTTTACGGCCTCGCGGCTGGCGCCGCTGTTTGACAGCCAGATCATTCTCTCCATCCTGGGCGCGTAACGGAGGCGGCGTTATGGAAAGCAAAGCGATTCGGCTAACCAACAAGACGGCTGTCGCGCTCCGGGAAAACGCGAAAAAGACGAGAAACGCGTATTTCATCGTCGGCGCAGCCGGCACGCTGGCGCTGCTCGGCGCGGCGGTTTACTTTGGCATGCAGTGGCTGCCCGCTGTGCCGCTGCTGCTGGCGGCGGCGGTGGCGATGGACGCGCTGCTGGCGCTGGGGGCGCGGCGCGCGTATTTGCAGCTGATCGGGCAGGCCATCTGCACGGAAGCCGCCGCCAGACAGATTCGCGAGAAGCAGAGCGAGAAGGAGCGCCGCCGTCAGGCCGTCAGCGATCTGGTGGCGATGCAGCAGGATGCGCAGCGCCAGACGCCGGCGACTTCGGAGGCGGATTTTGCCGATGCGCTGGGGCGGACGCGCCGCATGCCCGCCGTAAAGCCCGCGCCCAAGCCGCCGGAAGCGGCGGGCGGCCATCGTCGGCGCAGACAGGCGGGCTTCACCGTCATCATCGACGATTCAACCAAACAGGTGCAGTGAGGGACACATGATTGCGATCGCATATACCGTTTTATTCTGCGGCCTCGGCGTGCAGATGATCCGCTGGCTGATGCCGAAAAAAAGTCCGCCGGTTCGAGCGTGGCTGGGCGTTTCGCTGGGCGTGCTGATGGAAATGTGCCTTCCGGCGCTCTGCGCCAATCTGCTGGATTTCACGTTCGCCGCGCACATCGCGGCCGTCGCCGCGGTGCTGCTGCTGGCGGCGGTTTGTTATGCCGCGCGGGAAAAAGCGCCGCTGTGCGCCATGCGGGAAACGGACAGGCGGCAGCTGGCCGTGATGGCCGCCGTGGGCCTTCCGCTGACGGCGCTCTCGGCCTATCTGCAATACACCCACTGCATCATGCCCGCGTCGGACGGGTCGTTCTGGTGCGGCCAATCCACCTACGGCGATCTGTGCATGCATCTGTCGTTTATCACGTCGCTGGAAAACATGAGCTTTCCGCCGACTTACAATCTGCTGGCGGGGACGGCGCTTTCCTATCCGTATCTGACCGACGCGCTGAGCACGACGTTTTACATGCTCGGCATGCCGCTGAACCTGTCGCTCGTCGTGCCGGGCACGCTGCTGATGGCGCTGACCTATGCGGGCTATATGCTGCTGGCGCAGCAGCTGCTCGGCGGGCGGCACAAGGCGGTCGCGGTCGCGGCGCTGCTGTTCTTTTTGAACGGGGGACTCGGTTTTCTCTATGATTTTGATTTGGCGTTTACGGACAATTTCGCCCGCATTCGCGAGATTTTCACCGGGTATTACAGAACGCCGGCCAATCAGCCCGACCTCAATCTGCGTTTTTCCAACGTCATTGCGGACTTGATGATTCCCCAGCGCGCGCTGCTGGGCGGCTGGGCGATGGGCATTCCGGCCCTGTATCTGCTGATTTCCTCCGCGCGTGAAAAATCGTATCGGCAGACGGCGCTGCTGGCGCTTTGGGCTTCCGCTCTGCCGCTGGTGCATACGCATACGTTCCTGGCGCTCGGCCTGTTTTCCGGCGGCTATCTGCTCGGCAATCTCGTCGAACACAGGCAAGACCGGCGCGGCATTTTGATTCGCGCGGGGCTGTATCTGGGCGTGGTGCTGGCGCTGGCCCTGCCGCAGCTGATGGGCAACGCCGTCAAACAGACGCTGGAGGGCGGCTCGCTTCGGTTCCAGTTTAACTGGGTGAACAACAGCGGCGGATACGGATTCAAGGATTTCTATTTCTGGTTCTGGGTGAAAAACGCGGGTCTGCCGTTCATCCTCGTCGTCTGCGCGTGTCTGTGCGCCCGCAGGCGGGGTTATCTGGATATTGTGCTGGGCATGACGGCGATTTACGTCGTGGCCGAAACGATTCTCTTTCAGCCCAACGAATACGACAACAACAAGCTGTTTTACATCTGGTTCATGTTTGCCATGATTCTGGCCGCGGATTACGGCTCGCTGATCATGCAGAGGCTGGCGGGCCTGCCGGGGCGCGCGCTGCTCTGCGGGCTGTTTTTGTGGGCCAGCGTGTTTTCCGGCGCGCTGTCGCTGGGGCGGGAGGCGGTTTCGGGCTATCAGCTCTTTTCCGCCAACGCGGTTGCGGCGGGCGACTGGATTCGCGAAAACACCGACCGCGACGACGTGTTTTTGACCGGACAGCAGCACATTAACCCCGTCTGTTCGCTGGCGGGGCGGCAGATTATCTGCGGAAGCGACCTGTATGTGTTCTTTCACGGGCTGGATTATGCCCAGCAGTCGGCGGATTGCAGGCACTTTTACGAAAACCCGCGGGAAAATGCCGACGTGCTGACGAAGTACGACGTGCATTACATCTATGTGAGCGACTACGAACGCGCGGAATTTGACGTGGATCTGGATGCGCTGGATGAGACGTATGAACTGATCTACGAAAACGACGACGTGCGCATTTACGACACGGGATGGAGAGAAACGCCGTGACGGAACGGTTTTTAAAGTATTCCCTGGAGCGGAACTGTAAAATCTGCGTCGTGCTGATGCAGGCGGGGCAGATGAAAAAGGTCAATCTGCGCGTGACGGCTATCGGCGAAGATGGGTTTGACGCAGTGTTTTCCGGCCGGAAACGGCCCGTTCATGTTCGGATGGAGGACGTGCTCACCGCCGCTTATGCGCGTGGGGATCAGGGTGCATTGGCGTGACGGAGAGGGTGCTATGGCAAAAGAGATTCAGCGGGAAACGATTCGGCAGATCGCGCTGCGGGCGAAGGCGATGGGCGGCCGGGCGATGCTGGTCGGCGGCTGCGTGCGCGACGCGCTGCTTGGGCGGGAAAGCGCGGATATCGACTGCGAGGTCTACGGCCTTACGCCGGAACAGCTGCATGCGCTGGCGGCGCAATTCGGCACGGTGGATGAAAGCGGCGCGCGATACGGCATTTTTACCCTCAAAGATGCGGGGATTGATTTGGCCGTGCCGAGATTGGAGCGGCGGATCGGCCCGAAGCACGGCGATTTTGACGTGACGGCGAATCCGACGCTCTCTTTTGAACAGGCGGCCGCAAGGCGGGATTTCACCGTCAACGCCATTTTGCAGGATGCGCTGACGGGGGAAATCGTCGATCCGTTCGGCGGAGAGGTGGATTTGCGGCGGGGCATTCTGCGCGCGACGCCGGGCGAAGGCTTTTGCGACGATCCGCTCCGCGTGCTGCGGGGCGCGCAGTTCGCTTCAAGGTTTCATCTGTCGCCGGATGAAGAAACGCTTGCCAGGATGCGGACGATGAAAACGGACGATATGTCGCCCGCGCGCGTGCTGGGCGAGATGAAAAAGGCGATGGCAGGCGATGCGCCGGACGTATTTTTTGACGTGCTTCGTCAGGCGGGCGCGCTCGAACCGTGGTTCGGCGAGCTGGCGGCGCTCATCGATGTGCCGCAGCCCTCGTGTTATCATCCGGAGGGCGACGCCTATATCCACAGCATGCTGGTGCTGCATGCGGCCGCGCAAAAAAAGGCGCAGGCGGAAAAGCCGGAAGCCTTTGTTTATGCGGCGCTGACCCATGACCTGGGCAAAGCGATCTCCACCACGCGGGGCGAAGACGGCGAATGGCATGCGAATGGGCACGAGAACACCGGCGTGCCGCTGGCGCGCGCCATGCTGGGGCGGCTCGGCGCGGGCAAAGAGATCATCGCCTATTGCGAAAACATGTGCCGCCTGCATATGCGCGCGCATGTCTGCTATTACGTGCAGGTGGAAGCGGGCAGAACCAATCTGCTGTTTGATGAATCCGTCTGTCCGCATGATCTTGCGCTGCTGGCCGCCTGCGATACGATGGGCAAGGGGAGCGCGGGCGGAGACGCGCCCAAAGAAGAAGCGTTTCTGATGGGACGCGTCAAAATCTATCAGGAGACGATCGCCGGAGGGATGCCGAGCGGCGGTATGCTGCTTGCGAGCGGCATGAAACCGGGGCCGGAACTGGCTAAAGCACTGGGCGAAGCCCGGCGGCGCGCGCTGCTGGGCGAAGATGCTCAGGAAGCCGTAAAAGCGGTTTTGAAGCAGAGAAAATTTGAATAAAGGCGATATAGGGTGGGAAGGCCGGAAACCTCAGGTTCCCGGCAGGGTTTGGGATGGAGCCCCAAGCGTTCCCTGAAGGAGCAATATGACCGATATCAACGGAATTTTCAGTGTCTGCGAGGCTGTCGGAACGGCAGCCTTTGCCGTGTCCGGCGCAATGGTCGCCGTGGATAAGGGGACGGATATTTTCGGCGTGCTGTTGATGGCCGTGTTCACCGCGCTGGGCGGCGGCACGCTGCGCGATATGCTCATCGGCTATTTCCCGCCGCGCATGTTTACCAATTTCCATTATGTGCTGCTCGCCTGTCTGTGCGCGATCATCGTGTTTGCCATCGCAAGGACGTTTAAGGAGCGCTATGTCGCCCGCGAAAGAATGATCGAGCAGATCAACAACGTGTTCGACGCCATCGGGCTTGGCGTGTTCGCCGTTTCCGGCGCGCGCATCGGCATGGAGGCGGGTTTTGCCGACAACATGTTTCTGACCACGTTCCTCGGCACGACCACGGCCATCGGCGGCGGCATGATTCGCGACGTGCTGCTGCGTGAGATGCCGTTCGTGCTCAAAAAGCGCGTCTATGCCGTCGCGGCGATTCTCGGCGCGCTGGGCTATGCGCTGCTGCTGCGCGTCGGTCTGGGCGAAGTCGCGGCCTATGGGCTGGGCATGTTGATCACCACGGCGGTGCGCATGCTGGCAACGGTGTTTAAGTGGAATCTGCCGAAAGCGCTGGAATGAGTTGGAGGTATGGCTGTGACTTTTATCCGGCATTACGATTCCCCTCTGGGCGGCGTGCTGCTCGCCGCGGACAATGCGGGATTGACGGGACTCTGGTTTAACGGCGCGAAATATTTTGCGGCCAATCTGCCTGAAGCGCGCGAAGAAAAGCGCACGCCGATTCTGGATGAAACGGCGCGCTGGCTGGATATCTATTTTGCAGGCGGACAGCCGGATTTCACGCCGCCGCTGCATTTGATCGGTTCGGATTTCAGACGGCGCGTCTGGAAGCGCCTGCTCGAAATTCCGTATGGGCAGACGACGACATACGGCGCGCTGCTGGGCGGCGGCATGAGCGCGCAGGCTGTCGGCGGCGCGGTTGGACACAACCCGATTTCCATCATTGTGCCCTGTCATCGCGTGATAGGCGCAAACGGCAGCCTGACGGGCTATGCGGGCGGCATCGATAAAAAAACCGCCCTGCTGACGCTGGAGGGCGTAGATGTGGGGCGGCTGACTCTATCAAAATGCAAGACAAAATGCAATGCTTCCTGAAAAAAGAGGAAAAGCGAATATGAGAAAAGCGCCCGGCCAAAATCGGGCGCTTCACTTTTGAAAAATGATGCGATTTATCCACAAAAACAGAAAAGATTGTGGACAATCACGCTTCCGGCCGTTCCATGTTGTTTTCCTCATGAAGATGGCGGCGGCGGGAAGACTTGAAATGCTGCGGAATGGTGCGGAAGCTCTTTTTGAGCTTGATGGACTGCACAAAGCAGAGCGCTACCAGCAGCAGCGAGACGATAAACAGGATATCCGTGTAGACAAAGCCGCGAATCGCGCAGACCAGCGTAATCAGAGCGCTCATCACGGTGATGACGAGCAGACCCAGAACGTTGAGTTTTCGGCGCAGAATGAAATTTTTGAAGCGCTGACGCTTGGATGGTTTTTGACTCATGCGATGACGTTCCTCCCCGGAAAATGGCTGCTTAACAAGCCGTATAGCATATTCTTTCGCCGAAAAAAGGAAAACCCCTTTTAAATCTGCGTTAAGAAATCATAATCTGCGGGCGGTCAAACAGGAAAAACGGGGCGCTTTTTCCACAAAGCTGTGGAAAAATCAGCTTCTTGCGGCGCGCTCGGCATTGGCGGCCATCCACGCGACGCACAGCGGCAGCACATCCTCATCCACCTTGAACATGCCGTGGTGATGGGCGTAGCAGCAATTCTTTTCCGGCGCGAGCATGCCGACCTGCACAAAGCAGCTGGGGGCGATAGCGCGGTAGGCGGCGAAGTCGTCGCCGAGCATGCAGGGTTCCTGTTTTTGAATTTTTTCCGGCGGAACGAGTTCGGCGGCGGTTTCGCGGGCGATTTGGCAGAGGGCTTCGTCGTTGACGACCACACCCGTCACTTCGTTGATGTCGATTTCGGCGGTGCAGCCGTAGGCGGCGCTCACGTCGGTGATGATGCGCTTGAAATGCTCGATGAGCCGCGCGTGCACGTTGTCGTCAAATGCGCGCAGCGTGCCCTCCAGCACGGCGTCCTGCGCGATGATGTTGCAGCGCGTGCCCGCGTGGAACGAGCCGACGGTGACGACCACGCTGTCCATCGGGGAAGTGAAGCGGGAGACGATGGTTTGCAGCGACTGCACGACCGCCGCGCCCGCGGTGATCGCGTCTACGCACTGTTCCGGCGTTGCGCCGTGGCCGCCTTTGCCGTGGATGGTGATTTTGAACATATCAGGCTCGGCCCAGATGCCGCCTGGCGTGGCATGCAGCGTGCCGGTCGGATACAGGCTCCAGACGTGCAGGCCGAAAAACGCGTCTACGTCGCTGACCAGTCCCGTTGCAATGACCTCGTCCGCGCCGTGTTCGCCCTCCTCGGCGGGCTGGAAGATGATCTTATAGGTGCCGCAAAGCTCGTCGGCATGCGTTTTGAGCAGGCGGGCGACATACACGCCGCAGGTGGTATGCGCGTCGTGGCCGCAGCCGTGCATCAGACCGTCGTGTTCGGATTTATAGGGCACGTCGCAAAGCTCCTGAAGTTGCAGCGCATCGGTATCGAAGCGCAGGCCGACGGTTTTGCCGGGCTTTGCGCCATGGATGACGGCGATGGTGATGTTGTCCTTCGGACAGAGCATGTCGATGCCGTGGGCTTTGAGCTGCTCGCGCACGCGCCGGTTGGTTCGGTTTTCAAAATGGGACGGTTCGGGATGGCGGTGGAGATCCTCGAAAAAGGCGCGCATTTCGCCTTCATACGCTTGGGCTTCATTCAAAAAATTCATGGCATTCACGCTTTCTTGTAATGTACGGGGAGAGGAAAAAACGTTGGGGCGCTGCCCCAAACCCCGGCAGAAACCTGAGGTTTCTGCACTTCCCACTTTTGATTGCTGCGCAATCAAAGGGATGAAAACATGTTTCTCTGTTCAAAGAAAAAATCCTTTTTCGCTTTTGCGTTATTGCAGGATTTTTACGTCGGCGGTTACGCGGACGGGCAGGGTTTCATACTGCGCGGGCCAGTTCAGGCGCTCCCAGGCGGGAATATCGGGAAAAGCCCGAATGCGGATTTTGCCGAAACCGACGGCGTCGCAGGAGGCGGCCTGGAGTTTTTGCAGCACGTTGACGCAGTCCTGTGCAATTTCGGCGGCGAGTTCTTCTTCCGTGCGCTGCTGATTACCGGCGGAGAGGGTGAGCGTCAGGCGCAGAGAGACAAAGAGCGTGCCATCCGGATCGATTCTGCGTTTGACGCGGGTTTGCAGGCGGGTTTTATACTGCGCGCCGTCTATGACGGAGACGCGGGTGCTGGCTTTGCCCGTCATCAGGCAGAAGAGACTGACTTCGTTTCCGGTGAGGGTGCCGGTCATACGCGGGCCGGAAAACAGCGCCGCGCCCATGTATTCATTCGGCGCGGGCGCCGTTCGGGGCAGATGGCCTGGCAGGCGGTCGATATCTGTTTTGCCTTGCAGCAGCAGGATATTGTCAAAGTCGTTGCCCGCGGCATAGACGGCTGCCGCGTCTGTCGCGGCGGATTCCATGGCGGCGATGACGGCGGAGAGATTCGGGCTGGGCGGGATGACGTCAAGCTGTTCATAGTGTTCAAACAGCACTTCAAGATACTTGGACAGGCGCAAGCCGAGCACGGCGCGCTGTCTGCGGATGAAATCGCCCGCATGATCCGGCGTGACGACGACGACGGCTTCGTCGTTGGCGCGGTAGATGGCGTGAATCTGCTTGAGGATGGAGAGCGTCGCATCCGTTTCGGCCAGCGTCTGGCTGATGACGATTTCCTGCAGCTGGGAGAGATTGACGGTGCGCGGCGTGGTTGCGCCCAGCAGGCCCAGCGCGCGCAGACAGCTCGGCGCGGTAGCGCTCAGGACGATGTAGCCTGTTTCGGTTTGTTCCAGATTTTCGGTTGAACCGGCTTCGCTTTGGGCGCCTGATGCCCCCGAAGCGGCGCTCTCCTGCGAGCCGGAAAGGGCTTTGACGGTGATGGTCAGGTTGCCTTCCGGCGCGGCGTCCACCGCCATCGCGATGACGAATAAGCTGCTCTCGATCTCCTGCCCGCCCGTGCAGCCGCCCAACAGCAGGGGCAGAAACGTGAGCAGCATCAACGCGATTTTTTTCAAAGCGTCGTCATCTCCTTACGGGTGAACCTTATCGTCGCGCTGTACGACTCCTTCAGTCAGCTCCCTTTAAGAGGGAGCCTTTTTGAAGAAAGAAATCCCAATCAAAATCCCTTCCGGAATCAGCAGAAACGGCGATACGGCCAGCAGCACGTCCATGCCGAAAAAGGCGGTCGCCATCAGCGCGCCCAGCAGCAGCGCCGCGCAGAGCCACAGGCTGAAAAAACGCAGTTTCGGGAATGCCGTTTCAAGCGCCTGTGCCGCCGCGCAGAGGGTGGAAACCGCGCCGATGAGCATTGAAAAGAGCTGGGCGAGTATCAGCAGCGTCTGCACCAGCCCTTCCCGCGGGCGCGCGCTGGCCAGAATCAGCATCCGCGCGCCCCAGACATGCTGCCCCTGAATGATTTCATAGGGATTGCATAGAGCCAGCGCCGCCAGCATCAGCGCGCCGAGCAGGCCGCCGAGGCCGACGCGCAGCGCGAAAAAGCCGCCTTTCGGCACAGGCGCAGGCGTTTCCAATTCCTGAGGCGGCAGAAAGAGCATCAGCGCGGGCGAACAGGCTGAAAGGCTGAGCAGTACGCTCAGACCGAGGGATCGGACGCCAGCGCCCAGCAGGGGAAAAAGTCCAGCCATCGAGCTGGAGGAAAGCGAAAGCCCCGCAAAGACGGCCAGCGCGGCGGGCAGCAGCCAGCGAAGCGCGAACGCCACGCGGCACACGCCCGTGCCGGAAGACAGCGCGCAGAGAAGCGCAAACGAGAGGGTCAGCATCAGGCAGGTCAGCAGACGGCCGTTTGGTAAAAGTGTCTGCTGGGCGAGCGTCGCGCCGGCGGCCAGCAGCAAAGCGCTGCAAACGAGCAGCGAAACGGCCAGCACAACGCAGAAGGCCCTTCCCGGCGCTTTGGAGAGCCTTTTGGGCGCGGCAAGGCCAATCGCTCCGCCCAGCAGCAGCGCGGGCACAGCGGCCCCATACGCGGCGTTGAGGGCAAGCGGCACGGTCAGCCCCGTCCCGACGGCGAAAATCTGCGCGCCGCATGCGACGCCCGCCGCACAGGCCCGCGCGCGATAGGCGGCGCGGGTGCGCTGCTCAATGCTCCTGTCTTGCAAAAAAAGCCCTCGCTTTCTGCCGCCACAGCGGGAAACGAATCAACAGATCCGGGTTGCCGGGGCGCTTCGGCGTGTGCGGCGCGGTCTTCCTGGATTCCGGTGCCATTCTTCCCTCGCGGGCTCCGGCCGGGGCGGGATTTGTTTTGCAACTTTCCCCGGAATAAAATGCAAGACTGCACCCAAATTGCCGTTTGGATTGCAGTCTTTTGTGTATAGCGTTGTGTATTTATACCCCGGTCAGCGCAGGTCGCCCTCCGCGCAGAAGGCGTAGAGCGGGGCGCTGTGCGTGCGGCGGGCCCAGGGGCCGTCGCCGTAGTCGAAGTGCCACCACTCCGCGCTGTAGTGCGTAAAGCCGGCCTGGCGCATGGCGTGGTGGAGCAGGCGGCGGTTCCGGCGCACGGTCTCGTCCAGGCCCTCGCGCTCAAAGGCGTCGGCGTGG
>ERZ827197.2211-NODE-2211-length-13395-cov-5.243103_pt1 | contig 13395 bp, 15 predicted proteins | sample MGYA00519867_ERZ827197 | MGnify/ENA primary metagenome ERZ827197 (study PRJEB31778, sample SAMEA3449278) | human gut metagenome | biome: human gut; feature: human-associated habitat; material: faeces | place: United Kingdom | collected 2010/2012 ...
CAAAAAAATTGTCCGCAACTCTCATATAACATATTGCTGACATCAGCAAAATGGTCTATTCCTCTTTTTCCCTCAGTTTGTCATAATACGCTTTATACCTATAAATCGTCCGCTCACTGACATTGTTCCTCTTCGCAATTTCTACCATTGTCATGTCGTATCATTTTTTACAATAGCTTTCATACAATCGAAATACCGCTGATATCTTTTACAGGCTAAACTTCTCCAAAAGCAGTCAGCCTGTATGTTTTTTATCCAATCACGTAAAATCCATTTTCTTTTTATTGCCGGTCCATATTTTAAGATCAGTGCTGTCACAACATCCACACATCTCTCAAATCAGTCTTAATACATCAGTATTATTACCTTGTCCCTTGAACAATTCCATATCTGCAAAAAGGACATCCCCTGACCTGTAAAATCTACAGTTCCGGAATGTCCTTTTTTCCATACTTCACTATATTTTTAACACATGATACTGCTTATCCACAATCTATATGATTCCAAAATGTCTAAATGCCTGCATAATCGCATCTTCCTTCTCCGGTGTACACTGTGGCTGTCTCGCATTCTCTGATTTAGCCGGATTGAAGTTCTCACCGACATCTAATCCACACTTCTTCTTAATCTGTGCGATATACAGTGATGAAACCTTAAGTCCTGTCTGCTCCAGTACATATGCCTTTATCTGCTCATAAGTTGCTTTTCCCTTGAATTCAGATAAATCCATATCCTCCAGAGAGAAGTCCACCTTCACTTTTCTGCTGTCGACCATTCTCCGTTCCACTTCGGTTCGCGCTGAGCAAAGATCCACCGGATCTTTAGCGCCCTTGGAAAGTAAAACAACAGTCTCTACATGTGTTGTATGCGCAAACTGATCCACCGCCCGGACACGTTTCACCTCATATCCGCCTTCCGCCAGCACCTTAAGATCTCTCGCCAGTGTCGCAGAATCACAGCTCACATAAACAATGCGTTCCGGCTTCATCAGAAGCATCGTTTCTAAACACTTTTCATCGCAGCCTTTTCTCGGCGGATCGACCACGATCACATCCGGGTGCAGCATATCTGTCTTTTCATTTTTATGCTCCGCATAAAATTCCGGCAGCACTTCCTCTGCTTTTCCAACGAAAAACCCGGTATTGGAAAATCCATTCCGCTTTGCATTGTCCTTTGCATCGGCAATCGCCTGTGGTACGATCTCCACTCCATACACATGCCCGGCTTTTCCGGCAAGGAATAAAGAAATGGTTCCGATTCCGCAGTACAGATCCCAGACGGACTCCTTTCCGGTAAGTCCTGCATACTCTAACGCAAGGCTGTAAAGCTTCTCGGTCTGTTCCGGGTTCACCTGATAAAAAGACTGTGGTGAGATATGATAGGAGATTGCTTTTCCTGTCCGCTCAAAATTCGTGCAGTCCCTTAAATGAATGTAATCCGTAATGTAAGGCTGTCCCCAGATAGTCTCGGTCTTATCACCGAGGATCACATTCGTATCCTTCTGGTTGATATTCATGGAAATACTTGTCATGCCTGGGATTGCCTGTAATTTCTCCACAAGCACATTCTGTGCCGGTAGTTTCCTGCCGTTAACGACAAGGCATACCATGATCTCTTTTGTCGTAAATCCATAGCGGATCAGCGCGTGGCGCACAAGCCCTCTTCCGGTTTTCTCATCATAAGGTTCTATGTGGCACTCACGCATATAGGATAGGATCGCTTCTAAAATCTCACGGTTTTCTGCCACGCCAAGCATGCAGTCTTTGACCGGGATAATGCTGTGCGTGCGCGAGGCGTAAAACCCAGCAATGATATTTCCCTCTTTATCTTTTCCGATTGGAAACTGTGCCTTATTGCGGTAACGGTAAGGATTCTCCATGCCAACGATCGGCTCCATCACAGAATCCACAAAGTCTGCATGAAATCCGCCGAGACGGATCAAATTGTTTTTTACCTTGTTCTCCTTGAACTCTAACTGCTTTGCATAATCCATCGCCTGAATCTGGCAGCCACCGCAGCGTCTGTGCAGTTCACATTTTGGCTCCGTGCGGAAGCCGGACGGCTTTACGATCTGCTCCACTCTCGCATAACCATAATTCTTTTTCAATTTGGTAATGCGCGCCTCAATCTCATCCCCGATCACTGCATCCTTGACGAAAAAAGTCATGCCATCCAGCTTTCCGATGCCCTCTCCATCAATTCCTATATCCTCAATCTTCAATGTAATGATATCGTTTTTATTCATTCTTTTTTCCTTTTATTCACCACAACATTTACTTCAGACTGGATCTCCGGATATTGCTGTCGAGCAGACGGTTGAATCCCTGCCACTCCACATTATTCTCCGGTACATTTGTAAAAATTTCACGAATCGTCTCCATCTTCGCATCCACATTATCAGCAAAACTGAGTGCCAGTGCTTCTGCAAGTGCCGGCTTCTTCGGCGAACCATATTCCAGCTCTCCGTGATGTGCGAGAATACAATGCTTTAATTCGTTTGCCATGCGGACCGGAAAACCTTCGATTGTGCGGATACGCTCTCCGACCATCTCTGCCCCGATCATAATATGACCTAACAGCTGTCCTTCGTCTGTGTAATCATTTTCCGGGAAAACAGATAATTCTTCCAATTTTCCGATGTCATGGAAAATCGCCGCAGTCAAAATCAGATCGCGGTTTAACATAGGATAATAAGCTGCAAAATAATCACAGTGCTTTGTCACACTGAGCGTATGCTCTAACAATCCACCCACAAAACCATGATGAACGGTTTTCGCTGCGGAGTGGAATTTGAAACGTTTCTCAAACTCTTTGTCCTCTAAGAAAAAACTGCTTAACAGTTTTTTATAATATGGATTGTTCACCGAACGGATAATACCGCACAGTTCCTCATACATTTCATCAATATTTTTCTCGCTGACCGGAAGATAATCCTTCGGATCATACTCCCCTTCCTGCACTTTTCTGACACGCTTGATGGAGAGCTGTAAATTCCCCTGAAAACTTGTGATATCTCCCATAACAGCAACGTAATCCAACGAATCAAAATCATCGATTCCGACAGAACCCGGATCCCAGATTTTTGCATCCAGGATTCCTGTTTTATCCTGTAAAATAACGTTTTCGTAAGGTTTGCCTGCCTTCGTCAGCGCAGACTGTTTTGTCTTGCACAGGTAAATCTCATTAATCCTCTCGCCTTCGCGGAGACTTTCAATATATTTCATAACAATTATTTCCTCCAAATTATGTATTTGTATTACTGTAAAACACTGACCGTTACAGGGCATTTAATCTCCGTATAACCATCATTTCCCTGTCTCTGAATCGTGACCTCCTCCACATCGCCCGGTGTGAGGGAAAGCAATTTTGTCTGATATCCATCAACCGAGATCACCGCTTCCCCGTCAATCTCTGTAATGACATCACCGCTCTGTAGTCCTGCTGCCATCGCCGGCGAATCCATTTTTACTTCCTTAATATAAACGCCCTTTGGAATATCATTCTCTTTTGCGATCGTATTGGTAACGGTAGTGATTTCCAGACCGATGTATGGAATATCTTTATTATTGGACAACATCTCGATCACCGGTTTCAATTCTGAAATAGAGATTGCTGTCAGCGTATTCTGATCGCCCTCACTGCTGTATCCCTGTGTGACAAGACCGATCACTTCGCCGTTTAAGTTGATCAGCGCTCCACTTCCATTTTTGCTTCCCACGATATCCGTTGTGAAAATATCATAATTCGCATCAATTGTGGAAATGGAATAAGCAGAGGAAGTGATATTTCCTGTCAAAATGGAATAATTCGTTCCAAGCGGACTTCCAACTGCAAGCGCAAGCGTTCCCTGCGTAATGGCAAGCGAATTGCCAAGCACTGCGACCGAAATCAGATTCATGGTATCATTATCAATCTCATCCACCGGAACACTGAGTACGGTAATTCCCGTATTTCCGTCGTATTTTTTGATAGAGGCTTCCACCGATGTGTCATTGACAAAGGTCACATAGACAGAAGACGCTCCTGCAATGACTTTCCTCTCAGTCAGGATCAACAGTTCCTGACCACTGTTTGCAATAATAATACCGGAACCCTGTCCCTTGCTCTCATAGGCATTATTGAACCAGTCCGTATTGCTCTTGACACCGGTCACTGCCACGATAAACTTATTCGCCTGCTTTCCGATCGCATACATCTCATTCTGCAATGTCTGGAAATCTGCCAGTGTAAGCTGTTCATACACAATCTGAGCCTCAGAATCCGGTTCGTTTGTTTCTGTCTCTGTATCTGGTTCTTCCGTTTCCGTCTCCTGCTCCGGTTCATCTTTCGGGATCGTGATGGTCGGATCTTCCTTCGGATGAAGGAGATCATCCATTTTCGGCTGACAAAGCACGAACGTAACGCTTGCCACAATTCCAAATAAAACTGCCAGAAGTACGACAAAGCATACGTGATATACCAGTTTCTTTTTATTCACTGGTTTTTCCTTTATTTTTTCACTGATAAATTCATATTTATCCTGTTTGTTTTCCTGCATGATATTCCTTTCCAGGCAGTGACATTCCTGCCGCACCTTCAAATGCAATCAAGCTTGTATCTGTTTTACTTTTTGATCCATACATGAAAAATCATACCAATCTATATTATAAATTGAAACACATACGCTTGCAATACTTTCTTTTTTTGCGCAATTCCTGCCAAACTCTTCTTTTCATCAGCTTCACTTTGGTCTATAATAAAAACTGATCAGCTAAAACGATGATGGAGTACTTTTGTTTTATGAATGAAAAAGTTTTAAAAACCTTAGAATATAATAAAATTTTAAATCAGCTGTCTGAATACGCATGCAGTCCGGAAGCAAAAAAACGCTGTCTTGCACTGCGTCCCATCACAGACAAAGCCCAGATTGAGCAGCTTCAGCTCCAGACGAAGGATGCATTAAGCCGTCTGTTCCGTTGTGGAAACCTCTCATTTTCCGGCGTGCACAGTGTCAATGACTCGCTGAAACGTTTAGAGATCGGTGCCTCCTTAAGTGCCGCAGAACTGCTTTCGATCTGTTCTCTCTTAGAGGCTGCCAAGCGTGTAAAAGCATTTTCCCGCTCGGAAAAAGAGGAAGTCCCGGACGATTCACTGACCGGATTTTTCACTGAAATCGAACCGCTGACACCGCTCTATGACGAGATCAAGCGCTGCATTCTCGCAGAGGACGAGATTGCCGACGACGCAAGCAGCACACTGCGTTCCATCCGCCGTTCCATGCGCGGCATGAACGACAGGATTCGCGCCCAGATGAACAACATGATCAACAACAGCACAACCAGAAGCTATTTGCAGGACGCTGTGATCACCATGCGCGACGGACGCTACTGTCTGCCAGTCAAAGCCGAGGCAAAATCCCAGATTCCCGGCATGGTACATGACCAGTCCTCATCCGGTTCCACCCTTTTCATTGAACCGATGGCGGTCGTGAATCTGAATAACGAATACAAAGAACTGCTGTTAAAAGAAAAAGACGAAATCGAAAAAATCTTAGAAAACCTGAGCAATCTGACTGCTAATTTTTCCGAACAGATTGCTGCGGATTATACGATTCTGGCAGAACTTGATTTTATTTTTGCAAAAGCTGCTTATGCGCAGACCTACAACGGTGTTGCACCGACGTTTAATAATGAAGGATATCTTCACATTAAGAAGGGACGTCACCCACTGCTCGATAAGAAAAAAGTGGTTCCAATCGATGTCATGCTCGGCAAAGATTTCAAGCTTTTGATTGTAACCGGTCCAAACACCGGTGGTAAAACTGTCTCTTTAAAGACCGTGGGACTTCTTACTTTAATGGGACAGTCCGGGCTTCACATTCCGGCTTCTGAGCGGTCAGAGCTTGGTATATTTGAGGAAGTGTTTGCAGATATCGGTGATGAGCAGAGTATCGAACAGAGCTTAAGTACTTTCTCATCCCATATGACCAATATCATCCGTATTTTGAAAAAGGTCAATGACCGTTCGCTCGTTCTCTTTGACGAGCTTTGTGCCGGAACCGACCCGACGGAAGGTGCTGCACTTGCAATCTCCATTTTATCCAGACTGCACCTGTACGGTGCCCGTACCATGGCAACCACTCACTACAGTGAATTGAAAGTATTTGCTCTTTCCACCCCGGGCGTGGAAAATGCCTGCTGTGAATTTAATGTTGAAACTTTAAGCCCGACTTACCGGCTTTTAATCGGTATTCCGGGAAAAAGTAATGCCTTTGCGATCTCGGAAAAACTTGGTCTTAGCAAAGACCTCATCGAAGATGCCAAAACCCGCATCAGTGAAAACGATGAAAACTTCGAAGATCTTCTTGCCGATCTCGAAAAAAGCCGTGTGACCATCGAAAAAGAACAGGCTGAGATCAACCGCTACAAACAGGAAATCCAGTCCTTAAAAGAGCGTCTGGAGCAAAAGCAGGAAAAATTAGATGCAAGCCGCGACAAAATACTGCGCGACGCAAACGAAGAAGCATTCCGCATCTTAAAAGAAGCCAAAGACGTGGCAGATGAGACAATCCGCAACTTTAACAAATACGGCAATGCAAACGCTCCAATGAGCGAGATGGAAAAAGAGCGTACCAAACTTCGTGACAAGATGAATGCGAGCCAGAAAAAGCTTGCCGACCAGAAGAAAAATGCTGTTCCAAACCACAAAGTCCCGAAAAAACTTCAGATCGGCGACACTGTAAAAGTGATCAGCATGAATTTAAAAGGAACCGTGCACACACTTCCGAACGCGAAAGGCGACCTTTACGTCCAGATGGGAATTTTACGCTCTCTTGTCAATATCAATGACCTGATCCTGATCGATGAGGATTCCCCGATGATGACCGGTGCCAAAGCAAACAAAACCGGAGCCGGAAAAATCCGCATGAGCAAATCCGCAACGATCTCCCCGGAGATCAACCTCATCGGAAAAACCACAGATGAGGCGATTGCTTTATTGGATAAATATCTCGATGACGCTTATCTTTCCCATTTAGGCTCCGTGCGCATCGTACATGGAAAAGGAACCGGTGCACTGCGGAATGCCGTGCACACTTATCTGAAACGCCAGAAACATGTGAAGTCCTATCACCTCGGCGAATACGGTGAGGGCGATGCCGGTGTAACAATTGCCGAATTTAAATAACAAGGAGGCTAAATCCTCTCCTCACACAGAGGTGTTCGGATTTGCTTCGCAAACAAGGAGGATATATGGCAGCGAAACAGAAAATTTTAATTGTTGATGATGATAATAATATTGCAGAGCTGATTTCCCTTTATCTCACAAAGGAATGCTTTGACACAAAGATTGTAAACGATGGGGAGGAGGCACTGATCGCATTCGAGCAGTACAATCCGAACCTTATTTTGCTCGATCTGATGTTACCTGGAATCGACGGCTATCAGGTGTGCCGTGAGGTACGTGCAAAGGCAAATGTTCCAATCATTATGCTCTCCGCAAAAGGTGAAATTTTTGACAAAGTGTTAGGTCTTGAACTCGGTGCGGATGATTATATGATGAAACCTTTCGATTCGAAGGAACTTGTTGCCCGCGTCAAAGCTGTGTTAAGACGTTATCAGCCAGTGAAAATCGAGGAAGTGATTCCGGATCTGAAATGTGTCAAATATGAAGATCTGGTCATCAATCTTTCGAATTACTCCGTCATTTATATGGGGCAGGCAGTGGATATGCCGCCAAAGGAACTGGAACTTTTATATTTCCTTGCTTCCTCTCCAAATCAGGTTTTCACCAGAGAACAGCTCTTAGACCATATCTGGGGCTATGAATACATCGGTGATACAAGAACGGTGGATGTCCATGTAAAACGTCTCCGTGAAAAGATTAAAGACCATGCGAACTGGAGCCTTGCTACGGTATGGGGAATTGGATACAAATTTGAGGTCAGAGATTAAATGAAACGTACATTATACTTAAAGCTTTTAGGTGGTTATCTGCTTTTTGGCCTGCTTGGTTTTCTCATCATTGCGACCTTCACTTACCACCTCACCTTCCAGCACCTTGAAAAAAAAGAGGCTCAGAATTTATACCGGGAATCTGCCCTGATCTCATCCAGTTATGCGCAGAATTATTTCAGCAATTCCATGACGTTAGATGAGATCAACGAGCAGCTCAGTGCCCTGGACACTTATCTGAACGCAGATATCTGGATCGTGGATACACACGGAAAGATTCTGATCAATACTGCTGCCACAGAGACTACAGAAGAAACGATTCCAGACTTTGATATGACAGACTTCGGCAACCGCTATTATCGTGTCGGGACTTTTTACGATTATTTTCAGGAAAATATGCTGAGTGTATTTTCCCCGATCACTGTCAACTACAAAGTGCGTGGCTATGTGATCATCCACAAATCAGAATCGTATCTGACCGCATCTGCAAACAGTCTGTCCGCGATCGCATACACAACACTGGCTCTGATCTTTGCCGCAGCGTTTGTCGTACTTGCGTTATTTACATATGTAGTTTATATTCCGATCCGCAAGATCACCCATGCGGCAGACGAATATTCCAAAGGAAATTTTGATGCCAAGATCGACGTGCACTCCAATGATGAGATTGGTTATCTCGCCGCATCCTTAAACTATATGGCGAATGAGTTGAACACGTTAGAGGAAGATCAGAGAAAGTTTATCTCCAATGTCTCACACGATTTCCGCTCCCCGCTCACCTCGATCAAGGGATATGTGGAAGCGATGTTAGACGGAACTATCCCGGTCGAAATGCAGGAAAAATATTTAAATATCATCCTTTTTGAGACAGAGCGGTTAAATAAGCTGACAAAAAGTCTTCTGGAATTAAATAAATTTGGTTCTCATGGTGTTATGCTGGATGTGACGGATTTTGATATCAACCAGACGATCAAGACAACGCTCCTGACTTTTGAGGGAATCTGTGCCAACAAACATATCCGCTTCAACCTGATTCTCTCCGGTGAGCAGTTGTTTGTCACTGCTGATTTCAGCAAAATCCAACAGGTACTTTACAATCTGATCGACAATGCGATCAAGTTCAGTCATCAGGATTCCACGATCACGATTGAGACAACCGAGAAGAACGACAAAGTATTTGTCTCGGTCAAGGATACCGGAATCGGTATTCCCAAAGACAGTCTGAAAAAAATCTGGGAAAGATTTTACAAAACCGACCTCTCCCGCGGAAAAGACAAGCGCGGCACCGGTCTTGGACTTTCCATTGTAAAAGAAATTATTCAGGCTCATGGAGAAAATATCAACTGTATCAGTACAGAGGGCGTTGGCACAGAGTTTATTTTCACTCTGCCGATCGCCAAAGATAAAGAATAAAAACGAAAAGCGGAAGCTGTGTTTTAAGACAGCTTCCGCTTTTCGTTTCTGAAAATATCCACAATAATTCTATACGCTTCTCATCCCACTTGTTTCTCTAACTTCCGTAGCAGTGTCACAATCGGAACAATCAATATTCCACAGAAGAAATTGCTGACACCGTGCACAAAATCCCACGGCAATCCTGCAATGATCCAGGCGATCATCCCCTTAAAACTCAGTCCAAAAAGAATTGCCTGCGCCGGGGCATAGAGTGTTCCAAACAAAAATCCGTGACATGCGTTTACGATCATATACACAATTGGCTGTATCTTCTTCGGAATTTTTTGTGGGAGCAGCATGGTCACGCCCCAAAGAATCGTCCAGAGATACAGATACGGTATCCACCATGTCGCAAATCCCGCAAACAACCCATTCAATAATATATACGTGTAAATCGGGTACAGTGCTTTTTTCCGATAAACAAGTGTAAAAGAAATGGTAAAAACTCCAAGTAAATGTACATTCGGCAGTAATTCCATAAATACTTTTGATGCATACATCAAAGCACCCAGCATACCGAATATTGCCACTTCCCTTGTTTTCAGCTTCATTATTTTTCTACCTTAAACTCGTAAGTATCGCCCTCGTTCACCGGAGTGGAATCCACACCTGTGTTTGAATACTCTCCATTTACATAGAATGCCCAGTAAGTATGGTCTGTATCATAATCTGCAGTGATTCCGTTTACAGTCTTTACATAAAGACCATAATCACCTTCTTCACCTTCGATCAGATTCAGCTCTAACAAAGCGTCGCCGACCGTTTCTTTATCTGTGCTGACCACAAAGTTTGTCTCGTTTCCATCTGCATCCACCACGATAAAAGTAAATTTGACACTTCCATCGCCTAATACGATTTCCTGTGCCTCTGCAGTCTCGATACTCTCTGTCTCTGCAACCGCTTCTGTCTCTACAATTGTCTCTGTATTGACAATTGCTGTCTCTGTGTTTTTCTGGGCATCTGCTGTTCCCTCTGTCTTGCTTCCGCATCCTGCTACAGTAAATGCCATAGCCAGCATCATGCAAAGAAGCATCGATTTGATTTTTTTGCCTGTTAATTTCATTTTGGTTTTCTCCCTTTTTTCATTTTAATACACAATCACAAAACCCTAACCTAAGCTATACAAATTGTGAAAAATTATATTTACTTTTTTATGAGTTTTGCAATTACTTATAAAAGCAACAGGCTATATGTTAACATATATCTTTTTTTATGGCAATGCATTTATTTTATAGTCATGAACAGCCCTGATTTTCGTAATGCCGGGCGAAGTGCCATGTAGATTGCAACTGCGGCAATCACAGAGAGCACTGCGTTGATGCTTGTTGCAGCAATGTTCCATGCAAGTGTCACTTCTGCTGCCGGTTTTCCAATAATCACTCTCTTATAAAAATATCCGACAAGTGGATCGAATATCATATTAAAAACCATGCCACAGATTGATGCGATCACTGTCCATTTCAATACATGCTTTGTGTCATTGGATGTGGAAATTTTTCCGATTTTATGTGCGACTAGTCCGGTAATCAGACCAATGCAGAATTTCAGCAAAAATGTCTTTGGAGCATAAATGATATAAACCGGATCAAGCAGATCACCGATCGTCATTCCGATTGCACCGCCAAGCCCGCCGTATACGCCGCCAAGCAGTAATGCACCTAATACACAGACTGCATTTCCAAGATGCAGGGAAGTAGCGTCACCACCCGGAAGTGCAATCTTAATCTGCAAAAACGTAAATACTACATAGGACAATGCCGCCATTAAGGCTGTCAGGGTAAGTTTGTAAACTTTTTCATTTCTCATAATTAAAATTCTCCTCTTGTAAATTTGATCAGATTCTTTGTTTCGTCCGAATCCTTACCCCATATCTTACGCAAAATTGGCTTTGTGTATATATCCAGTTTTATTTATTTTGAGCATGCCAGTTTTAGAAAGATCAGCTATCTTTTCTGTTATCTCTCCTGAAAAAATTCAATTTCCTCGCCAACCGGTCCGATGCAGAACGCAACGCGGATCGGAAATGGCGGATTTGACGCACACTTCCCTGTATTAACATAAATTGTCAATGCTGTTGTCAATTTCATCATAAGTCAGATTAAGCCGGATATTTTCCCATATATTCCTCATACAGTTTTTCGTTCTGTGATATATACAGTCCATCAAAAAGTGTACTATCCGCACCAATTTCAAAGAAATTTTTCAACATGCTCATATTGAGTGTTTTTCCAAAGCGACGTGATCTTGTAAAAAGATTCACTTCTCCCCAGTTCTGCAAAAGCTGCTGAATAAGTCCTGTTTTATCAATATAATAAAAGCCTGCTTCCCGCAATTTTTTCAAATCATAATTATAATATTACTCTCGATCACTATCCCTGATTTTTCAATTCTATCTTTTTCCTGCTCATACTCTCCCGGCAGCATGCGCCATGCAAGCCCGCAGCCTGCAGAAATCTCCTGTGGTAACGGAATCAGTCTGCCCGGAATTTTCTGCTCATGACAGTAATCTTCCATCGCCATCGCGGCTGTTGTCGTGTGAAAAGTAAGTATCTGGTAATTTTGTTTTGTGCGCATATCGTCGTCACCTCCGCTACAAACCAAGCATATTAGCCAGTTTTTCACACGCCCCATCTTCTGCAAAAATATTAACGCCTTCCAGATCCGTACTTCTGTTCGCAAAAGCAGGGAATAAAAAACCTGCCTGTGGCATGCCCGCCTCATATTCTCCTACCGTCGGGCAGACCGCCACGACCAGAAAACGGTAAACCTCCTCCGATTCCCACTGGCTCTCCTTGTCTGCGCCTTTTACCGGAACATCATAGTTTCCACAGAAAACCTCGATCGTGTAAGGTTTATCCACAACATAGCGTTCCCCGATATATTCATACAATGAATACAACAGTGCATCGTTTTTCAGCTCGCAGTCCCTCAATGCGGTCAGCAGATGCCAGATACTTCCCGGTTTCTTCTGTCTGCTGTCAATCCTAAAGTTTTTCAACTGCTCATTGGTTTTTGCATATGGGATTGTCTTGGCGATTGCAAGCTGTTTCTCTTTGTCTGCTGGAGACAGCTTTAAAAAATGGGTGTTGAACGAGCCGTCAATGAATCCTTCCTCATCCATATAAGCACCCGCTACACGGTTAAAACAGTTTCTTGCTATCGTCATTCTTCTGGTCAGTTCCAGCATATCTTCTCTGTCGATGTGCATGATAATATCTCCATTTATATCTGATGTTTTTCCAAAATCTCCTGCCACGCCCCAAGCAGCCTCTCCATCTGGAACGCCGCATTCGCCGGACTTGTGGAGGGAAGTTTTCGGATGTCCCTGCCAGTGACCGGATAAGTATACTTTTGATACAGGTCATATGCTTTCGCACCATTGGCATAGATTGTCCTGATCGGCGCATGGTCAAGGATCACAGACAGCTCCGCCGGCACAACATTTTTGATGGAACTGTCGGAAGAACCTGCAATATCGCACTCTGCGATCACATCCCACAGCGCAATATGATGTTTTAACAGCAAATCCTTTTTCTCTGGGATTTTCTCCGGCACAGGCTCACAAAAAAGTGCCGCAATGACTTTCCAGAAACGGTTCTGCGGATGTCCATAATAAAAATTCTGCTCTCTCGACTTCACAGAAGGAAGCGTTCCGAGAATCAATATCTCTGAATTTTCATCAAAAATGGGATCAAATTCATGTTTTACATGCGTTAATTCCTGATTTTGCTGTCTCATGCCAAATTCCTACAATTCTATAATATAAAAGGTATTCTTGTCCACCTCTTTCGTCCTGACACTTATTTTATCACAAAAATATTTTTTCACATACAATAAAATGCATACTCCACAAACATTTTATTGTCAAAAAAAGAACAGTCCTCACATTTTTTATGTTAAGACTGTTCTTACTGTCCACGTTCAACTTTTATGAAACTTCGCACCGATCAAATTCCAAAACGACTTTGAATAAATCTCCGTCCACGAAAAGCTGCATTTTTCCATGCAT
>ERZ827197.2215-NODE-2215-length-13362-cov-3.407981_pt1 | contig 13362 bp, 10 predicted proteins | sample MGYA00519867_ERZ827197 | MGnify/ENA primary metagenome ERZ827197 (study PRJEB31778, sample SAMEA3449278) | human gut metagenome | biome: human gut; feature: human-associated habitat; material: faeces | place: United Kingdom | collected 2010/2012 ...
GCCGTGCTGGAGGACGTGCTGCCTCCCATCTTCGCCAAGTACGGCACCTATGACCGGGCCAGCTCCGCGCCCTTTATGCGCATCCCCTACACCGAGGCCATGGAGAAGTACGGCTCCGACAAGCCGGACCTGCGCATCGACCTCACCGTGCAGGATGTGACCGAGGTCCTCTCCGGCTGCGGCTTCGGGCCCTTTGAGGGTAACCGGGTCAAGGCCGTGGTGGTCAGCGACTTCCACGAGACCCGCAAGTTCATCGACAAGACCCTCTCCGACGTGGAAGTGGTCTCCGGCGGCAAGCCCTACTGGTTCCGCCTGGACGAGAACGGCGAGATCGTGGGCGGCATCGCCAAGTTCGTAAGCCCCATCAAGGAACAGGTGGTCTCCGCCCTGGGCCTCAAGCCCAACGACTTCGTGGCCCTGTCCGCCGGCAAGCTGGGCGCTGCCCAAAAGACCGCCGGCACGCTGGTAAAGACTCTGGGCGCCGCCGTCCCCGGTCACATGGACAAGGAGCAGTACGCCTTCTGCTGGATCGTGGACTTCCCCATGTACGAGATCGGCGAGGAGTCCGGCGAGCTGGAGTTCTGCCACAACCCGTTCTCCATGCCCTCCGGCGGCCTGGAGGTGCTGCTGAAGGCCGAGCGGGGCGAGATCGATCCCCTCAGCATCACCGCCGACCAGTACGACCTGGTGTGCAACGGCGTGGAGCTCAGCTCCGGCGCGGTGCGTAACCACGACCCCGAGATCATGGTCAAGGCGTTCGAACTTGTGCGCCTCGGCGAGGACGATGTCAAGGCCAAGTTCCCGGCCATGTACAACGCCTTCTGCTACGGTGCGCCCCCGCACGCCGGCATCGCCCCGGGCGTGGACCGCATGGTCATGCTCCTCGCGGGCGAGGACTGCATCCGCGAGATCATTCCGTTCCCGATGAACAAGAACGCGCAGGACGTCATGATGGGCGCGCCCGGCACCGTCGAGCCGCACCAGCTTGAGGAGCTGCACATCGCCGTCGTCGGCGACACGGAGCCCGATACCGAAGCGTGACCCAAAACGATGCGACGGTGCCCCGGCGTTCGGCCGGGGCTCGTCCGTGAAAGAAGGCGAGCGGCTTGCTGTCCAAAATCCAGTCCCTCGGCTGCCGGGGCGTGACCGGCTACGCGGTCAGCGTGGAGTGCCACGTGTCCAACGGCCTGCCGGGGTTTGATATCGTCGGCCTGCCGGATGCGGCCGTCAAGGAGGCGCGCGAGCGCGTGCGCAGTGCCATCAAGACCAACGGCATGAAGTTCCCGGTCAGCCGCCTGACGGTGAACCTCGCCCCGGCGGACACGCGCAAGGCCGGCACGCTCTATGACCTGCCGGTGCTGCTGGGCATCCTGTGCGCCACGGGGGAGATCCGCCAGCCGCCGGCCACGGCGGCGTTTCTCGGCGAGGTCAGCCTCGCGGGGGAGGTGCGCCCCGTCACCGGCGCGCTCACGATGGCGCTCGCGGCCGAACAGATCGGGTTAAAGGAGCTCTACGTCCCGGCGGGCAACGCGGCCGAGGCCGCCTTTGCCGACCATGTGACCGTCTACCCGGTCGAGAACATCGCCCAACTTGTGCACCATCTGCGCGGGGACAGGCGCATCGCGCCAAAGACAGCGCCGCGGCTCGAGACCGAGCCGCGCTTCCCGGTCGATTTTGCCGAGGTCAAGGCGCAGGAGAACGTCAAGCGCGCGCTCGAGGTGGCCGCCGCCGGCGGGCACAACATCCTGCTCATCGGCCCGCCGGGCGCGGGCAAGTCCATGCTCGCCAAGCGCCTGCCGACCATTCTGCCCGCGATGAACCGCGCCGAAATGATCGAGACCACGCAGGTCTATTCCGTCCTCGGCCTCACGACGCCGGATGACCCCGTCGTGCGTACCCGGCCGTTTCGCGCGCCGCACCACACGGTGTCGAACGTCGCCATGTCCGGCGGCGGCAGCGCGCTGCAGCCGGGCGAGATGAGTCTGGCGGACAATGGCGTGCTCTTTCTCGACGAGCTGCCGGAGTTTTCGCCCGCCGTGCTCGAGACGATGCGCCAGCCGCTCGAGGACGGCAGCATCACCATCTCGCGCGCGGCCGGCTCCGTGACGTATCCGAGCCGCTTCATGCTCGTGTGCGCCATGAACCCCTGCAAGTGCGGCTGGTATGGGCATCCTTCTGGCCGCTGCCGCTGCTCGCCGCGCGACGTGCGCCGTTACCATGCGCGCGTGTCCGGCCCGCTGCTCGACCGCATCGACATCATCGTCGAGGTCCCGGCGCTGGAGTTCGACGAGCTCACCGAGCCGTCGGCCGGGGAGCCGTCGCGCGCCATCCGCGCGCGCGTCAACGCCGCCCGCGCCGTGCAGCGCGCCCGCTACGGGGACGACACCACCACGACGAACGCCCACATGGGTCCGCGTGCGCTCGCGGAGTTCTGCGCGCTCTCGCCCGAGTGCGAGCAGCTCATGCACCAGGCGTTTGACAGCATGGCCCTCACCGCCCGCAGCTATGACCGCATCCTGCGCGTCGCGCGCACGATCGCCGATCTCGACGGGGCGCAGACCATCGGCCTTGCGCACCTGGCCGAGGCCATCCAGTACCGCACGTATGACTTTTCCGTCGCCGAGCCGTGAGTCCGGCCCGACAGAAGGGAGCTTCCTCATGTACAACAATAACTACAACTACAACCCCAACTGGTATCAGCCGCCCGGCCCGCAGCCCGGCAAGCATGAGGCCACCGTCGCCATGGTGCTCGGCATCGTCTCGTGCGCGCTGCTCATCTTCGGCTACACGGCGCTCGGCTCGATCGTCACGGGCATCATCGGCCTGATCTATGCCTCCCGCGCCAAGAGCCTCGGCTTCAACGGAACGCCGCGCACGGTCGGCTATGTCTGCTCGCTCATCGGGCTCATCCTCGGCGTGCTCGTGTGCCTGCTGCTCGTGTGGCTCGGCGCGTGGTCGATTGGCATGTTCATCACGCTCATCGAGCGCTGCCTGTGATATCCTGAAAGAAAAGGAACGAACGATTTATGAAGGATCTGCTGCTCTGTAAGCCCGGAGAAATTTTTCTCAAGGGCCTCAACAAGCACTATTTTGAAGAGAGGCTGGTCGCAAACGTCAAGCGCCGGCTCAAACCCATCGGCCACTTCCGCGTGACATATCTGCAGTCGGCGCTGTACATCGAGGCCGCCGACGACGCGGCTGACCTCGACGCGGCGTATGACGCCGTGCGTAAGGTGTTCGGCATTGCAACGATCACGCGCGCGGCCGCCTGCGAGAAGGACAAGGACGCCATCACGGCGCTCGCCAAGACGTACCTGCACGACGCGATGACGGCGGCGCGCAGCTTCAAGGTCGAGACCAAGCGCTCGGACAAGCGCTTTCCCATGACGAGCATCGAGCTGTCGCAGTATGTCGGCGGCGAGCTCGCCGAGGCGTTTCCCAATACGGTCGTCGACGTGCACGACCCGGAGCTGACCGTGCGCCTTGAGGTGCGCGAGCAGGCGGCGTATGTCCACGCGCAGGCCGTCGAGGCGGCGGGCGGCATGCCCGTCGGCTGCAACGGCGCGGCCGTGACGCTGCTGTCCGGCGGCATCGACAGCCCCGTGTCCTCGTACATGATCGCAAAGCGCGGCGTGCGCCTCGTCCCCGTGCACTTTTTCTCCTTCCCGTACACGTCGGAGCTCGCCAAGGAGAAGGTTCTCTCGCTGGCCAAAGAGCTCACGGCCTACACCGGCCGCATGACGCTGCAGATTGTGCCCTTCACGCACATCCAGGAGGAGATCCGCCGCGCCTGCCCGGAGGAATACTTCACGCTCATTATGCGCCGGTTCATGATGCGCATCGCCGAGGACATCGCCGCGCACAACGAGTGCAAGGCCATCGTCACCGGCGAAAATCTCGGCCAGGTCGCCAGCCAGACCATGGAGGCCATGGCCTGCACGCAGGACGTGACGCACTTGCCCGTGCTCCAGCCGCTCATCGGCATGGACAAGCGCGATATCGTGAAGATTGCGCGCGAGATCGGCACATTTGACACATCCATCCTCCCGTATGAGGATTGCTGCACGGTCTTCACCCCGCGCCACCCCAAGACCCGCCCGACCGTGGCGGAGGTCGCGGAGGCGGAGTCCGCGCTCGACATCGACGCGCTCGTGCACGAGGCAGTGGACGGAATTGAAAGGATCCGGATCGATTTATGAATGCAGAACTCATTGCCGTCGGCACCGAACTGCTCCTCGGCGACACCATCAATACCGACGCGGCCGCGGTCGCGCGCCTGCTCTCGGAGCTGGGCATCAACGTCTACTGGCAGACCGTCGTCGGCGATAATCGCGCGCGGCTCGAGCAGGCGGTGCAGCTTGCCCGCACGCGCGCCGACCTCATCATCACGACCGGCGGTCTCGGCCCGACGTGCGACGACCTGACCAAGGAGGTCGTGGCCGGCGCGTTCGGCATCCCGCTCGAGCTCAACAAGGCCGAGGAGGAGCGCCTGCGCGGCCTGTACCGCGAGCGTCACACCTACATGACGGAAAATCACCTGCAGCAGGTCATGCTGCCGCGCGGCTGCACCGTGCTGCAAAACGACTGGGGCACAGCCCCGGCCTGCGCGTTTGAGGCCGACGGCTGTCTCGTCATCATGCTGCCCGGCCCGCCGCTGGAGTGTGAGCCGCTGCTGCGCTACCGCGTGCGCCCGTTTCTCGCCGCGCGCGGGGATGGGATCATCGTCTCGCACAGCGTCAAGATCTTCGGCATCGGCGAGGGCACGATGGAGTACCAGCTGCGCGATCTCATGAACGAGATGCAAAATCCGACGCTCGCGCCCTATGCCAAGGAGGGCGAGTGCCTCGTGCGCGTCACGGCCAAGGCTGCCACGGAGGCCGAGGCCGAGACCATGATCGCCCCGTGCCTCGCGCGCGTGCAGCGCGAGCTCGGCGCCTTTGCCTACGGCGTCGACACGCCGAATATCGAGACGTGCGCGGCTGAGCTCCTGCTCGCGCAGCACAAGACCATTGCCGTGGCCGACAGCTGCACCGGCGGCCTGCTCGGCGACCTGCTCACGAATGTGCCGGGTGCGTCGGCCGTGTTTGCCGGCGGCATCATCGCCTATAACGACGAGACCAAGACCCGCCTGCTGGATGTCGACCCCGCGCTCATCGCGCGCTGCGGCGCCGTCAGCTCCGAGGTCGCGGCCGCGATGGCCGAGCATGTGCGCGCCGCTTTCGGCACGGACCTCGGCCTGAGCATCACGGGCCTTGCCGGCCCGGACGGCGACGGTGTGCACACCGTCGGCACGCTCTTCGTGGCCCTCGCCACGCCGGACGGCACGTTCCACCGCACGCTGCACAAGGACAAGTGGGGGCGCGTGCGCATCAAGCACGCGGCGGCCAACCACGCCTTCGACATGCTGCGGCGCTACCTCACCAGCCTGCCGGTGGAGATGGAGGAAAACCGCTGATGCGATCATCTGCTTTTTTCTGCGGCCGGGGCAGCTGTCCCGGCCGCGTTGTGACCCATGCATGATTTGAGAAACCGGAGAATGCCTATGAACATCACCGTAGCCGGTGTGGGCTATGTCGGTCTGGCGCAGGCGGTGCTGCTCGCGCAGCACAATGCCGTCACCGCCGTGACCACGACCCCCGCCAAAGCCGAACAGATCAACCGCGGCGTCTCGCCGATCGTCGACGCCGAGATCACAGACTTCCTGCGCACGAAGCCGCTGACGCTCACGGCGACCGTGGACGCCGAGCGGGCCTACCGCGCGGCCGACGTGGTCGTCATTGCCACGCCGACGGACTATGACCCCGAGCGCAACCTCTTCAACACCTCGACCGTCGAGGCGGTGCTCACGCTCGTCGGCCGGGTCAACCCCGGCGCACTCGTGGTCATCAAGTCCACGGTGCCGGTTGGCTATACGGAGCGCATCGTGGGCAGGTTTTGCTGCGCGCGGCTGCTGTTCTCGCCGGAGTTTCTGCGCGAGGGCAGGGCGCTGTATGATAACCTGCACCCGAGCCGCATCGTGGTCGGCCGCCCGCACGGCGGCACGGCGACGGAGGCGGACGCGCGCCGGTTCGCGTCTCTGCTGCAGCAGGGCGCGGCGGAGCGCGACATCCCCACGCTCTACCCGAACGCGACGGAGGCCGAGGCCATCAAGCTCTTTGCCAATACGTATCTCGCCGTGCGCGTGAGCTATTTTAACGAGCTCGACACCTACTGCGAGCTCAAGGGGCTCGACACGCGCCAGGTCATCGACGGCGTGTGCCTTGACCCGCGCATCGGCGCGCACTACAACAACCCCTCGTTCGGCTACGGCGGCTACTGCCTGCCGAAGGACACGCGCCAGCTGGTGGCGAACTTCGGCGACATTCCCAACCGCATCATCAGCGCCGCCGTCACGGCCAATGACGAGCGTAAGGATCACATCGCCCGTCAGATCCTGCAAAGGGCGGCGGGCGGCGTCGTCGGCGTGTACCGCCTGACGATGAAGGCGGACTCCGACAATTTCCGCGAGTCGAGCATCCGCGGCGTTATCGAGCGGCTGCGCCGCGCGGGCGCGAGCGTTGTCATCTATGAGCCGACGCTCAAGGCGGCCGCCTTCGACGGCCTGCCGGTGATCGCGTCGCTGACGGAATTCAAGCGCATGGCGGCCGTGATCGTTGCCAACCGCACCGAGTCCGCGCTCGACGACGTGCCGGAGAAGGTATACACCCGCGACCTGTACCGCAGAGACTGAAAAGGGAGGCGCAGACGATGAAAGGCATCATCCTCGCCGGTGGCTCCGGCACGCGGCTGTACCCGCTCACGCGGGTCACGTCCAAGCAACTGCTGCCCGTGTACGACAAGCCCATGATCTATTACCCGCTCTCGACGCTCATGCTCGCGGGCATCCGCGACATTCTCATCATCTCCACGCCGGAGGACACGCCGCGTTTCGAGCGCCTGCTCGGCGACGGCAGCCAGTTCGGCATCCGCCTGTCCTACGCGGTGCAGCCGCACCCGGACGGGCTCGCGCAGGCGTTTCTGATCGGGGCAGACTTCATCGGCGGCGACACGTGCGCCATGATCCTCGGCGACAATATTTTCTACGGCAACCGCTTTCGCAGCAACCTGTGCGAGGCGGTCGCAAATGCCGAGGCGGGCTATGCCACGATCTTCGGCTACCACGTCAAAGACCCGGAGCGCTTCGGCGTTGTGGAGTTTGACCAGGACAAGCGCGTGCTGTCCGTGGAGGAAAAGCCGGCGCACCCACGCTCGAACTACTGCGTCACGGGCCTGTATTTTTACGACAACCGCGTCGTGGACATGGCACGGCAGGTGCGCCCGTCCGCGCGCGGCGAGCTGGAGATCACGGATCTCAACCGGCTCTATCTTGATGCCGACCGGCTGAAGGTGCAGCTGCTCGGCCGCGGGTTTGCCTGGCTCGACACCGGCACGGTCGAGAGCCTCATGGACGCGGCGGTCTTTGTCCAGACAGTGCAGAACCGCCAGGACGTGATCATTTCCGCGCCGGAAGAGGTGGCCTATCACATGGGCTGGCTCACGAAGACGCAGCTGTTGGCCGCCGCTGCGCGCTATGACCACTCGCCCTACGGCACGCACCTGCGCGCGGTCGCGGAGGACAAACTTGTGTTTGAGAGGGAGATACATGACTAGATTTGTCACGGGCGGCGCCGGCTTCATCGGCGCAAACTACCTGTTTTATCTGCGCGGGCACTACCCGGACGACCGACTCGTGTGCATCGACAAGCTCACCTATGCCGGCAATCTCTCTACGCTCGCGCCGCTGCTCGGGCAGCCGAACTTCCGCTTTGCCAAGGTGGACATCTGCGACCGGGAGGCGGTCTACGGCCTGTTTGAAGAAGAACATCCCGACGTGGTCGTGAACTTCGCGGCCGAGAGCCATGTCGACCGCTCGATCGCCGACCCGTCGCTGTTTCTGCAGACGAACATCATCGGCACGTCCGTGCTCATGGACGCCTGCCGCAAATACGGCAATGTGCGCTTTCATCAGGTCTCGACCGACGAGGTCTACGGCGACTTGCCGCTCGACCGGCCGGATCTGCTGTTCACCGAGCAGACACCGCTGCACACCAGCTCACCCTACAGCAGCTCCAAGGCCGCGGCCGATCTGTTGGCGGGGGCGTACGGGCGCACGTACGGCCTGCCGGTCACGATCTCGCGCTGCTCGAATAACTACGGGCCGTATCAGTTCCCGGAAAAGCTCATCCCGCTCATGATCGTAAATGCCCTCGCGGACCGGCCGCTGCCGGTGTACGGCCGGGGGCTGAACGTGCGCGACTGGCTGTATGTCGAGGATCACTGTAAGGCGATTGATCTGATCCTGCGCAACGGAACCGTCGGAGAAGTCTACAACATCGGCGGACACAACGAGATGAAAAATATCGATATCGTGAAACTCATCTGTGAATATCTTGGCAAGCCGGAGAGTCTGATCGAGCATGTGCAGGACAGAAAAGGACACGATATGCGCTATGCCATCGATCCGACCAAGATCCACAACGAGCTGGGCTGGCTGCCGGAGACGATGTTTAAAGATGGTATCCGCCTGACCATCCAGTGGTATCTGGATCATAAGGAATGGTGGGAGAACATCGTAAACGGGGAATACCAGAATTATTACAAAGAAATGTACGGAAAGAAAGGCTTATAAATATGAAAGTATTCGTGACAGGCGTTGCCGGACAGCTGGGACATGATGTGGTAAACGAACTGACAAAGCGCGGACATCAGGCTATCGGTTCGGATATCGCACCGGCACTGGAGACTACCGTAAAATATGTGCCGCTTGACATTACCGATGCCACAGCGGTAGAACAAACTATCCAAAACGTGCAGCCGGATGCCATCGTGCACTGCGCCGCATGGACCGCTGTCGATGCAGCAGAAGACGAAGAAAACCAGGCAAAAGTCAAAACCATCAACGTAGATGGAACAAAGCATCTTGCAGAGGCGGCAAAAAAGGCAGATGCAAAAATGATCTATATCAGTACCGACTATGTATTTGACGGACAGGGCGAGACTCCGTGGGAGCCGGACTGCAAAGAGTATGCACCGCTCAATGTATACGGACAGAGCAAACTGGGGGGCGAGCTGGCAGTGGCGCAGACACTGGAAAAGTATTTCATCGTTCGTATCGCCTGGGTATTTGGATTAAACGGAAAGAATTTTATCAAGACCATGCTGCAGGTAGGAAAAAATCATTCACAGGTACGTGTGGTAAATGACCAGATCGGCACACCAACCTATACCTATGATCTGGCCAGACTGCTTGTTGACATGATGGAAACCGAAAAATATGGTTATTATCATGCGACAAACGAGGGTGGCTACATCTCCTGGTATGATTTTACAAAAGAAATTTACCGGCAGGCAGGACTCGCTACCGAAGTGCAGCCTGTGACAACCGCGGAATATGGTCTGTCCAAGGCAGCGCGTCCGTTCAACAGCAGACTGGAAAAAAAGAAACTGAAAGAAAATGGATTTACACCGCTTCCGACCTGGCAGGACGCGCTGGGGCGGTATCTGCAGGAATTAAAGCGACAGGGGGAACTTTAAGATGAAGGGAATTATATTAGCAGGCGGCGCAGGTACACGGCTGTATCCGCTGACGATGGTAACCAGTAAACAATTGCTTCCGGTATATGACAAACCGATGATTTATTATCCGCTGTCCACACTGATGCTGGCAGGCATCCGTGATATTTTAGTTATTTCCACGCCGGAAGATACCCCGAGATTTGAAGCACTTCTGGGGGATGGAAATCAGTTCGGGCTTCATCTGTCCTACAAAGTGCAGCCGTCCCCGGACGGTCTTGCACAGGCATTTTTACTTGGAGAGGAATTTATCGGAGAGGATGCCTGCGCCATGGTGCTCGGTGACAACATTTTCTACGGAAACGGATTCGGAAAAATTCTGCGTAATGCCGCAAAGAATGCCCAGGAAGGACAGGCAACCGTCTTTGGCTATTATGTCAACGATCCGGAGCGTTTTGGTGTCGTGGATTTCGATGCGAACGGAAAAGCCGTATCCATCGAGGAAAAACCGGCACAGCCAAAGAGCAACTATGCCGTGACCGGACTGTATTTCTATCCGGCAGGCGTGAGCAAAATGGCAAAACAGGTGCAGCCATCCGCCCGTGGCGAACTGGAGATCACCACCTTAAATGACCTGTATCTGCAGCAGAAAAACTTAAATGTGCAGCTGCTCGGCCGTGGCTTTGCATGGCTGGATACCGGAACGATGGACAGCCTTCTGGATGCAGCAGCATTTGTGCAGATGATCGAGCACCGTCAGGGCGTGACCATTTCCGCACCGGAAGAAATTGCATATATCAATCAGTGGATTGACCGGGAAAAATTACTTGATTCTGCGATACGCTACGGAAAGAGTCCGTATGGAGAGCATTTAAAAGCAGTAGCAGAAGGCAGAGTGAAATATTAAGAGAATGATGTGAAAAAGAGGAAAAAACAGTGGGACAGATAACAGTGGAAAAAAATGTCGGTGGCATCGAAGGGTTGTGTGTGATTACACCGGCCGTACACGGGGATGCCCGCGGATATTTCATGGAGACCTACAATGAGCGGGAGATGAAAGAAGCCGGATTCGATATCCATTTTGTACAGGATAACCAGTCCATGTCCGTCAAAGGTGTACTTCGCGGACTGCATTTTCAGATCAACTATCCGCAGTGCAAACTCGTGCGCGCCGTGCGCGGTAGCGTATTTGATGTGGCGGTGGATCTGCGGGAAGGTTCCGCAACCTACGGAAAATGGTACGGAGTGGAACTTTCCGAGGAAAACAAAAAGCAGTTTTTGATTCCGGAAGGCTTTGCGCATGGCTTTCTGGTCCTGTCTGACGAGGCAGAGTTCTGCTATAAAGTCAATGACTTCTGGCATCCGAATGACGAGGGCGGCCTGGCATGGAATGACCCGGCGATCGGCATCCGGTGGCCGGATGTGACAGGTGAGTATCGCGGAACGCCGTCGGCGGAAGGGTATTGCATGACGGATGGAACGCCGCTGACACTTTCGGAGAAAGACCAGGAGTGGCCTGGGCTGGAGAAAAAATAGAAAAATGGAACCGGAAAAAGTTTCAGCGCTATTATAAGCAGCATCTAAAAACAACATAAGAAAGTAAAAAGAAGTGATGATGTATAAGAAAAAACAATATATCATCACTTTTTTAATCATTGATTCCGTTAGCAATTTGATGCGAACAGTAACGATGAGATTATTTCGGGTGTTTGGGATACAAGAAACTGCTTGATGGAGAAAAATAAATAGGTTATCATAAAGACAGGAAAAGATTGCAGAGGGAAAAACGAAAAGGAAAGAGGTGAAAACTAAGCATTTGTGCACGAAAACAAATTGCGATGTTGCGGAATCGTGATTCACACAAACAGGAGGAAGCAATTTGAAAAATGCACCAGATAAGCTCCAGTGGCATCCGGCATTTTGCGCTGCCGCGGGGCTCGAATTCCACGAAGATATTGAACGGCTGGAGTTAAAGCCGGAATACAATCTGAGCAAAGAACCAATCCGCATTGATCTTCTTATTATAAAAGAAGAAAGTGACAGACGAATTAAGAATGAAATCGGTCATATCATGAAAAAATATAATGTGATCGAGTATAAGAGCCCGGAAGATGCACTGACTATTGATGATTTTTATAAGACAGTCGGATATGCATGTCTGTACAAAGGCTATGGAGAACGTGTAGATGCAGTTCCAATCAATGAACTGACAGTATCTATTTTCAGAGCAACCCGACCGGAGAAAATGTTTTTGACATTGCAGAAGTATGGACATAAAATAGAAGAAAAATATCCGGGAATTTATTATGTGACAGAACATTTACCGTTTCCAGCGCAGATTATTGTGACACAGGAATTAGAGCCGGGAGAGCATCGAAGTTTGAGAATTTTGTCAAATCATGCAAAGAAAGAAGATGTGGAAGAATTCCTGAGAAAAGCAGAAGAAATGAACACACCGCGTGATCGGCAGAATGTTGAGGCTGTGTTACAGGTAAGTGTTAAAGCAAATGATGAGTTATATCGTGAAATAAGGAGGGATGCGAATATGTGTGATGCGTTGAGAGAACTGATGAAGGATGATCTGGAAGATGCCAGAAAACTGGGAGAATCGGAAGGTAAAGCAATGGGAGAAGTTGTAGGAGAAGCAAAAATTATTCTTAAAATGAACCGTAGTGGAATGACCCCAGAAAATATTGCATCCATCACAGGTAAGAATTTGGATGAGATCCGTGCAATACTGGAAGGAAAAGTTCCGGTGGCGCTATAAAAAGCAGTTAAAAATAAAAAATTAAAATTGGGACTAAAGTATTTCAGTCCTTGTCCGATATATATAGCAAGTAAGCAAGGAGAACCCGTTGCTTACCCACACAAGACAAACCTCTGACCGGAGCGTACGGCCGTAAAGAGAGAAATCTTGCAATTAAATATCATATCAATTACAGCATGGAAGCTGTAACTTAATTCAAGGAGGAAACAATTATGGGCATGGTAGTACAACACAATCTTACCGCAATGAATGCAAACCGTCAGTTAGGAATCACTTCTGGTGCACAGGCAAAGTCAGCTGAGAAGTTATCTTCTGGTTACAGAATTAACCGTGCAGGCGATGATGCTGCAGGATTAAAGATTTCTGAGAAGATGAGAAGCCAGATCCGTGGACTTAACAAAGCTTCTGATAACGCTTCTGATGGTGTATCTCTTATTCAGACAGCAGAAGGTGCATTAAATGAAACACACAGCATCTTACAGCGTATGAACGAATTAGCAGTACAGGGTGCTAATGATACAAACCAGTCTATTGACCGTGATGCTATCAACGATGAGTTATCTGCATTAACAGAGGAATTAGACAGAATTTCAGAGACAACACAGTTCAACAAGCAGAATCTGTTAGATGGTACATTTGCTGATAAGAAGCTTCAGGTTGGTGCAAACACAAACCAGAATATTTCTATTAGTATTGATAATATGAACGCTTCTACACTTGGTTTAACAAACATCTCTTATAGAACAACTGAAACAGGTACAGCTCCTGAAAAAGTTAAATATCAGGGAATGAGTGTAAAGTATAGCACAGGAGAAACACAGGCAGATAATGCAAAACGTGCAATTGGTTCAATTAAGGGACAGATCAGTAATGCTGCAAAGGATAGTGATTTTGCAGCACAGTATGATTCTAAAACAGGAAGCGTATATTACAATGGATTAAATGCTAGTGGTACTACTACTAGATACGAAAAGGCAAGTACTGCAAGAAAGAATACTGTAAGTTTCAACAAGAAACAGGCATCCAATGATATTACTGATAAT